>Ga0315909_10004931_pt1 | contig 15535 bp, 20 predicted proteins | sample LakEriMetagenome_11_FD_203527 | JGI IMG/M metagenome (GOLD analysis project Ga0315909, IMG submission 203527) | Freshwater fungal communities from buoy surface, Lake Erie, Ohio, United States - Buoy 2 MA125 | ecosystem: Environmental > Aquatic > Freshwater > Lake | place: USA: Lake Erie, Ohio...
GTTCACATGCAACACATGCAGTTCTGGTTGGTACATGCCAAACGAATGGTTCTGTTCACTCCACCCGTCATTGTCATGCAGCTGAATTTCAGGCATGTGTTCAATTCCCAAGCGTTCAGCAGTGTCTTGAATGAACTGTTGCACCATGCTTTCAGTGTCATCTTCATTCAAGAACATCTGTGTGCTGGCAGCCACACCATCTGGTGAGCTGTAGGGTTGTCCTTGATGACCTTCTGCAAATCCCCAATGGAATTGCGGAGCATGATCTTGTTCCCGCAAACTCAACTCGTGATCTTGTGCGGCTGTTCTGGCTGCTCTTAATTCTTTTATACAGCCTTTATTACGCAGGACTTTGAACACAATGTTTTCGCAACCAAATTCGCCTTGTTGCTCTAACCCGCTTTGACGCATGGTTTTAATCTTGTCCCATAGTCGACCCATGTGTTCGGCATTGCCAGATTCAATTGCAGAATGGATTCTGGCGTCTATGTCTTCTACCTTGGCTCGCACACAAGTGTCGTCAATTCTAGCACGTTTTCTGCGTGGCACTTGTATCCATTCCTCACGTGGGATAGAATACTCACCTTGACTCACAGGAGACTCGGCTGCATTCTGCACGTATAATTCTACAGGCACGCCGCCAATGCTCAACGTGTGTTCATCATTATATTGGTACTTTTTGGCATTAAACAGTTCCTGATATATTTCATTGTCAGCAGGAAATTCCACCACAAGGTGTAGATCAATGTCGGAATATGGAGTGTAGTTGTAGGCAGCGTTTGAGCCCGAGATGGTTATGTCACGGACGTCAAGGTCGCCCACGCCAAGAAATTCGCGGAAATTGTCTGCAATGGCCATGAGTTTTTCACGCACTGCGGGCAACAAGTGCTCGTCTCGACCCCAGATTTTAGGGTTAAGACGATTGTGAAACTTTACAGCATCGCTTAGTCGAAAGGAGTCCAGTTCAGTAATATGCATACGAACTGTATTTACCGTTAGGCTGCGGCAGCGGCTTTCTTGGATTTCTTGCTACTAGCCATCACTTTAGATTTGACTTCAGTAGGTGCTTCTTTGGCTAATGCATGTGCAGAATTAGTAACGACAGGCACATCAGCAGGGGTGATGATATTGCCTGGCTCAAACATGGCTTTAAGATCCTTGTAGAGTTGTTCGTGTGTGTTGTAATCAAACACATAAGTGCCGGTGTGACGCAATAACACACGTTTGTCAACAAACACCTGACCGCCGATGTCACGCCAGTTTTCACAGAAAGTCCAGTCTTCTGAGTAGTAGCGACCTTCACGCACAGCAGTGTCAAAGTAAGTTTTCATAAAAGGGTCCAACTCTTTAGGCAGGCCAATGTCATTGTTGAAATGACGCACCGCAGGGTGAGCATTCAGCTTGTCAAACACATCGCGTTTGATCAACAAGAAACCGGTGCCCGTTTTAGTGACTTCTATTAGCTTGCCATCTGATTCCTCTTCTTTACCAGGAATACCATTCACACACCATTTGACTGGCAGGCTTTTCATGGGATACAATCCGCCAATTACATCTTTTTGTGCATCCAGCAACACCAGCAGATGCCACGGTTCCCAGCCAATGTCGGCATCAATAAACATCAAGTGTGTGGAACCTTCTGTGTTCAAGAACTTGGCAGTCAGTGTGTTTCTAGCACGACTGATCAAACTCTCATTGGTCATGGTTTCTACTGTCCAATCAATGCCTAGTTGTCGGCATGTGTTGGCCCATTTGATAAAACTCATAAAAGTTGATTCTGTCAGCTGCCCGCCATAGCAGGGCATGCAGATATGAACTCGAGTGGTTTTCAAGTAATCAATGTTAACTTGAATTTGTGTTTGATCAGCCATTAAAAGGTCTCCATAAAATATGCTACTATTTACGGATTATAGCATGCCTGGCTATTTTTTTACGACCTGGCTTCTTCCACGTAGTCTTGAATGTGACGTTCTGCCACAGGCTGATTTTCTCTAGCTTGGTAACTGGCCATCATGCCAGCTCCGGCACCCGACGTATTGGCAGTCATGGGATTGATTACTTCCGCCACACCTTGCTCACTGCCCATTGCGGTGTCTAACAGTTTAACAACTGTAGCAGCAAGTTTAGGATTGCTTTGTGTAGCAGGATACAAACTCATGACCAAGGCAGTTTTACGTTTGTCGTTTAATGTTGGCCAAGCACCACGAATTTCTGTAGCCGATGTCATGCCAGGACCAAACTCTACTGTTGGCAAGTAGGCCATGTACGCATGTTTGGCAAATGGCTCTAGTCGTTTAGCACCTAGCAATGGTTGCAAGTATGTAGGGTTGCCATCTTTCTTTATACCGCCTGGCTTGGGTGGTTGTCCAGCATCTTTCTCTGAACGCACAAAAATTAAATTATCTGTGGCAGGATCAAACCGTGAAGTAATTTCTTCAGCACGAAATGGGCTTTTGACCTGTACAAAATGCCCAGGCTCTACACCGGCCAGTTTAGCTAACTTTTCTTTTACAGCAAATGGAAATGGTCTAGAACTTGTGTCATTGGTGGCTGCAACAAAAACTTCAGCATCAGGAAATGCCCGTTGCGCGGATTGATAAAGTGCTAGGTGCCCTGCATGGAAAGGATGAAATCCCCCGGGCATGATTACTACAGTGGTCATACACTGTATTTAGTGCTTACATATTTTCCAGCAACCACAGGTAAAATGGCGTAGTAAATTCAAATGTCACCGTGCCATTGCAGCCCATATCACCGTAAAATTTGTCTTCGACTTCAGATTGTGAACCATTGAAATTGTGAGAGTATGTAGATTTAGGATTTACTAATAAACTAATATCAATATCATCAATCACAACATTGGTAATTCTTAACAAAGCATCAGATGTGATATTGCCCTGATCATCAATTTTAGTATGATCTGCTGTTTTGCCAGCCATGACAAATTTTAGTTTGTGCGTTGCTTCGTTGTCGTCAATATCAAACATTACTTGGCAAGTGTCTTTAACGTGGTCATTTTTATAAACACTTTTGTCATCGAGAAGTACTTCAAACCCCAACGGGATCTCAGAATTAGTTGTTTTTACATTGCATTGAAATTTGATTGTGTCAGACATTTATATCCTTAATAAGTTATGGTCACAGAATTTATAGTACCGCCTTCAAATGCAGTGACATTTGTGCGGACCCACACAAAGTTGCCTACAATGCTTTCAGGGTGATAGTCTGTAAGTGGCACACTACTACCATCGCCAATTTCAAACACATTAAACCACGTGGCAGTAGCAGGCACAGTATCTAACGTGGCCTGTAACACAATGCGGCCTTCAAATTGATCCAAACTAAAAGTCACAGTTTGCAAGCCACCGCGACCACGATAGTAGTCTGCGGCCTGTACTGCATCTGAATACCAGTCTTGGCTTGACCCGTCATAGTTGCCGGATGCTTGCCCGTATACTGTGGTAGCCAAAATGGTCTGTGTTTGCGACATTATGCCCGGTCCGCTTCTACCACAACGCCGGCGCCGGCTAGTTCTTCTGCAACTGATTGCAGTGCAACCACAATGTCATCGGTAGCAATTGCTTGCACGTCTGCATCATCTCGGATCAATTTTGATAGTTTGATCACAACTACTTCTTCGTGTATTTTTGCCATAGTCAGTTATTTATTGCTTTTTCACTATGGGCAGGGTTTTCCTAACCATGCCCGGACATATCATGCTCAACATGGTTTCGTATTGCAGGCTATTGTGCTCGATGTAGTAATAGCTTTCGGTAGCCTCACTGCGCCACCAAAGCACTCTTGTTGGGTGTGAGTCAATTGATAAAAATGCTTGCAAACTCTTGCTGGCTGCAACGTCATTGCCCTGGGTGGTTACCCAGGTGGCCAGTCGAGCTTTTTGTGTTTTGCCAAGTGATCGACCACGAAAATAAGTTCTATATTGATACTGGGGATTTTTCAGTAGAATTGTGCCTGGTGGCAAATTGAGTTCTGCCTGTTTGATGTGTACAAATTGAGTGAAATCGCACACAATCAATCGATTGTAAAGTCCCGCGTCATTGGTATAAACTGTGATTGTGTTGTTGTAAAACACCAGTTTCTTGGGTGCAGTTTCGGCAGCCAGAAATGCTCGAGCACTTTCTAAATTGCTACGACATTGTGTGGTAAATCTGCTTGGCTGTAAAGGAAGTTTAGTGCCGTCTAAATTGTATATGGTTGTGTATCTACGCTGCTCGTAATCCATTCTCATGCGAATATGACTTTGCATTTTTTTCTCGTCAAGACTGCGAACACACCCAATTTCATCTTGAGTCCAAGAGATGGCATACTTGTATAGGCCATAGTACAACGAGCTACGTGATTCAGTTATCATTGTCTACCACTATGATTCCATCAGCGTTTACACTGGCCACAACCTCCACAGGTGTGTCTGTGACAACATCAAACACAATCTCATCCTCCACAACATCCGCAGTGATTGAACAATCACGCAGGCGATCAAACAAGATCTTCTTTGACAGCGGCACACGGATCAGTTCATCGATCTTGCGCGAGAGTGGTCGCGCACCCATCTTCGAATCGTAGCCTTTGTCAGCAAGTGTGTCAACGGCTGATTCGGATAGATTGAGGCGTATACCTTTTGCAAGCAAACTCGTTTTGAGTTCATCCACAAACTTAACCACAACTTTCTTGATGGCCAAGGTGTCCAGTTTGGCAAACTTGACAATCTGGTCGATCCTGTTGCGCAGTTCAGGCCTAAAGAATTCTTTGAGGGCTTTGTCATCTTCACCAGTCTTTTCAAAGCTACCAAAGCCAATGTTATTTGCTTCCGAATCTCTTGCTCCTAAGTTTGAAGTCATGATAATGATGGTGTTCTTCAAGTCCACACTCTTGCCGTTAGCACCTGTAATGCGACCTTCATCCAACATCTGCAACATGATGTTCACCACATCCGGGTGTGCTTTTTCGATTTCATCAAACAGCAACACAGCGAATGGACTCTTGCTGATGTCAGAGATCAGCTTGCCACCACTTACTGTAGAGTCATCAAATCCCACATAGCCAGGAGGAGCACCAATCAAGCTCGACACTGTGTGACGTTCTTGATATTCACTCATGTCGTATTTGAGCAGTTTCATGTCCAAGTTGTCGGCCAACAAGCGAGCCAGTTCTGTTTTACCTGTGCCTGTGGGTCCCAAGAACAAGAAACTGGCAATGGGTTTTTTATCTTGTCCAATGCCCGAGAAGTTGATATACACACGTTCCAGCACTGAATCCACCGCGGCATCTTGTCCATACAGCTTCTGCTTGATGTTTGAATCCAGTTCCACAATCTTGGCCGAACGCTCATTCTGCAAGCGATCCATGGGCACTGACGTCACACGCGATACCTGTGCCATGATTTGATCTCTAGTGACTTTCACAGTGCCAGCATCTTTCACACGCTCTCTAGCACAGGCCGCATCCAATAAGTCAATGGCCTTGTCAGGATTCTTTCGGTCATGAATGTATCTGTTGCCAAACTCCACTGCACTCATGATAGCATCAGTTTCAATTAGTACATTGTGAAACGTTTCCAGCCGGGGAGATAGACCAATAAGAATCTGCTCTGTGGTTGCAGTATCTGGTTCATCAATACTCAATCGGTAGAATCTGCGCATGAGTGCGCGATCTTTCTCAAATGACTCATAGTATTCTTCCCAGGTAGTTGAGCCAATCACTTTCAAACTGCCCTTGGTAATAGCAGGTTTCAGCATGTTGGCAAAGTCCAATGAACTGTTCGAGCCTGATCCAGCACCACGCATGGTGTGTGCTTCGTCAATAAACAGGATACATTTCTTCTTGCTTTCCAGGGCCGCAATCACTGCCTTGAACTTTTCTTCAAACTCGCCGCGATACTTTGAGCCTGCCAACAGTGTGCCAATCTCTAACGACCACACTTCGTGATCTTTCAGGAATTCGGGCACATTGCCGGCTATGAGTTCTTGTGCCAGTCCGTCCACAATGCATGTCTTGCCCACACCAGGATCGCCTACCATCAGCACGTTTGATTTAAAACGTCGAGCCAACACAGCAATCATCTCTGCCAGCTCTTCTCGACGGCCGATTAAGGGTTCTAGCTGATTGTTTCGCGCACTGTCTGTGAGATTGGTGCAGTATTCTGTCAAGATTTCTGTGGCCTGTTTGTCAGTCATTTTGACGTCTTGACGATTGTAGCTGCCTTCCCAGTGTTTCACAAACTCAGTCTTCTTCACGCCATACTTGAGAAAGAAGTAGTGTGCATGACTGTTGGTTTCGGCCATGATACTCAAATACAAGTCAATTGTGGTCATTGCCCTGCGACCAGTAAACATAACCTGTACATTGGCCCTGTTGAATATGCGTTCAATGGTTTGTGTTTTCTTTGGCTGATAGTCTTCTGTTTTTGTGATACTGCGTAGACTGCTCAAGTAGTTCACAATTTCTTGTTCCATTTGTGGAACTTCCACACCAAATCGATCCAGGCACTTGCGGAATGGATCATACTGAATCAATGCCAGCAGCAAGTGTTCTGTAATCACAAACTCATGTTTCTCAACACGAGCAATGGTTACTGCTTGTTCAATGATGTGTTCAATTTCGGGATTTTGTTGCATTAGTATCCTTGGTAGTTTTTGTTATTATACTGCAATTGCAAACGGCGTGCAAGCGTTTTGATATTTATTCGCGGTATTTTTCAATGGCTTCCAGCAGTTCTGGACGAATCACTGTGGGTATTGTGGGCATCACACGTATCATAAGATCACCTTGGTTGCCCGATCTATCACGTAGGCCATGTCCACGCAATCTTATTAGTGTTCTGGGCTGTGTTCCAGCTGGCATGGCAGTGGTCAATTGACTTCCGGTAAGAGTGTGTACTGTTATGTCTGAACCCAGGATCATGCTCCAAATATCTGCTGTGACATCGGTCACAAGGTCCAAACCGTTGCGTTGCCATGTGTTATCTGGATGTACCCTAAATTGTATTACCAGGTCTCCGCCACCGGGCGCTAGACCTTGGTACTGCACATTGTCGCCGTCATTGATGCCAAGTGGTATTTCCACTTCAATTGTGCTTTGTCCTTGTGGTGTGCCCACTGCTACAGGTCTGGTGCCGCCTTGTGCCACGTCAGACAATCGGATCCACAAGGTCATTCTGGTATGCGATTGCTGTCTTCGCTGTGATCCAAACGGCGACTGTTGCCCAAACATCTGTCCAAAGATGTCATTCATGTTGAACTGTGCGCCACCAGGAAATCCTGAAAACTGTGGACGTGGATTGTCGTATTCAGTTCGTTTTGCAGCATCACCTAGAGTGTCATAGGCTGCTTGTATGGATTGGAATTTGGCAGTGTCGCCACCTTTGTCAGGATGATGCTGGCTAGCCAACCGGCGGAAGGCTCGTTTGATTTCATCCGGTGTGGCAGTTTTAGCAACGCCTAGTGTGGCATAATGGTCAGACATAGATAGTAATTATACTATGTCCAGCCAGTGTTGTCAAATCACGGCTTGTTTTTATAATAGTTCCAGCACCAAACAAATGCAATCACTACTACTGCCGAAAAGAACAGCCATTCCATTATTTTTTCTCAGGAACTTTTTCGCCATCCAGCTTTTTGTGCTGTTTAATTTCTTTACAGTTTTGTTTGACTTTGCCGTTCTTGTCCTTGACTTCTTTGCCTTCTTTGTCTTTAACGTCTACACAGACCTTTCGAGTCTCTTTGGGTTCGTCGGCTACAGCTGGCAAGCAAAGAATCAATCCTGCTACAAATATAACATTTTTCATTTTATCTCTCCGGAAAATCTGTAATGGCCGGCGGTGCTTTTTTGCCGCCCCAACCTTGTGTCACGTCTGTGGTGGTCGTTGCACCCCAAGTAGCAGAGGCGGGTACTCCAAACCCTGCTGACGCAGGGGTGCCGAAACTTTGGGTAATTGTTGTGGCCACTGGTGTACCAAAGTTACTGGGCTGCTGTCCCACTGCCGGTGGCGGCGTATATGTTGTACCGACATTTGATGGTAAGGTGATTCCGCCATTGTTTGCTCCTGCTAGTTTTTCTTGTGTGCGACCATATGCTGCCAGTCCAAGCACAGCACCCATGCTGATGTGGAATAGGCCTGCACCTTGTAGTGTTAGCGGTTGCCATTGCACATTTACTCCACCGTGGAACAATGCCTGTGTGAGACTCCACAACACTGGTGCAATCACAAAGTCAAATATACACACGCCCATGTACATCCACCCCATCATTGGACGCCATTTGGAATTCATCCAATCTTCTTTTTTCTTTTCTGATTCTGACATTTTTTCAGCCATGTTAGCCCCTTTTTAATATTTATTGTATAGGTCCACTAAGCACTGACCGCGTATATCCAGTTGGTACCGCTGTCTACCCCAACTGCTACAAATTTACTTGTTACTGTGCTGTATACCACTTCCCGCATGTATCCAACGTCAGTGCTGCCATTGAATGATGTTGGCACGCACCAGTCAGTGCTATTAGTGGATGTCATGTACAGTGGTTGGCCAGTGGCGCCCACTTGAATTTGTCCAACTCCCACAAACACACCGGCTGAATTCACTGCCAATGACAATATTTGCATGGCACTGGTAGAACCAGTAATGCCAACAGGGGTTGTCCAGGTTGTGCCATTGGTGGATGTAGCATATGCAAGGCCGCCTGTGACAGCACCCACTGTCACAAACAAATTGTGATAACTGGACCATGTCAATGCTCGAGGTGTAAAGCCGGAACTGAACTGTTGTGAGATCCAGGTGCTGCCGTTGACCGAGAAAGAAGACCAAGCAGTGCTATCAAATGCATTGTATCCTGTTAGAACAAAATTTCCTGCTGAATTTACTGCAATACTTGAATTCTGAAAGTATACTCCGCTTGTGATATCTTGTACGGCTGTGGGAGTGGTCCAAGTGGTCACGTCTGTTGACGTAGAATACACAGCAGCACCACCGGGATTTGATATCATTATTACTGTGAACACTCCGGCACTGTTGACTGCAAGTGACCATAGATTACCAATTCCAGTGGCGTGTATGACTGCAGGGGTGGCCCAGGTAACTCCATCACTTGAGGTAGAGTATATGGGATAGTTACTACTATTAATTCCAACTGCTAAAAATACATTATAAAAACTTGACCAAGTAACCAGCGGCATGAATGCGCTGCCTGATATTTCTAAAGTTGGACCAGTCCAAGCAGTACCGTTGCTGGACACAGCAGTACCAAAGTTAAGGCCACCACTGCCAACCACGGTGATCAAGCCTGCTGAGCTAATGTCAGTTGAGTTGGGTTGCAAGAGAGATGTAAATGCGCCCGAGTTCATTATTGTGGGTGTGCCAAAGGTCACTGCTGGGGATGGTGGTCCAGCGGGTGGTGACGTTATCAAAATTCCACCACCAATGTCAATTCCACCACCAATTGTTATTGCCATATCATGCTCCTAGAACATGAAGTGCATGTTCTGTGTGGCTGATACGGTCCTCAAGACCAATGTAACCACCGTTGATGGCTCTGGTGAGGCCTTTTGTATCGTTGGCATCAGCAAATCGATTTAGATTGTTCTGTTCCCAGAACCAACAGGCACTCTGTGCTGCACCTTCAAATGTGGCCAGATAATCACTTGCTTCCTCTACAGGAATGCTGAGTGATCCCGCAAAGAATGTGTAGTTGTCTTTGCCTGTGAGTTGTATTAGGCCACGGCCGCAATATCTATATCCATCACCAGACGCTTCATTTCCATTGCCCATTCTGTTGGCATATATTCTGTTGGCAATCTTTTCAGGTTTATTGGCATATTGGGCTGCCAATTCTGCTGTGGGAAAATACTTGGCAAAAATCTTTTGCAAGCTGGCTGCTTTGTAATTGAGATTTTCTTTAATGAAAACAAAATTCCCCGACTCGTGAGCGCACTGTGCAACAAAGTGGGCTACCCTTAAAGGAGTGTTGATATCATAATCATCCAGCAGTTGATCCAGTGCTTCGTGCCAGTGATCAACATGTGGATTCTTCACCATTTGTTTTAGTTGTTGTAAGGATAAGATGCTCATTTTCCTGCACTTTCAAATATGAATTTTTGTGCTGAATACCACTCAATCCAGGCATCCAGTTTCACAGCACACTCGTAGTAGGTGCTGTAGTTTACGTTGATAGTTCTGCTTACATCGCTCAGTTGTGATTGATCTTTTAGCTTTTGTAGATCTGGGCAGGCCTGCTGATATGTTTGCCCCGGTGGTCCGGGAAATTTTGCAGTGACAGGAACTACAGTGCTGCAACCCGAGCACATGGCCAGCACAATCATTGCCATTATTGCAATGATTATCAAGCTGCTGATTCGACCTTGATCACGATGATCTTGCATGTCAGCAGTTCCAACGACGGCGTGCTTTACAAATGGCCTTGTCCGGAGTCTTGGCACATGAGATGCTGTGCATTTTCATTTGTCCACGTGAACGTGAGCAATAGCTCTTTCTACGCTTGGAGGCCTTGCCGCCCTTCTTTAGTTTAGAGGGCTTGGTGGTCACAGCGGTCTTTAGTTTAGAACCGGGATTTTCTCTACGATAGGCATTCACGGCCTTTTGACTCATGCCGTCTGTTTTGTCACGTTTGTTGGCCTTTTGCCAGTCTTCCATCAGTGGGTCAGATGTCACAGCAAACACATACAGCTCATCTTCTGTGAGACTTTCTAAATCCGCCCATACTGCTTCAGCATCCACACCGTTGTGTTCGGCAATCTGTTCCACAATTGATTCAATCAGGTCAAATTCTTCCGCAAGTTCTTTGTCTTCCGCCACACCTTGCTCCCAGACATTTTTTCCTGGTTTGTGTTTGTCCCAAAATCCAGTACCAGCATCAGTTTGTTGACCGCTACGGCGAATTTTATATCCCTTACTCTTTACATAGTCGTACATGGTTTGAGCGATACCTTGCCCTCGATAGCGTTCTTCTACTTCTAAATCTTGTGGCATTAAATATTCACCATCAAAGGCAAACAACACATGACCCAGTTCTTTACCGTTGCTACTAGCAGTGACATATATTACTTGGTTATCATAATCTTCATCATCCACATACTCATCATCTTTTTGTATCTCCATAGAGATATCTATACCATTGAAATTTTCTTGGCCTTCCGCCACACCTTGCTTGGGCTTTTTACCAGCCTTTTTCATTGACACAGCAATGGCTGCTTCTGTAATGATGTCTGTTATTTTCATTTGGTTCTCTCCGCTGATTTGTTATGTGCTTGAATGAATTCCTGTGGAATTTCACACTGCCCACCTGGTAGGAATTTTGTGTCGTATTTAACCACTTCGCGATCAATGTATTGTCGAACAATTTGTGTTTGTCCGCGAATGATTCTAATCTTTTCCTTGGCCGCTGTGTCTATTTTTGCGTTGGCATCCACACTCTTTTGTTCAGCCACAGCCAACTTGGCTTCTACTTCAGCCACACGCTCGCGCCATTCTGCTTCCACAGCATAACCGCCGCGAAAGTAAACTCCTAGCACCAAAAGTGCAATGCCCAGGATCTTGAAGGGCAACTGATATTGCCATACTAAGGGAATACGATGCGCAAACAAGCCCGCCGCAGTAAGCACAACACCTACCAGGAGCAAGACGTTACAAAACCATAAGATTACAGCGTCAGGAAGAAAATGTAAAATCCACATGCCTGTATTTACCAGGTCGTGATGCTAATCTTTTCCTGTGAGAATTACAGCAGTTCGATCCACCCAAACCAGTCGTCCATAGCAGGCAATATTCCATTTGGTTTCGCCTGACTCTTCAGTGCATTCAGTGAATGTTTCACCAATCAGTCTGACATTGGCGGCTAGATGTTCCTGACCATTTTCGAACACACGCCACACTAGATCTGATCCATTGTGTTTGGTATTGAATCTAATGTGGTATTTGTTCACTTGAGCCCCAGTTCTTTTCGAATTTTGGTAGCTGAAATATCTGTGATTGCATCGTCAAATGATTCTTCGCCAGAGGAATAGCCCACTCCGCGACCCCAACCAATATGTACAATATTGGGCACAACTTGTATTTCGTACTGGCCTTGATATAGCGGATCTAAATCACGCTTAATAAATGATTTTACCTTTTCTACTTCAAAGGGATTTGACCCTTGCCAGCCTTGCACATCACGCACTTGAATTACCACTTGTCCTGTGCGTTTCAACAGTCGTTCAAATAGCGCACGATGACCGTCATGCCAGGGCTGCCAGCGACCCAACATCTGCACAGTTTCTCGTTTCCAGTCAAAAGTAGGTCTGCGACGATCATCAATTATGTGCTCTTTTACAAAGTCTGCCCATTTCTCACAGTTCTGTTCTGGCACACGAAAGTCGTACACTTCGGGTTCCACAAACATAGCATTGGTATCAGCGTAACGACCTTCGCGGATTGTGTCCATCCAAACGGTCCAGTCTGCTTTGAATACATTGCGCATTTCTACTAATGGTGCCACAAAGTCCGCAATCATATAATCATATGCTGTGAGTCGGTCAGCAAGTTCACGCATTCTTCGTGCTTGACGAATACGCCCGGCTTCTGAAAAATCCCAGTCATTGTACTGTTCACGAATGTCGTCTGCGTTCAGCCAGCCCACTTGTTTGCCAGCTGATTCCAGTTGTGCTTTTAATTCTTTAGCCAGTGTGGTTTTGCCTGAGCCTGGCAGGCCCATGATTAAAATTCTTTGTGTCATTTCCATTTCCTTGATGTTTGTTGTGCTAACTCGTCTGTGGCATGGTGTGCCACAGGTGTGAAATATTTACTGTTGGTATCCTCTGCTAGGATAACTTTCAGTCTGGGGTGGTCGGTGGCCATGGGCCATTCCAGTTGTCTTTGTAGCTGTGTGAGATATTGTTCCCGATAAAGATGCAATAATTCATAGCTCAAAAAGGCCGGCGCTGCTAGGTCTTGAAACTGTTGCAGAGCTGTGGGCAGAGTTGCACCGCCACGCACACGATCTTGTTGCATGCGTACAATGTTTTGATCGCGCCCTAGAATGGCAAATTGTACTCGATGACCAAGATTTTGACATTCACGCACAAACCCACGAAAGTCCGGCACAGTCACTTCACCATTGTTCATGTACGGCACACTCATGCTGGTCACAAAAAAATCAGCTTGACGCCAATTAAAGTTGCCCAGTCTTTCTGGATGCTGCCAGTATTCAGCAAAGGGTTCTTGATCATGCCCAATCCAGTATGTGTCTAGCAATGCTCGCCAGCCTGCTACTCTAGGATGCAGGGCAAATATCTTTGACCATAAATGATTGCCGGACCCCTGTGGTCCTGTTAGAATTAAGATTCTTTTCATTCTTTACTTAAATCGATTTTGTTCAGCACAGGAAGAAATGACGCACGTAATTCATCCATTTGACGCTTTAGGCCTGCAGGAGTCAATTCTGATTCTTCATAAAAGATCACATTGGCATCGGTGTATTCTTTGTATTCTGCCGAACGCACAGCAGCTGAGAACTGCTGTTGGTACCATTCCACAATGTCTGACCGTGTGCCCGGGGGCAGTTGAATTGACCAAGCTGCATACACATTGATACCCGGCGCTACTGTGTTCAACAGTGGAACAGAAGGAAATTGTGCCATTTTTCTTGTGCCTGTAAAGCCAAGGGGTTTTACTCGGCCTGCGTCAATCAAGGCTTTGGCCACTGCAATGGGAATGATACCAAACTCTGTGCCTGTTTTGCTGTCCCATTGTGCTACTGATTGCACAGCAGGTTGTGGACCATTGAATTTCACAGGCTTCACAGCATCTTTATTTCCCTGGCCTTTGTGCATCAAGTATTCAAATGCTGTGCGATGTGCGCCGCCACCCAGTGCAATATTGACGGACCGTCCGGACTGAATGTACTTCACAAACTCCTGTGGAGTGTTAATACTGCTTTTGACCGATGCTACCAAGACCAATGGTGATTTGCCCATGGTAAGCACATCCACAAATGAATCATAATTGTATTTCTTTATGCTCTTTTCCCAGATGTCATTGGTAACATAGCTTGACATGTGACTGGGCAAGTTAATGGTATGGCCATCATTGGGTGCTTCCAAAAAGCGATTGTTGGCCACAACTGAGTCAGCACCGGGAACGTTTTGTACAACATACACAAAGTTGGGGTTTCGTTTCTGTACAATTTCGGCCAATTTTCGATAGGCCATTTCGTTTCCAGCACCAGGTGTGTTACCAATTATGACAGTGACAGGTTTTGAAGGCTCCCAGGCCCAAGCCGCAACAGGCAATAAGGCCAACACGAGTAATTTTTTTAGCATGGTTGATTTCTCCTTAAATATCATGTAAAATATCACTTATGTATCAAAAATTTCTATGAACACTAAAATTTTCTCTCTAATCACAAAAAATTTGCACTTGGCATTTAATTTACCTAAGTACGCAAATATTTCTATCACTGCGGACACCAACGTACAATCCATGCCATGGACGCCGGCACGCTATTCAAAATTCAAAGACGCTGTAGAAGCAGAACTTGCACTGCCCTGCGACTATACAGGTACACTGGAACAAATTACAGCTGATCTGTCAGAACGTTACACACATAGATTCTTTAGTGAAATATGGCGCCCAAGAACAGGCGAATATGATCATTCAGGTTGGGCACTGGTGGAAGAAATTAACAAATCAAACCCTGACAGAGTATTGGATGTGGGCTGTGGATATCATCCATTTAAGGGCCGCATCCGCAACATTGTGGGCATTGATCCCTACAATGACGCAGCCGATTACGAAGTAGACATACTGGATTATAAAGTAAAGCCTGAGAGCTATGATGTTATTATTGCGTTAGGATCAATCAATTTTAATTCACAAGACGAAATTGAAGAAAGATTTGCACACTGCGTTTCATTGCTAAAACCTGGCGGTAGATTTTACTTGCGAGCCAATCCGGGTATCTCACACAAGACAGGTCCGTATGTGGATATCTTTCCCTGGACATTTGAAGTTGTAAATGCATTTGCTGAACGCTACAATTTGCGTTTAGAAACGTTCAAAAAAGAACCTGCTGAATTAGGCCGTCTTTACTTTGTGTACAGCAAACTCTGACGCAGTGGTAATTTTACCGCGCTGTAATCTGTTTAACACCTGCCGAAAAACCAGTTCATGTCCGGACTCCAACAAGTGATTGCTGGTAGTAATAGGGTGTCCATGTTGTGCTGCCCAGACTGCCCAGTTCATGACGTCTGGTTCATAATCTGGCATGCTCCAGTGCAACATCAATGGTTTGACAAATTCTTGTTGCTTGAGCATGGCCGGAGTTGTGTGCCAACGTTGGTCAAATATCAGATTGTCCATGTAACACATGATAAACGGCTGTTGTGCAGCCAACAATTCCATGGTGACCAATTTGATCATCTGTAAACTGTGCAGTTTATCGCTCAATTCAGAGTGCAAGTTTCGATAATAAAAATCGCCGTGAGGATGATTGTTACGGCCTGGGCGCAGTGTTTCCCATCGACCGT
>Ga0315909_10004932_pt1 | contig 15535 bp, 18 predicted proteins | sample LakEriMetagenome_11_FD_203527 | JGI IMG/M metagenome (GOLD analysis project Ga0315909, IMG submission 203527) | Freshwater fungal communities from buoy surface, Lake Erie, Ohio, United States - Buoy 2 MA125 | ecosystem: Environmental > Aquatic > Freshwater > Lake | place: USA: Lake Erie, Ohio...
ATTGGGGTACATGGTGGAGGGTCATTGTTACTAACATACGATTTAATCGAAAACACTGATAGTGTGATTATTGGTATCGATTGTTGGGAAAAAATTACCGAAAATGGGATTAATGGATTTGAAAATGATTTTTGGTCAGAAGAAAGTTTAAGTCAATTTTTGAGTTTACACAAAGATAACAGAATTTTGTTAGAAAAAATAGTTATGAACTATGACAACAAAAATCAGATTAAGTTGATTCAAGGATTCTCAAATGATATTAAAATACTTGAACAATTTGAGGAAAATAGTATAGACTTACTTTACATCGATGGTGACCATTCCTTCGATGGTTGTTATTCCGATTTGAAAAATTGGTTTCCCAAAGTCAAAACAAATGGGTTTATTTTAAATGATGATTTTACATGGAGTGATGTTAATAAAGCCGTTTATAAATTTTGTAATGAATTAAATATAAAAAATTTAGTTGTTGATGGAAATCAAGCTTTTTTTCAAAAACTATGTTAAAATAAAGGTCAAAGTTAAAGATTTGGATTCATTTATTATAGATAACAATTTAACATACCCCAATCATATAAAAGTTGACGAAGATGGTTCAGAGTACGATTTTATCTTAGGTACTTCAGTGACTTTACAAAAGTTTAAAACAATTATGATTGAATTATATTAAAATTCAGATAAGTATGAGGAAATTATTTATACATTAAAATTTTACGGATTTAAAATATTCCGTGGAAAATAAATTAGTCAACCGAATTGTGTTGGTTTATTTAATATTTGGTTTGAAAAATGTGGGAAAAAAAAGGTTTAATATTTAACGAACATCATTCACAACTTCCGATTGTTGATGAATATGACTCTTTTTATAGAATTTACTATTCTACAAGAATAGAAGGTAAAAGTCACCCAAGATTTATAGATATAGATAAAAAAAACTTTACTAAGATAATTAACAAAGGTGAATTAAATCTAAAACTTGGTCAAAAAGGTTTTTTTGATTGGGCTGGTATCATGCCTACAGACATTATAAATTTTGATAACAAAAAATACCTATATTATATTGGTTGGTCAGTCAGAAAAGATGTCCCATATCACAACAACCTTGGTTTAGCAATAAGTACAGATGATGGAGTTACTTGGAATAAATTTTCAAAAGGACCTATTTTACATACATCATATAAAGAACCAGGTTACATAGGTACGGTTGAAATTTTGATTGAAAATAACATATGGAAAATGTGGTATTTATCATGTCAGAATTGGATTGAATTTGATGGATTTACAGAACCAACATATGATATAAAGTATGCTGAATCAACAAATGGGATTGATTGGGAACCTAAAGGAGTTACTTGTATTCCTTTAGATGATGAGGAAGGTGGTATTTCAAGTTGTAGAGTTATGAAAAAAGAATCCAAATATTTTATGTGGTATTCAGTTAGAAATAAAATCGACTACCGAGAAAATATTAATAATTCTTACAGAATTAAGACAGCAGAATCATTTGATGGAATAGTTTGGAATAAAAATAAAAAAATAGATTTAGACATAACTGAAACATCGGAGTGGGATAATGAAATGGTGTGTTATCCATTTATTGTTGAAAACAATAATAACTTAGTTATGTTTTATAACGGAAATAGTTTCGGTAAAACAGGTATAGGATATGCAAGAAAAACTTTTAAATGAGGGTTATATTATTTTAAGAAATTTTTTTGACCCCACTATTGTTAAAAAGATAAGAAGACAAGCGGAAAAAATATTTCAACTTCAATTTGACTATTTTGGTTACGATGAATCATTTGATTCAAATATGTTTAAGTTGTTTTCTGAACACCAAGAAATCTTTATAAATTGTGGAAAACTAATACAAACGGGATTAATTGAACTTTATGAATTGGCTGTTGATAAAAAGTTAATTTATGAGTTAAAAAAGTTAGGTTTAAGTTTTCCCAACTTATGTACACGTCCTGTTTTGTTTTTCAATCACCCAAAGTTAGCAAAAGAGGAAATTTATTATAAAACACCACCTCATCAGGATTGGCCATCTATGTTGTCGAGCTCTGACTCAGTAGTTGTTTGGATACCACTTGTTGATGTAAATGATAAAAATGGTTCAATAATTGTGTGGCCAAAGTCACATTTGTTAGGTGTATTACCTTACAAAATAGTTGGTGGTTTTGCTAAAGTTGAAATTGATGGTGAATCAATTCAACCTGAGCTTCAAGTAGGTGATATACTTATCTTTTCCACTTTGTTAGTCCATTCCTCAGGTGATATTATAGATAATTCAATAAGGTGGTCTTGTCACTTTAGATATACAAATATGAATGACAATAAATTTTTGAAAATGGGTTTTCCTAACCCATATATATACAAACCAACAATTAAAGAGTGAGAAATATTAAAATAGTTGTACAAATAGATAGAATAAATTATTTTTCTGACATATGGTTGAAATATTATACCACCTTTTTCAAAAGTGAAAATTTTATTTTCTTATTTGAAGAAAGATTCATTGATTGTGAAGTTTTCAAAAAATATTTAAATGATTATAACATAGATTCAGAGTTATGTACCTTATTCCCTCTACAAAATATCCCCTTTGACGCCTCAGAGAGAATGGGCTATATGACTACTTTTATGATAAACTTTGTTTCAGAAATACTTGATGGTAACACAGTAGTAATTTATCCCGATATAGATGAGTTAATTTATCACAAGAACTTGATTGAATTACTCCAAACCTTTGAAACAAATTTTTTAGTTACTAATCCAATTGATATCATTCAAAAAATTGGGGAGGAAGTAGAATACATTTCCGAAAAAAAATTGTTTGAACAAAGAACATTTTGTTTGAATAATGATAATCCGATTAGTAAATGGTACAAAAAAAATATAGTCGTAAAATCTAAACCTGATTGGAAAAATGGTCGACATATGGAGGCCGAAACTACAGAAGGTTTATATTTAATTCACTTGGGAAAGTTCGATTTTGAGTTTTTAAAAAAAATTAACTTACAAAATTTAAGTATGTATGAAAATCAACAAATAAATCAAAATGGAATTATTGATAATGAACTATATAATTGGTATTTAAATCAAGTCAATGAATTAACCAAAATCCCTGAAGAATTGTTGAGAAAATTACAAATGTTAGAAATATAATTTGATTACAATGAAAATACAATACACTTTAAATTTAAATTTTTAACATTATACTATCCTAAAAGATTAATAAAAACTAATTTATGTTTGGAAATACAAATACTTTGGATACCCATACTGAGTATACTATAAATGAATGGACTAATTCAATTTACTATACTAAAGTAATTGATTATTTAAAAAAATGTGAAATCAATTCTTTTTTAGATATTGGTGCATGTACTGGAGTTATTTTTGAAATTCTACAAAATAACTTACCAAATTTAGTAAATGGTGTTTTAATTGAGGCAAACTTAACAAACTATAATTTCATTAAAAATAGATATGTTAATTCAACTAATGTTAAAGTAATTAACAAAGCTTTATTTTATGGTCAAGAGTTTTTGGAATTGGGTGAAGTTAACAATAATGTTGGGGCATGGAGTTATAAATCAAATAAAAACAATTTTAAAATCGAGACCATAACCTTAGAGGATGTTGTGAAAAACTTTTTTGCTGAAAGTTTACCAGATTTGGTTAAAATAGACATTGAAGGATGTGAATATAATTTTTTAGAAAACTCTGAAGTTTTAAAAAAAGTCCCTTATATAGAAATTGAATTTCATCCAAACGAAAAATATGGTTTTTTTGGAAATGAAGGTAGACCTTGGAATGAATTTTGGCGGCCATTTGTTTCCAAATATTTACCTAATCATAAAATAGTTTTAGGTGGTGAAAAAGATTTTTACGATGGGAGTGCTCTTCTAAAACTTGAAAATTAATAATATATGAAACAAAAAATTGTAATTTGGGGTCATAAAAATAATGGTCATACTCATTCATACATTCATAGTTCATATTTTAGGGCTTTTAAGTCATTAGGGTACGATACGTATTGGTTCGATGACAACGAAAATGTATCAAATTTCAACTTTGATAATTCTATTTTTTTTACTGAAGACCAAGTACAAAAGAATATTCCACTAATAAAAAGTTCGAAATACATTTTACATCACACTGATTTGAGAAAATATGTGGAGAATGACTTAACATTTGTTAATTTAGGTAATTACCTTAAATGGTGTGACGAAGGTATTTCAGCATACCACAAAGAAAATATAGTAGAAAAAATCGGTGAATTATGTTTTTGGGATGAAACATCAAAAACAATTTATCAACCATGGGCAACTAATTTACTACCCAATGAAATTAGTTTTTCTAATATAAACACAAATATAACTTCCAATATCATCTATTATATTGGCGTAAAACATGATAATCGTAATGAAATTAATCAATTTGAATCCGCTTGTCGTAAAGAAAATGTTGATTTCCAAATTATAAATAATGTCACCGATGTTCAATCACAAAATTTAATAAATCAATCTAAATATTCAGTTGATTTGAGAGGTTCATGGCATAAAGAATGTGGTTATCTACCTTGTCGTATTTTCAAAAATAATAGTTATGGAAGAATAACAGGTACTAATTCCGAAAATGTAAAAAAAATATTTGGGGATTATGTAATTTTTGACGAAAACCCAAACAATCTTTTTGAAAAACTCAAAGAAAACGAGGAAAAAATTTCTCTTTCTTTAATTAAAGAATCTATGTCATTTATAAAAGAAAATCATACTTTTATAAATAGAGTTCAAAACTTACTAAAAGTTTTATAAAAAAAAATATTCCATTTAATGACACAAAGAAGAAAAACAACTCAACAACAAGAACCAGAACAAAAGAATAAAACTAAAAAGGAAATTATTTCTGAAATAATCAAAAAAAAATCTAAGGAAAAATTTTTAACTGAAAATCAAAAACTATATTATGATTTACTTAAAAAAAATCAGATAACTATTTGTTCAGGTCCTGCAGGTGTTGGTAAATCTTACATTGCTATGAAAGCAGCTATCGACTTGTTAGCTGACCCCCAATCACCATATGAAAAAATTATTATAGTTAGGCCAGCTGTTGAAGCAGAAGAGAAACTAGGTTCATTACCAGGAAATGTTGAAGAAAAATTAGACCCATATATTTTCCCATCATATTATTTGATGAATAAAATCATAGGTAAAGAAGCAAGAGAGAAACTTAAAGAAAATGATATTATTGAGGTTTTTGCTTTAGCATATATGAGAGGTATGAACATTGACAATTCACTTTTAATATTTGAGGAAGCACAAAACTCAACACCAAATCAAATGAAATTACTATTGACAAGAATAGGATTCAATAGTAAATTTTTTATCAGTGGTGACTTAGAACAAACTGATAGGTACAAAGATAAAACACATACAGGACTTTATGATGCCATTAAAAAGTTTAAAGAACTTGATGATGTGGGTATTTTTGAATTTAATAATCAAGACGTTGTAAGAAATCCACTAATTGGTAAAATCTTAAAAAGATACGAAGATAAATGAGAATAGCTATAGATATTAATGGGGTTTTAAGAGATACTATTGGTAAATTTAAACAACTATACGAAAAACATTTAATTGATTCCCAGCAAAGTGAGTACCTAAATCCAACGTATACAATTGATTTATCAGGTAATACAGAAATCCAAAATGTTTCAGAACCATTTGAGTACAAAATTTTATCGGATGTCAGTAGTTTAGATTTAAAGAACCATTTTGCGTTTCAAAATGAAGAGGAATATTATTCATTTATGTATGAAGAATATTGTATGGAACTATTTGGTCATGCTCCCTCAATAGAAATGTCAACTTTCTATGATTTAAATGATGTTTATCATAATCTGAGACAAAACGTTGATTTTCTTTTGGTTTCTGATGAAATTGGAAAATCTAAACCTGCAACTTTATTCTTCTTGTCAAAGTTTGGATGTGAATTAGAAAAAATTGTGTTTTATTCTAACATTACAATAAATTCTTTGTGGGATGAGTTTGATATTTTACTTACAGCTAATCCTAACTTATTATTAAATCATCCTGATAATAAAAAAGTTATTAAATTTAATACTGAATACAATAAGGATATAAATAAATACGACTCAATCCAAAGTTTGAAAGAGTTGGAAACATTACTGAAACGAATAATAAAATGTTAAAAATATTAGGCGAAAACTATTACTTCGATATCGATGCAATTGAAACATATATAAATGTTGACCCTCCTAAAGATTATAGTGGTGCCCCTCAAAATCACATAAGTGTTGTTAAATATGAAATGGTTAAAATGATGACTGAAACTCTTATAGTTGAAAATGAGGAAGCCGATGAAACGCTAGGTATGAAAAGTACAGAACTTTCAATACCTTTCAGATTAGCTTTTAACTCATTACTATATAAAAAATTAATAAATAAAATTTAATATGAATTCTGAACAAATAGAAAAAGTAGAACAATCAATTAAAAATCTGAAAGACAAAAAATCAAAAATTTATCTTTTAGTACAAGACACTAAAGGTAATGCGAAAGCATCAGTAGCTTACATTTATAATATGGGTTTAGCTTTAATGGAAGATGGTTTCAACGTTATAATGTTACACGAAAAGAATGATTACTATGGTGTTGGTTCTTGGTTAGGTGAAGAATATATGAAAATTCCTCACACCTTCATCGAAGGTCAAAACTTATCAATTGCCCCTGAGGATTTCATCGTTATACCTGAAATTTATGGTTTTGTTATGGAACAAATAACAAAGTTACCATGTGGTAAAATTGTTTTAGCACAAGCATACGACCATATTTTGGAAACCTTACAACCAGGTCAATCTTGGACACAATTGGGATTTTATAAATGTATTACAACATCAAATATGATTAAGGAATATTTGGAAAATACAATGAGAGGAGTTTCTTACGATGTGTTAGAACCATTTATTTCAGAAAGTTTTACAAAACAACTATTACCAAACAAACCAATTGTTGCAGTACACACAAGAGACCAAAGAGACACCTTAAATTTAATCAAAAGTTTCTACTTAAAGTTTCCACAATACAGATGGGTAACATTTAAAGATATGAGAGGTTTAAATGTTGACCAATTTGCTGAGGAGTTAAAAAATTGTTTTGTATCTGTTTGGATTGATGAAGTTAGTTCCTACGGAACCTTCCCATTAGAAAGTATGAAAACCAATATACCTGTTATTGGATTAGTTCCAAATATTATTCCTGAGTGGATGAATGAAGATAATGGTTTGTGGATTAACAACAAAACTCAAGTTGTTGATTTTTTAGCGGACTACATACAAAATTGGTTAGAAGATAATACCAATCCTAAGATAATTTATGAAATGGAAAAAACTGTAGAAAGTTTACCAACTAAGGAAAATTTTACTAACAAAGTTAAAGAATTATTTAATGAATATGTGGAAAAAAGAGCCATAACCTTTGAAGAACAATTAAACAAATTACAAGAAGTAGAATAATATGGAAAAATTTAATGTATCAGTAATATTACCAATCAAGTCAGGTTCAGCATTTGACTTTGATGAGTATTTCCCAAAAGCAATAACATCCCTAAAGGAACAAAAAACCCAAATCAATGAATTAGTTATAGTTCATACAGATGAAACAAAATTATTGGAAATTTTGAACACTTATGATTTTGGTGACCTTAATGTGAAAAAAATTATATGGAATGAAGAGCCTAATTTTTGTGACCAGATTAACTTAGGGATACAAGAAGCAAGTTCGGAATGGGTTTCTATATTTGAATTTGATGACGAATATTCAAAAATATGGATTGATAATGTACAAAAATATTCTTCAGTTTACAACGATGTTGATGTTTTTTTACCAATAGTTGTTGACACAGATGAAAAGGGTAAGTTTGTCGGTTTCACAAACGAAGCAACTTTTGCTTTAAATATTTCTAGTGAAATCGGACTACTAACTAATGATGTACTACAACAATATCAAAATTTTCAGATATCTGGTATGGTCATCAAAAAATCAGTTTTCGAAACTACTGGTTTTTTTAAAGGTACAATCAAATTAACATTTGGATATGAATTTTTTCTAAGAGCATCTCATTATGGTTTGAAAATAATGTCTCTACCAAAGATTGGTTATAAACATACCAATTTTAGACCCGGGTCTATTTTCTATAACTACAAAAATGGAGATACCCAACTTAAACCTGAGGAGGTTAAATTTTGGATTGAGAGTGCAAAAAAAGAATATTTCTTCACTAGTGATAGAAAAATAAAGTATGAAGGACAAACAATTTAATGACCGAAACAAATATCATTTCAGGTGATACTATTTTAGATTCTAAGAAAAAGGGAAGAAAACCAAAACAAAAAAATTATTTCGATATACAAGAAGAAGTTGCTGTAGTCGATTATCTTAATGCGGAAACATCGGAGGAAAAAAATAAGATTTATAATGATTTCCTCCGAATTCCATTAGATAAAATGATTTCATCAATTATTCGTAGATATAAATTATATCGAAAGGATATGGATTTCGAAGAACTACATATAGATACACATTCATTCTTAATGACTAAAATAGATAAGTTTAAGCCCTCGAAAGAAAAGAAGGCTTATTCTTATTTTGGTACAATCTGTAAAAATTATTTGATGGGTCAAATAATTAAGGATGCTAAAGAAACTAACAGAAAAATATCATATGAAGATATATCAACTGACTTAGAAAATGATGAAAATCTATCTTACTCAATTGACAATGATTCATTAGATTCTCAAAATATTATACAAAGTTTTTTAGTTGAGTTAGAAAAAGTCCTAAAAGAAAAAAATCTTTCAGAAAATGAATTTAAGTTAGGCCAAGCACTTATGGAACTATTTGAAAACTACGACTCAATATTTGTAGGTAATTCAAATAATAAATTCAATAAAAATGTGATACTTCTTTCTCTTCGAGAAATGACAAATTTATCCACAAAAGAAATTAGGGTTTGCATAAAACGATATAAAAATATTTATATAGGTATGCTTGAGAAAATGATGAAAGAATAAATCAAAAAATATGGCCAGACCTCATAAAAAAGAAATTAATTTAACGAAGGAGTCGATACTTTCTTTGATGCAAGAAATTTACAATGAACTTGTAGAACAAAGAAATACAGCTATTCGTATACAAAATAAGATGTTGACTATGATGAAAGAACCTGAAGATATGACTCTTATTGGACCTGTTATAGAAAAACAACAAAAGATAATAAATGATTGTGTTGAAAAAAAATTAACGCTTTCAAAATTACAATCTTCCATATGGGAAAAAAGTAATAATACGAAAGAATCTTTTTCTATTTCTGACATCGATGTTGATGATGATATTATAAAAGATTTATTGGAAAGAGATGTTTCAAAAACTGATAATGTTTATAAAATGAAAAAATAATGTCATTAGACCTCAGTTTTGATTATGAATCGGCTAAGAAAAAAATTGCAGCTACAAGTGCCTATAAAGATTTAAAGGAAAAATTTGATAAAGCACAAGAAAAATCTGGTGATTCACAAGAGAAAGCTTTGGATGCAATTCAAAGTAAATTAGACCAAGTTAAAGAACAAACCAAAAGATTTCAAAAGGATATAAAAAATCAATTTGAACAACTTTTGGATTTGAACAATGTAACTGGTGGTAAAGGTTCAAACACAATCTCTTATATCAAACGTCTTTTGATTCAAACACTCAAGAACATTGAACCAAGAATTGCAGAAATAATTAACGAAGAAGCAATTACAGCAATTGGTTGTGACCAACAACAAACATTTTCATCAAATCAAGGTGGTGCACCACTTTACATTAAAGTAAGTTCAATTGACTTAGGTGGATTATTAAAAAAGAATCCAACAGAGGGTGCTGGTAAAGTACTATATGAAAAACTACAAATAGATATTCAAAAAGCTCCATTTTCTATGAATAGAGAACTCTATCAAAGAATTCAGAGTGGAGCACCATATAGTTCTGATAATGGTTCATATTACTTAGGTAAGTCAGGTCAACCCCTTTTTGACATTCAATTTGTTGACCAAACAATATATGGACAAACTGGTGGTTTTTATGCAATTACATTAGCTAATCGTGTTAATGGAATTAACAAAGTTGGTGACTTTCTATTAGATTATTTTGGTACTATTAAAATGTTTGATTTTGAAACTGTGTTACCTGCTATAATGGAATCATTAAGTGGGGCAATATCAATTTCAGCAAACATAGGTTTTGCTCAAGCAGAAAACGCATCGAGATTCGAACTTTTCATTCAAAGAATTTTAGGTCTTTGTTTTGATAATGTTTCTGAAATTGACGTTCAAGGAACTGCTAAATTAGCAGAATTAGATGGTATTGACGATTCCTTTTTTGAACTTACAGAGTTAGATTTAAGGAAGATTGAACAAAAAATAGCTAATATCCAAAAGGGAGTTGTAACATTCGTTGAGTGTAATAATGTTGATTTACCAGTAGATGCTGATTCTATATTGAATGCTTTAGAAAATCTAAGATTTATTCCTGATAGTGATTTGGTTGATGCCGCAGATAAAATAACACAAACATTGACTGAAAATCCTCAATGGCAAGGATTAGTTTTAACTGGTGACATCAAAGCTACGGTTGATTTTAATTTTGTTAAACTTATTGTTCAAGGACTTATCTTTTCAATATTAACACCAAAAGTATTACTCCCAATCTTTATTATTCTTAAAGCACTAGGTAGAACTATAATAGACCAAATTAATAGTTGGAGAGAATTTATTACACAGTTCAGAAAATTTATTATCAATTTCGTATCAAAGGTTGGGGCTATCTTTGTCGAGGAACTTTTTAACTTGATAAAAAAAGATATACTTAATCTACTACAAACTGTAATAAAGGATTTAGCTAAAGAAAAAGTTGATAAAAGATTGATTATGATTATTAAACTTGTACAACTATTATTAGTAATTGCTCAGTTTATTAGGGACTTTAGAAAGTGTAAAAGTGTGATTGACGAAATTCTTTGGTTGTTGAAGATTGCTTTATCAGGGTGGGGAGGGGAAATTCCATTACCTTTATTAGCTGTGTCCCAACTATTAGATGGATACTCAGAAACTAGGGCATTTATAGGGGCAATAGAAGAATTACAAAGATTAGGAATCCCAACTGGAGATTTACCCGATGGAAGTCCGAACTTAGGTATATTAAGTATATTAGGTCAAATGAAAGCTATGGCTAATGAGAATGCAGAAAATGGTAAAACCCAAATTTTTATACCACCATTAGCAATTACACCAGCTGGTGTTACGACACCAGCAACAGGATTTGGAAAATCTTATTAATATGGGAAAAAAAGAAGATGCAAAAAAAGTTTTAAACATAGTCAAAGATTTTAAATCTCAATCAAATAAAGATTTAGTTTTCGCTATGGATTTTATGAAAGATGATTTTGAACAAACAAAAGAAACTTTGATAAAATTAACACACCACTTAGACAAAGTAGAGTTAACCTATAATACAATTTTGAAAGAGTACGAAAGTAGAGTTAAAAAATGAATATAAGTAATGACAATATACACCAGATAATTTTTCCTGGTATTGTTTTGGATAACAAAGACCCAATGATGTTGGGTAGATTAAGAGTTATACCCGAAACTGAAAATTATCAATCCCTAATTAATTCAGTTCCTGATTGGAACGAAGAAAAGGATAAATGGACAAGAAAAGACCCTTTAGTTTTTCTACCATTGTTACCATTCTTTGTAAGTCAAACTCCAAAAATACAAGAGTATGTTCACATTTTTTATCAAAATAAAAAATTTGACAAGGAGAATAGATTTTATATCCAAGGTCCTTTTTCAACACCACTTACAACTAAGTATGAATATTTCCAAGGTGCAAAAACTTATTTAGCGGCTGGTGTTCAAAACAAAGAAAGTTTCCCACTAAGGAATCCTCAAGATGGTAGTTACAAAGAAAACGTTAAAGGTATATTTCCTGAACCAGGGGATAATGGTTTTTTAGGGAGAGGTTCTGCTGACTTAATACTTAAAGAAAATGAAGTTTTAATCAGAGCTGGAAAATCACTTAATATTACAGCACAATCATTGCCTCAAGAAAACCAAAATAGAGCATTCATACAATTGACTAACTTTACACAAGAAAAAGTTTTGGGTGAACCCGATACATCTACAACACTTAAAGAGGATGTACAATTAGTAAAAAAAGTAATTATTTGGGACATAGAAAATCTTGAGAATTTATTTGAAACCTTTAATGGTTCTGTTTCGATTCATAATGTGATACCTTCAACAAAAACTAATACAAGAAATTTCAAAATAGATTCAATTAAGACCTTAAGTATGGGAACTGATTATGGTCCGGCTTTAGATACTCTAACTTTCACAAACAAAAGTTATAATGATGCTGTCTACTTAATTAATAAATTTATTGAGGGTACTTTTAAAAGTGATATAGTAATTACAGGATATAGTTTCAATCAACAAAACTTTAAAGACCCATTCCCTTTTATTGTGACACCTTCAAAAATTACATATGAAACGGGTGTGAAAATTTCGCCTAACACATTAGTTAGTGATTTCAAAGAGGGTATAAATTATTTGAGGTTCAAACAAGGAATCAAACTTGTTGAAGGTAATTTAAAGAGTGGTTTTTTTCTCGTTTCAGGAAACAAAGCTGGTACACCAGTTATCGGACCTCAAGCGACACCTGTTCAAGAAACAACACAACCATCCATATATACAGACAGACCAATAAGTTATGGGGTTATGGGGGCACAAAGAATTTATTTATTATCACAAGATTCACCAAGTCCAAAAGGAAGAAAATTGTCACTAAAGGATACTATCTATGGTATTCCACAAGATAGATTTATTGGTAGTAATGAAAACTCAATTGAAAATTTAACTTTTTCTGTTGTGAGAGGTGAAGAATTGATAAAATTACTAACAAAAATATATGCCTTCTTAGAAGGTCACGTTCATCCATTCCCTGGTATGAAACCAGTACCAATCTCCACAAGGAGTGGACAATCAATAACAGAAATAGGTCAATTATTAGCTGACGCATCAAATACAATTCTAAATGGAAATATTCGAATTAATTGATATTTATTAAGAAAAGATAAATGTCAATTCATAATTCTTATTTCAGTAGAAATAATACAATAATTTCCAATAGTTACACAAACACTGGAAGAAATCCTGTTACAGAACTTTTTTTCGGTAGTACAGCTATATCACAATTTCCAAGTGGATATAGTAGATTTATATTTGATTTAGATTTGACTTTATTAAGAGAAAAAATCTCTGATGGTACTATTTCTACAGGATGTACTAATAGTATGGTACATACATTAAGAATGACCAACACATCGAATTTTAATAAAGAATTACTTAATACAACAACCTCACAAACAAGAATGAGAGCAACTTCTTTCGATTTGTTCTTATTCAGAATACCTTATATTGATAATGACCCATCACAACCACAATATTGGGATGAAGGTGTTGGTTATGATTTTGCTGACCTACTATACGAATATAGTGATTTGGATAGAAACTTTTCAGAAAGACCATCAAATTGGATTCAACGTACAACTATTAACAATTGGGAAACACCAGGTTTATACAACAATAGAAATTCTGGTGCAACTCCATATAGTGCCTTAACAATAATAGATACACAACATTTTGAGTTCGGTGATGAGAACATATCTTTCGATATGACAAGTGAAATTAATAATATTCTCAATGGGTCAATTACAGGTGTGACAGGTTGGGGTATTGCTTACTTACCTCAAGTCGAATTATTATCAGGTTTGACAGATACATATGAGGTTCAATTTTTTACAAGACATACTCAAACCTTCTACGAACCATATTTAGAAACAAATTATAACGATTTAATACAAGACGATAGAAATAATTTTACCTTGGGTAAGGTTCACAAATTGTATCTGTATCTTTACGAAGATGGTAACCCAATTAACTTGGATTCAAATCCAATAGTTTCTATCCTTGACAATTCAGGTAACGTAATTCCAAGCTTGTCAGCAATAACTGGTTGTCAAAGAACTCAAGGTGTTTATGAAATTACAATCCCACCACTTATCGGGTATAAAACCCCTTGTACTTTTTCCGATAGATGGACTAATTTATTTTACAATGGATTTCCACTTCCAAATGTACTAAATGATTTTACACTATTACCATTTAAAAATAGTTTTACAATTGGTACAAACTCACAAGACCCCAAGATTTATGGTTTTGATTATTATGGTATTAAACAAGATGAAAAAATATTTAACACTGATATTAGAAAAGTTGGGGTTATTATCAAACAAGCATATACAACCAATAGATTATTACCCAAAGTAAGTGCTTATTATCGTGTATATGTTAGAGAAGGTCAAACCGAAGTTCAAGTTCAGGATTGGACTGCTATCAACAGAACTCCAAATGAATACTATTTTATATTTGATACAAGAGATAAAATACCTAATGAATATTTTATTGATATTAAAGTTGAAAGTAGTGGGGAAGTTAATACTTATAAAAGACAAATAAAGTTCCAAATTGTGAACTATAAATAAAAAACTAATATGGAAACTTACTCATCAGGAACTGAATCAACAATTTGTGTCATTTGTTGTCCTTGTACAACAGGTGAAACAATAACTAATGTAGTACCACCACATCCAACTTGGACTAATACCCAAGGTGACGCTGTAGTTCAATTGAATGCAATAACACTAGGAGGTCCTAACGGATTAAATAATTAAATAGAGTATTTATAAATAAAAATATATTATGGCTAATGCAATTTATTGTTTTGATAATAACACGGAAAATATAAATTTTAGTGGACAAACAATACCGCAGGGGAGTTTTATAACGGCAACAAACGCTGAACCAGACCCTACCGTGATTAATTATTGTTTTGAAATTACGGATGGTACTAGTGCCGCAGGTAGTTTTACTGCATTAACGGAAACTTTTACATCTTGTTATGAATGTTTAATCAATAATTATGCTATTACTATTTTAGAACCTTGTGACGCCTCATTTGGTCTTCCAAATATACAAATCCTTTTATCCGAACTAGGTTATATCCCATCTGAAAATCAAGTTTTTTACTTGACAGCAACAAACGTTGGCGGTAGTAATGAAGGTACATACACAGCATGTTATCAATTCACTGGTTTTGAACAAATATCAGAAGATAATTACAATAGAGGTTTAAGTGAATATTTTACAATTGACCAAATAATTCATAGTAATTATTCATTAGTCAATGGTTGCGAACAATGTCTTAATGGTTTTACAGCCGGTACTGAATCATCGATTTGTGTAGTGTGTTGTCCTTGTACTACAGGTGCAACAATTACGAGTGTTTCTGCACCACACCCAACTTGGACAAATAATTTCGGACAATCGGTATCTTTATTAGATGCA
>Ga0315909_10004933_pt1 | contig 15529 bp, 13 predicted proteins | sample LakEriMetagenome_11_FD_203527 | JGI IMG/M metagenome (GOLD analysis project Ga0315909, IMG submission 203527) | Freshwater fungal communities from buoy surface, Lake Erie, Ohio, United States - Buoy 2 MA125 | ecosystem: Environmental > Aquatic > Freshwater > Lake | place: USA: Lake Erie, Ohio...
CATCTCGTACTGCTTTGGGTCATTTGCTGGCATTTTAGTTCTCCTTGAGAGTCATTGTATTTCCATCAAAAGCCTTACCGCTTTCGTTGGAAAACTTCATTGCGGCATCTATATCTTTTTGCTTGGTAGAGATTGGTTCGACTCCCTGACGTACCGCGTCGTAGTAGGAGTTTACTTCTTTGTCCCATTTGATTTCTTTAGTTTTGTCCCAGTGTTGCCGAGTAGGGAAGCACCCTGCAAAGTTAGGCATATTGATTGCTCTGACCATCTCGTTGTTGCAGGTAGAGCAAATTTCTTTTCTTTCATACTCTGCGTAAGACTTTGATACTTCTTCTTGTACTTCGCAGGTTTGGCAAATGTAGTCGTATCGTGGCATTAGATTTGTGTAAGGTAGGAGGAATAGCCAGCATCTATAAAGATCTGTGCTTCGGCATCACTAATAATAGACTCAGTTCCGCCAAGGTAATATGAATCAGCAGCAGCCAGTGTGTCTTGGCTTGGTGTCTGCTCCACAGTCACTGTCGTTCCATTGACAATGAATGTATACCCACGTGGGATGTCTGTCAGGTATGGGTTAGTTGTACCCGTGATTGAGCCACCAGTAATAGGCTTACCTGCAAGACGTGAGTATGGGTCGTAGGTTTCATATCCTGCGCCCCACGTTTCCCAACGCCAAGGTGTTGTCAATCTATAGGTCATAACTTCCTTTCCTAATTTATTCACCACCAGGCAGGGTTTCAAGGCCCTGCCCGATAGACAACAAACTAGTTGATTGTTGTTGCAGTCTCGATGCGGTATAGAGCCGCTTCACGGAGACGGTTCCAGCCAGCAAATGTGTACCAGCCGATGGTGCGGAAACGACGTAGTGCGTCGATTTCTGGACCGATTACAACGGATGTGTCTTGAGCAAGTGCTTCTGCAAGTGCTTCACGACCAGCAACTACTGCCTTGTAAACAACGACAGAAGATGCGTTTGTTTCGGAAGGAACGCGAGGTGTCTCAACGATGTAAGCACCTTCCAACGCTCCGACTGCACCAGCGACGAACGGAGTGCGCTCGACGTACTTGGTGAGTTCCTGGAATCCGCCAGTTCCCGCTTCAGCGCGGAGATCCGCAGACTGACGTGGGTGGAGGTATGCAGCGTAAAGTTCGCCGATACGAGGTACAGCCTTGTTGGTACGAAGTTGAACAACAGCCTTACGGATAAGAGCGGTTGTCATTGTGCCAGATGCTGTAACGGATGCGGTACCTGTTGCGGTTCCGCCGTATAGCGCATTGGAGCCACCAGTCAAGACGGAAGATACAACTGTGTCGATTGAATCGGCAGCGTTGTACGCAATGATGTCAGCGAGTGCTGCATCTACGTCGTTGAAAGAAGTGAGGTTCAACTTCTTGGTGGTTGTTACGGCTGAACCGTACTCATTGAGTGTAACAGTAACCTGATTTGGGTTACCAAGTGCGATTGAGGAAACATCAGAAGTTTCTGTCAAAGTACCAGTCGCTGTTGCGAGATCTGAGTAGATGGAGAATACAACTGACGAACCTGGCATTGCTTGCTGTACTGGCTTGACATCAGCCAACGCACGCATCACTGGGATGGAGCGAAGCGCCATACGGACATACTGATCGTACGCTGTTTGGACGAGGTTGCTGATTGTCGAAGACGAAGTAAGCGTACCTGTAGGAATTGCCACTTATCTTGCCTTTCGGATAGGTTCGGTTAGAGTCCAGACGCTCTAATGATTTCATCCAATTCTTCCTTGCTGTTTGCGTTCATCAAGCGACGATGAATGTCTGCTTGGAACTCAGGAGTAACTCCCTGTTCTACAGCATTAGTCATACGCTGATATGCAGCAGCTTGTTTTGGATCTACATTAGGTGTTGCCTGGTTCGCCTGAGTTTCTACACCGAATACATCGGCATAGTTCTCAAGCCATTTTGATACAGACTCCTCAGTTGGGTCTATATCCTGTGGGATAAACGCTGCAATTTTGCTGTTTACCCCGCGACTAGCGAGGGCATCTTTGATTGCTCGTTCTCTGTTTGCTTTTGCAAGTGACTCATACTGCGCCTTTAGTTCGGCGAGTTCTTTGTCTTTTTGCTTTGTTGCTTTACGCAACTGCTTGACGAGATCATTACTGGTATCAGTATCAAAGTCGTCGTCTTCGTAGTCGTAGTTGGACATAGGTCCTTCTCCCTTGTTAGTTGGTTTCGTAGACCTCATACAGATTCGGGGACTTTCTGTATGGCTTCTACTACTGGTGTTTGTGTCGCTCTAACGGGCCAGTCGTTCCGTTAGCAGGCTTAGAATTGACCAGCTCTCTCGCGCCCTAGCGCTGTGCCAGCCATACCGCTTGTGCCAGAGAATGATGCTTGCTCAAGCGCTGTTAGTTTCCTACGCTGCTTGGCTGCCTCTGTTGAACCAGCAAGTCCGAAGACTTCCTGCTCTGCGGTTGTTTGTGTGTATTCGGGTTGTCCATAGATGGAAGCGAGTTGACCACCTCGTGGAAGAATATCTGCGATTGTTTGGAAACCTTGTTGTGCTTGTTCCTTGGTAACGCCATAGGAAGCAAGTTCTGTTGCACGCTCAAGACCTGTTGTGAGTCCAGCAATCTTAGCGCCTGCTCCAATTTCAGCAGCAGTAATCTTGCGCTTGAGTTCAGGTAGTGCGCTCTTAGGATCAAGAACGTAGGCAAGAATATCGCCATTAGTAATACCAGGATAGAACTGACGTAGAGTAGCAGCAACTTCTGGGTTGGCATCAAAGACTCGTGACTGTGCAGTCTGAATACGGTCTTCTAGTTCGACAGGTGATACGTCAAAGCCAATGAACTTCTCAAAGCCTGCCTGTGTTCCTAGGTCGCCCTTCTTGTAATAAGACTCTGGCATACCATAGCGGCGCATAATGTCTTGGTACTGGTCTTCAAGACCAATGTACTCAGCTTCTGATAACGCACGAAGACCTTGATTGATACGAGTTTGGTTAGCAGCAAAGCGCTTCTTGTAGGCATCTGTTTCACGAAGTCGGAGTGTGAACTCTGACGGAGATATACCTTCTTGAATTAGATTCTTGAGTGGTTCAACAAGAGACTGCAATCCATACTGAGCAAACTGAGCATAAAGTAAATCATATGCAGATTTTCTTGCTTCATAACCAGGACTTCCTGGGCCATATTGACTAGTATTAGTATTTATTGTTCCAGGTGGATTCATATTTCCAGATATATCAACTGTGGATGGAACATAATTCGGACCTCTAGTATCAGCGGTAGAGGTTGAAAATCCTCCAGCAAATGGAACCCAAGATCCTGAAGGATCTTTAGTTATAGGAGCACCAAACTCTTCTGATCCATACTGAGCTTCGCCATATGCCCCTTTACGAGAAATAGAGAGCCTAGAATACTTTTGACCTTGAGCATTCGTATAGTCAGTAATTTTCCACCCAAGAATGTCATTTGGCGCTTTACCAAAAATTGTTTCAAACTCAGTAGGAAATGATCCTGCAGTAAAGCCTGGTGGTAGTTGTTGTTCTGCCATTGTTACCCCTGGAATCCGAAGTTACGTGCAACTGTTAGTACGCTATTAGCAACATCTTCACGAGCGTTATTGGTGTACTGCCAACGTGGGTCCTTGCGGAGCATACGTTGATACTCATAAAGAGAAACCTCTTTGTCTGGCCCAATACCCATACGAAGTGTTGGATCATTGAGGGTAATTGATTCTGGGCTAAGTTCAAGTGTTGCTGCCATAATTCTCTTGTAAGGACTGTAGATAGTCTCAAGGTCTACGCCTTGGTCAAGAAGACTTGCTACTCTGTCTGGCAGACCAGCCTTGGCTGTGTTACGGATGACATTTTTGAATGTCTCAATAGACTCACCCTTAGCAATCTTGTCAAGCCACGTATCTACGGAGTCCTTGAATACCGTGTCAAGGTCAAAGCCATTAGCACGAGCTACTGCTCGTAAAGTTGTTAGGTTCTGGCCTGCAGCACCACTAACAATACCCTTGCCAGCGCCGAATGTTCCCGCACCTAGGATTGCATTACGAATCTTGACTGCATCATCTTCGTTAGCATAGTCATAGATACCAGCAGCGATAACTCTTAGGTCATCATCACTAATCTGGCGACCAAGTTTAGTTGCATTCTCGCGTAGTAATTCTACGACATCCTGTAATCCGCGACCATAGGCAGATGTACGATTGAGTTCTTCAATCTTAGCCTTGTACTGTGGGTCATCTGTCTTGAGCTTCTTGACGAGTGCATCGTATTGACGCTTCTCAAAACCGCGTTGACGGATAGGTCCAGAGTTGGTTTTATACCACGTTGTGTTCTGCAAAAGGTTGATGAATTGGTCTTCATCCATATCATCTTTAGCAGTGGTAGGATCTCCGATAGAGCGAATAAGAAGATTTTTGAGTTCTTCGTTTTCAGCAAAGATTTCATCAATACCGCCATATAGTTTGACGGCCTCTGCCATAATCTTTTCAAATGGAGTCTTAGTAACCGCTGTTGGGACTACTGGCTTTGTAGCACCCATAGATGCTTCTTCGCCCATACGGAATCGTGCTGGGTCAAAGCCTGAGCCAGCAGCAATACCCTCTCCAGTAGGTCCACCAGTTGGAATTGTTGGCATAGTTCCCTTTGTTGGGGTTCCGCCCTTAGCGCCTGCAACTGGTTTAGTTGTAATGTCAGTTACTGCTTGACCTTTAGTATCCCACTTCTGAGTACCTGATTCCCAGTTACCTGTGACAGTATTGAACTTAGCATCTTTAGGTACGCCTGTTGGACGCTTGTTTTTTCCTATCCCCGCAAGACCTGCCTCTGCTTCTGCTGTATTTTTTTCAATATCAGCGATTGCCTTTTCAATAGCAGTTGTGCTATCGCCTCTGTCTTTTGCACGCTGCAAATCGTCACGTAGAACTTCAAGTCTTCTCTTTCCAGTACGCAGCATATTCGTATATTTATCTGTTTGCTGCTGCGCTTCATACTGAGACTTACGCTTTTCTACAAGTCCTTGATAAAGCTCTAAGGCTTTTTCTGATGCAAACTTTGCTTCATTGCGTCGCTTCAATAATGACTGATAGTTTGGCGAAGAAGTAGGAGTCTCAGTAAGTTGACGATCAAGTTTTTGAAAATCTGATTTGGCAACATTGTACTTGTCTGATGCCTTACGGATTTCTGGATAATCTGAGGCTTTGAATGCCATTAGCTAACACCTAGCGCTCTCTTGAAAGCATTGTAAAAACCAAAGACCTTATTAGCCTTAGCCTCATCAGTCTTGGCAATCTGCTGGAATAGATACTCTTTTGGTGAGAATGCTGGAGTCACTTCTTGGAAAGTTGTTGTTTCGCCCTGTGGGGTATATGTAGTCTCAGCAAAACTGCTTGGCTTTGCCAAGCGTGCATTGATTTTTTCAGACCACTTTGCAATTTCATCGGCAGTAGCACCACGACCAGTGTATGAACGGACTACTTCATCGATTGTAGATTCAAGAGTTTCAGGACGGATATTAGTCTTTGTGATGTATTTAGACGCTTTACGTTCTCCACCACCAGTGCCAGCAGAACGCTGACCTAGGAATGTATTGAGGTCAATAGTTCCAGTCTCTAAAGCTGCTGGGTCATTAGTACGAAGATAATTGATTTCAGCACTAAGGTCGCTAGAAGCATCTAGGAAAGCCTGACGTACTGAAGCGTTATATTGGTCAGTAACAGGTGTCTGATAACCAGCGTCCTTGAGTTTCTGTGACAAAGCACGACGCATAGCAGGGGACATCTTGCGGTATTGCTCGACGAGTTGCTTTTGGCTTGAGACAGTGAACTGTGACTGCTTGGCTATACCACCTGCAAGTGGGACTCGTGCGCCCCTTGGGTCTGGCGTTGATGATGTAATGATGCCAGTTCCAGAAGCACGACCAGTTGGGTCAAAACCTTGTAGGCTCACTTAGTCTCCTCTCAAGAAGTTACTAAACAGGATGTCATAGACACCGCTAGCGTTTGGATTTGAAGCTGCAATATCTTGCATTTCAGCAAGTGTTGCTGTACGAAGAATCTCACGTGCATTGATGTCTGATTCGCTACGGCTGTTATAGACCGTATCAATCTGCAACTTGTAGTCATCGTATAGTTGGACCATCTTGCGGATAGCATTAGCCGCTGGTGAAACTATCTTGGTTTCATCAAGCATTGTTTTGAGATCTTTATAGGCAGCCATACGCTTGACGTTGTTAGCTGCAGAGTTAGCAAACTCTTCTTGCAGAAGCGGTCTGGTCTGCTTGAACTCTCTAGACCAAGCGTCCCAAGCCTCATTGAGTTGCTTGCGCTCGCGGTCGGTTCTGACATTCTGAAGCGCCTCTTCATACTTATCGCGCTGAATGTAATAGAACTGCTTGGACTTTGCTACAAAAGTTTCCTTGAGGAAGTCACCAACGAGTTTAGTCTCGCGGTATCCATTGTCCTTGAGGAACTGGTAGGCCTCCCACGAGAATGTTCCAGACTGTGGTATCAAGAATGCTGCACCTTCTGGATATTTCTTGATAAGTTCGCTGTTGTCGTCGACCCAGTTTGCTGCCGCATTGGATGTCTTGACTCGTGCTTGGAATACAGGGTCAGATTCGTTGATAACATACGGAACTTGCTCTGGGTAATACTTGACCCAATCTGCCATAGCATTTCCAACAGGATCATTGGTATCGCTGTATTGGTCAATCAACTTGGAGAATACTTGCTTGAAGTTGACGCGACCATTATCACGAACCCAGTCAGCCATATCGCTCTTGAGCGTTGTGGTTGGTGATGCTGGCGAAATAAAACCTAGAACGAAACGAGTACCTAGGATTGCTGTAATAGTTGACTTCAACTTCTTCTGGTATTCAATAAGTTCACCAGGAGTTGCTGTTGCTGATGGCGTATGACCGCCTGCCTCTAGATAGGTAACCGCCTTGCGGAAAGCTGAAGCGTATTGACTATCGCGCTCATCCTTGTCAAGGGTAGCGAGAAGACGATTGACGTGGCCTGGCAATGCAGACTGGAAGAACGACTGTCCTTCTCCAATTTCACCAATCGTGTACTGCTCTGTTGATTTGATTTCCTTGGCAACCTTAGCCATTACAGGAATATCAGATTCAGAGAAGAATCCTGCGATGTTATAGATAGTCTTGAGTGTCAGTCCAGAAAGCGGTCCTGAGAATGTGGGTAACCACGAGTCAGGGTTTGCAGACGGTGTAAGCATCTTGAGAGATGAACCGAATTGCAATGGCATTGGCGCTACGAACTTGTCTCCAAGACCAAAGACGTTGAGCATCTTATTGACTGCACCATACGCTGGAGCCAAACCTGGATAGATGAAGTAAGCCTCACCTTGGTCGTCACGTTGAACGAACCCTGAGTGGCTTACGCCTTCGTATGTCAAGGCAATCTTCTGTAGGGCCTCTGGGTTGTACTTGACTGTGCGGTATGCACGGCGGTAAGCATCTTCTGTTGCGCGATAGAAACGTGCAAAGTTACGCATTGACCACGCCATCTGTGTACGAACGGCTGGATTATCTACGAATGCCATCACTCGCTCAATAGCAAGGTTCTGTGACATCTCAATAATCTGCTGAGTCGCAGCCTTTTCGCCTACCTTCTTCGATAGGTCATCAAGGAATGGTTGAAGATCCTTGCGAATATCAAAAGCAGCATCAAGAACTAACTGGTCACGTGACAAACGTGCGTTTGCATCTCCAAGCCAGTCCCATAGACGGGTGTTCAAGTCAGAAATAATGTTTTTTGACTGTGTTGCTGGTATGAAAAGCGGTCCAGTAATGGTCGCTGGTACATCTGCACGACCCTTTGGTAGCCATTCAAGGCTAAACTCTTTCATATTGATAGCGTAATCGCCATCATCCTTGAGAGTTACAAGTTTATTTAGTAGGTCATCGTTGATACTGCCATCTGCTTTACCAAGCATCGTAGCCAAATCATCATAGATGACTGCTGCGTGCTGTTGAGATGTGTATGTTTCATCAACGTAGCGGTCAAAGCGCGGCTTCAAACTAGCAATTTTCGGGTCTGTATCAATTATCTTAGCAAGAGCGTTGATGAAGCCTGTACGGTCACCTTTATACTCAGCAAGAAGTTTCAATCCTGCAGAGCCAATCTCATCATTTGCCTTGGCTGCAATCTGGAAAGCCCAAGCAAGACGACCTTCTTGGCTTAGTGGTGAGAGTTCTGTAAAGGAACCATACGCACGCTTGTAAGCCTCGCCATCTACCTCAAAATCTACGACCTTGCCGTGCTTACGGCTGAGGCGCTTTGCGCGAGAGAAAAAGTCATTACCAGCATTGAGGTTATATGCGCCTTCAGATGCACTTTTGAGAAGGTTCTCGTAGTCACCATACATTGCAAACTCGTAGGCATAGCGGTCAAAGTCGCTACCAAACTTACCAATCTGAGCATCGTTGAAGTTTTCACGAAGTAATGCTTCTGCCAGTACCTTGCGCCTAGCTTCTTCTTTCTTAGCAGGTGACTTGAATACATCATCTACCTTGTCCCACGTCTTAGTTGTTGCGTTCCAACGTAGTTCAGATCCGTTATCAATGGCATTCATACGGGCCAACAAGTTGTCCGTATCCTTAGCCTTGGCATAACGGTTGAGAACTGCGAAATTCAAATCTTCGCTAGCCTGAATTACCTTCTTGGCAACTTTTCTAGCCTTGACAATATCTTTCGCGCTACGGATTACGCCACGTCCGTTAGCAAGACCGAAGAGATAATCTTCGATTGCGTTACGAAGTGGGAATCTAAATCCTACAAGAGTACCCGTAACGAATGTAGATGTTGCGTCATCTGCAGCCTTGGAGTATTGAGTACCCCAGACTCGTGCTAGGAATCCATCACGAGCGCCAAACTTATCTAATTGGTCTGGTGTAATAAATGCTAGGCGGTCATTGAGTTGATAGGCGTATGCAGCAGAGTCAACACCATTGACTTGTGACGGAATGACTCCATCTGGGTTGTCGGGTGTAACAACGCGGTTGGTATAGACAGCATCGCGGCCTACTGAACCAAGAGAATCTAGTAGTTTACGTCCACCTTGTGTACCGCGTAATCCACGTAGTTCACCTACAGCAGACTGTAGACCAATAAACATCTCACGACGTTGACCGATATTGGCTTGCTTGTAAACATCGCCAAGGATGCGGCTTGAGTAACGTCCATATACAAGACGTGCGTAACGCTCAAAGGCTAGCGCTGACTTCTCTGATGCGAAGTTGCCTAGTTCATCCATATCTGGAATGAGAGCAAACTTGCGAGTAAAATTATCTAGACGCTTGTTGATACCAGCGATAGAGAAACGAGCAAGTTTCTGCTCTGATTCTGTAATACGAGCTGCAGTGCGAGCGCCTGCCTCAACAGCAGACTCACCTTCACGTCCAATAAGAGAACGACGTGCGGCCTCTAGGCTTGAGATGCCTTGGGCATCTGCCTCATCAAATACGATGTTACGTAAGAAGTTAGCAGAGTCTTTATTGAGATCAAAGACTGCGCCAGCCTTGTCATAGACCGCAAGTTTAGCCTTGCGTGCTGGTGACAAGATAGGCATAACCTTGGTTCTAAAACCAGGTTGTCCGTAGAAGATTGGTTCAATGCGCTGTGCATTAGAGAGAAAAGCCTTGGCAGTATTGACATCAAGGATTCCGCCAAAGTCTTCATTGGCGAACTTGATGAGAGCGCTGTCTACGCCATTCTCAGCAAAGGCAGGATTGAGAGCGCGTAAGCGACCTGTTGCTTGCCCAATCTTTTCTGCGTTATTAGCAATACGAGCGTCGCGTAAATCTTTTGTAGTCTTTGTAAACTCTGTCCAGAAGTTCTCAATGTTTTTATTCTTGAAGGCATCTTCTACCTTCTCAGCAGTACCAACTGTCTTGTCAAGAGCATACTTCATACCTAGGTAGCCCTTACGTGCTTTACCTAGCAAAATTGTAGGATCTAAAAAGATACGGAATGCAGCATCTGTTGTACCTGAAATCCACGAATAAAGACCAGACTTACCTTCTAGGTCATCTGGCAAGAACGCGTTAGCAACTTGACGACCTGGAGAATACTTAGCAGCATTGACTTTTGCTACTGCTTCTTCTGTAAGTTTGTCGCCTTCCTTAGAACCAGCGGAAAATGCAAGAGCCTTTTCATTCTCGGTTTGCGCTTCACGAATGATTTGGTCTAGCGGAATACCAGCAGAAATCTTTTTGGCGATATTTGTACGGTCACGACCATAAGTCTTTTCAACTTTTTCAATTCTGCCAGGATTGAATACCTGCTCACCATTGGCACCAGAACGTTGAAACGCATCTCCAAGATCCACACCTTCAGAAATACCAATAGCACCAACACGATATGCACGCGTTACTTGGTCTGATGCCCACCCTGCCGCCTTGAATACAGCCTTGATTGGCTCTACAACAGGACGTGAGATGATGTATGCGGCTTGACCAATGAATCCACGCTTGGGATCTGTGTCATCAATACCACCAAAGAAATCTGCTTGTGCCTTTTTCTGGTCGATAGGTAACTGATTGTATTCAGCGGCACCGACAGATGGCGGCAGGTTGTTGAGCCGCACGTGCTGTGAATACATATCTGTCAACGAGTTGATTTTCTGAGTCTGTTGAGGAGTCAGATTGGCTCGCTTGGCAGCTTGGTAGATGTTTCCCTTGTTGATATTCTGGGACATTACAATCCTCTAGCTACGGCCTGCTCGTACAAAGCAGCAATTTCTCCATTGGTGTCGTATTGAACCATTGTGGCAAGGATGGATGAAAGCGATTCTGTCTGTTGTCTAGCACCAAGAACAGCAGATGTGGGGCCGTCCCCAATGTTTATACCTGAAGTAATAGGTTCATCTGGTCTTTCAGATGGATCGTAAAGTTGGGTCAATCTTTCTGCTTTTCTTCCAGCGGCTTCACGTACTTTTGAAGATGCCATACCGCGAACATCTGGTGTCTTTGAAAGAGGTTGTGCTTCTCTAAGCATCTTGTCTTCAATACCTTGACCATAGTAATCTGATTGGAAGTTGAGTTGATCTGTACGTGTGGAAAATGGTCCAGGGCCTGCAACTCCAGCCAGTGGATTTACTGGTTCTTTAGCCATTACCGTCCTCCATCTTTTCTAAATCTGATGTGAATTGTTCCCATACTCTGGAAACTTTTGTTTTTCTATTTGCGTTATACACTGCTAAATCTAAAATCTCTGATGCGAGCATCTCTATGGCTCGCGTTATATTTACAAAGAAACCTGATAGAACTACTAAGAAATCTGCAAGAGTGACAGAGCGCGGTACTGAATCTTCTTCGTTATCCACGCTCTGTCCTCTCTAATTACACTAAGCCTTCTTGCCTTTACGAGCCTTAGCTGCATAACCAAAGTCAACTTTTCCGCCCTTTGGCATTGGAGCTTTCTTTGAGCCTTCTTTTGGCTTTGCCATTGAAGCCTTTGCGCGACCACCTTTTTTCATTTCACACCTCCCTTACCCTGCAATAGATGCGAGTAGAGTTGCTATATCTGGACGAGCGCCAGCAGCAGGGGCCGCACCCATTTGTTCTGGAGTTGGCTGCGAGGCAGGAACGGGGGCCATACCTGCTGCTGGAACTTGTTCGCCCATTGGCACTTCTGGTTGTGGCTCTGGTGCAAACACCTTCTCCACGATTGTTTCTAACTGTAAACCTTTTTGACGGCCTTTGATTACTTCGGCGATTCGGGAAACGATTTGAGAAGGATCTTGACCTTGTGCTGCAATCGCAGGTATAGCCTGGGCGTACTGAGCAACAGCAACGCGCAAAGAATCGCGCATCTCTTCAATATCCACACGCTGTTCTTCTTGAGTGACATTGAGCTCCATTGGGATTTCACGACGTACATAGTCGCGTGATACAAGTTTGTCAGAGCGCATCTGTAGCAAAGCAATGATGGCGTTGTTTGGATTCATACCAGACATAATGCCGTAACGGACATCTACGCCGTATTCACCAGCGATTGCTCGGCTTGGTACATACTTCATATTGAATGGCGTACCATCATCAACGCCCTTGATTTCTTTAGGCATATTGCCAAAGATTTTCTCGTCTACCTCAAAGCAGAGAGAAACAAGTTCAGTAAACAGACGTGCGAACTGTGCTTGTGCTGCACGTACCTGAGTATCAAAGCCAGCCTGGAGTGCTTGAACTCCACGACCTGTAATGATTGATGCGTCGATGTTACCTGAGCGTACTTCTGGGTAACGAGCACCAAGACGGAGTTCACGCTCTAGTACGCCAGATTCTGTAAAGACTCCGTTAGGAAGTTCTAGCGGTACACGGCGGATTGCCTGTGGATTAGCAGAACGCATAATCGCATCAGGGCCGAGAGCAAGTTCTTGTACATCTTGCGGAATAGCAATCGGTGCTTGGATAGATTTTTCTGCTGCTTGAATTTGCAATACAGCAAAGCGAGCGCGAGCAAGTTGTACAGCCAAAATATCATCGAACTGACCGCGTGCTTCGCCATCAATAGATGAACGAACAGCCACACGTGCCATACATTTACCAGTTGGGTTTGGCAAGTTAGATAGAACTAAGTTCTCACGATCTGGCAGGAAAACAACATCTTGGTCTTTGTCGTGGTAACGAACCATTGAGATGTAAGGGCTGCCCATTGTGAAGGAAGTCCTAGGCATAATCTGAGATGAAAACTCTGGGTACTGCGATGCCAATGTTTCAGCATCGGTCTGAATAACCTGAGTCAAAGAAATTGTGCGACCGAATCTGTCAATCTCTGGATATACTCCGAATGGATTGAGCAAACGGATACGTGGATTGTTTGTCTCGTAATCCATCTCTACGATTGCTGGCAACATACCGTAAGTGTTGAACCAGTCAGCACCGTTGTACATTTGAATCTGTAGTTCAGAACCTGAAACGTAATAGTTAGCGATACGAGTTCTGGTATCTGCAGCCTTGCGTGCTGCATCAGAAACCATATTGGTAGCAGCGCAGTTGAACGATGGAAGCGGTGCCATAACCTCAGCGAGGTCACGAGCTGCAACGTCTACGAAGTTAGCAACAAGAGGCTTGGGATATTCCTCTGAGAACATCGCAGGATAAACCTTGCTAATGTCACCTTGACGCACTGATAGCACGTCGCGCATACGCTGGTCGCGGGCAGCGTACTTCGTTTGAAGACGCGATACCTTAGCGACTACTTCTTTGACTGTAAGCACTTGGTTCTCCTAGATGAACTGTCTGTCTTTTTCGGCAAGCAGTTCATCGATATTGATGACCATTCGCTTGCCTTTTTCATAACGTGATAAAAATGGATTCTTGAGATGGTGTGTCTGGTGAATGCCTTGGTTGAGCCACTCACGTACTTTGATTTCGCAGAACCAGAGAGCCATCACCATATCTGTCTTACCCTTGGTCGTTGGTGACCAAGTAATCAACTGCTCTATAAGAGACTTGATATTTTCTGTCTGGTCAGATGGAAGATGAATCAGATTATCTCGATGATGCTTTCCATCAGGTTGCTTAGTTCCAAAGAGGGTGGACATAGAAGCCACACCAAAGCCTGCATCCCACTTGTTATTGCCAGTATGGTGCTCTCTTAGGACAGTTCCTTTGGATGCAAGGAATTGTCTAATTCCTTCATCTTGCGTGAGAAAAGATTGAAAGGCGTTACGCTCCACGATCCATTCCGATGGTGCATATACGTTAGTCCAATCGGTAATGAGTTGTCTGATTTGTGCAGGCGTAGGACGCGTAATCTTGATAGCGTCAACAATGTAGCGCTTATGAGATGTCCGATCAACCGCATAACAAACTGCCGCTGTGTCTCCGACCATTGCTGGGTCCAGTCCACAAACAAAACTGAAACCGTTGAGGTCTTTGGGATGACCTGGACTGCCAGGCACCAATCGACCTGCTTTTCGCATTCCATCGATGGAGCCTTTCACGCAGACAGGATCAAAGATTGCATCATCAGATATATCTTGCTGTTGATAAATCAAGGCCCACGTAGATGCGTCCATAGCTTGACGCTCGTTATAGAGGTTACGCCCAGACCAGCGAGGCCAGAGGCCTTCTTCGGTCTTCTGCTCTTCAGGTTGTCCATCAAAGGGTTGATCTGAGTAAGGCCAGAGGGTAACCCACTTCTCAGGGTCTTCGTTGGGTTCTAATAGGGCTGGCATCGCTAGATAGGTCCAAGGCACGAGGCCGCCTGGGTATCTATCGGGATTGCGTAATTCTTTGTATAAATCTACTGCTGATACGCGGGTACCGATAACAATGAGCTTACCTGTCGGATTGAGACGGGAGCGTACATCTTGGGTGAGCCACTTGATCTGACGTTCAAAGTCATTAGCGTTGCTCAGTGTTACAGCGTCATCAATAATAATCATATCAGCACGCTTACCGTAAATCTGACCGCCGATACCGACAGCTTCGATATTGGGGTCCTTCTCGGATGACTCGCGGAGTTCATCACCGAAGGTAACGCGGGTAGCCTGCCAGGAGGCTGTCTTAGACTTGAACCCAACCCCAGCGGCATATGCCTGCTGTAGTTCTTCGTACATCGGGTGCGTCAGTCGCTGCTTGATAGCATAAAGGAAGTCTGCGGCTAGACGCTGGGTTTGGGAAACTATGAGAACTCTAAAGTTCGGGTTATTGACTATCTTCCACGTTACATAGTCGACGGTAACGGTAATCGACTTGGCGTGGTTTGGCGGAATGTTGATAAGGATACGGTTATCTGCCAGACCCTTTTCGTACTTCATCGAGGGATGGACCCAAGAAGGGTCACGACCTTCTATCACATCTATCAGGTTCTGCTGATGAGGGAAAGTCTTGGAACGCAGGAAGCGTTCACGGAACTGAGCAAAGGTCAGTTCGTCTAAGGTCTTTTCAATAAAGGAAGCGCCGCGTAAACCTAGGCGGGTTCTATCAACTTTATCTTTGAAAGCAGGATCTGTACGGCGGTAATACTCATAGGACTTGTAGCTCTTACCAGCAGAGGCGACAGCCTGCTCTACCGTCATACCTTCTGCGATAGCAGATAGGATGACTCGCTTGGCTATATCGGAGGTATTCTCTGGCATTTCATCCTAACGGGTTGTGGGCAGACTTCACCCAACTAAAAGAGGCTCCGCTTGAGCCTCATCATACGATTCGGCCTCGCTCCGCTAGGAGCGCTCACTGCTACCTCCCTAACGGGCGTAGCGTGAGCGTAGCGTCGCAAATGCCAGTGCACCCCGCATTTGCTCCTCTATACTGTATTAGGCAGGAAAAAAAAGCGGTTTCCCGCTTTTCTTTCAAAAATCTTTATAGATGTGACTAACGTCACGTATATAAGCATACAATACGGACATTGGACGAAATGGATCCACTTTAGTGGAGATATTTTGTGTGGGTACTACAGACACTCCCCACGCGCACTATAAAGCGTGGGGTAGGTTTTCCACAGGTCTATCCACAGCCTGTGGATATCCTTGTGGATAAGTCCAAAGGGAGGGAAGTGGGGTGAA
>Ga0315909_10004938_pt1 | contig 15518 bp, 13 predicted proteins | sample LakEriMetagenome_11_FD_203527 | JGI IMG/M metagenome (GOLD analysis project Ga0315909, IMG submission 203527) | Freshwater fungal communities from buoy surface, Lake Erie, Ohio, United States - Buoy 2 MA125 | ecosystem: Environmental > Aquatic > Freshwater > Lake | place: USA: Lake Erie, Ohio...
TTGGCTTGCTTGCCGCCGGTTAAACCCAAAAGATCTTGCCAAACAATTACTTGCGCATCCGTTCCAGGGCCAGCACCAATTCCAATTATCGGAACTGGAATCTCATTTGTTAAGCGTGTTGCAAGTTTGTGCGGAACAACTTCTAAAACGATTGCAAAAACACCCGCTGCAACCAATGCATGCGCATCAGCAATTAGTTCATCGCCTGCATCGCCTCTACCTTGAACTTTGTAGCCCCCCATTTGATGGACAGACTGCGGAGTTAAACCGATATGGCCCATCACTGGAACCCCGGATTGAGTAAGTAGCGAAACATGTTCAACCATGTGCCGGCCACCCTCGATCTTTACGGCATGTGCCTTGCCTTCTTGCATAAAGCGAACGCTAGTTTCTAAGGCTTGGGCTGGCGAACTTTGATACGAACCAAATGGCAAATCTGCCAAGACCATGGCTCGCGAACTTCCACGCTCTACTGCAGCGACTAAGGGGATTAGGTCATCAACCGTGACTGGAATTGTTGAGTCATATCCGTAAACAACCATGGCTGCCGAATCACCGACCAACAGAACGGGAATACCGGCTTCATCAAAGATGCTGGCGCTTAGTGCGTCATACGAAGTAATCATTGGCCACTTTTCACCGCGCGCTTTTGCAGCAATTAAATCTCTGGTTGTAATTCGCCGTGATTGTTTTCCGCCATACAAAGGCTCAGAGGTCATTTCTTAGTTCTCCGCTCTCGAGGCTGCGCGGTGGCAGTCCCCGGATCTGTAATCCCATTGTGTCAGAAATTAGAGGTGGAGCGCGAGTTACTGGGAAGCGGGTTATTCAACCCATTTATCTGGCATTGCTTATTGAACTAACAAAAGGTCACTCAGACCATTTGTTAGTTATTGGCATACGTCGGTCTTTGCCGAAAGCTTTGCCAGAAACCTTTGGGCCTGGTGGGTATTGGCGGCGCTTGTATTCAGCGCGGTCAGTTAAAAGCAGAATTCGCTTAACAGTTTCGGCATTAAATCCGGCAGCTGTGATTTGTTCAGCGCTTAGATCTTGCTCAACATACATTTCAAGGATGGCATCGAGTTCTTCGTAATCTGGCAGCGAATCCGAATCTTGCTGGCCAGGACGCAATTCAGCACTTGGTGGCTTCGAGATACTCGATTCAGGAATCGGTGCGACACCGCCATTGCTTATTGCAGATTGATTACGCCACTTGGCTAATTCCCAAACATCTACTTTCGGCACGTCCATTAGGGGAGCAAAGCCACCCACCGCGTCACCATAAATAGTTGAGTAACCAACGGAGAGTTCACTCTTGTTTCCAGTGGCAAGAACCAGGTGTCTTTCTTGGTTTGAAAGTCCCATCAAGATCATGCCGCGAACTCGAGCTTGCAGATTCTCTTCAGCTAGCCCTGTTAGGTCTAAGTTCTCCAAGTAGGCCGAAACCATTGGTTCAATTTCAACGGTGCGAAAATTCAAGCCAATTCGATCAGCCGTATCTTTCGCATCTGTTTTTGAATGCTCTGAAGAATACTTAGACGGCATAGAGACGCCATAAACATTGCTGGCGCCAATAGCATCGGCTGCAATCGCAGCAACCAGCGCAGAATCAATGCCGCCAGAAAGACCAAGTGCGATCGACTTAAAGCCATTTTTCTGAACATAGTCACGCAACGAAACCACAAGTGCTGAGTAAACCTCTGCTATTGGGTCAAGGCGCTTTCTTGCACCAACGGTTAGTGCTGGTTTATCACTGGAAGCCAATGCGTTTGGGATAACTGTTACGGCTTCGCCCTTTGCCAGAGTGGTACTGGTTCCAGCTGGCGCGATTTCAAGATCAGCAATCAGCATGTCGACCTCAAACTGCAAAGCCCGTTCAATGACATCGCCAGTATTGGAAACGATGATTGAGTCACCTTCAAAAACTAATTCGTCTTGCCCGCCCACCATGTTTACGTAAGCCAGTGGGGCATTAGCTTCGAGAGCTCGACGCTTTACTAGGTTTAGGCGAACATCATCTTTGTCTCGTTCGTACGGCGAACCATTTAGAACTACCAGTAGTCCAGCGCCATTAGCTTTAACTTGCGAAACCGGACCACCGTCTTGCCACAAGTCTTCACAAATTGCTACTGCGATGTCGACACCAAATGCGCGAATCAAAACCGAATCATTTCCAGGCACGAAATATCGATACTCGTCGAAGACGCCATAGTTAGGTAGGTGGTGCTTGGCGTAACTAGTTTGGATTTTGCCGTCGTAGATAACTGCCGCGCAGTTCATCGGACCGCCGCGTGGAACACCTAGGGTTTTGGCTTCGGTGTCATTGGTCCGTCGCAGGTAGCCAACAAATACCAAAACTTCGCCGAGTCCCGCTGCTTTGAGTGCCAGCGCAAAATTTTTAGTAGCAAGCTCAGACGCATTTTGAAATGAGGGCCTAAGGGCCAAGTCTTCAACTGGATATCCAGTGATGATCATTTCCGGAAGCACTACAACGTCGGCACCTTGTGCGGCAGCATTCTTAACAGCCTCGAGACACTTGGCACTATTGCCAATCAAGTCACCGACGACAGGGTTAAGTTGCGCTAAAGCCAAGCGAATTTGTGGCACAGATACAGCATAAATGCAGTTCGAGTTGCCATGTAACACAGCCGTAACGCAAGGGCTTCATCATGGTCTAGTGGATAAGCAAACAGAATTTGTATTACGTACCATCGAAGAACGCGACATTCGCTTTGTGCGGCTGTGGTTCACAGATGTATTGGGCACCCTTAAGTCAGTCGCGATTGCACCAGCTGAACTAGAAGGCGCCTTTTCTGAAGGTATTGGCTTTGATGGATCTGCCATCGAAGGTTTTGCCCGAGTTTATGAATCCGACATGCTGGCCAAGCCAGACCCTGAAACTTTCTCCATCCTGCCGTGGCGCGGTGAAGAGAACAGCGTTGCACGCATGTTCTGTGATATTCAGTTGCCAGATGGTTCACCATCATGGGCAGATCCAAGACACGTACTGACTCGCGCATTAAGCAAGGCTGCCGACAAAGGTTTCACTTTCTATACCCATCCAGAAATCGAATTCTTCTTATTCAAGAATCAACCAGAAAAAGGTCAACAGCCAGTTCCAGTTGATGAAGTCGGTTATTTTGATCATTCCCCAAGCGGTGTTGGTTATGACTTCAGACGTCAGGCAATCACGATGCTTGAATCAATGGGCATCTCAGTTGAGTTCAGTCATCATGAAGGCGCTCCTGGCCAACAAGAAATCGATTTACGCTACGCAGATGCCTTAACAACTGCAGACAACATCATGACGTTCCGAGTTGTCATGAAAGAAGTGGCTTTGGCCCAAGGTGTGTACGCATCCTTCATGCCAAAGCCGTTCTCGCAATACCCAGGTTCAGGTATGCACACGCACCTTTCGTTATTTGAAGGTGACCGAAATGCGTTCTATGAAGCCGGCGCAGATTACCAGCTTTCAAAAACTGGACGCCAATTCATCGCAGGCTTACTAAAGCATGCGCCAGAAATTACCGCTGTAACGAATCAGTGGGTTAACTCATACAAGCGCCTAAGCGGCGGTGGGGAAGCGCCATCATTTATTTGCTGGGGCCACAACAATCGTTCAGCATTGATTCGGGTACCTATGTATAAGCCGGCCAAGGGCAACTCAACTCGAATTGAATTCCGATCCCTGGATTCAGCGTGCAACCCTTACTTATCATTTGCCTTGATGTTGGCAGCTGGCATGAAGGGCATCGAAGAAGGGTACGAACTTCCGCCAGGCTCGGAAGATGATGTTTGGTCACTATCCGAACCTGAGCGCACAGCCCTGGGTATTGCGCCACTTCCACAATCTCTAGGTGATGCCATCAAGGTTATGGAAAAAAGCGAGTTAGTTGCCGAGACTTTGGGCGAGCATGTGTTTGACTTTTTCTTACGCAACAAGCGCGCTGAATGGGAAGAGTACCGATCACAAGTGACTGCATACGAACTTGATAAGTATTTACCGGTGCTTTAAATGAGGCCATTAGTACTGGTAATTCAAAACGAAATTGACGACCCCGTCGCCCTTGTTGGGGAATGGATTAGTGAAGTAGGGGTCGACGTCGAGGTAATTCACGCTTATCGTGGTGAATCCGTTCCAGCTTCGTTGCCAGCTAAGTATTCAGGCGCCATAACCATGGGCGGATACATGGGCGCAAATGATGATATTGAATTCCCATGGCTAATTGATGCTCGCTCCCTCATGAAAGATGTAGTCGCCAACGACATTCCATTTTTCGGAATCTGCCTTGGCGGGCAACTTCTTGCCGCCGCAGTGGATGGAAAAGTTGGTCCGACACCAGTTCCTGAAATCGGAGTTGCTTCGTTTCGAGTAACTTCTGATGCGAGTCAAGATGCAGTGTTTGGTCATCTTGCTGGCAAAGACGTTATTGCTGCTGAATGGCACAAGGACTACATTACGGATCTTCCAGATGAAGCAGTTGTATTAGCTGGCAATGATGTCTGCCCAGTGCAAGCTTTTCGACTTGGTGAAAATGTTTATGGCGTGCAATTCCATCCCGAGATTGACTCGGAGATTTTTTCATCCTGGGCTGCAACCGATGATGAGTTAGCAAAGTTAGATCACACAATTGAACAGGCTTGTCAGCAAGTAGCGGCTGCCGAAGCAGAATTGATCAAGACTTGGAAGCCGGCGTTTCAAGCTTGGGCGCAATTGGTTAAGGACCAACAGGCCAAAGCGCTGTGAGTGAAGCACGCGGATCTACTCAACTTGCCCGCCTGGCTCGCATGGGCTTTGCCAATACCCAGGCGTGCCAGGACATATTGAACGATTCACCTGCGCTAGATGCCAAATTGGAATTCATCAAGGATTCGCCAGATCCAGATGCCTCACTTGCTGCGCTGGCCAAGGTAATTGCTTCGGGTGGACTAGATGTTGCTTCGCTAGGTGAAGAAAAGTTTCGTGATCTAGCAACCTTGCTCGGTTCTTCAGTAGCGATTACCGAACATTTGGAACGCCATACGTCCCACATCAATTACGCTCTCGAAACTACTGATGTGCCAACGGCCGCCCAGATGCTTAGTGATTTGTTAAAGGCCATCTCAACACTTGGCTGGGATGAAGCGCTGCTGGCACTTAGAATTGCTTACCGTCGTCAAGTCAGCGCAATCGCTGCCGTAGATCTTCGTGCCGGAAATGAAAGTACGGCAATTCTGCCCGGTATCGCTCAAGCCTTAAGCGACTTAGCGGATGCCGTCATTGCTAGCGCATTAGTTATTGCGCGGTCCAGCGTCAAGGATGATGACAAAGTGCGAATAGCTGTCATCGCTATGGGTAAATGTGGCGCTCGAGAGCTTAACTACGTCAGTGACGTTGATGTCATGTTTGTGGTCGAGCCAGCATCAGGAGCATCTGATCAAGAGGCAATAAATATTGGTAGCGAAATTGCTAAAGCCGTAATGCAGGCCTGTTCGACAGTTACTTCCGAAGGAACAATTTGGGATGTTGATGCCGCGCTCCGCCCAGAAGGTAAATCTGGAGCATTAGTTAGGACATTAGATAGCTACCTGGATTACTACCATCGCTGGGCTCAGACATGGGAATACCAAGCATTGCTTAAAGCGCGTCCAATGGCAGGGGACTTTGATTTAGGAAATGACTTCGTAGCAGCAGTCTCACCGCTGATTTGGCAAGCATCGAGCCGACCAAACTTTGTTGATGACGTGCAAGCGATGCGGGAGCGCGTTACCGACCTGTTGCCTGCCAAAGATGCAGATCGTGAGTTAAAGCTTGGTCGAGGAGGATTGCGCGATGTTGAGTTCGCAGTCCAGCTACTTCAAATGGTGCATGGTCGCACGGATGAGTTAGTTCGGAACCCAAATACCCTCTTGGCACTAGAGCAACTTGCTACCTGGGGATATGTAGGACGCGAAGATGCCGCGACGCTGGATGCGGCCTATCGATTCTTGCGAACTTTAGAACACCGAATTCAGCTTTACCGCATGCGCCGAACCCACATCATGCCAACTGACGAGACTGACCAGCGTCGCCTTGGCAGATCGATGGGATTCTCGCTAGATCCAGTTGCGGATTTAACTAAGGAATGGAAAAAGCATGCGCGTGAAGTTAGGCGCATCCATGAAAAACTCTTCTATCGTCCTTTGCTTCAAGCCGTTGCCAAATTAGACAGTAACGACTCAAAACTTTCCGCAGATGATGCAAGAAGCCGACTTAAAGCGCTGGGCTATGTTGATCCCGATAGCGCATTGCGTCACTTGGAGTCATTAACTTCGGGCGTCACTAGGCGTGCGGTAATCCAGCGCACCTTGCTGCCAGTGATGCTGGAATGGTTTGCTGCTACACCAGACCCAGATGCGGGCTTACTTGGCTTTAGAAGAGTCAGTGAAGCGTTAGGTACAACACCTTGGTACTTACGCTTACTGCGTGATGAATCTGCTACCGCGCAACGTCTAGCAATAATTTTGGGTTCAAGCAGGTATGCAACAGATCTATTACTTAAGTCGCCGGATGCCGTTAACTTTCTGGCGACCGAAGAATCGCTCATGCCTAAATCGGAAAAGGAACTACTCGATGAGGCTTTGGCAACTGCAGAGCGCTACGACGATCCTGTCGAAGCGGTATTGGCACTGCGTGCAATGCGTCGACGCGAGTTATTCAAGATCAGCGCCTCAGACATTCTTGGATTGACCGAAATTGAAACGGTAGGAAATCAATTAGCAGTAGTGGCTACCGCAACGATCTCTGGAACGCTATCTGCAATTGTTAGCCACACACCAAACGCACCAAAGTTTTCCATCATTGCCATGGGTAGATATGGTGGCGGCGAGTTAAGTTACGGCAGCGACGCTGACGTGATGTTTGTTTATGGTGACATTGATGACTCCACACATCCCAACGCCCCAGAACAAGCTGCCCAAGCTGCGCACGCCATAGCAAATGAGTTGCGTACGTTACTTATGGCGCCGAGCACCGATCCCGAACTTGCCATTGATGCTGATCTAAGGCCAGAAGGAAAGAGTGGTCCGTTAGTGCGAAGTCTTGATTCATTCGCTGCGTACTACCAAAATTGGTCCTCGGGTTGGGAAACTCAAGCGTTACTTCGAGCTAAGCCAGTTGCTGGCGACGAAGCACTAAGTGAAGAGTTCATATCCTTGATTAATCCAATTCGATACAAGCCCGATGGCTTACCTGAGTCTGAGCTTCGCGAAATTCGCAGGCTTAAGGCGCGCATGGAATCTGAAAGACTGCCACGTGGCATTGACCCAGGACTGCATACCAAATTAGGTCCAGGCGGACTTTCTGATATCGAATGGCTGGTTCAAATCAAACAACTCGAACACGGCTTTAAACTTCCAGAAATCACAAACCCAGAAACCATGCCTGCACTGCGGCAAGAGGTTGCTAGCGGATTGGTATCGCAATCAGATTTTGTTCAACTTGAGTCGGCTTGGAAGTTAGTGATGCGAGTAAGAAATGCCTCGATGCTCGTTAGAGGCAGAGCCACCGATACAGTGCCAACAGACTTGATTGAACTAAGTCGAGTTTCACATTTACTTGGATATGGCTTGCGCGGTGGACAGCAGTTAACTGATGAATACCGCCGGCTAACCCGGCGCTCTCGCTCCGTTATCAAGCGAGAGTTTTACGGCGAAGTCGAACCGTCTTAGCGACTCTTCCAAACTGCAATAGCGCCGGCAAGATCTTCAAGCGCAGTTCCAACTGACTTAAAGTAAGTAATTTCATCATTTGAAGTGCGACCTGGATGCACGCCTCGGGTTAAGTCATGCAGGTCAGCCAACACATCGTTTGGCGTAATGACACCTTGGGAAATCGGAATTGCTAAATCGCCACCTTCTTTAAGGGCGCCAGTTCGGGTATCGCAAAAGATAGAAACAGATTTGATTAGCTCATCATCTGTCTCACGCATTGTCGGAGTAAATGCGCCGACTGTGTCTACGTGCGTACCTGGCTTTAGCCACTTACCAAAAATCAATGGAGTAGTAGTTAGCGTTGCGGCTGAAACAATGTCACTCTTACCGACTGCAGTCACAAGATCAGGATGTGAAGTAACTGGCAATCCTTCACTGCGAAGTTGCTCAGCTAATTCATGAGCCTTGCGGATGTTGTGGTTCCAAAGTAATACTTCTTGAATTGGTCGCACGGCCATGTGAGCTCTAATCATGAAAGGACTGAGTGCGCCGGCGCCGATCATAGTTAGAGTCGAACTTTCTGGAAGAGAAAGATATGTTGAAGCAAGCGCAGAGGCAGCTGCGGTGCGCCACACTGTCATTCTTGCGCCATCCATCGTGGCTAGCGGCTGACCAGTGTTGCCGTCAATTAAGTAATAGAGACCATGAATGCTAGGCAATCCAATTTGCCCGTTGCCTGGATAAACCGCAACCAGCTTCACACCGACGTAGTTTTCATCGCCCGGGCCCGTCCAAGCCGGCATCAACAAGAGTGCATTTTCAACTTCTGCGCCGGCCGCATCGATTCCAGGCATGCCATGGTGCTGACGAAGTGGGGTGGTCCAGGTACCGGCAAAAGCTTGCTTGAGATTTTCTACCAGAGATGGAAACGTCAAAATTCGATCTAATTCCGACTGCTCGAAGTGCAACATTGCTTACCCCTTTTCAAGTAAAGGGTATTCCTGTCCGATTTCCTGTCCAATTCTCTGGGGTGATTTGCCTCAGGTAGGGTATTTCTAAGGGCACAGAACATGTGCTGGAACTAAGCGAATGGACATGCAATGAGCGCAACAGCAATCAGTGGAGTACTTGTAGATACATGGGCAGCAAAGTCGCGAGTACGCAATGCGGCCTTGGTTTTAGGGCTAACTGCACTTACTGCAATCTCAGCGCAGATCGCAATCCCGCTTCCATTCACACCTGTGCCACTAACGCTTCAGACTTTCGCAGTTTTGGTCGGAGCTGCCGCACTTGGCGCTGAGCGCGCAGTGCTTGCTCAAGTTCTTTACATAACACTGGCAGTTGCTGGTGCTCCCGTTATGGCTGGAGCTAATGGTGGACGTGAAGCAGTTATGGGCGCAACTGGCGGCTATCTAATCGGCTTCGTGCTTGCCTCCTACGTAGTGGGACGCATTGCAAGCCGTGGCGCAACTACCAAGATTTCAACTACTGCGCTTGCGTACATTGCAGGTAGCGCAACTATCTACTTAATTGGCGCCCCATGGCTTGCCTACACAACTGGCAACACAATGGCCTGGGCAATTGCAAATGGCGTAGTGCCGTTCCTAATTGGAGATGCAATCAAGGCCGTGGCTGCTGGCGCAGTTCTGCCATTGGCTTGGAAGCTAACTAACTCAAAGTAATCGCAAAGCCCTACGCGGGTGCGAATAACCAAAGGATCGGAAGCGTAGCCATTGCGATGGCTCCTATCGCTACCAGCAAACTCGACCACCCTGGTGAGGCATGCTCACCGAGCAATTGCTTGTCGCGAGCTAGCCACCAAATAATGAACATCAGAATTGGTGCGGTAAGTCCATTAAGTAGCGCAGCCACAACTAGTGATCGCATTGGATTGATTCCCATTAGGTTCAGCGCTACTGCAATCACCATCGAAATCGCGATCACTGCGTAAAACTGTTTGGCTTGACTAGGTTTACGCTCAAGACTTTCCCGCCAACCCATTGCCTCACTAACGGCATAGGCAGTAGATCCTGCCAGGACCGGAACTGCCAAAAGTCCCGTTCCTAAAATTCCCAACGCGAAAATGATCCCAGCAGCATCGCCAGCAATTGGAGCTAATGCCATTGCCGCTTGCTCCGGGGAAGTGATCTCAGTTATGCCTTCTGCATTCAGGGTGGCTGCAGTTGTAGTCATGATCGCAAACATCACGAACACACCAGAAAACATTCCAACCAGAACGTCACCACGCATGGCGCGAATATGGCTCATTGCGGTGTCGGGCATTTCGTTGGATGCTTCAATTTCTTCAGCTGCTTGCCAAAAAAACAGATATGGCGAAATAGTGGTTCCGGCAATCGCGATAATGGCTGCAATGTCGAAACGATTCCAACCAACATCAATATTGGTAAGTCCTGTTGCTACCTGGCCCCAATCGACATTTGCAACAACGAGAACTGCCACATAAGTCAGTAGTGAAAGGCAAAGCCACCTCAAGACTTTTGCGTATTGATGATAAGGAATCAAAATCTCAGCGGCACCTACCAAGATTGCAATCATGACCACAATCAATAGTTGTGACCCAGGAATAAACATGTTCACCACAGCTGCCATTGAACTCAAGTCCGCTGCGATGTTTACCGTGTTGGCAAGCGCGACTAAAAACATGGTCACGAACAGAACCCAAGTAGGCATCCGTGCCTTGATAACTCTTGCCAGACCGTGACCGGTGACTAATGCGATCCGGGCACAGGTTTCCTGAATCGCAAAAGCAAAAGGAAGCAATACTGGCGCGGCCCAAAGAAAGCGGTATCCAAACTGAGCGCCAACCTGGGAGTAAGTTCCGATGCCAGAAGGGTCATCGTCTGCGGCCCCAGTAACGATCCCTGGTCCAATGCGCGAAAAGTAGCCAGCGCCACGAATTTGTCGGCGTCGAGGATGGTGTGAGCCTGCGAAATCATCTCGCTTTAAATCCGATTCATTGGTCACATAACAACTCTAGTGATTGAAGCGAATCGGCCGATTTGTCCAATATTTTCAGCAGAACTGAATGATAAAACAAAGTTTCTCAGACATGCGATCAGTTCACTTTAAGAATGTCAGACGATACCAATACCGTACTTAAACAGATGTTAATGATTTGCAACACACTAGGTATACCTAGTATTCGAATCGAAGTGGATTTCGATAGGATGCATATCGGCAACGGCTGCTTTAAGTAAGAATATTTCGGCGAATTGATGAGGGGGAGAACGTGTTAGAACTTGTGCTGACTGACGAATCGGTTACCCCACGCGTCGAGCTGCTTGAAGGCCCTCGGGTTCGCTTAACCATGAGCGCTAGCGAGAATCTGGCCCATGGGATCGAATTCTGCCGAGCCGAACTAACCGAAGCTGTAGAGACTGCCTTGCGCCAACTTCACAATGATGAAGCAGCACCGGCCAGAGTTTTTGTCAGAGATGCCCAAGGGTCTCAAGTAATTACTACAAGTGACCCGTGCACGATTTACGGATCACAGGCGATCGTTCGGTCCTAGAATTTCTAGCGCCTTGAGAATATCAGCAGGCGATGCTTTTAATACCCGACATAGATCTGGCAGCAGAGCCACACTTGGCCTAGTTTCAAGTGAAAAGTAGCGGTACAGGTTTCCGCGGTTGATCTGAATCTCTTGCGCAACTTCCTCAAGTGAGTTGTAACCCAGCTTTTCCATACGCGCACGCAGCCATTCCAAACCTGTTTTGTTTGTGGTGGACTTTTGTGCTGTGTTTGCCATTAGGTTCGTTTACTCATTTCAAAAGAGGTAGTACTTCAGCCTTACTCATGAATATGTTACCCGCCAGTGCTGGCGATCTATTTCATCTGAGGGCGCAACACAGAACCTAAATTGTAAATTTCTTGTTAACCGAAAAGTTACTCGCCAGTAAACCGAAAATTCGGACAACCTCGGTTAATACTCAGCGAAAAACATTACTCGGCAGGGGATTCCAGATCCGCAAGCACTTCAATTTTTTGAGACTCAGAAAGTGGCTTGTCCGCTTGCAGCAAACGCGAAGCGGCATAGAACCAGATGTAGAAAGTTGATAACACAAGCCCAATAGAAACTCCGAGTAACGCAATCTGTGGGCTAACGTTCTCGACTAGGTATCCACCAAGTGCCGTGCCAACCGCCAGCATTGAACCTTCAACTGCCCATAGCCACGCTTGAGCTGAAGTAGCAGTTCCCTGTGGTCGCACTGCCTCTAAAACTTCCCAGTGAAAAACTTGCGCAAAGCCCATTCCCAAACCAAGTAGACCCAACACCAGCGCCATTGACCAGCCAGGTTTTGTGAACACAAGTGGCAGCGCAGCAACGGATGCTCCCAGACTTGCCCACTTAAAACCTTGCAATGGAGTTGTGACAGATTTTCGACTACCAATTAGAAGCCCGCCAATAATGCTGGTGCCAGCAAGAGTTGCGAGCAGGGGAGCAGACAGCCCTGGAGTTCCTTGCAAAGTTGAAAATGACGGAATAGAGATTTCTAATAGTCCCCAAGCCAATCCGAAAACCATGCCTTCAACTGCAAGAATTTGAAATTGTTTGTTTCGCAGCAACAGCGTGGAGTTGCCTTGTTGTGGCTCAGGCTTCCAGTTTCGAGACGCGGGCATTTGGATAATCGCAATGCCACCGATTGCCATTAAGGTTGCGGTTACCCAAAGCGCAGCGCTTCCGCTGTATTGAATTGAAATGGCAGTTGCCAATACTGGGCCAGCAACAATGGTTGAGCTCGAGATTGTGGTGTCAAGAGCATAGGCAGTTCGCAGGTTTTCTGGGCCAACCAATACTCGCCAAAGCGGACGCGTTGAGAGATTTACAGGTGGCGACATCAAGCCAATCAAGCCAGAGACAACCACGATTGCGGTTGGAGTTGAAACTGAACTTAGAACTATTACCAGTGCAACCCAGGATGGAACAAAAATACTTAGTGGTCGTGTCTGTCCCCACTTATCAATCAAGTTGCCACGAAAGCCAGCCGTCAACGACGAGGTAATTGTTTCAACGCCAGTTGCAATTCCTGCCAAAGTAATGGAGCCCGTTTTATCTTGAACAAAAAAGAAAGTGGCGAGGGCGATCATGCCGTAGGCAAGTCGTCCTGGAAGGGCGCTAACAACTAATCGTTTTACCCCAGGAATTTCAAAGAGTTCGAGGTATGTGCGCACTCCCAAAGCCTACTGCGCCCAGCACTTAACGCTCTAAGCGATAAAACGCCCAGAGAGCCAAATAAGTTTCTTTTCCATAGAACGATGTGGGAGAGTTAAGAGTTACCAAAACACTCTTCAAAAAGCAGTTTTCCAAATTCTAGGAGCACCATGTCAGTCGCAAGTTCTGCAAGCACCCAAAACCAACTAGATCCAAATCGCTGGCGCGCACTTATGGTTATCGCCATCGCCCAGCTAATGGTGGTTCTTGACGCATCGATTGTTAACATCGCGCTTCCATCACTTCAGGCTGACCTTGGCATCACTGATGCAAATCGTCAGTGGGTTGTAACGGGTTACACATTGGCCTTTGGTGGCTTGCTGCTTCTTGGCGGACGCATCTCGGACTTCTGGGGCCGTAAAAAGGCTTTCATGACAGGCCTATTAGGTTTTGCTGGCGCGTCTGCAATTGGCGGTATTGCCCAGAACCAAGAAATGCTGTTCGCCTCGCGTGCGCTGCAGGGTGCATTCGGCGCGCTATTGGCACCAGCCGCACTTTCTTTGATTACTACAACCTTTAGTGACTCCAAGGAACGCGCAAAAGCTTTTGGCGTCTACGGCGGTCTTTCGGCTGGCGGCGCAGCTATCGGATTAGTTTTAGGTGGCCTGTTGACTCAGTACGCATCATGGCGCTGGTGTCTATTGGTTAATGTTCCAATCGCGATCGCCGCATTCATGCTTGCCATTCCGAATGTAAAGGAAAGCAAGGCCAGTGGAGATACTCGATATGATATTCCGGGCGCAATTACGTCAACACTTGGTTTAGTTTCCCTAGTTTATGGAATTACTAAAGCCGGCGAATTGGGTTGGTCGGATACAACAACACTTACTTGGTTTGGTGTCGCAATTACACTGCTTGCAGCATTCTTTGTAATTGAAAGTCGTACTAGTCATCCATTGCTACCAATGAACATTTTGTTAAACCGAAATCGTGGGGCTAGTTACTTAACTTCATTTATAGTTGGCGCTGGCTTGTTTGGCATGTTCTTATTCCTTGCCTACTTCTTCCAAGGCATCCTGCAGTACTCACCAATCAAGGCTGGCTTGCTGTTCCTTCCGTTCTCAGTGGGTGTAGGTATCAGTGCTGGAATTGCATCACAGGCGCTTCCAAGATTTGGTCCACGCTACGTATCCTTTATCGGATTAATCATGGCGACCGCAGGTATGTTGCTGCTGACCCAGCTTGAGCCAACCAGCGCTTACGTTAGTGACATTTTGCCGGCTCTGATGGTTTTGAGTTTAGGTATGGGACTTGTATTCGTGCCAATCTCAGCTACTGCATTGTTTGGTGTGGGTAATCATGATGCGGGTGTTGCTTCGGCAGTACTTAATACCGCGCAGCAAATCGGTGGCGCCCTGGGCACTGCGTTCCTTAACACAATCGCAGTTACCGCAACCGCAAATTACTTTGTCGACAACATGATTGATCCAGCAGATCCAGCGAATGCAGGCGCTATGCCAGTAGCGCTAACTGAGGGATTCACTACTGCATTTACTTGGAGCGCAGGATTTATGATTCTTGGCGCACTAATCTGGGTATTCATGATCAATGCCAACAAAGACACTTTGGGTGCCAACGATGCACCTGTACATGTGGGATAGCGAGTTAACATGAGCGAAATTTCTAGAGCCACAACCAGTGACTTGGCCGAGTTACATCCACTAGTTGAGAAATATCGCGCGTTCTATAAGCAACCGGAGAATGAAAAGACTTTGGGCTATTTAGAACAGCGAATCAAGAGTGAAGAAGCAATCGTTTTTATAGCTCGTGTTGATGGCGAAGCTGTCGGTTTCACTTTGCTGTATCCAACTTTCTCCACAGTGTCACTCTCCAACATCTGGTTACTTAATGACTTGTATGTGGATGAGTCTGCGCGCGGCAAGGGGATAGCAAGCGAGCTTATGGATGTTGCGGAATCAGCAGCTAAAAGCGCTGGGGCAACCCGTGTGTTTTTGCGAACTGCTAACGATAACTTGCCAGCACAAGCACTTTACGAAGGTCGAAATTGGGTTAAGGACGAAGTATTCCGTCGCTACGATCTAGTTTTCTAAGTTTCAGCGAAACTAAATTAAGCCTAGGCTTTCGAGCTTTTTGCGTAGATCAGGATCGCTTGGCTCTGTCAGGTGCGTGCCGTCAGAAAACATAACGACCGGTATTGACTGCGCGCCGCCATTAATTTCAACCACTTTATCTGCGGCACCAGGCACCTCCTCGATGTTTATGTAGGAGTACTCAACGCCGAGTTCGTTTAATAGGCGTTGCGAACGTCGACAGTCGCCGCACCATTCCGCACCGTACATAGTTATTTCGCTCATGCGCTTAGCCTACTGCGATCCAGAATCGGACGTGCTTGGTTTAGATGTGACGGAAAAGTCAATGGGGCCTAGGCTTCAATCATGACAACTCAGATGCCAACTCGTAAACTGCGTGACCTTGAAGTAAGTGCCATCGGACTTGGCTGCATGCCAATGTCATGGGGTTACAACGTTGCCGATGCTGATCGAAATGAAATTCGAGCAACTATTCATCGCACGTTAGAACTTGGTATAACTCTGTTTGATACCGCAGATGTTTACGGCCCGTGGACTAACGAGGAAATCCTTGGGGAATACCTAGT
>Ga0315909_10004939_pt1 | contig 15514 bp, 30 predicted proteins | sample LakEriMetagenome_11_FD_203527 | JGI IMG/M metagenome (GOLD analysis project Ga0315909, IMG submission 203527) | Freshwater fungal communities from buoy surface, Lake Erie, Ohio, United States - Buoy 2 MA125 | ecosystem: Environmental > Aquatic > Freshwater > Lake | place: USA: Lake Erie, Ohio...
ATGTACTAACCCTCGGCATTCCAACTGGAGCTACTGGAGCCACAGGCGCAACCGGTGCAACAGGGGCAACAGGGGCAACAGGCCCGGTTGGTGTCAACTGGCTGGGTGCCTACGCTGGCGGTACATCTTATGTGGTCGATGACGCAGTCAGCTACAACGGATCAAGCTACATCTGTAAGCTGGCCTCTACCGGCAACCTGCCTACCAATACAACATACTGGGATGTGCTTGCCGAGAAGGGTGCGGCAGGCTCTGGAACCGGGGATGTGGTTGGCCCAGCATCTGCGGTCAATGATCGCCTGGTTGCGTTTGACGGCACAACCGGAAAGCTAATCAAAGACAGCACATATTCAGCTGCTAGCTTTGAGCCTGCCGATGCAACGATCCTAAAGTCTGCCGCAATTGGCGTTAGCGTCCAAGCATACGATGCTCAACTAGCTGACGTAGCTGGACTGACCCCAACAGACAATGGCGTGATTATCGGCAACGGTACTAACTTTGTTGTTGAATCAGGGGCCACGCTAAAGACCTCCCTTGGCCTGACTATCGGCACAGATGTCCAGGCATACGATAGCAACCTAACATCGTTTGTTAATACGTTCACCCTGCCGACAACTGACGGCACGGCAGATCAGGTATTAAAGACCAACGGCTCTGGAACCCTGTCGTTTGTAACGCCAAGCAGCGGTACAAGTATTACCATCTCAAACGACACAAGCACCACAACTAACCTATACCCAACATTCGTAACCAGTACCAGCGGTACGGCTAGCAGTCTAAATACAGGCAATGCCAAGCTGCTGTACAAACCCAGTACAGGTGAGCTGCAATCTACGGCGATGGTTTCTAGTAACGGTATTACTGTCAACGCAAATACTATTGCAGCGAACTATACCGTTGATACTGGTTTTAATGGTTTATCTGCTGGCCCTGTAACAGTTAACTCAGGCATTACGGTGACTGTTGCAAGCGGCTCTGCTTGGACTGTGGTTTAAGGAGACAACATGGCAATCGTATTAAACGGCACGACAGGTATTACAGGAAACTCTGGAACCTTAATCTCCGCATCTACGATTGGGGTTGGCGGTGCTACCCCTGCGGCCTCTGGTGCTGGTATCACATTCCCTGCTACGGCATCTGCATCGTCTGACGCAAATACGCTGGATGATTATGAGGAAGGGGTTTGGACACCTACTCTCACGGCTTCATCTGGAAGTTTTTCAAGTGTAACTTATACAGATACAGATTCAACATATACAAAAGTTGGAAGAATTGTATTTATAAATTGTATTCTTGGTTGGAGTGCGTTTTCTGTTGGTACGGCAAGCGGAAATTTGCTAGTTGGTGGATTACCTTTTGCAAGTGCTAATAATGAAAGTTTACTTACTACAACAACTTTTAATTTGAATTGGCCTAATAGTGGCACAATAGTTGGACAGGTTTTAACTTCGTCATCAATTCAGTTTCGGGTTGGTCAAGATAACGGTGCTTGGAATATTGTTAGTGTTTCAGCGCAGGGTTCAGCAGAACAAAATTACATAAGACTTTCTGGTTGTTATGCAATTTAACTTATCTGCTTCGGATGATGCAGACGGACTTTAACAGGAGAAACAAATGGCTTTAGAAAAAACAGTAGGCGTAGACCAAATTGAAGTAGTCGCTAACGGCATCGTACAGGTGCGTGAGGCTACGGTTATCACAGAAGATGGCAAACAGATTAGCAAGACATACCATCGTCATTGCGTCACTCCGGGTGAGGACTACTCTGCCGAGGAACCACGGGTACAGGCTATCTGCTCCGCAGTCCATACTGCCGAGTGCATTGCCGCATATCAGGCGCAATTGGAAGCCAATCGGTTAGGAGCCTAATTATGTCTAGCGTATCAATACAAGGCAATGCAAGCGGGACGGGGGTGTTTACTCTTGCCAGCCCAAATAGCAACACAAACAGGACGCTGACGCTGCCTGACAATACTGGCACTATCTTGACTACTGCTTCCACGATTGCTGGAACGGGGCCAGCGGTTAATGTATGGAAAAGTAGCAGTCAAAATATTTCCGCTAGTACTTGGACAAAAGCAACATTTGACAGTGAAGAGTTTGATACAAACAACAACTTTGCATCAAGCACTTTTACTCCAACAGTTGCAGGGTACTATCAAGTAAACGCAGTTGCAAATCTTAGTAACATAACAGTTGCTATTAACGGCACTTCTGTTGCAATTTATAAAAACGGGTCAATATACAAAAAAGCGGAATGGAATTCTGCTGGAGCAAACATATATATTAACGACACTACACAATGTATTTCAACAGTCACATACATGAATGGAACTACTGATTATCTTGAAGTTTATTGTTATGAATCTGCGGGAGGAACACCTCAAATTGTTGGTGCCTCAGACAAGCGAACTTCATTCTCAGCCGCACTTGTGAGGGCCGCATAAATGACACTATACGAAAAAATTATTTCTTTGTATCCAGAGTTAGCAAACTTTAATTTTGCGTCTGGGGTGATTACCTTGCAAAACGACACCGATGGTCGTGGAGACTATATCGCCAAGTGGGAACACCCAACACTACCTCGCCCAACTGAGGAGCAACTAGCATGAGTACGGTACGCACGAACAACATCTTAGACGCTAGTGGTGGCAATACCGCCACTATAAATAGCATGACCCCTACTGCGGATAGTTTGCAGGGCTTCCGCAACCGCATCATCAATGGTGACATGAGGATTGACCAGAGGAATGCTGGTGCTAGTGTTAACAATAGCGCAGCAGCAAATACTTATGGTGTGGATAGATTTGCTATGTATGGGGCAGAAGCATCAAAAATGTCTGCTCAACAAAGCACAACCGCACCAACAGGTTTTTTAAATTCTTGGTTAATCACATCTTCTGCTGCAACAACTCCCTCTGCTGCTCAACCTTATGGAATGCGACAAGTCATTGAAGGAAGAAACATAAGCGATTTAGGTTGGGGAACGGCAAACGCCAAAACAATAACGATTTCATTTTGGGTTCGTTCAAGTATTACAGGAACGTATGCTTTGTCATTATTTAACAGAGATGCTCCAAATAGAAGTTATGTAGCAACTTATACAATTAGTTCTGCCAATACATTTGAATACAAAACTATCACTATTGCTGGCGATACGAGCGGAACATGGCTTACAGATACCGGCCAAGGAATTCAAGTTTGGTGGGATTTGGGAAGTGGTAGTAACTTTAATGAAACCGCTGGTAGTTGGGTTAGCGCATTAAAAGTTAGAACATCTGGATCTTCTAATTGGATTGGAACCAGCGGAGCCACTTGGTATATTACCGGGGCACAACTCGAAGTAGGCTCTGTTGCTACACCGTTTGAGCGCAGAGACTATGGGCGTGAGTTGGCTTTGTGTCAGAGGTATTTTCAAAAGTCATACGACCAAGCAACGGTTCCGGGGACTGCGTCTACGGCGGCTGGAATAGTTGTTGGAAAAGTATCAAGTAACACGGTACCAGACGGGGAACCTTACAATATTGTAGTTTTTCCTGTGACTATGAGGGCAACCCCAACGGTAACAATTTATGGATATGCTGGTGGTAGCGGTAAAGTATCAAATTGGGCGGGTACTGATTTAGCGGCTTCTTCTGGAAGCGCATTAAACATAGGAAGTAATACATTTACTGTACGAAATAATTCTGGTGGAACATTGACCACTACTCAATTTGCTGTTCAATATCAATATACTGCGAGTAACGAATTATGATTATTTATAAACTAATTACTGCCCCATTAAATAATCTTGTGCAACGCCTCTCCGACAATGCTTTTATCCCATTCGACCCCGCCAACACAGACTACGCAGAGTTTAAGAAGGCAGTCACGGAGGGCGCAGAACTGCAAGACGCTGATGGCAATGTGATGACTGCTGAGGCGGCACAGGCTTTTGTCGCTACGCTACCTTGAGGTGAATGATGACAACAGCAGACCAGGTCAAGGGCCAGCTCGACACTCACGAACAGGTATGCGCCCAGCGATACGCTGGCATTGAGCTACAGTTCCGCTCGACCAACGCCAGGCTCAAGCGCATCGAGGTTGGCTTGATCGGTGCAACCATAGGTTTGATCGGCGCAATGGGTTGGGCAATCAATCTACTGATTGGCCTGGTTGCAAAGCTGTGAAATTTTTAGGCAGGTTACTGGTCTCAACTGGCCTGTACCTACAACGGATTGGATACAGGCTCACCCGTGACAAAGCTACCTGACCCAGGGAACCCAGCAGACGTAGCCAGGCAGGCCCTGGGTGGCATCAAAGAGGCCATCAAGGTTGGCCGTGAGATCAAGCAAACCGGGGCCGAGGTCTCAAGCTTTCTCGATGAGGAGGCCCGAGCTCGCATAGCCTGGAAGCGCAAGCAGCTCCAGCTGCAACGCCGGGGAGATATGGTCTTCATCGATGCCGCCTCCGAGTACCGCGAGGTGCGAAAGATCAGGGCAGCTGAAGAGGGTATGTACCAGGACGTTGAGAAAGAGTTCGGCAGAGCTGCGGTCAACGAGGTCAAGGCATTGATCACACAGATGCGTAAAGACAACAAGATGCTCGACCATGAATTCCAACGCCTGCGAGCTGAAGAACGGCTCACTTGGATTATTATTTTTGCGATGTCTGCAATCATCTATGGAACATTCAAGCTAATGGGTGCCTGGTGACAACCATTGCTGCAAATTTTTTGACGGGTGAGATGGCCGCTGATTCGATGGTCAGCTCCGATGACAGCTACTACCTGATAAACAAACTGCGCCGTGGCAAGGGCTGTATCTACGGTGGTGCCGGTGACTTTGAGAAGCTGCTCAAGTTCTACCAGGTGCTCGACCAGGGCGGTGACCTGGATTCGGATACCGACATCAGCATTCTGATGCTAAACGCGCAGGGACTGTGGGTATACGAGAGCTCGGTCATACCCGTGCCGATTAAGAATTCGTTCTTTGCGATTGGAACCGGGGCTGGATACGCAATGGGGGCCATGCACCTTGGCAAGAGCCCACGCGAGGCCGTGGAGATTGCGTGTATGTACGACACCAGCTCGCACGGCCCCATCGATGAGATGAAACTGGAGAGAATCCGTGGCACTAAAAAGAGTATCTGACGAGGAAATCATCTCGGCGATGAAACGGTTTGGCAGCACTAAGATAGCTGCCGAACACGTTGGTATGTCTGTCAGGGCGTTTGCCTCTCGCAAGGCTAAGATCCAAATACAGTACGGCATCTCCCTACCAACCTACGCTGCTCCCCAGGACAGCCGCCGCAATACCTACATACCCGAGAATCGCAGGGTCATAGATCACACGGTAGACAATGGCCATGTATTCATTGCCAGCGATTGTCACTACTGGCCAGGCGAATCAACTGTAGCTCACAAGGCATTCGTCAAGTTGCTAACCGAGTTTAAGGCACAGACCTGTATCCTGAACGGGGACTGCTTCGATGGAGCTAGGATCAGCCGACACCCAACGCTGATGAACACCAACCCACCGACACCCAAGCAAGAGATTGAGGCGTGCCAGGATCGCTTAGATGAGATTGCAAACGCATCCAAAAATGCAACCAAGCTGTGGACATATGGCAACCACGATGTGCGCCTATTTAATTACATTGCAGCTCACGCCCCAGAGCTCTCCGAGTTTAGCGATTTGTTTGCATACTTCCCTGGGTGGCACACGGGCTGGCGCGTAGACATCAATGGCTCGGTAGTCATAAAACACCGCTGGCACAATGGGGTGCATAGCACTTGGAACAATGCCCTGAAAAGCGGAAGGTCAATCGTTACCGGACATCTGCATCAGCTCAAGGTCACGCCATTTTCTGACTACGATGGGCGCAGGTGGGGCGTGGATTCTGGCACGCTGGCCGAGCCATACGGCGATCAGTTCACCTACACCGAGATGAACCCGGTCAATTGGTGTTCTGGGTTTGTCGTGCTCACGTTTGAGAATGGCAAGCTACTGCCGCCCGAGCTGTGCGAGGTGATCGATGGCGTTGCCTACTTCCGTGGCCAGCGCGTATGAGCCCGTGGCTCATTATTTTTGTGGGCTGTGTCTACGCCTACATAGGATTTGAACAAGGCACCAGGGGCAACCTAGCAATGGCCATTGTGTTTGCCGGTTACGCTTTCAGCAACATTGGTTTATATCTAGCAACGAAAGGATAACGATGCTACCAATCGCAGCTCTACTCTCAATCGGAGAGAAGGTTCTTGACAAGGTTCTGCCAGACCCTGGCGCGAAGGCAGAGGCCCAGGCCAAGCTCATGGAGATGGCTCAGAAGGGCCAGCTCGCGGAGTTGGAATCTCACGTTAAAGAGATGGATTCAGCTCGCAAGCGCGAGATCGAGATTGCCACCAGCGCAGCTGCTCCGATGCTTAACAAAATTGTTACACCCATCCTGGCACTCGGCACCGTGGGTCTCACGTTTATTTTATTTGCCGTGATTATCTTTGTGGACGTTGACGCTAACTCCAAGGACATTCTGATCTATGTCCTGGGCGCACTAACCAGCGCGGTCACGATGGTGCTGGGCTACTACTTTGGCTCAAGTGCTGGAAGTAAGGAAAAATCCCAGCAGCTCGATGAGATTCTGGATAAAAAGAAATGAACCTGACAGCCAACTTTAGCTTATCGGAGATGGTCAAGAGCGAGACAGCTCTGCGCCACGACATGGACAACACGCCAGGCGAGGCTGAGATTGCTGCCCTGCGCCTGCTGTGCGAGAAGATACTCCAGCCGGTGCGCGAGCACTATGGCAAGGGTGTCAAGGTCAACTCTGGGTTCAGGCACCCCGAGGTCAACGCCAAGGTGGGTGGCTCTAAGACCTCAGACCATTGCAAGGGCCAAGCAGCTGACATCGAGATACCCGGAATCCCCAACGCAGACCTGGCAATTTGGATCATGGACAACCTGGAGTACACCCAGCTGATACTTGAGTTCTATACGCCTGGTGTACCGGACAGCGGGTGGGTTCATGTGAGCTACGACCCGGCGAACCTAAAGAAACAAAACCTAACGGCTACCAAGAAGGACGGGAAGACGGTCTATCTCCCCGGCCTTGTTGCTTAGTTCTTCTCAGCTGCGGCCATCTCTTTGAGAGGTGTTACGAACTTGGCCAGAGCTGCGGTGAGCTCCATGCGTTGCTCGACTGACAGCTTCTTGAGTGGCTCGGTGTTGGAGTTCCGCAGCTTTTGTAGCCCATCGAGCCTGGCTTGAGCTGATGCCTTACCAGCTTTTGCGACCTTACCAACCAGCTCCAGGTAGGCCGCGACCCAGCTACCAGCGTTCTCGCAGGGTCTCGGCTCACCACCAGGTATCTGGAGATCCCAGGCAGTCTCGGTGGCCTCGGACGGCTCCACCACCTCCACCACCTCTGCCGGTGGCTGATCCAACAATTCGGGTGGTGTTTGTAACTCCTCGGTTGGTGTACTGGTGGCGGGAGGAGCAAGAGCATCAAGAGGATTAGAGGGCCGTGGCGGGGTTATGTCTTTCTCTCCCTGGCTCGGGTAGTCCTGGGCCTCTTCAACGGTTATAAGGCCCTTTAAAACGTCTGGGAAGGCATCTCTGAGGGCAAAGCCTCTGGCTCGCATCTGCATCATGCGCTTGGGGTACGCCTGCCAGGGGCCGGTCTTGCCCCAGAGGCCAGCTCGCTTGGCATCCTCGACTGAGAACTTCACAGTCACCGGCGTGCGACCCCTGCGATGGGCAACGCAGACGGCCACCGGGTTGGGGCTGCCCTCGCCCTCAAAGAATTCCTCGATGTTCTCGCAGACCGAACTGGCCTGAACCAGGGCCATAGCTGCGTCACCGTAGACCGATGGCTTGCCGTTGATGCAGGCAATGTTCTGGAGTGCCTGGAGCGGAGCCAGGCCCAGCTCACGGCCCCATTGAACGGCCACCAGGACATCCTCTGGCTTGCCCTGGTATGCCTTGGGCACCATCTGGGACTTGGCCAACATATCCGAAAACCTCATGGCCTCATCCAGCGTGACAGGGGCAAAGCCCTGGTTAGATTGAACGACTTGCATTTTCTTCCTCCTCGGTTGCGTAATTATCTATTGTTGTCAACATCACCGTGACCATCGCATCGACTACATCCATTGCGCGGTCTCGATTCATAAAGCTGCCTGGTGTTCGGTTGGCAGCGTCAAAGCACAGAGCCTGCAACTTCAGAGCTGCTTGCAGGCGTGCGTTCATAAGCTTTTGATCTGACGGGCTCATGTGTTCTTCTCCTTTAGTTTGGCTTCAACGGCTTTACCAAATGACTTGATTCCAAAATTACTGCCATGCTGATAAAGAAACTTGTCTGCATAGTCATAGATTTCATCATCCGTCAGCCCAACCCATTCACGCTTTGGTGGTGCGGTGTAGATTGGTGTTACTTCTCCAATTCTTTGTTCTTCTTTCGGTCTGTAATGGGTAAATCGTCTTTCCATTTGATGAGTAAACCAAAGATAACCGTATGGCTCATGTTCACGTTTTACCGTTTCATCGACACGTTCTTGGCTCATGTTTACGGCATCGACAGATTGCGCTAGTGCTTGGCGTAGTGCTTGGATTGGTTCTGTGATTTCAAAAATTGGGTTGTTGGATTCATATCTTTCCATCCAGTCCAACGCCATCTCTGCTGCTTTGCGTATGTCAGTCATTTCCGCACCTTAATTTTGAGTGTGGACTGACGCACCACACGCGCCTTTTTGGCTGGCGTGATACGAGATGGCTGGGCCTCATAGTGGCGCATGGGCCAATAAATCTCATGCTTGCTGGTTTGGCCATGCGTGCTCTTGCCCAAAATTTCTTTGAGCTTTTTCTCGGCATCGTCAATGTCTTTCTCAGCTGCCTCAATTTTCTTCTTGGCCTCAAGGATGCTGTGCGCCCAGTAGTCTTCCTCCTCGCCCAGGTACACCACCTCATCTTCCTCATTGCCCACCGGGAACATCCGATTGGCATCAGCTGAATCCTTGGGTGGATACCAATCGATGACCCTGGTCTCGCGGTACTTCTGGAGCTTGGCCTCAAACTCAATGACGGCACGCGAGATCATGGCCAACGTGGGCTCATGCCTGGCGAACAGGAATATCCGCATCTTGGTTCCCTTATACAACGTACACACAGCCCCCCAGCTGGCACCAAAGCAATCCATCTGCGCCTGCAGCTGCACCGGGCCGCGATAAAGCGGTGGAGCGTCTTCTACGTCAGCTGCGGTCAACTTGGCTTCCATGATTCCCACGCCATCCAACTTAATGCTGGGCTGGCCCATGACGTAGATGCCCAGGTCTGGATTGCTCTCGATCACCAGGCCGCGACCATCAGCTGTGCCATCGAGCGAACACGCAAGCTTGAGCAGCTTGTGGCAATAGGGCTCCGAGTGATCGAGCTCCAGGTTATCGAGCCCCAGCCTCTCAGCTGCGCGAATCAGAATGCGACTCTCAAAATCGTTGCCCCAGGTCATCGATTCGTTGGTGATGTCTTCTCTCTCCAGGCCATCGATGGCCCGTATGCAGGTCTGCAAGCTGTCGTTGGGTGTTGAGTAGTCAGAGATGCCCAGAATGGCAGGCAGCATTGATGCGCTGGCCTGATCGTCCGGTGTTACTTTTCCATAAGCTTTCATTTTCTTTTTCCTTTTGCTTTGATTAGTCGATAGCTCGCGTAACGCTTGCCGTTGCTGTAAATCATTGTGGTGTGGATGTTGTGGCCAACCTCTCGCAGCTCCGCAATCCTCGCTGCCAGACGAAAGCATTGGCACCCGGCCAACGCAGCGATAGGCGTAACATGAGCTCCACGTTGCAACTCCTCAAGAATCCATGCGTTCTGGTTCATATGGTGAGCCTCTCAAATAAATGCAACGATTAAAAAGAGCGCAGCCAGAGCGATTGCGCCTGCTACCTTGAGCCACATGGGCTCATCGACCTCGGCTGGCTCCACCGGCAACATATCTCGCCAGCTGCGAGCGTGGTTGAGCCTGGGGTCAATCATGGGGTCATACTTTCTCTTCATCTTTACTCTCCTCGGGTTAAGCAGCTAGACGCTGCAATAGGTTTGATACCTGCGATGGTGACCAGGTGGTTCCACCGCGAGGGGTCTGCACGCTCTCGGCCTGGAGCTGCTTGGCAATCGCACGCAGGGATGCCGCACCCATCTTGGCCACGATTGATCGAACAATCGGTGCCACGGTGGCTGCGTATTCATCAGCTGCTGCGGCCATGACTGCGCCACCAGCTGCTGGGTTGGGTGAGCCCAGCTTCTCGCCGCGGGCCTTTTTAGCTGCTAGAGCGTCTTTGGTACGCACGCTGATTAGCCTGCGCTCGAACTCAGCAAAGCCACCGAGCATATTGAGCATCAAGCGGCCAGTAGGTGATTCGTTGATCTCGGGCAAGTCAACAAAGCGAACCTTGATACCGCTGTTGACGATGTTGAGAATCTTCTCGGCATCACGGGCCAGGCGATCAAGCTTGGCCACAATTAAAGTGGCTTTGAATTTCTTGCAATCAGCTAAAGCTTTCTTTAGTTCCGGGCGATCATTCTTGGCACCGGATTCAACCTCGATGTAGGACACATCTGGCTCGGCACCGAGGAAGTTTTTAACTGATTCTTGCTGTGCCTCAAGACCAAGGCCAGAGCGGCCCTGGCGGTCTGTGGATACGCGGTAGTACGCAATGTAGGTTGTCATTCTCAATCTCCATCTGTGGTAGTTGACGGACACAGATATCTGCGCCCAGGTGAGATAAGAACACATGAGATATCTGCTTGTCAATACCCTATTGCAAAAAAGATATCCACAGGTATATCCTTACGCCTATTTAACCGGGGGGATATATGGCAACAACAGAGTTTTCTGGGTTCTACTTTCGCCTGCGCCCACAGGCCAGGCACCTGCTGGCAGCTGCTAGCAAGAAGTTGAAAAAGGATCGCACGGCTATCTTGCATGAGCTCATCGAGACCCACCTGGCCGAGCACCTGGAGGTGGACAACCGGCTAGATGCCCTAATAGCCAATCAGCCAGATATCCAATGAATGGCCGGGGCAGGCGTAACAAGGGTGCGACAGGCGAGCGCGAGCTAGCTGCGATCTTGACCGAGCAGCTGGGGTTTGAGGTCAAGCGCAAGCTTGGCCAGGCGAGAGACGGCGGCCACGACATCGAGATAGGCCGGTTTTGCATTGAGGTCAAACGCCAGGAACGGTTGGCCATCGAGGATTGGTGCCGCCAGGTGGAGCTCTCGGTTACCACCAGCTCACAAATCGATTCTGAGGGCTCTGTTGGCTCGCCTGTGCCTGTGGTGATCTTCAGACGCTCTGGGCAGCCCTGGAGAGCTGTGGTGCCTCTGGATTGGTTCTGTAAGGCCGTGAGGGAGGATCTCAATGCCTAACGAGCTATACCAGCACGTTACTAAACGGGAAGAGGAACTACTTGGAACCAGGTGGTGCTCGCATTGCAGGCACCGAAGACAAGCAGCGGGGGGAGTATGGAAACTATTGAACCAGGGCAAGAACCGAAGGTGGCAATGTGCGACCTGCGTGGAGAACCAGAGAAGTCGAGCTGTGCCGACTGCAAGAACGTAAGCTTTCGGGGATGGTTTCTGTGGTGTCGGTTCTTTGATAAGCCAACTTCAGGGAGGGTCAACGGATGTTCCGCATACCACCCAGAGTGATGAGCTACGCTGCCGGTCTTGCGGCTGTGTGCACCCTGATAGTCGGTTGGTCAATCTGTCTTACGGTGGCTCTGTTGGGAATTATTCTGAGAGGTATTACTTGCACGGCGAGGCTGCGTGGGTACTCAAGAGATATCGCACCAAGAAGACCCGCCTGGCTTACCTCGATGCTGTGGAAGAGAAAAGGGGGCGAACCGCCCGAGTGGCGTTACGGGAAGAGATGGTAAGAATATGGGAACACAAACAAACACAGCGCAAGTGATCGAGTTCAAGCTGCCCAAGCGGCCCAAGATAATTGAGAAGCAGGCACCGCCTGACCAGAGGAAGTTCGCCGTGGTACCGATGCGAGCTGCGCTGGATACGGAGCTCCACGGTTTCTCGGTCAAGGTGCTGGTGCTGCTGTGCTCATACGCCAACAGAGCTGGGATAACCTGGGTTGGCCAGCAGAGGATTGCCGAGCACCTGGGAGTGGCCAAGCAGCAGGTAGCGAGAGCTATGAAGCAGCTGCGAGACCGTGGCCACATTGAGGTGATGAGCAAGGGATTCAGGGGCGAGCGAGCCAACACGACCAGGGTGATCTACGACCCGGAGATAAAGGCAGCAGATGCGATAGCTATCACCAGCGGACAGGAAGACACCAGGCCACCGCACCAGATCAAGCAAGAGACAGCGCAGGCCACCGAGCCTGAGTTCACCGAGGAACAAATGGCAGCTAACCGAAAGAGGCTAAGAGAGATGCTCGGAGGGCTAGCTGGCAGAGATGGATTTCACTACAACAAACCAGAGAAAATAGGAGACATCATGGCTAGGAAACTGAAGGCAAAAACAACACCAAAGACACCTCACATAGACAACACACAGGTTGTCAATGAAGAGGCTCTCATAGACAACATCATAGACAACACAGGTGTTGTCCAAACACAGAAAAACATAGGTTATGAAGAGGTATTAAAGGTATATGAAGATATAAGTAAACATAGGTTTTCTAATGTTAGGACAACACGGATCGATGAGGTTGACCTGCGTTGCGCTGCGATCATGTGCGAGGTCGGGGTCAGCCGGGAGAAGTTCATCGATGCCTGCCAGACCATGCCGGTCTGCCTACGGTTGTCTGAGGTCTGTGAGCAATTGGCAGGGGAGGCTACAGGATTCTGATGCCTCTAGGACGCGATTACAGACCCGCTGTTGGCTTCGTAGAGGTGGGTGGCTACCCTTGCTTACCCAAGGTAGCGCAGAGCCTCCCAGAGCCTGCTATGCGATTCCGTACAAAGGCATACGTTCCTATGCATCTGGACACGGGTGGGAGGGGTGGCCATTGCGATCCTGGCCGTCTGCGGGAGAGGCACCTATGGCCCCCCCGGTGTGGGCCTGTGCGTGTGGGTGCAACCCTCAAATTTTCCCCATATTTTCATGGCACAGGTTTTTGACTTTACTTGGAGGAGATGTATGACGATGGAAGATATCTTGCGTGACTTTGTGTTGCAATTGCTACGCAGAGGATTTACCGTGGCACAGATTGCAGAGGCTTTGGCAGCTCAGAAGATAGCTCTGATGCAAGCTGACGAATACCTATCCGCAATCAAAGAATCAGACTTACAACCTTGAGGAGATATACACATGGCGTATGAACCAAAACCTGGTCAGGGGTCTGCCTGGCCAAACGAGAAGAAGATTGAAGATTGGCACGCAGACTTTACTGGAAAGATAGTGCTGCCAGATGGCAAGACACATTGGCTGGAGGTCTACCCCAAGAACTCGGATGGGAAGACCTGGTACCAGGTGAAGATTCGCAAGGAGGTGGTGTCCAAAGGTGATTCCTACTCCGCAGCTCACAAACCTTTCCCGGCCCAGGACAACCACAACAAAGCCAAGGCCAATGGCTTTCAGGAGCTAGACAATGACATCCCATTCTGACACCCCAGCTTTTCCAACTCCACCGGCAATCATTAACGGCCTCGATGTTGCTTTGCCAGAACAAGGCATGACATTGCGGGACTACTTTGCGGCCAAGGCTATGCAGGCAATACTTTCGCTTGGCGTAGATTCTTCCGAATACGAGGAAGACGCATTGCAAGCGTATGCCGTAGCTGACGCTATGCTGAAAGCCAGGAATGGCCAGACCTAAGTCGCGTATATCCGAGCAGGTACCCAGCCTCAAGAACTGGGGCGGGGTGCGCTCGATCTCCAGGCGCATGGAGAGGTCTGCCACCATCATAGAAAATCGAGAGGCCATTGCGTTTTCCTTGCTATGCATGGCCAACACCAAGATCACAGATATCCTAACTTGGGACGAGGACGGAAATGTCAAGATTAAAGCGGCAAGTCAAATTCCTGACCACGCCTTGCAGGCAATCAAAAATATCAGGGTCAAGCGTGAGAAGGATGGTTCGCAGACGCTGGACGTTGAACTCTACGACAAAGTTGGCGTGCTCCGATTACTTGCTAAAGCGTCTGGTCTTTTGGATAGCCCGGACGATGGATCAGATAAACCCTCAGTAATCGGAATCAATGTCCAGGCCCCCGAACCCATCGATGTGGAGGTGAAAGATGAAACAAGATTGGATCAATAGCGTTGCCCACTTGAATGCCCAGAGCGCAGCGATTTTCTTTCTTTCAATGTTGGCCATAGTGGTGATAACAATCATCATAGATATACGAAAAGAGGCGGCAGATGACAGAGCAAGACGTTATTAAAGAAGTAAAAAAAATCCACCCGGATATTGTCTTAGATGCAATGGCAATCCGTATCTGCCAGGTCATTGCAAAACCATTAGAAGACAGAATCAAAACACTTGAACGAGAAGTAAATTGGCTGGATTGGGAATCAAGAAAACCAAAGATATCTGATGACAAAAACTAAAGAGCGCAGCCAAAAACAAACCCCATCTACCGGACTGAATTTAGATTTCTCCAGGTCTCCAGCGGTCTGGGGATTCTTGCAATCTAATGCGTTTGTTCGCGGTCTGATGGGGCCGGTGGGCTCGGGTAAAAGCTACGCCTGTGCAGCTGAGATAATGATGCGAGCTGTACAGCAAAAGCCCAGCCCCGTGGATGGCATCAGATATACCCGGTTTGTAATCGTGCGTAACAGCTACCCGGAGCTGAAGACCACCACGATTAAGACCTGGCAAGACCTGTTCCCAGAGAACACCTTTGGCCCGATGCTGTGGACACCGCCAATCACCCACCACATACGCCTGCCATCGAGAGAAGGCGCATCTGGAATCGACTGCGAGGTGATCTTCCTGGCTCTAGACCAACCCAAGGATGTCCGCAAGCTCCTATCCCTTGAGCTCACGGGTGCGTGGGTCAACGAGGCCCGAGAGCTGCCCAAGGCCGTGATCGATGGTCTCACTCACCGGGTTGGCCGCTACCCCACCAAGCGAGACGGTGGTGCCACCTGGCACGGTATCTGGCTCGACACGAACCCGATGGATGATGACCATTGGTACTTCAGGATGGCCGAGAAAGAAAAGATGACCGGCGCATATGCCTGGAAGTTCTACAGACAACCAGGCGGGGTGATCGAGGTATCTCCAGGTGACCTACCAGAGAACCCAGAGGCCAACGATCACATCTTCTCTTCTGGCCGGTGGTGGAAGCTAAACCCGAAAGCGGAAAATATCTCTAACCTGCCGCCTGGCTACTACCAGCAGATGTTGCTTGGCAAGAACCTGGATTGGATTCGGTGCTACGCCGAGGGGCAATATACCTACGTCCAAGAGGGCAAGCCGGTCTGGTCTGAGTACGATGACAACCTGATGAGCGGCGAGGTGGACTACGATCCAAGCATACCGCTACAGGTGGGCCTAGACTTTGGTCTTACGCCAGCTGCGG
>Ga0315909_10004941_pt1 | contig 15509 bp, 15 predicted proteins | sample LakEriMetagenome_11_FD_203527 | JGI IMG/M metagenome (GOLD analysis project Ga0315909, IMG submission 203527) | Freshwater fungal communities from buoy surface, Lake Erie, Ohio, United States - Buoy 2 MA125 | ecosystem: Environmental > Aquatic > Freshwater > Lake | place: USA: Lake Erie, Ohio...
CCCATAGCGCCGTGTCAGAGGCCAGGTTGACCACCCGCCCACGGCCGCTCGTCGCCAAATAGGGGCGAGCAGCCCGGGTCACCAGCCAGGTCCCTCGCACATTGACCGCCATGACGCGGTCCCACATCTCGGGGGCCAATTCGTCCATGGTCTTGCCGCCAGAATGGGTGATGGCGGCGTTGTTAATCAAACCTGTCAAGCCGCCCATGGCCTTCGCTGCAGCCTGGACACCTTGACGGATGCTTTCCGGGTCCAGCAAATCCAACGGTACATAGCAGGTTTGCGGACCGAGTTCTTTGGCCAGTGCCAGACCGCGTTCGTGCAGTACGTCGCTGATGGTGACCTGCGCCCCCGCCGCGACCAGTGCACGAACAAAGCTTTCGCCTAGTCCCCGAGCGGAACCGGTGACCAGGACTTTGCTGCCTTGAAGGTTAATTTCCTGCATGCTCATGTTTGACCTCAGGCACCCGGCCGCTGAGCGTTGACCAGGTAATGCAGCACGCGCTTTTCTGCCAGCACCACAGCGTAATAAGCCAATATGCCGATCACGGTCAGGGCTGCGATGACCACAAACACCCCTGAGGTGTTGCCTTGGCCTTCAAAAAAGACCAGCAAATAGCCCAAGCCCATGTTGCCGCCGACCAATTCACCCACCACCACGCCAATCACCGCCAAGGTACTGGCAATGCGCAAACCCGAAAACAAGGGAGGCAAAGTGGTGGGGAACTCCACCATGCGAAAAACCTGAAAGCGGGTGGCAGAAAACGAACGCGCCAGATTGATCAGGTCACCATCCATCGCGCGCATGGCCGAGAGCACATTGATCAGCACCGGGAAAAACACGATCAGAACGGCCACCAGAATTTTGGGATAAATGGTGTAACCCAGCCACATCACGAACAAGGGTGCAAAAGCCACCTTGGGGGCTATCTGCAATGCCAGTAAATAGGGCGACAAAATGGCCTCGATCCTGGGCGAAACGCCCAATGCATAACCAATCACCGCCCCCAAGGCCGAGCCCAAGACAAAACCAATGACCACCTCGGATGCCGTGATGCCCGCGTGCCAAAGTAAGCGCTCGGCCTCCCAAATACGGCCGCCTTCAGCAACGACCTGGCTAAAAGGAGGCAACACAAATTGCGGAACCCCCAGCCAGCCCGGGACATATTCCCATGCCAAAAGGAACACCACGAGAACCGCCAGGCTCCAAGCCGAGGTTGTCAGTTTTTCTGGGGACATGCTTAGCCAATCAATGCATTACAACGCGCTTGCAGTCTTTATTTACCCGCGACAAACTGGTTGGTGTAAAGCTCTTTGAGCGGTGTTTCTTTGGGCACCACCGCGTTACCAACATAAAACTTTTGCAACTCACCCAACCGGGCCTCGTCCATTTGTCCAAGCACTTTTTGGTTGGAGTAAACGTATTTGTTGTACATCTCGAACAAGTTCTGGATGTTGGCTTCCTTGCCTTTGTGGACAGGCACATGCTGCACATAGGCTACTGCGGCATCCTTGGGGTTGGTCATGATGTCTTTCATGCCCTTCAGGGTGGCGCGCACCAATTTCTGAATCAGTTGTGGATTCTTTTGAATGGTTTCGTCCGAAGCCAAAATGGCTTGGGCCATGCTCTTGAAATACACGTCAGCGGGCAAGATATCTACTAGTGAACCTGCTTCCATGGCCGACGAGGTCCAATCCGGTACACCCGCCATGGCCACAGCCTTTTTGGCAGCAAACTGCTGCCACACACCTGCCGGGCCAGCAGCCTGAATGTTGACGTCATTTTTGGTCAACCCGACCTTGCTGAGCATGCCCAGCAAAGCGTAATACGTGGTGTCGGTGTAAGAGATGACAGTGACCGTTTTGCCTTTCAATTCACGCGGACTTTCAATTCGCTCGTCCTTGTGGCTGACCAACTGCGTCAACGAACCCGCGCCCAAAACGGCAACTGCTTTGACGGGAATGCCCTGGGCACGCGCAATGATGGGCGTGTCACCAATGGCACCGCCAATCACGGCATTGCCTGCGCCCACTTGCTTGGCAACATCCACGCCACCCCGTGCGGCCACAAACTTCACGTCCAGGCCCTCTGCCTTGTAATAACCTTTGGCTTGCGCCAGCATCCAAGGCCCAAAAGCAGGCAAGGTGCCCGGGGCAGGCAGCAAATAGGTAATTTCTTGAAGCGGGGCTTGCGCCTGAGCAACACCAGGCACAACGGCCACCATGGCCGAAGCCAGCAAACTCATGCAAGTCAAACGTTTGGTCAGCAAGGCAAAGCGGGGGGTCATGGTCATCTCCTGTGGGTTATGGGTGGAAGAAAATCTGTCCTCAATGCACATTGGCTTGGGCATCGAGCTTAAGCAACTCCATCAAACGGCTGACATATTCCGCCAAGATGGGGTGTTTACGGCGTTGCAGGGGATTGGCTCGGTCAGGGATGTCGACACGAATCTCTTCGATCAAGGTCCCCGGGCGTTCGCTCATGACCAAAATTCGGTCAGACAAGGCCACCGCTTCTGCCAAATCGTGCGTGATGAAAACCACTGTCTTGTTTTCGCGTTGCACGGTTTCTGCCAAATCTTGCTGCAAGATCATTTTGGTTTGCGCGTCCAAGGCCGAAAAAGGCTCATCCATCAACAAAACCAAGGGATCTACGGCCAACGTGCGGGCTAGGGCGGCTCGTTGGCGCATGCCGCCCGAAAGTTGATTGGGGTAATGCTGCCCGAACCCTTTCAAATGGCATTGGGTCAGCAAGCGCTCAGAAATTGACCGACGTTCTTCCCGTTTCACACCGCGCAATTCAAGGCCGAATTCCACGTTTTCTGAAATCGTGCGCCAGGGCATGAGCAAATCTTTTTGCAGCATGAAGGCCACATGCTTGTTGGGGCCAGAAACGATCTCGCCATTGACCTTGACTGTCCCTGCCGAGGGTTTAGACAATCCCGCCCCCATGTTGAGCAAGGTGCTTTTGCCGCAACCTGAAGGACCGATGATGGAGACCACCTCACCCTGGGCAATTGAAAAATGGATATCCCGCGCAGCCAGCACCTCTGCCGACTTGCCACGCGCTGCAAACCGCTTTTCAACCCCAATGAATTCAATCGCAGGAGTGCTGGATTCAGGTGTCACGCCCATGTGGATTGTTTCACTAAAGAAACGTTGATTTATTACAGAATCAATCCTAACCGCGAATTTGAGTTTGGTAAAGCCCAATCAAAACAATCAAGTAAACAAATACCCGCGAAAAAAAACCTGAAACATCTGGAATGTTTCAGGTTTAGATGCCCGTGAAATTCGGGCTAAAAAATCAGGAGCTGAACAGGAAGTTCATCACGTCCCCGTCTTTGACCACATAGTCTTTGCCTTCGGCCCGCATCTTGCCAGCATCTTTGGCCCCTTGCTCCCCTTTGAAGGTGATGAAGTCGTCAAACGCAATGGTCTGGGCGCGGATGTAGCCTTTTTCAAAATCGGTGTGGATCACGCCCGCCGCTTGCGGTCCGGTATCACCCACATGGATGGTCCAAGCGCGCACTTCTTTGACGCCTGCCGTGAAGTAGGTTTGCAGGCCCAGCAATGTGTAGGCCGAGCGGATCAAGCGGTTCAGGCCGGGCTCATCTTGGCCCAGTTCTTCTAGGAACATCTGGCGGTCTTCGTCGCTCATCTCGCTCATTTCGGCTTCGAGCTTGGCGCAAATGGCGACCACCGGGGCGTTTTGGGCAGCGGCATAGGCCTTCAAGCGGTCCAGTAAGGGGTTGTTTTCGAAGCCGTCTTCAGAGACGTTGGCGACAAACATGGCCGGTTTGGCGGTGATTAAGAAGAACTGCTTGAGCAGTGGCAGCTCTTCTTTGCTGAAGTCGATGGTGCGCACCGGCTTGGTGTCGTTAAGTGCCGTTTGGCACTTTTCCAAAATGGCGACCAACTTGATCGACTCTTTGTCGCCCGAGCGTGCCGTCTTGGTGACGCGGTGCAGGGCTTTTTCGACGGCGGACAAGTCGGCCAAGCACAACTCGGTTTGAATCACTTCAATGTCGGAAATGGGGTCTACTTTGCCCGCAACGTGAATCACGTTGTCGTCTTCAAAGCAGCGCACCACGTTGATGGTGGCATCGGTTTCACGGATATGGGCCAAAAATTTGTTGCCCAAACCTTCCCCGGTACTGGCACCTGCCACGAGGCCCGCAATATCGACAAATTCCACAATGGCGGGTACGACGCGCTCAGGCGTGATGATGTCGGCCAACTGTTTCAGGCGCGGATCGGGCACCTCGACCACGCCCACATTGGGCTCAATGGTGCAAAAAGGGTAGTTTTCAGCGGCAATGCCGGCTTTGGTCAGGGCGTTGAAAAGGGTGGATTTGCCCACGTTGGGCAAACCCACAATGCCGCATTTGAGGCTCATGGAGGGCTTTCGGTGATTCGGGAAACAACCGGCGATTTTAACGGCTCGGACTGATCGCCACGCGGTCTGATCAATGCACGACAAGAGACAACCGGCGGGATAAGCCCAGCAAAGTCCTGTTGGCCCGGGAGAAATGCGCCGCATCCTACAATGCGCCCATGGCTTTATCCCCTGATATTTGTATACGCGGTGCTGGCATTGTGGGCCGCAGCTTGGCCTTGTTGTTGGCGCGTGAGCGCTTGAACGTGGCCTTGGTTGAATCCCCCAACCCGCCCAACGCGCCCGATGTGCGCGCCTATTCGCTGAACGGCGCGGCCATGGCCTTGCTGCAAGACCTGCGTTGCTGGCCTGAGAGCCCCGCAGTCACGCCTGTGCACCAAATGCAAGTTTGGGGGGATCACGGTGGTCACCTGAACTTTGGTGCCAGCGAACAAGGCGTGGGTGAGCTCAATTGGATGGTCGATGTGGCCGTGCTGGAAGAACGCTTGGCCGCAGCAGTGAAGTTTCAAACGCACATCCAGGTGGTGCAAGCACCCGTGGCGGCACCGCTCACGGTGGTGTGCGAAGGCAGAGCCAGCCAAACGCGCGCCGAGTTGGGTGTCGGTTTTGCCATTTCGCATTACGAACAACATGCCTTGGCCACCCGCTTGAGTTGTGAGAGACCCCACCAGGGCATTGCCCGTCAATGGTTTGGCTGGAGCCCTGTGCCCGGACATTCCCAACCGCAAGCCGAGGTTCTGGCTTTGCTGCCCGTGGGTGGCGAGGGAAGCCATGAAGTGGCTCTGGTCTGGTCGGTTCACCCCTTACGCGCGCAACAATTGATGGCGCTGACGCCCGAAGTCTTTGCGGCCGAATTGGCCCAAGCCTGCGGTCTCGCATTGGGGGCCATGCAACTCACCGCAGATCGTGCCGTTTGGCCGCTGCAACTGGCCCGTGCGGACCGATGGATCGGGGCCATGCCCGGCACCAGCAAGCAGTCTTTTGCCTTGGCAGGCGATGCCGCCCATACCTTGCACCCGCTGGCGGGCCAAGGCCTAAATGTAGGCTTGGCCGATGTGGCTGAACTGGTGCGTGTGATCCAGGGCAAAGAATTTTGGCGCCCTTTGTATGACTTGAAACTGCTGCGCCGCTACGAGCGGGCGCGCCAAGCCGATGTGCAAGCCATGGCGTTGGTGACTGACGGGCTGCAACGCCTGTTTGCGCAACCCGGCCCATTGTGGCAAAACCTTCGCAACTGGGGCATGCGCGGCTTTGACCGCAGTGGCCCGCTGAAAAGCTGGATGACACAACAGGCTATGGGCAAAGCGTCACCCGATTCGCTTTGACTTTTTAATTGACCGTTTTTGAACCCGAAAGATTCCCCATGAAGTTAGTTCGTTTGATGCTGGCCAGCGTATTGGCACTGGCCTTTTCTGCAAGCAGCGTGTTGGCGCAAGAAGCCAGCATCCGCAAAAACCTGACCGAGCGTCTGCCCAATCTGCCAAAAATTGACGAAATCAGCAAAACCCCCATGAACGGTTTGTTTGAAATCCGCATGGGCAACGATGTGATGTACAGCGATGCCGAAGGCAACTTTTTGATTCAAGGCGCCCTGATAGACGTCAAGCAAAAGCGCAACATCACCGAAGAGCGCATTGAAAAACTTTCAGCCGTGCCCTTTGACCAACTGCCCCTTAAGAGCGCTTTTACGCAAGTTCGTGGCAACGGCAAACGCAAACTGGTGGTGTTTGCAGACCCCAACTGCGGTTATTGCAAACGCTTTGAAAAAGACCTGCAAAAGTTGGAAAACGTGACTATTTACCATTTGCTTTACCCCATCCTGGGTGAAGACTCCAAAACCAAATCCAAGAACATCTGGTGCGCCAAAGACAAGGCCAAAAGCTGGAACGACTGGATGATCAATGGCACCACGCCTGTCACAGCCAATTGCGATGCCTCCACAGTGGACAGCATTGTGGAGTTTGGCAAAAAACAGCGCATTACCGGGACACCCACGCTGTTTTTTGCCGATGGCAGCCGTGTACCAGGTGCTGTCCCGATGGCCCAAGTCGAGAAACTTTTGTCTGAAATCAAATAACAATGCACCACGTTGAAGATCCCACCTGGAAACTGATCCGCCGCTTGGGCTATGCCGGTCTGATTCCGTTTGTATTTTTGGCACTGTGCCTGTGGCTGGTCGGCCCTGACTTGCACCCTTATGTGGCGCTGTCGATGCAAAGTTATGGGGCTGTGATCGTGTCGTTTTTGGGGGGCATTCATTGGGGCGTGGGTTTTCGCAATGCGCTGGTTCAGCCCCATGCGCCACGCGTCCATTTCACCTGGGGCGTTGCCCCATCGCTGCTGGCTTGGGTGGCCGTGATGATGCCCGCCTTTGCGGGCCTGCCCTTGCTTGGGTTTGTGTTGATTGCTTGTTACGCCATGGACCGCCGAACCTGGCCCGCAGCTGGCCTCGCGCCCTGGCTGCCCATGCGTTTGCAACTCACCGTTGTGGCCAGTCTGAGCTGCTTTTTAGCCGCTGGCGCAACCTGATCCCCTCTTTTATTCAGTCATCCCTTGCAGCCTGAAATCAAGCTCCTGCCCTGGCGAGCATTCGCGAGCAGGGCTTCGCTTTTGCCATGACCAACCACGATGAAACATTCATGACTGCCATTCACTACACCGTTGAAGCCGCCGACTTGCATGCACACCTGTTTCGGGTCACGCTCACCATTGCAGAACCCGCAGCATTGCAAACTGTCTCGCTTCCGGTGTGGATTCCGGGCAGCTACTTGGTACGGGAGTTTTCCAAAAATCTGCAAAACCTCCAGGCCAAGCAGGGAAGTCGAAAGGTCACCATCACGCAGCGCAACAAATGCACTTGGGATATTGCCTGCAATGAGGGCGTTCCTTTGGTGCTGCAGTACGAGGTTTACGCCTTTGACAACTCGGTGCGCACCGCTTGGCTGGACAGCCAGCGAGGTTTTTTCAATGGCACCAGTGTGTGCCTGCGCGTGCACGGGCAAGAAAAATTAGCCCATCAATTGAAATTGCCCGCCGTCAAGGGCCACCCGAGTTGGCAAGCCGCCACGGGGCTGACTCCCGTCAAAACCGACAAGCGCGGATTTGGTCTGTATACCGCAGCCAACTACGATGAACTGGTGGACTGCCCGGTGGAATTAGGCCATTTTTGGTCTGGCAACTTCACAGCTTGCGGCATACCGCACCGTTTTGTGGTGGCGGGGAATTTGCCATCTTTTGATGGTGAACGTCTGTTGGATGACACGCAAAGAATCTGTGAAGCTGAAATACAGTTTTGGCACGGGCAAGGTAAGTTGGCGGGCAAAAAAGCCCCGCACGCCGATTATTTGTTCATGCTGAATGCCGTGAACGATGGCTACGGCGGGTTGGAGCATCGCAACAGCACTGCCCTGATCTGCAACCGCGCCGATCTGCCACGCCAGACCTCCCCGCGTACGAATGAGGGTTACACCACGCTGCTGGGCTTGATCAGCCACGAGTACTTTCACACTTGGAACGTGAAACAACTGCGCCCAGACGCCTTGGCAAGTTATGACTACACCCAAGAAAACTACACACCTTTGCTGTGGTTTTTTGAAGGCTTCACCAGTTATTACGACGATATTTTGTTGCGCCGTGCCGGTTTGATCGACGACGCCACTTACATCAAGTTACTGGGCAAAACCATTGTCCAAGTCCAGCAAACGCCCGGCCGCCATGTGCAAAGCGTGGCGCAGGCCAGCTACGACGCTTGGGTTAAGTACTACCGGCAGGATGAAAACACCGTCAATGCAACCGTCAGCTATTACACCAAGGGGGCCTTGGTGGCTTTGTGTCTGGACCTGAGTCTGCGCAAAGAGTCTCACTCACTGGATGCCGTGATGCGTGGCTTGTGGAAGCGATGCAAAGCCGGGCCGATGCGTGAGCAAGACTTGCTGGATGAATTGCAAAGCTTAACGGGCCGCAGCTGGGACAAGGAAATCAAGGCCTGGGTACACAGCACCCTTGACTTGCCACTGCGTGAGTTATTGGCCCATCAGGGCATCGACATCCAGGCCGAAACGTCAACCATGACGCAACGCTTGGGGCTGCGCGTGAGTGAAGTGGGCGGAAGTGTGCAGATCAAAGCTGTGATGCGCGGCAGTGCGGCTGAAACGGCCGGCTTGGCAGCAGGTGACGAATGGTTGGGTCTGGAAGTGGGCAACAAGGCCCAAGGGGGCAGCTGGCGTCTAAGCAAATTGGACGACTTGCCCGCCCTGCTGGGCCGTGAACGCAAGCTGACGGCCTTGGTGTCGCGTGACAAACGCTTGTTGCGCCTGCCTCTGAGCGTGCCCGCTCAAGCCAGCACATGGCAGCTGAGTGTGCCCAAAGACCGTGCCAGCGGCCAATGGCCCGCCGCCTGACCTGACCTGTCCTGACCCCACTCCAATCACTTGCCGCGCAAATCCACCACGCGTTTGGCCTTGCCCTGACTGCGTTCCACACCGCCTTCTGGTTTGAGCTCGATGGCGACGCTGGAGCCAATGTAAACCTTGATCTCGTGCTGCAGCATTTTGGCCGCCGCGCGGGCTTCAAGGCTGTCGGGTGACACGCCGGGTTTGGTCTCGATCAGCACCTTCAAGTCGTCCATCGGCCCCTCTCGGGTCAACACGCATTGGTAGTGCGGGGCAAGCTCAGCACGCTTCAGTATCAGTTCTTCAATCTGGCTGGGGAAGACGTTAACCCCCCGAATGATCATCATGTCGTCGCTTCGGCCCGTGATTTTTTCCATGCGCCGCATGCTGCGCGCCGTGCCGGGCAGCAGCCGCGTGAGGTCGCGCGTGCGGTAACGGATGATCGGCAACGCTTCTTTGGTGAGGCTGGTGAAGACCAGTTCACCCATTTCACCGTCGGCCACCGGTTCGCCAGTTTCGGGGTTGATGATTTCAGGATAAAAGTGGTCTTCCCAAATGGTGGGGCCGTCTTTGGTTTCAATGCACTCGCTGGCCACGCCAGGACCCATGACTTCGGACAAGCCATAAATGTCCACCGCATCCATGTTCATGCGTTTTTCGATGGCTTGGCGCATGTCGTTGGTCCAAGGCTCGGCACCAAAAATACCAATCCGCAAGGAAGTGCTCTTGGGGTCGATCCCCTGGCGCTCAAACTCATCGGCAATGGCCAGCATGTAGCTGGGTGTGACCATGATGATGTTGGACTTGAAGTCTTGAATCAGTTGCACTTGCCGCTCGGTTTGCCCGCCGCCAAAAGGCACCACGGTCAGGCCCAGTTTTTCTGCCCCGTAATGCGCCCCCATACCGCCTGTAAACAAGCCATAGCCATAGCTGACGTGGACCATATCGCCCGGTTTGGCTCCGCCAGCACGGATGCTGCGCGCCACGACCGTGGCCCAAGTGTCGATGTCTTTCAGGGTGTAACCCACCACCGTGGGCTTGCCTGTGGTGCCGCTGGAGGCATGAATGCGGGCGCACTTTTCGCGTGGCACGGCGAACATGCCAAACGGGTAACTGTCGCGCAGGTCCGACTTGGTTGTGAAGGGAAACTTGGCAATGTCGGCCAAAGACTTGCAATCGTCAGGGTGCACGCCGACAGCATCAAATTTGGCACGGTAAACCGGCGAGTTGGCATAAGCGTGCTGCAAAGTGGCTTGCAAGCGCTTCAATTGCAGGCTGCGCAGCTCGTCGATGCTGGCTTTTTCGATGGGTTCGAGGGGAAAGTTTTTTTCGCTCATGGTTGACTCCAACTCCAAATAACTTTTATTTGTTCATCCAATGACAAGGCCAAGACAAGATCGAGGCCACCTAGGGTGCGAGACCGTCACATGCCCGTTTATTCGGGAATCACCGAACCGGGTATTTGTGCACTTTTGCCCCTGAACATGGCAATCACTTCGCCGTTTTGATTGGTGACTTTCATGTCATAGATGCCGTGGCGACCGCTCAGGGTCTGCTCTATGCCTTCGCAGGTGAGCACATCGCCCAGCTTTCCGGGCTTCAAAAACTCAATACTGCAACCGGCAGCCACCGCGTTCTTGTTGTAACTGTTGCAGGCAAAAGCAAAGGTTGAATCGGCCAGGGTGAAGATGAACCCACCGTGACAAATCTGGTGACCATTCAGGTGCAATGTTTGCACTGTCATGCGCATCACCGCACGGCCCGGCTCGCAGGCCAGCAAAGCCATGCCCATGGTGTCTTTAGACGCGGTGTCCACGGCAAACATGGTTTCACCGACCTTGCGGGCCGTCTCACGGGCGGTTTGGATAGCGGGGTCTGCGGTGTGGTGGCTCATCATTCGCCCTTGAAATGGGGTGCGCGTTTTTCCAAGAATGCAGTCACGCCCTCCATGTAGTCCTTGGTTTTACCTAAGGCAGACTGCGTATCCCGCTCAATGTTCAGATGGGCATCGAGCGAACGGGTGCCTGCATCGCGCAACAAATGGCGCGTGGCGACCAAGGCTTTAGTAGGCATTAAGGCCAGTTTGTCGGCCAGCGCCAGCGCGGCGGCGACAGCGTCTTCGGCCACATCCCAGATCAGGCCCCACTCTTTGGCTTTGTCAGCGCCCAATTTGTCGCCCGTCATGGCCAAGGCCATGGCGCGGGGCAAGCCCAGCCGCTCCACCAGTAACCAACTGCCACCGGCATCGGGAATCAACCCGATTTTGCTAAAAGCTTGAACAAAACTGGCCTGGGTCGAGGCCACCACAATGTCACACGCCATGGCCACCGAAGCGCCCGCACCTGCGGCCACGCCATTGACAGCAGCAATGACCGGCATGCGCAAAGACTGCAAACGGCGTGTGGTCGGATTAAAAGCATCGTTGATGACGGGACCCGGATCGGCACGATCTAACAAGCCCGGGCCGGGCGTGAAATCGAGCTCCGACAAATCCAGGCCGGCGCAAAAGCCGCGCCCTGCGCCGGTTAAAACCAAAGCCCGAACCGCAGGATTGGCCTCTGCCTGGTCCAGTGCGGCCCACAGGGCCTGGTGCATTTCACGGGTAAAACTGTTGAGGGCTTGCGGGCGGTTGAGGGTGACCAGCGCCACAGCGCCTCGCACTTCATACAACACCGACGCGGTCGATTCGGTCATGTCATGTCTCCTGAATCCAAGAATGTACCATTAACCGACCGATCGGTTGGCTAATTTTTTCCAAGACCGAGCCGCCCAAGTTGACAGCTGGGACGAAGCCATCTTGGTTATAGTGCCTGCAGATGTTCATCCCCCCATTTTGGAGAATTCCTTGAGCTACGAAAACATTGAAGTCCGCGTCGAAGGTGGCAAAGTCGGCATCATCACCCTCAACCGCCCCAAAGCGCTGAACGCCTTGAATGCCGCTTTGATGGACGAACTGGGCCATGCGCTGAAGGCTTTTGAGGCCGATGAGGCCATTGGCTGCATGGTGATCACCGGCAGCGAAAAGGCTTTTGCGGCGGGTGCAGACATCTCGGCCATGGCCAAGTACAACTTCAACGAGGTCTATAAAAACGATTTCATCACCCGCAACTGGGAAACCATTCGCAGCATCCGCAAGCCCGTGATTGCAGCCGTGAGTGGTTTTGCCTTAGGCGGTGGCTGCGAGCTGGCCATGATGTGCGACTTCATCATCGCGGCCGACAATGCCAAATTTGGTCAACCCGAGATCAAGATCGGCATCATTCCGGGCGCAGGTGGCACGCAGCGTTTGCCTCGTGCATTGGGCAAATCCAAGGCCATGGATCTGGTACTGACCGGCCGCATGATGGACGCCGTAGAAGCTGAGCGGGCAGGACTGGTGAGCCGCGTGGTGCCCCTAGACAAGTTGATGGACGAAACCTTGGGGGCGGCTTTGATGATTTGCGGTTACGGCCAGTTGTCGGTCATCGCGGCCAAAGAAAGCGTAAACCGCGCCTTTGAGAGCGGTCTGTCCGACGGCGTGATGTTCGAGCGCCGCCTTTTTCATAGCCTGTTTGCCACTGCCGACCAAAAAGAAGGCATGGACGCCTTTTTAAACAAACGCGCGCCAAACTTTGTGAACGGCTGATTTTCAGGGGGCAGAAGTTTTGACCGATGCCCTTTTTCGCACCCTCAAACCAACGTCAATTCAAATCAGCGTTGGGTTTCTTCTCTGCACTCTCTGACTGGGGTAAATCCCTGGGTTTGAGAGCACCTGTTTTGATCAATTGCTGAATGATTTGTTGTTGCATTCCAAAAGAATTGACAAATCCATCAATAGGCATCACAACCTGTTCGATATTGGTCAACCGAACGGCATCTTTTCCATCCTCGGTTTTAACGGGCTGTGCAATGCCAAAGTCCAAACGAATCAATGGGCCCGTGATCGAAACATTGACCAAAGTGTCGTAAAAATGCGCCATGCTTACTCCAAGAAAATTTCAAATCAAATGATAGTTGATTTCATCAATTTAAAAGTTTTTATCATTTAATGCTTGTGATTATTGTACTAACTGGCAAATTCTTATTAAACCAGTGTGTAACCCTGTCCAGTGCCCACTCTGGTTCCTGGCCCGAATGCAAAGCCAATTGCAATTGCGCCTGAACATAGTTCAACCTTCCTTGAAGCAAATCCCGCTTAGCCTGCGCCAAGGATTGCTCGGCATTGAACACATCCAGTCGGGTCCGACTCCCTGCATCAAAAGATCGCTTGCTTGAAAACACCGCTTGATTGGCTGAATTGACCGCCTGCCGCAATGCATCAATACGCAGTCGTCCCTCCTGAACCAATCGGTAATGACCTTCAAGGCGAAATGCCAATTCATCTCGGATTGCCAGTGCGCGCTGCTCTGCTTCATCCAATCGGGCAACTGCCTCACGCACGGTAGCCTGGGATCCTCCACCTTGATAAAGAGGCCAATTGAGTTGAAGACCTATTTGATTGTTGCGGTAATTTCCCCCTGGGTTAAAAACATTTTCGCCCTCACTCTTTGACCAACGCAACAAAGCATCAACAGTTGGCAAGTCGGCCGCTTGGGCTTTGGCAATCTCAAAACGTGCGCCCTCAGCACGGGCTTGCAGCGCACGCAATTGAGGATGCTGCTCAAGCCTTTCGAGCCAAAGAGGCAAAGCTCCCAACTCGGTCTCTAGAGCCCATGGATCGTCAATATTTAGCAAAGCCAACTGACCCAGGTTACGCCCGCTCAAGCGCTCCAACTGCCGACGACCAAGTTCAACTTGGAGTCTTATTTGTAACTCCTGAGCGTGCGCTGCATCCAAACGCGCCCGTGCTTCATCAATGTCGGTACGAACACCAGAACCGGCCGAAAATGCCAGCTCTGCAGCACGAAGTTGCTGAGCAGCTGTTAGCTTAAATGCCGCGACAAAAGAACTTTGCTCGAGAGAAAACATGTGCTCGAACAACGCGGTACTCAACCTGATCAGCAATTCTTGTTCGGCATTTTCCCGTTGCGCTCTGGCCTCATCACGCACGCGCAAAGCTTGCTCAACGCTTGGCGCCAACCCCATTCGCACAATAGGCTGGCGAACCTGCAAAGTTCTGTTCGAACTGGTGTAACGATCTTGTCGACCGCCCATATGCAAATCATTGGTCAAACGGTCAGCGCTCAAAACAACCTGCGGCAATCCTGATGACTCAGCTATAGGTAAGCGTTGGGCTGCAGCAGTCTCAGCTGACCGAGCTGCTTTGACCAAAGGATCATGCATCAGCGCATGCTGGTACAGATCGGACAGAGCGATAACTTGAGCATTAACATTGCAAGCCCCCGCAAGAACCCAGGCAATCAATACGCAAAAACGTAAATGAAAATACCTACTCTGCATGCTCATTCCTCTTTGAGTGAAGCAGCAAGCCGTTTGGTCAACGGGTGCAACAAGTAGGTCAATAAAGAGCGCTCTCCGGTCTTAATCACCACCTCGGCAGGCATACCCGCCTGCAAGCGTCTCCCCTGCAGCAATCGCATACCTTCAGGTGTCAGAGAAACCCGAGCCAAGAAATAAGACACACCATTTTGGGGGTCTGAGAGCAAGTCTTGCGAAACCGAATCAACTTTTCCGTCAATCACCAGTTGAGGTGTATGCGCAAAAGCAGAGAACCTCACATCTGTCGCCAAGCCAGGCTTTACCTTATCGATCAGATGAGGAGCGATACGGACCTCCAGGACAAGAGGCTCTCCTTCAGGCACTATGTCCAGAAGTTTTTGTCCAGGCTGGATCACGCCGCCCACTGTCTGAAACACAAGACCCATCGCTTGCCCCGTTACTGGGGCCAAAATATCTGTTCGATCCAGTTCATTGGACAGAGCACGCAACTTATCGGCATCAGACTCAACTTCCAATGTCACTGAACCCAATTGAGTCTGAACCTCTTGCAGAAATGCGTGACGAGTACGCTGAATTCGCTGCTCTAGTTCAGCCACCGATCGCAAAGCTTGCTCATGCCGACCACGTAATTCGGTAAGTGAAGCCTGGATATCGGCCATCCCCCTTTCGAGTTCAAGTTGCCGGTTGCGCGGCGCATAACCTTCAATCACCAACTCGCGTGTATGCCGGTGTTCTTCTTTCAACAAATTCAATTGGGTTTGTCGGTTACCTTGCATCAATCCAGTCGACTCAATAAGCGCACGTTGACCCTGAATGCTCTCCTGCAGACTGCGTAAATCTGCATTTAAACCATTTGCGCGAGTGATCAACAATGATTGTTGCGTCTGTACCTGAATTTGAATCAGAGGATCCTTCTTACTGGCTTCTTGCAAATCCAAGTGCAGGGGCATGACTTGAAGGCCAGATTGTTCAGCTTGCAGCCTCGCCTGAACCGCCCGAAGTCCCAGATAGCGTTGTCGAACACTTTCGTAATTAGCTCGCGCCGTAGCGGCATCCAAGCGAAACAACAAATCACCCGCCTTGACCGTTTGTCCCTCGCGAACCATTACCTCTTTCACGATACCGCCACTGAGATGCTGCACCGCTTTGCGCTGCGTTTCAACGGCAACCACAGCAACTGAAGGGACCCCCTCATCCAGCGGTGCAAAACTGGCCCACAAGACAAATCCACCCAAGCCTAAACCCAAGGCCCAAAACCCCCATTTGGCGACACGCGCCATGTCATCAGCAGGTGGATTACCTGTCGAAATTTTTGATTTATCTTCAGTGTTCATTCGCCA
>Ga0315909_10004943_pt1 | contig 15508 bp, 13 predicted proteins | sample LakEriMetagenome_11_FD_203527 | JGI IMG/M metagenome (GOLD analysis project Ga0315909, IMG submission 203527) | Freshwater fungal communities from buoy surface, Lake Erie, Ohio, United States - Buoy 2 MA125 | ecosystem: Environmental > Aquatic > Freshwater > Lake | place: USA: Lake Erie, Ohio...
ACATTGCAATGTGGGCAGTGCCATTTGGAATTATTGGTGGCCGGATTTATCACGTGGCGACTGACTGGGAACTTTACTTCAGCGAAGGTGGCAAGGGCTTCTTAGGAGCTTTTCGAATTTGGGAAGGTGGCCTAGGAATCTGGGGAGCTTTAGCTCTTGGCGGAGTAGGTGCCTGGATTGGTGCTAAGCGACTCGGAGTTCCGTTTGCACCTTTTGCAGACTCAATTGCTCCAGGCATTGCATTTGCGCAAGCCATTGGAAGATTAGGCAACTGGTTCAATCAGGAACTTTTTGGTCGGCCAACTACGTTGCCTTGGGGCCTAGAAATTGCCACGGAAAACCGACCAACTGAATTCACGCAATTTGAAACCTTCCACCCAACTTTTCTGTATGAAGCACTTGCTTGCGTAGCAATCGGGTTCTTTATTATGTGGGCGGATAAGCGATACGTAATGGGACACGGTCGAGTCTTTGCGCTCTATGCTGCTCTTTACTGCGCAGCTCGTGGCTTGATCGAGACTATACGAATTGACGATGCACGACACATTCTTGGGCTTCGCTTCAATGTTTGGACCGCACTAATTATTGGAGCCTTAGCGCTGCTCTACTTGGTGCGATCAAGTGAAAAGAATCCCGGCCGCGAACTTATGTCTGGCGGAAAGCTAGTGATCCAAGGCCAGGAACCAGCGGTTGCAGCAGCTGTTGCAGTTTCACCAGGCGAAAAGGTTTCCGAAAATTCAGCATCGCTAACCAATAGTTCATCTTCAGTTCAGGCCAGCGAATCCAAACCACGCGGACGTCGAGCCAAACCAAAGCAATAGCTTCTTGCAAGCGGTAAACTAGAAGTAATCTCTGGTTAGGAAAAATTGTGCGCCGCGCGAAAATTGTTTGCACGTTAGGTCCGGCTACTTCTTCCCCTGAAATCATCAAAAATCTTGTCGCAGCTGGCATGAATGTGGCGCGACTTAATCTTTCACACGGTGAACAAGCAGATCATGCCCGCTCATATGAGATGGTTCGCGCTGCTTCAAACCAATCTGGCAAAGGTGTTGGAATCCTTGCAGATTTACAAGGACCAAAAATCAGGTTGGGTCGATTTGCATCAGGCCCAGTAGAACTTCATCTGGGCGATTCATTTACGATCACAACTCGCGATATTGCTGGCGATGCAACTATCTGTGGCACTACTTATTCAGGTTTGCCTGGTGATTGCAAGATTGGCGATCGCATTCTGATTGATGACGGAAAAGTCGGTTTAGAAGTTCTGGAAGTTACCTCTGATTCTGTGCAAACGCGCGTTACTGAAGCAGGAACTGTAAGCGACAACAAGGGAATCAATTTGCCTGGTGTTGCTGTTAGCGTTCCAGCGCTTTCCGAAAAAGATATTTCGGATTTGCGTTGGGCTCTTAAGCAGGGCGTTGACATGATCGCACTTTCTTTTGTCCGAAGTGCTGCTGATATTGCCGATGTTCACAAGATCATGGATCAAGAAGGTCGCCGGATTCCGGTTATAGCCAAAATTGAAAAGCCACAGGCCGTTGAAAACCTAAAGGAGATCATCGATGCGTTCGATGGCATCATGGTGGCACGTGGTGATCTAGGCGTAGAGCTTCCACTGGAACAAGTGCCTATGGTACAAAAGCGCGCAATCGAATTGGCCCGCGCTGCAACCAAGCCAGTAATTGTGGCAACACAGATGCTTGAATCAATGATTGGTTCTAATCGACCAACCCGCGCTGAAGCTAGTGACGTTGCAAATGCTGTCCTCGATGGCGCCGATGCTTTAATGCTCTCGGGGGAAACCAGTATTGGTATTGACCCAATCCACGTAGTGCAAACTATGAGTCGAATTATCAGTCACATCGAAACTGAAGCCCTTGAATCCTTGCCAGAACTTGCTGATGATGCTCAAGGCGATACAGCAAAAGCGATGTGTCTAGCTGCTGTAGATGTGGCAAGTCACGTCAATGCAGTGAGCTTGGTTGCCTTTACCGAGACCGGAAGTTCTGCGCGTCTCGTGGCCAGGCACCGAAGTCGTACGCGATTGCTGGCATTCACACCGAATGAAGATGTGCGGAATCGCCTTTCATTAGTGTGGGGGACTGAAGTTTTCCTAGTTCCTGGGGTTTCGCATACCGATGAAATGGTGGCCCAACTGGACAAAGTCCTATTGGACCTTGGCATCTTCAAAATGCATGACCCGATTGTGGTTATCGCAGGCGTCCCGCCTGGTGTTCCTGGCTCAACGAACGGTATGCGGGTTCACAGGCTGGGGCATGGCGCAAATAACGCCTGAGCCTGCTACAGTAATGAAAGCTTGAAAGCACGCCATCCTTTAACACCTGTCCCGTGAGGCAGGAAAGGAGGTAAGAAGATGACGCACGACTTTGAGCCACAAGGACACGTAGTCCTAGATTCCAGCGATATATCTCGCGCCCTCACCCGTTTAGCTCATGAAATTATTGAGCGCACTCAGGGTGCCAGCAATTTAACTTTGATGGGAATTCCAACTCGAGGTGCATCACTTGCAACGCGCCTTGGTGACAAAATTTCTGCAATCCAAGGCAGTCCGGTTTCCGTCGGAGCAATCGACATCACGATGTACCGTGATGATCTTCGCTCCCGTCCAGCTCGCGCCTTACTTCCAACCACGATCCCACCTGAAGGTATCGAAGATCGCTTAGTGATCTTGGTAGATGATGTTCTCTTCTCAGGTCGAACCATCAGAGCAGCACTAGATGCTCTCTCTGAACACGGCCGCCCACAACTGGTTCAACTAGCTGTCTTAGTCGATCGCGGTCATCGCGAACTCCCAATCCGAGCAGACTACGTTGGCAAGAATCTTCCAACTTCCAGATCCGAAAAGATCCAAGTTAATTTGGTTGAACACGACGATGTCGATGAAGTTCGAATCGAGCGTGAATCATGAAGCACTTATTAAGCGCTGCAGACTTAAGTTACGAAGATGCGATCCTAGTTTTGGATACTGCTAAGCAACTTGCTGCGGCAACGGAGCAAGGTGTTGGCAAGCTTCCACCATTGCGCGGTCGCACAGTTGTAAATCTCTTCTATGAAGACTCAACGCGTACACGAATTTCATTCGAAGCTGCTGCCAAGCGACTTAGCGCCGACGTAATCAACTTTTCGGCTAAAGGTTCAAGCGTTTCCAAAGGCGAAAGCCTGAAAGACACCGCATTGACGTTAGAGGCAATGGGAGCTGATGCCGTTGTGATTCGCCACAACAGCAGTGGTGCACCTCATCGCTTGGCAAACGCAGGCTGGATTTCCGGCGGAGTTGTAAATGCTGGAGATGGCACGCACGAACATCCAACCCAAGCACTGCTAGATGCCTTTACGCTTCGCAACCACCTTCGCAATGGTGAAGGTGACTTAAAAGGTGTCAACGTCACGATTGTGGGCGACGTACTGCATAGTCGCGTAGCACGATCAAACGTCTTGCTACTCAATACCCTCGGTGCCAAAGTGCGCTTAGTGGCTCCGCCAACTTTGCTTCCTTATGGTGTTGAAGATTGGGATTGCGAAGTCTCATACGACCTCGATGCATCCCTGGAAGGTTCCGACGCAGTGATGATGCTTCGCGTGCAACGCGAGCGCATGAATGCCGCCTACTTCCCAAATGCTCACGAATACAGCAATCGCTATGGCTTGAATGTGACACGAATGAATCGACTTTCTGAGTCTGCAGTCGTTATGCACCCTGGTCCAATGAACCGAGGTATGGAAATTTCCGCAGACGTAGCGGATTCCCAGCGCTCGGTGATTGTCGAGCAAGTTGCCAACGGCGTAAGTGTGCGCATGGCTGTCCTGTACTTAATTCTCGGTGGATCGGAGTCAATCTAGTGGCAAGCAGTGCTATGACAAGTTATGTAATCAAGGACGTCGCAATTTTGGATGGTAAGCCAACTGACATTGTTGTCAAAGATGGTGTGATCGCTGAAATTGGTAAAGGTCTAACCGCTGACCAAACTGTTGACGGTTCAGGCTGCATTGCCTTGCCAGGCTTAGTAGATCTGCACACGCACTTACGTGAACCAGGTCGCGAAGATGCCGAAACCGTTTTATCTGGAAGTCGCGCCGCGGCAATGGGTGGATTCACGGCAGTGCACGCAATGGCGAACACCAATCCAGTTGCTGATACTGCAGGCGTTGTTGAGCAAGTTTGGCGACTTGGGCAAGAAGCTGGATTAGTTGACGTTCGTCCAGTTGGCGCAGTCACTATGGGACTTGAAGGTACGGCTCTGGCTGAACTAGGTGCGATGGCTGATAGCGCCGCCGCCGTACGAGTATTCAGCGATGACGGTAAGTGTGTACATGACGCAGCCTTGATGCGACGCGCTCTGGAATACGTCAAGGCATTTGATGGTGTTGTAGCTCAGCACGCCCAAGAACCAAGATTGACTGAAGGCGCGCAAATGAACGAAGGCGTTATCTCAGGCAAGTTAGGTCTTGCCGGTTGGCCAGCAGTTGCTGAAGAAGCAATCATCGCGCGCGATGTGCTGCTGGCACACCATGTTGGTTCGCGATTGCACGTTTGCCATCTATCAACAGCAGGCAGTGTTGAAATCATTCGATGGGCCAAATCTCGTGGAATCAACGTAACTGCTGAAGTAACTCCACATCACTTGTACTTCACAGACGATGTTGTCGAATCCTACGATCCGATCTTCAAGGTGAACCCACCACTTCGCACCAAAGCAGATGTCGAAGCTGTTCGCGCTGGATTAGCCGATGGCACGATCAACATCGTGGCAACTGATCACGCACCACATCCTTCCGAAGACAAAGATTGCGAATGGACTGCAGCAGCATTCGGCATGACTGGCCTAGAGAGCGCCTTAAGTGTGGTCTACGAAACTATGGTCCAGACCGGTCTAATGAATTGGGCCGCAGTTGCCGATCGAATGTCAGTAGCGCCAGCCCAGATTGGTCGAGTCAGCACTCAAGGTCAGCCAATCGAAGTTGGCTCACCAGCGAACTTGGTAATTTTTGATCCCCGTGCAAGTCAAGAAGTCGACGCACGAAAGACTGTAAGTGCAAGCCGAAACACCCCGTACGCAGGACGCACCCTTCCCGGCAAAGTTGTTGCAACGTTCTATCGCGGTAAACCAACTGTGCTGAATGGAGAACTCAACGCATGACCCGAGCCGTCCTAGTACTTGAAGATGGTCAAGTATTCACAGGTCGTTCATATGGTGCCGATGGAAGTGCTTTTGGTGAAGCAGTCTTCTCAACTGGGATGACTGGCTACCAAGAGACGATCACTGACCCTTCGTATTGTGGCCAGGTTGTAGTTCAGACTGCGCCACACATTGGTAACACTGGTTGGAATGACGAAGACGATGAATCACAACAAATTTGGGTTTCCGGTTATGTAGTTCGCGATCCAGCTCGACGACCATCAAACTGGCGCTCCACGATAAGTCTTGATGACGAGTTACGAAAGCAAAACGTTGTTGGCATCAGCGATGTTGATACTCGCGCATTGACAAGGCACCTTCGTGAACATGGCGCAATGCGGGTTGGAATATTCTCAGGCACAGCTGCTGAGCAAGACATCGAATCACTGTTGAGCAAAGTGCGAGAATTCCCAGAAATGTCTGGCGCGAGTTTTTCCGAAACCGTTTCAACTAAGCAAACTTATGTAGTCCCAGCAGTGGGCACTAAGAAGTTTCAGGTAGCTGCGCTCGACTTAGGTATCAAGTCAATGACTCCGCATTTGATGGCCCAGCGGGGGATTGAAGTGCACGTCGTACCTGCAACCATCTCAGCTGAGGATTTATTGGCTGCCGGTCCAGATGGAATCTTCGTTTCAAATGGCCCGGGCGATCCAGCAACAGCATTGCACGCCATCTCACTTGTGCAAGCAACCCTTGATGCCAAGCGTCCATTCTTTGGAATCTGTTTTGGCAATCAAATCTTGGGCCGTGCCCTTGGTTTTGGAACTTACAAACTTCGTTACGGTCATCGCGGAATCAATCAACCCGTTATGGATCGCACTACGAACAAAGTTGAAGTCACTGCGCATAACCATGGCTTTGCAGTTGATGCTCCGATTGACCGTGACTCACAAACTCCTTATGGCACCGTGCGGGTAAGCCATGTCTGCCTTAACGACAATGTCGTTGAAGGTTTGGAATGTGTTGATGTTCCAGCGTTTAGCGTCCAGTATCACCCGGAAGCCGCGGCTGGTCCGCACGATTCGGCTTACTTGTTTGATCGATTTGTTGAACTGATGGAGGGTAAGCGCTAATGCCACGTCGCAGCGACATCAAATCGGTAATGGTGATTGGCTCTGGTCCAATTGTGATTGGCCAGGCATGTGAATTCGATTACTCCGGAACTCAAGCGTGCCGAGTACTTAAAGCTGAAGGCCTTCGAGTGATTCTGGTCAATAGCAATCCGGCCACAATCATGACTGACCCAGAATTCGCCGATGCCACATACATCGAGCCAATTACTCCTGAAGTGGTTGCAACAATTATTGAACGCGAGCGACCCGATGCCTTGTTGCCAACACTTGGTGGCCAGACCGCACTAAATACTGCAATCGCACTTTTCAAAAACGGAGTACTTGATAAGTACAACGTTGAACTAATCGGCGCTAATGTTGACGCCATTGAACGCGGCGAGAACCGCGAACTGTTCCGACAGATTGTTGCTGACATCGGAGGCGAAAGCGCCAAGTCATTTGTTTGCCATACTATGCAGGATTGCTTAGATGGCGTGAAAGAACTTGGCTACCCAGTTGTAGTTCGACCATCCTTCACAATGGGTGGCGCTGGTTCCGGAATTGCTTATAACGAAGAAGATTTACATCGCATCGCTGGCCTGGGTTTGCAAGCGAGCCCAACTACTGAAGTTTTACTCGAAGAGTCAATCATTGGCTGGAAAGAGTATGAACTTGAGTTAATGCGCGACAACAAAGACAACGTGGTCGTAGTTTGTTCCATCGAAAACGTAGACCCAATGGGCGTGCACACTGGCGATTCGATCACAGTTGCGCCATCAATGACACTTACAGATCGCGAATTCCAAAAGCTTCGCGACCTTGGTATCGCAATTATTCGCGCCGTAGGTGTTGATACCGGTGGCTGCAACATTCAGTTCGCAGTTAACCCAGAAGATGGTCGCATAATCGTGATCGAAATGAATCCACGCGTTTCCCGATCATCCGCGCTAGCAAGTAAGGCAACTGGTTTCCCAATTGCAAAGATTGCAGCTCGGTTAGCAATCGGTTACACCTTGGATGAGATTCCTAACGACATCACTAAGGAAACTCCAGCTTCATTTGAGCCGACTCTGGATTATGTAGTCGTAAAAATCCCACGCTTTGCATTTGAGAAGTTCCCTAATGCTGATCAGACTTTAACTACAACCATGAAGTCAGTTGGCGAAGCTATGGCGATTGGCCGTAACTTCACCGAAGCACTTCATAAAGCGCTTCGCTCAATTGAACGTAAAGAAAACCTTTTTGTCTGGTCCCAAGATCCAAAGTCAATCGACATTGCAGATTTGTTGACCAAGATGAAGATTCCAACCGACGGACGACTAAATCAAGTGCAATTAGCACTTTGGGCTGGTGCAACCGTTGAACAAGTTTTTGATGCCACAAAGATTGATCCTTGGTTCTTGGATCAAATCGTTTTGCTTTGCGAAGTTGCGCGGGAACTTAAGGCCGCATCTGCGCTAGATCGCCACACAATTGTTGCTGCTAAGCGTCACGGTTTCTCGGATGCCCAAATCGGTTTGATCCGCGGGATTTCTGAAGCAGAAGTGCGCGGCATCCGTCACACCTTAGATGTTCGTCCGGTCTACAAAACAGTTGATACTTGCGCGGCTGAATTTGCAGCCCTTACTCCGTATCACTATTCGTCTTATGACCAAGAAACCGAAGTTGCGCCTCGTGCCAATCCTGCGGTGATCATTCTTGGTTCTGGTCCAAACCGAATTGGCCAGGGAATTGAATTCGATTATTCCTGTGTGCACGCCTCGCTGACTCTGCGCGAAAAAGGTTTAGACACCATCATGATCAACTGCAATCCTGAGACGGTCTCTACTGACTACGACACATCAAGTCGCCTCTACTTCGAACCGCTAACCTTGGAAGACGTACTTGAAGTAATCCATGCTGAAACTTTGGCTGGACCTGTGCTTGGCGTAATCACCCAACTTGGTGGCCAAACTCCACTTGGTTTAGCGCAAGGTCTTAAAGATGCGGGCGTAACTCTGTTGGGAACTGCGCCAGAAGCGATTCACTTAGCTGAAGAACGCGGCGCCTTCGGCGAAGTTCTAGAAAAAGCTGGATTGCCATCACCAGAACATGGCATGGCAACTTCGTTTGAAGACGCACGCGAAATTGCGAATCGAATTGGCTACCCAGTTCTAGTTCGTCCATCCTTTGTGCTCGGCGGCCGTGGCATGGAAATTGTCTACGACGAAACCATGTTGCACGACTACTTAACTCGCGCAGCCCAAGTTAATCCGGAACATCCAGTACTGGTTGACCGTTTCTTAGATGATGCAATTGAGATCGATGTCGATGCGCTTTACGACGGAACTGAGCTTTATCTCGGCGGCGTAATGGAGCACATTGAAGAAGCCGGAATCCACTCGGGTGACTCTGCTTGCTCACTACCGCCTTACACATTGGGCCCAGCAGAAATTGAGCGGATTCGAACTTCAACTCTTGGTATTGCAAAGGGTGTTGGCGTGCGAGGTTTGCTGAACGTGCAATACGCACTTACCAATGGAATTTTGTATGTCTTAGAAGCCAACCCACGCGCTTCGCGAACAGTTCCGTTTGTTTCAAAAGCCACTGGCATCTCACTTGCTAAAGCTGCAGCGCGAATTGCAGTAGGGGATTCCATCGCAACCCTTCGCAAGGAAGGCTTCTTGCGGCCTGTTGGTGATGGCGGTGACGCTCCAGTAGGTAGCGCAGTAAGCATCAAGGAAGCCGTGCTGCCTTTTGCTCGCTTCATGGGAGTGGATACTGTGCTGGGTCCTGAAATGAAATCAACTGGTGAAGTCATGGGAATTGACGTTGACTTCGGAACTGCTTTCGCCAAGTCACAACTTGCGGCTTACCGTGATGGTTTGCCACAAAGCGGATCAGTTTTTGTCTCGGTGGCAGATCGTGACAAGGAACAAGCCGTAGCTCCAGTTCGAAAGCTAGTTGAAATGGGCTTCACAATTATGGCCACTGAAGGAACTGCAGCGTTTTTGAAACAAAATGGCATTGAGAGCAAGTTAGTAGCTAAACAACACATCGGATCAAGTGAAGGTTTGAAAACTACAGTTGAAGCAATCATGGATGGCGACATCGATTTAGTTGTCAACACTCCATACGGAACTGGCGCCCGTCGCGACGGTTACGAAATCCGCATGGCAACGGTTCTGGCTAACACTGCATCTATTACTACCGTGCAAGGATTAGCTGCTGCCGTTGAAGGTATTGCATCATTGCAAGCTGGCCCCATGAAGGTTAAATCCATTCAGGAGCATGTGGCTGAGTTAAATGCATTGTTAGCGAAGCAATCATGAGCGCCAAACAAATGCAATGCACGATTCGATCAATCTCTCCAGTAGGAAACTACTTGCATTTGATTTTGGAGGCCCCAGAAGTTGATGAAGTTGCACCTGGGCATTTTGCTGCAGTTGCAGTTGGTGGAATCGGTGGGGGAATGTTGCTGCGTCGAGCATTCTCGATTCACAAGTCAACACCTGGTCAAACTCTGGAAATCATTTTTGCGGCTCATGGTCAGGGCACACAGTGGCTAGCAACGCAAAGTGCTGGCGACGTCATTGACGTAATCGCTCCACTTGGAAAGCCATTTGTCTTGCCTCGCCAACCGATCTCCTGCGTAATTGTTGCTGGTGGTTACGGCGCAGCCCCAATGGAATTGCTGGCACGAGAACTTCGTGGACGTGGTTGCCGAGTTGATGTTGTGCTGGGCGCAGCCACTCAGGAAAAACTTTTTGGTGTTCTAGACCTAAAGGGCGTCGCGGATTCAGTAATCGTTACAACTGATGACGGAACTTCAGGAGTTCGCGGCCGAGTCACTGACGTATTGGCTGATGTGATCAACAAGAACAAATCGCAAGCGGTCTATGCCTGCGGTCCAATGCCAATGTTGCAAGCAGTTGCGAAGGTATCTCAAGACAACGGGGCATTTAGTCAGTGCGCTGTCGAAGAATCGATGGCATGCGGAATTGGCGTTTGTATGACCTGCGTACTTCCAGTCATTGGTGATGATGGCGTAACTCGGATGTCTCGCTCTTGCGTAGATGGTCCAGTCTTCCGCGGCGATCGAGTTCGCTGGGATGATGTGCACACTGTGCCAAGTGATGCGTTTGGCGCACCACGTCCAGGTGGTCACTAATGACTGTTGATTTAACAACCAGCCTTGGCTCACTTCAACTAGCTGCTCCAACGCTGACTGCATCAGGTTGCGCAGCGGCTGGTAAAGAACTTGCGCAGTTTGGTGATGTCTCAACACTTGGCGCAGTAGTAACTAAGAGCATCATGATGGCTCCGCGTTCTGGTCGAGCAACTCCTCGTATGGCAGAAACTCCAAGTGGCATGCTCAACTCCATTGGCTTGCAAGGTCCAGGCATTGAATCCTTTTTGGAAAATGACTTAGCCTGGCTTCGCGCCAACAATGTCACCACCATTGTTTCGATTGCTGGTAATAACGTAGATGAATTCGGTGAGCTCGCTCGAATTCTTGCCAAAGTCGAAGGTGTCGATGGCCTTGAAGTAAACATCTCATGCCCAAATGTTGAGTCACGCGGTCAAGTGTTTGCTTGCAACCCAGTCTCAGCTGCACAAGTCATCGAAACTGTTCGTTCGGTTTGGCACTCTGATGCGCCAGTCTTGGCAAAGCTTTCACCGGATGTCACAGACATTGTTGAAATTGCTCACAGCGTTGTTGATGCTGGAGTTGATGGCGTATCAATGATCAACACTTTGCTGGGCATGGTAATTGACGTTGATCAAATGAAGCCAATGCTTGGCGGTCGCACCGGCGGTTTATCTGGTCCAGCAATTCGCCCGGTTGCAGTTCGCGCGATTTATCAGGTGCATGCAGTGCTGCCACACTTACCAATCCTTGGCATGGGTGGCATTCGCACTGGGCATGACGCACTTGAGTTCATTGCAGCTGGCGCAAGCGCAGTCAGCATCGGCACTGTGGTCTTTGGTGACCCAGGTGCACCTTGGCGGATAGCAAATGAATTAGGTCAAGAACTACAGTCCCGTGGCTACAACTCGCTTAGCGAAGTTGTTGGCTTGGCACACCACAACTAGAAGGATCAAAGATGTCTAAAGCTCCGATCGCAGTTGCCCTGGATGCCCCTGATTTAGCAACTGCGCGCGAATGGGCCACCGCAGTTGCGCCGCATGTTCAGGTTGTAAAGGTTGGCCTTGAGGTTTTTTTGCGTGATGGTCATGACGCAGTTCATGTTGCCCGCGAAGCAAGTGGTTGTGACATCTTCCTAGACGTAAAGCTGCATGACATTCCGGTAACTGTTGCTGGCGCTGCTCATGCGGTAGCCAAACTGGCACCTAAGTACCTAACAGTTCACGCTTCAGGTGGGCAAGACATGGTTAAGGCAGCCGTAGAAGCATTGCCAGACACTTATGTAACTGCAGTAACCATCCTGACTTCACTTTCCCAAGACCAACTTGCGGCCATGGGTTGGAATGGTTCAGCTCAAGACATCGTGAAGCGCCTTGCTTCACAATCTGTTGCAGCTGGAGCGCGCGCGATCGTTTGCTCGCCCCAAGAAGTTGCAGCAGTTCGAGCTGAAGTAGGTCCAGATACGGTTTTGATCACACCTGGCGTTCGTCCGGCTGGATCTGATGCTGGTGACCAAAAACGGATTGCTACCCCAGAGCAAGCACTCTCAGATGGCGCTAATTTGTTGGTTATCGGACGGCCGATCACCGCAGCTGCGAATATCGCTGAAGCCGCCGCCACCATTGCTAGTAACATAGCGAAGTGGCCGTCCCAGTCTTAACCAATGAGCAACGCATAGCTGCGTCTGCCAAGACTGTTGAAGTTCGAACCAAACGCGCCGCACTTCGTCGCCAATTAAAGGAATCAAAAGTTACCTTTACTGAAGTTCTTTCAGTTGCAGATAGCGATGACATTGTTTCGGGAATGCGCGTAGTAACAATTTTGGAATCACTCCCAGGCATTGGAAAAATCAAAGCATCAGCATTAATGGAAACTTGTGACATTGCGTTATCTCGCCGCATGAAGGGCTTGGGTTCGACTCAGGCTCAAAAACTTAAGGCAGCATTAAATGGACGGGCATCATGAGCGCCCATTTAGTTGTGCTTTCTGGTCCAAGTGGTGTTGGTAAGTCTTCGGTTATTCGCGAGGCCCTGAAAGAACTTCCAACAACTTGGCTATCGGTTTCTGCAACAACTCGGGCGCCTCGACCGGGAGAAGTTCACGGCGAAAACTATTTTTATGTCAGCCAAGAAGAGTTCACGGACATGATTGCCAACAACGAACTATTGGAATGGGCTGAGTTTGCTGGCAATCGTTATGGCACACCTCGCAAATCTGCTGAAGAAAAACTGGCTCAAGGCATTCCAGTGCTTTTGGAAATTGAAGTTCAAGGCGCTCGCCAAGTTAGGGAATCAATGCCCGAAGCCGTTCTTGTTTTCCTAGAGCCACCTGCTTGGGCAGACCTAGAAGCTCGCCTTGCTGGCCGGGGGACTGAGACCGCTACGCAAATCCAAGAACGCTTAGATACCGCCTTAAAAGAGTTGGAATCATCGGGTTTCTTTGATCACGTGATCGTAAATGACGACGTTTCGCGGGCAGCCCGCGAGTTGGTACAATATCTCCAGTAAGAGTTTTCCCAAATCACTGATTTCAAGGAGTCCAACGTGACTGCAGCTGCTCCAGAGGGCATCACCAACCCACCGATCGACGAACTTTTGGCCGTCGCGGACTCCAAGTATGCATTGGTTATCTATGCAGCCAAGCGTGCTCGCCAGATCAACGCTTACTACTCACAACTTGGTGAAGGTCTTCTTGAATACGTTGGTCCACTAGTTGAATCCGGCAATCAAGAAAAGCCATTGTCAATTGCACTTCGCGAAATCAACGAAGGCAAATTGACCATTGAACCGGAAACTGCTGCTTAAGTCGGTTTAACCGACCGTAGTTATCGGAACTTTCCGTGACTTCCTCAGCACGAACAAAATCACTTAACGTAGTCCTTGGCGTCAGCGGCGGCATTGCCGCTTACAAAGTTGCGTCAATTTTGCGCCTACTCACCGAAGCCGGACACAACGTACAAGTTGTTCCTACCCAAGCAGCGCTAAATTTTGTTGGCTCAGCAACTTGGGAAGCACTTTCTGGTAATCCAGTTATCTCTGAAGTGTGGGATGACGTTCCTGATGTGCCACATGTGCGCATTGGCCAAGCTGCTGATTTAGTTATCGTTGCTCCAGCCACTGCAGACTTACTTTCTCGCGCCGCAAGTGGCGCAGCTAACGACTTACTTACAAATGTTTTGCTAACAGCTCGTTGCCCAATTGTTTACGCGCCTGCAATGCACACCGAAATGTGGCTTAACGCAGCAACTCAAGAAAACGTCGCAACGCTTCGTTCCCGTGGATCAATAGTTATCGATCCAGCTGATGGTCGGTTAACTGGAGCCGATAGTGGTCCAGGTCGATTACCTGATGCCGAAGAAATTGTTTCGGTAGCACTTGGCGTATTAAGCGAACAAGATCTTTTGGGCCAAGACATTGTGATCACCGCAGGTGGCACTCGCGAGTTCTTAGATCCAGTTCGCTTCCTGGGAAATAGTTCCAGTGGCAAGCAAGGTGTGGCATTAGCAGTTGCAGCCCGAGATCGTGGCGCGAAAGTTACTTTGATTTGTGCCAACGCTTCAGTATCTATGCCAGCAGGTGTAGCCATTGAAAACGTAATTACTGGCGATGACATGCACGCAGCTGTAATGAAGGCCTCAATGACTGCAGATGCAATCGTGATGGCAGCCGCAATTGCTGATTACAAACCAAAATCAACTCACACTTCAAAAATGAAGAAGTCTGACGATGGTTCCTCACCAACAATTGAATTGGTTCGCACCACAGACATTTTGGCTGACTTAGTAACTCATCGAAATACTTCACACCCAGACCAGATCATCGTTGGTTTTGCTGCCGAAACCGGCGATGATACCGGATCCGTACTTGAGCACGGCATCGCAAAATTGCAACGCAAAGGCTGTGACCTACTAGTCATCAATGAAGTGGGACCGAACCTGGCTTTTGGTACGGATGACAACGAAGTGACGATCTTGACTCGCGAACCAGCCTCGCAAACCACGGTTTCTAAGACCTCAAAGACTCAAATAGCCCATGCCATTTGGGATGCAGTTATCGCGCTTCAGCACTAACCATTAGTGCAAACCCTTATCAATTAGCCGATCTGCTTGCTCATCAGCGTTCGCAAACCTGATAAAGTTCTAGAGGAAATGCGCACCTGACCAGGAGCCCCTAAGTATGCGCGCAGCCCACATACTTACTGTTCTCTATTTAGCAAAGGCACTTACATGTCAGGTCGTTTATTTACTTCTGAATCAGTTACTGAAGGTCACCCAGACAAGATGGCAGATCAGATTTCTGATGCCATCCTTGATGATCTATTAGCCCAAGATCCAAAGAGCCGCGTTGCGGTTGAAACCATGCTTACAACTGGACAAATCCACGTTGCAGGTGAAGTTACAACAAATGGCTTTGCCGACGTTATGGCACTTGTTCGCACTGTTGTTAACGAAATTGGTTACGACAGCTCCGAAAAAGGTTTCGATGGAAATTCCTGTGGCATCTCAGTTTCAATCGGTGCTCAGTCACCTGATATTGCACAGGGTGTTGACGATGCATTCGAAGAGCGCGTTTCCGGTTCAGCAGATCCACTAGATCGCCAAGGCGCTGGTGACCAAGGTCTTATGTTCGGTTACGCATCTGATGACACACCAGAACTAATGCCACTGCCAATCACAATCGCTCACCGGCTAGCTGAGCAACTAACTTCAGTTCGCAAGTCCGGCCAGATGGACTACCTACGTCCGGACGGTAAGACTCAAGTAACAATCGAGTACGACGGAGATCGTCCAGTACGTCTAGACACAGTTGTGGTTTCATCACAGCACGCAGAACACATTGATCTTGATAAGCAGCTTGCGCCAGAAGTTCGCGCAAATGTTGTTGAGCCAATTTTGGCAAGATTCGATATCGATGCAACTGACTTCAAGCTTTTGGTTAACCCAACCGGCAAGTTCGTTGTTGGTGGACCTATGGGTGACGCTGGTCTAACTGGTCGCAAGATTATCGTTGATACTTACGGCGGCATGGCTCGTCACGGTGGTGGCGCATTCTCCGGAAAAGATCCATCAAAGGTTGACCGCTCTGCAGCATATGCAATGCGTTGGGTTGCAAAGAACGTTGTTGCAGCTG
>Ga0315909_10004948_pt1 | contig 15498 bp, 14 predicted proteins | sample LakEriMetagenome_11_FD_203527 | JGI IMG/M metagenome (GOLD analysis project Ga0315909, IMG submission 203527) | Freshwater fungal communities from buoy surface, Lake Erie, Ohio, United States - Buoy 2 MA125 | ecosystem: Environmental > Aquatic > Freshwater > Lake | place: USA: Lake Erie, Ohio...
TGGTGTGGTAAGCGTACTGCCGTTTGTCAAACGATTATAAACATTATTTTTGTAGGCTACTTTGTCACCTATTACATAACTTAAACCACCGTACCAGCGTGTCGTTGTTGTAATGTTTGGGCAACGTTCAACCAACCAACCAGAGTTACTATAGGTGCTATTGGTTAAACTGCGTACAAAGTAAAAGGGGTAAGCACTCGTTAGCCTATATAAACGGTTAGGGATTAAATCTCCATTTGTTGCGTCCGTTTCAAAATTAACAACTGTAGTTATTATAATTTGGTCATTAACCAAACCGTGCAACTCTTGTGCAGTTACTTCGTTTGCACCTCCTTTGTCCAAATAGGTATCCTTGTTAACCTCGTGTGCAAGTTCTCCAATGCTGGTTAACTGCCAGACTGCTGGGTAAGAGGTAGGAACTTCACCAAGAGAGGTAGCAACTAAAAGTTTATAAATGTTACCAGCATAACTGACGTAGGTAGTACCTGTGTAAGTTGTGCTAATGCTCCACGGATTTAACGAACTGCCAGAGTTCATACTGGTTAGGTAGTCGTAAATCTCAATAAAGTTAGTGTCAAGTTCTGTAAATGTTAACTCGCTACCCTTGTTGGTTAAAGGTGGGTTATTGGTACTGCGTAAAATAATATCCTGTATAGCCATTAGATTTTACTTGCTGGTGTTAGTTTGTGTATGAATTTACTGGTAAGTGTCTCGTTACATTTGTTTCCAAACAAAGGAAACAGTGCAGAGTTGGCACGGACATACCTAATGGTGTCCTGTAAATATAGTCCTCCTTCGTTGCGTTTCTCTGACGCAATGCTGATAATTAACTGGGGGTCTGTTTGCTCACTGTACTCGCTCGTTTTGGCAACCATTCCAAACGGTGTGTCTACTGCGTTTTTATGCAACACGTAACGTGCGTATGTGAAACAGGCAAGAGATGCCTTTAGACCTTGAAACGTTACAGTGTCTCCATTATCGTTTACATACGTGCCACCCTCTAACAGTGTTTTGTAATTATCGTTTAGATAGTTTGCAATTAAGTCAGTCCAGAAAACGTCACCAAACACTGGACGTATGTCTACGTTTTGGGATGCCAGTATATGGCTAAACAAAGTGTCTTCTTCTCTTGCGTGTAGTGCTACCTGTGCATACGGTGTTATGTCCGTTCTGTTAATGAGTAACGTTATTGGCTCTGGCATATTTATTATTTTAATTGTTGTGGCAATGGTAAACCTTTAACAATGGCAGTGGCTATGTTAATGTCCACACCGTACACGGCTACCATATAGTTTATTTTCTGCTCTGTCGTTAGCAATGGGTCTACTATCAAACCTTGCAAGGCAACCAACTTTCCTACCTCCAACACTTCGCCAAGTGGCTTAATTGTTTTCTGTTCCTCTAACCCAGTAAGTGGGATTATTAAATAATCTCCGTCTGGTGCTGGGTCTCCCTCAAACCAGTTTTTTAGTATTGGCTCAAACACATATGACAACTTGTTACGTTCATCTGCCGTGCGTTCGTCATAGTTTGCCTTGGCTTCCTCCCACTCTTTAGACAGACCTAACTGCCCTTGTGTTTTTATTGCGTGTAATGCTAACGGTTGTCCGTAGCAACGTATTACGTTTTCTCGTACTGTGGTTTCCGTCAACTCGTAAACCTTGTCGTTATCCTGTTTGTCTACTTTTATTAACTCTGGCTTTGCACTTGGTTGGGGACATTCAACAACTACGATTTTATGACTATTGTCAACACCTTGGAAACTGTTAACTGCCTCTACGTATGCGTCTCTCTCTTGCTCACTGGCAAACTCTCCGTTAAAAACCCAAAAGTAGTTAGCCATAAAGTCCGTGCTTATGCCTCTGTACTTCCACATTTTTATCCCAGCATCCGTTAACACGTCTTCAAAGACTGGGTCGCATACTGCTGGTGGGTAAATGTTATGTCCTTTCTCTGAAAAATAGTAAACCTGTCCCCTCCAATTGTCAAAACCACCAGCCTTGTTTATCTGGTCGTAAATTATTTCCAAATCATTTGTGTAAAGGTCGTAGGTCTGCAACAGTTTTTTATCAAATGTCCCTGTTTCCCTCGCCCAGTCTGGGTGTACCTTTACCTGTGTGACGTTTAGCATATCGTCTGGTAGTTCCAAACGGATAAACTCGTAAGGTATATGCTTAATGCTTATGGGTTGTAACAACGCATTGTATGTAATGTGGAAAGCATAACCCAAATACATAGAACGGTCTGCACACAACAGACGGTGTACGTCTGCCAGTGTCTGCATCTTTTCGTTAACAATTAACTTTTCAAGGTTTTGGTTACGATAGCCTCTACCTCGTAGGTGTTTTGCAAATAAATTGGTACAAGCCGTAGCAGTGCCACTACTGTTAATGGCATTGCGTACCCTCTGTGGGTATATGTTATCTGCGTCATACATTTGCACACCGTTTGCCTTATCATCTCTGTAGGCTAAACGTTTGGTTGCAAAGGACGGTACTGCTATGCGACTGTTTTGGCTCATATTGTTTACCTATTTGCGTTTCTTTTTCGCTGGTGTTTTGTGTTTGCCACTGTTTTTATTTGCAAGGGTCTCCATTGCCTTGGGTTTACCTCGTGGCTTTAGTATTTTTATTTCTGGCTCTGGCTCTACCTCCACAGTTTCTACGGCAACAGGTGTAGCCTCTACTGTTTTTATCTCTACTGCTACTGGCTCTACCTCCAATGGCTCACCGTTCACCGTAAAAAGTTTACTGTTGTTTGCGTTTTCCTTTAACAATGTCTCGGCTATGGCATCCGTGCAGTTGTAACGTGTAACCATTATGCCAAGTTTACTGCTATAAATCCTAACGTTAGGCTTCATAGTGTACCTTGTTACCTTGTCTGCTTTTATAAGCATATCCTTGTTACTTTTTATGTGTAGTTTCACTATCCAGTTTAGTTTATGTATTGCCTGTTCTATATCGTTAGGGCAACTGTTGCAATTAGGTTGCTCGTTAAATGTAAATGTGTAGTACTCTAAAAACTTTTCGTAAACGTTTTCCCTGTTTACCAAAGTATAAACGTTAACTATTTTAAGAAACTCTACAACGTCTGTTATTTTGTGCATTCTGTAAATGTATTAAAAAAGGGGAAAGGGTTACACCCTCTCCCCCCAAACAATTGACAAGCCAAACAATTATAACAGAGCAATTATCGCAGAGTCGGTTGTAGCCAAGTCAGTGTCAAAGAAAGTCACTGGAGGCTTACCCTCACGTGCGTACTCTTGTGTCTTTAATTCAATCTTGAATGCTCCAAGGTTCTCCGTGTCGTTGGGGTTACGTTCCAAGACTTCGGCTTTAAGTCCAGAGCCAACTCCGTAAATCTCATACTTGCAGTTACCTGTAGCACCAGTGTAGTTATTCTGTACGATACAAACAAAGTTACCATCTTTCATATTAAGAATTTGCTTTTTTGTATCTGGGTCAATTTTAAAAATCAACGCACCTACTGAATGCTCAAACTGGTTTACGTATTTGCCTTTTATCATAGCAAACTTCGGCTCTGTAGACTGCAACTGTCCCTCAAACGTAAAGAATGTTTTAGTTGCAACCATAGTAATAGAGTCGGCTAACATAGAGTTACCAGCATCGTATGTGATACTCGCAATGTCTTCTTTATTTGCAATGTAGAACGTTGCAACAACACCAGACGTTAGAGGGTCTTCGCAGTTCAACTCAATACCAGCAGTGATAGCACCACAGGCATAAGCCATACCCTTACGGTCACTGTGTGAGTAACCGTAAGAAAGTACAACAGAAGATACAAACGAGATAGCACCAGCAATGTAGGTGGTTGTGGGGTCACCTCCACCAATCAAAGAGCCAAAGAGAAACGCACCTACGATACCACACAGGGCAACGTAGAGCAATTGCAGTTTATTTGTTTTCATATTTATATACCTCCGTTTTTTAGTATGCAACTTGTACCATATTGTCTACACCTACTTTGGCATCAATTGACGCACCGAACTTGGCATACATTACCTCTGCATCTTTAGAGTACCAAGCATCCATTTCCGACAAAGTACCAGAGGTTTCTACACCCAGCAATAAGTTGGATTTTGGAGCAAGTAGGATACGGTGTGGCAACACAGATTTTACTGGTGTGGCATCGTCTCCAAAGTAAGCCGAAATCATCCTATCCCACAACTGTACAGGCATAACGTTTATACCGTTCCAAGTAAGTGTCGTAAGTCCGTTCTCTTGACGGTTGTAAGGCAACTCAATACCAGAGATAGATTTACGTTCTTTTTCCAACTGGTCATATACTGACTGGCTAACGTAGTAAGATAAATCTGCTTTGCCCATTGAACGCAAACGCATATCTGCGTCATACCATACGGAGTCCAATGCTAAAGACACTACTTGGTTTGTAATGTCTGTACTGTTGAACTTTTGCAATGCGTAGGAGGCTTGTGCGTTTTTAGTAGCCAAACCAGTAGAGGACAAACGAGATGCGTTAGCAGTTACAATGTCAAACACCTGTGACCAGATACCGTCTATAGCATTGAAAAACGCAATTTCACCAGCACCTAAATTGTTGTTAGTTCCAGCAACGATGCCTTTATCACCAAACCAAAAATGTCTCTGGTAAACTTCAGAAATAGTATCGGACATTTGCTCTACAATAAAGGTAGCAAGTTCAGTGCCTGTAAGGTCTGTCTTGTTTACACCTACGTTAAGCATCCACTGTGCAAAGGTGTCCATAAAAGTGGCAAAACATTCCTCGTAACGGTCTCCAATGTACTTTGGTGTCCACGTCTTTTCTATTGCATCAAATCCCCAAGTACTGTTAGTTGGAGTTGGACAGGCAGTAACCTGTTTACCAGAGAGACCAGTGTGCCGTCCCCAGATAATTAGTTGCTTGTCTGCTTTGATTCCCTCTTGTACAGTGACCATACTGGACAAGATAGGGTCTTTAAAGAAACCCTCAAAAAGGGTCTCGCTCATACTGGTTACCTGTTGAGGTGTCAGTGCTGGTAAGTTGTTAATTAGTGCCATTTTCTTTTATCGTTATTTTAAATTAAAATGCTATTGTAGATTTTTTAGTACTCTTGTTTTGGAGTTCCTTAATACGTGCCTTAATGTCCTCCTTTGATGCTTCCACTGTTGTGTCTGCCTTTTTGTTAAAGTTTACTTTGGCATTTGGGATAGCAACGTTTACCTTTAAGGTTTTTAGGTGGTTGGTAATTACTGCCACTTCCTCTACCATTTGTGTTTGTTCTGCTTTAAGTTCTGCATTCTCGGCAGTCAGTGCGTCCAATTGGTTTTGCAGTTCCTCCAGTTGTTTCTGTAGGTCTGCTTTGGTTGCATCCAAAATACTGTTTTCAATGGAGGCTGATGCCATTTCCATTTCAGTAATTAGACCACCTACTACAGTAATCATAGTGCCGTCTGCCAAGGTGTAAACACCCTCTGCTGGTTGTCCCTCTACGGTTACGGTGTCACCTATTGCAAGACCTTCGCCCACCATAGTTATTTCAAGTTCCATTCCGTCTGTGGTCTTCACCATTTCGTTAAACGTTACTCCGTGTGCCTTCAAGGCAGAGAACGCATCTTTAAAGATTTTTCCAATCTTGCTCATTAGTTTTTTATTTTTAGTTGTAAAGTTAATTGTTGCGTAAGCCTTGACGTTGTCCAGTATCTCTGTGGCAAACTTTAACTCGTATGCCGTCTGTGCTGGTACTAACTTGTCTTCCTTCATTAGGTCGCTCAAAATCTCCCTTTCGCTCCCAGTCATATTTACATAAAAGTCCAGTAGTTGGTTTTCTATGCTACGCAGTTCCTCTGCCTTTTTGGTTAACGTATCTGCGTCACCCTCTCCAAACGTCCAAGGGTTATGTATTAAAAACTGGGTGTTGTTATATAGTTGCCGTTTATCTCCAGCCATAAAAATAACTGTTGCAATACTGGCAACCAGTCCAACACCTTTAGTGGTTATTGGTTTGTCTAACGTTGTAAGATATTGGTAAATGCCAAAACCCTCCGTTACTTCACCACCTCCACTGTTTATGTTAACTATGTAGTTGTCTACCTCGCCAAGGTTCTGCACCTGTTCCATAACATTACGCAGACTAACCTCGCTGAAACCGTCAGTACCAATACTACCGATTATGTTAATGACTCCACTTTTAGGCATAACTGTAAAATTAAAGTTTATTGTTTTATCTTTTTCTCAATAGTGTGCAACGGCTTACGCATTATGCTAATTGCCCTGTATACCGTGGCAGTGCTTACCCTAAACTCATTAGCCACGTTACAGATAATTACTTTGTTAGGTGTGTTACGTAGTCTGGTCTGTTGGGTTGCTACCGTCTCCGTAATTCTCATATAGGTTTTAGCCTTGGGTGACAATAGACCAGCAGTTACCAAACGTGGTAACGCACCAGACTCGTCCAGTTTTTTAATCTCGTTATAGACTGCTCCTTGACTCAATAACACTAACCCTCGTTTGTACATTGTTTATCTCTGTTACGGCTACTACTGGTGCTGGTGCATTTGCAAACCCTTTGGCTATGGAGTTCTCTAATATTTCGCTTGTGTTTATAATAGGTGCAGATATGGTGCTACTGGTAAAGCCACCGTCTGCAAACGTTCGCACTCCTGTACGTCTCCACCTTTCCAAAGATGCGAACACCTCTGGTGCTTGTCGTATCTGCCAACTTGGACTTACCCACTCCGTACCAGCCTCACCAGCCAACTTCATACCTCCGTCTCCACCTTCCCACATAGTGGGACTGCTCACGTAACCACCTCCGTAATTGTTTTGCACGGACGGCATATATTCTGCCATAGCATCTGCAACGGTGTAACCACCCTCTGCAAACTTCTGGGCATTTACTGCGTTTATGTTTGCAATGGCTCTGGCTATGGCAGAGGCAGAGAGTATACCAGCCAACACTACTGCACCTGTTCCAGCAATTACAGATTTACCACTGTCCTTACCAGCACCCTCCCAGTATCCCGAAATTTCTTGATAGGCATTTATTAAAATCTCTGCCTTTGCCAGTGCCTGTATTGCCCTTGCGTTTTTCTTACGGTCTGCCTCGTTTTTACCAAGCAATTGACTAAAACTTGATAACGCACCTTTCGTGGCATCCAGTAACTGGTTTTGCAGTAGTTTCTGTGCTTCGGCAGTTTCTTTGGTAGTCTTTAAAATCTGCTCGTTGGTTGCTACCGTCATTTGTAAACGTGCATCGTTACCAGCCTCCGTTACCGTAGTTAACTCTGCCTGTGTCTCCGTCTCCGTTGTTAACTGTGTTGTTGCCCTGTCTTGGTTTATCTGTGCTAACTGTTCGTTATACTGTTGCTCTGTTATTACTTTTTTATTTAACTTTTCCTGTGCCTGTTTCTCCAAGTTGTCAAAGTAAAGAGCCTCGTTAACTTGTCTGCTTACAGTGTACTCCTTTTGCAGTTCCAGCAACTGGTCGTTTTTCTGTATCTCCAAACCAAGTAAACTCTGTTGGTAATCTTCTTCGTTAATCAAACCCTTTGACTTGTCCAGTTGTAGTACGTCCTGTTTGGCTTTTATGTTAGCCTCTACCTGTGCCTTTTGCTGGTCAAGATTATTTTTTAAACTTTCGTTGCTTTCCTGTAGAGACTGTTGTGCGTAATTGCGTTCTATCTCTAAAACTTTTATTGCACTCTCTTGGGTTAGTGCCGTGCGTAGAGCCGTCTCTTTTTCTCCGTTGCCTTTTATGTCTGCCAGTTTTCTCTGTAGTGCCTCTGCCTCTATTGCCAGTTCTCTGGTCTTACCGTCTACTATTGTGTTTAAAAGTGCATCCGTTGTGGCTCGTGCTAACTGTTTCTGTGCCTCACTGTATTGCTCTGCTTTTTGCTTACGTGCATCTCGTGCCTCTGCCTCTATCTCCAGTAACTTAACTTGGTAATTGCTCTCTATAAGTTCCCTCTGTTTGGCACTTAACTGGGTGTCCTCTAACTTGGCATCCCTCTCCTGTTTGGCTATATCCTTTGCAAGTTTAACAGTGTCCCTACCTCCTAACTGTGCGACACGTAACTGGTCTTGCAGTAGTCCTATCGTACTGTTAATTTCGTCTGCTCTTAATTGCTTACGCAGTTTACTGGTTGCACTGGCTACCTCTTTTTCCTTGTCTAAAATAGCGTCTTTAAGATTAAAAACAGTCTCCTTTAACTCTGCTTCTGCTTTTGCCTCATCCCTTGTTAATTGCCCTCGCTTTTTTTTCTCTGCGTTTTCCTGTTGTAATATTTCTAACGCCTTTGCCTCTCGGTCTAATTGGTTTTGCAGTAACTGCTTTTCCAACTCTCCAGCCTCCTTTAGTGCGTCTATTCGCTCTTGGTCTGTCTTGGTTTTGTCCTCACTTGCTACCTGTAAATCTTCTATTGCTCTTTTTAGTTCGCCCTGTGTCGCTATGTTATCTATGTCCCTTTGCTCCAGTGCCTGTTTAGCCTTTTCCAATTGCATTGCCTTGTTAGCACTCTCTACGGCTTTGCTTCCAAAACTTGTCAGACTGTCTATGGCTTTGCCAAAATCCAGAGTAGCAATTGCACTGGCTATGTCCACTATCGTACCTATGACGGTTTCAAAGATAGCAGTTAACCCAGCCATTGCCTGTTTTAATTTGTCTATGCCACTTTGGAACTTGCTAAAATAACTGATAAGACCAACCACGGCAGTAACCAGTAAACCTATGCCAATGCTTTGCAAACCCACCTTTAGTATCTGTGTGGCTCTTGCTCCTGTAGTCATACCTTGCGACACACCAGCACCAGCCTTGTTGGCACTGTCTCCTACTGCGTCCAAGTCTCCAACGGTTTCCTTTGCACTGTCTCCAACTTGTTGCACTGCCGTACTGCCTTGCTCCAGTACCTGTGTGCCACTGGTAACAGTGTCGTTGGTCTTACCCCACGTTGTCCCAAAATCTTTAATTGCGTCTACCGTAGTGTTATATCCGTCTGCTATAAGTTTAGTGCCTTGCTGGACGGCATTGTATACGGACGTTCCACTTTGTATAATACCTTGTACCTGTCCAATGGCTTGTCCAAACAGACCAGTGTTTTGTATGGCTTGTTGGAAACTCTGCGTATAATTACCAACGTTTAACCGTCCGTCTTTTATACCAGCATTAAACTCCAGCAAACCCTCCTTTAATTTCAACACTTGTGCCTGTGCTTTTTTATATTCTGCCGTTAGCACTATAGTACCGTCTGCATTTATCTTAACAGTGTTGGCTAACGTTTTTAGTTTTACCTCTGCGTCTACGTACTGCCTGTAAAGTTTCTCGTAACTCCCCTCCTGTGCTTTGTTAACTTTTCCAAGGTTGTCCAGTTGCTTGGTGTAGTTGGTTAACTCACCTTTAGCCTGTCTGGTCTGTGCTTCGTTTTCTGCAACGGCTTGGGTAATCTTTTTGTACTCTGCACTCCCAACACTTAAACCCTTTAAACCGTCTGTTAGTGTCTTGTTATTTTGTGCCAGTTCTGCCAGTGCTACCTTGGTGTTGGTTATGTTTTGTAGTAACTCCTGTTGCTCTGGTGTCCCACCTAATGCCTCGCCAATGGTATCCCCCATTGTTTGCATTGCCAACTCCAACTCTTTGGACTTGTCAATAGCAGACTGGTTGGCTTCCTCTCTCTGTGCCTGTAACTCTTGCTCTGCCTGTGACTGTGCTATACTCGCCTGTCTGGCTTTCTCTGTTGCGTCTATCTGTGCCTGTGAGGCTTTCTGTGCTTCCTCTGCTTGTTTGGTTTGTGTCTTACCAAGGTTATCCAATTCCTTTTGCAGAGTTCCTAACGTACCTTTAGCCTTACGTAACTGTGCTTCATTTTCAACTATTGCCCTGTTGGCTTTGTTCCAACTTGCACTACCAATGTCTCCAGCATTTTTTAAATCGTTTGCCAGTTCCTTGTTAGTAGCCTTTAAACGTTCTACCTCCCTACGTGCCTCCGTAATGCTTTTAAGGTATTTGTTGGTCTCTATGTTTAGGTCTATTATTACAACCCTTTTAGCATCTGCCATTACTGTAATTTTAATAGTTCAACTTTTACTGGCTTGTCACCTGTCCAGTCTCCAACTTTTTGGATATAAAAATAACTGTTATACTGTTGCAAGTAAATTGGTGTCTTATAGTCCAACGTCTGCACGTCCACTGCTGACAATAACATAAAACAGTTTAACTCACGGTAACGGTTAACTATTTCCGTAAACGCATTATAGTAGTTAGGATAAAGGTACTCGCTCCACGTCAACTGCTTTGAGCCTACAGGCATACCAGCCTCTCTGTAAAAGTAAGCCGTTTTAGCCGTGGTGGTATTATCCGTGTAAACAAGTCCACCACTGTTATGCACTATGCTAAAATAGAACGGAGGCACTGCGACACGTAACTGGTCAAGTATTAAAATCCGTTGCTTGTTATCGTCACCCTCCAACTCGTCATAATCGTTGTAACGTTGTATGTATGCTATTTGCTCACCGTTCAAACGTGTTAGGTTGTTGCTACCACTGTAAGGCAGTTTAACCATTGTAAACTCTACAGGCAATGTGGTATCTTCAATAGGTAACGTGTAAAGTCCAAAGTTCGCTCCAACTGCGTCTATGTTTTCCCAAGCAAAATAATTGCTTTGTGCGTACTTGGGTGGTCTACTGTTCCAACTGTTTGCATTTACGTTTACTACCTTATCCGTCCAGTCTTTTGCAAACGGTATGTTTTCTGCCACTTTGGATAATGGGCAAAACTCTACCTGTTTTATGTTTTCATTTACAAACACAATGCAACCAAATAAATTGGCAATTGATTTTAAAAACGCACCTACTGTAAAGTCTGGCAAACACTGGGAGGGCGAAAAAATAGAACGGCTCAAAAATGGGTAACCAGTGGTCTGCATAATGTTTGTGGGACTGGTGTCGTAATCCACTAACCTATCTGCATCTGTTGTGCCTCTGTCCTCTATAAACTCTTGCTCGTAGGTTATGCTGATTATTGCCCAGTCTTGGTTACTGTAAACCTCAAACGTATCTGTACTGTGTGCCGTTTTCTGTGTGTAATATTCCAACTCCGTCCTGTAACCAAACGGACTAAATGGTATGGGGTTGTTACCGTTCAGACCTGTGCCACTGCTGGTCTGTGAGCCGTAGTAAACTGCACCGTTACCACTTGGGTCTAACTCCGTTGTTACGCACGTAAAAGCACCGTACAAGTTCGTTAGTGTTGGGTAGACTTTTATGGGTGCAGAAAACGTGTTACTAAAGTTAAAGTTTATTTTTATTCTGTACAGTCCACTGTCTACGTAAAACCTCAAACGATTGTAAGCAGTAACTGGGTGGGTAACTATGTAAGGTATCAACTGACTGTTGCCGTTTGCATCTATGGGAAAACCGTCCACGTCTGCCGTTGCTATCTGTACTTTAAATCCTGTGTTAATTGGTACACCAGCCTGTAGTATGTTTTGCGTGGTTAGGTTTTGCGTTTTCCAACTATTACGGTACTCTGGGTTTTTATCCCTCGTTAGTTTGCTTTCGCTAAAAGGAAAAACAAGACTACTGTAAAGTGTATCGTTAAACAGTTCACCTGTGAACGTGTAACCTGTCTCGCTTTGTATTTCATTCATTACATACGACAGACGCAATGCTGGTAGCATAGTGCGTAAGTTAATGTCGTTGGTAGTGGTTGCACTTATATCCGTAATATCGTCACTATATGCCACAAGTGGGTACAAATAATCTTTAGTGCAGTCCCTCGCTTCGTAAATTGTTTTCTGCCAGAGGTGGTGTTGGGCAGAGTAGTACGGTAAGTTACGTAACTTAATGGAGTTGATGAATTGGTAAAACGGTGAGTTGCCAGTGTAAAAAGTTAGCCTAATTTCGTTGGCACTCATTCCGTCACTCTCTACGATAACTGCACCTCGTGGCATCTCAATACCGTTAACCTTTAAAACTGCCTCGTGCCTTTTATATGCAAAACTGGTGTTACTCTGGTACGTGTAAACATTATCCAGCACCCTCCTGTTTTTTTCTGTTACAGGTATGATAAACGAACGTGAGAAACTGCCGACTTTTTCGCTAATGTCTCCCCAGTCCTGTGCCTGTAGCACGAGGCTAACCGTTGCCTTGTCTCCAAGGTCTAACGTTTCTCCGTTTACAATTAACTCTATTGATTGCATTAGTTAGCCACGTTGTAATACTCTGGTAACTCTATTTGCAGTTCCAACTCTACGTCTGTCTGTCTGCTCGTATACTTGACTCCTTTGGGTGCAATGGTTACACCTATCCAAGCCAAGTCTGGGTCTGTCGCAAGTTTGGTGGCATCCCATAACATAAACACCTGTGGTGACATTTCCACCTGTATGATTGCGTCTGCCTGTTCCTTGCTTACCACGTCACCTAACAAGTAACGTTTAACTTGGTTGGCACTTAACAAACGTTCACGGTAAATGCCTCTGGCTATATCTTCGTTATCCACTACAAACGTACCGTTTTGCTTGGCTACGTAACTGGTCTCGTTAACCTTGTCAAACAACCAAAAGTCCCAGCCACCAAGTACGTTTTTCCACATTAGGTAGATTGGATTTTTACGGCAGTCCTTATTTAATAAAACCCTTTTCTTTTCTGTTATCCTATAAACTGGGGTTACACTTGCTGGGGTCTGTGTCGTGTAGTTATCCTGTACGTAATCGTCCTCCACATAGTTGTTAGACGCAACGTTGCCACTCTCCAACCAAACGTCTACCTGTTCCACGTTGCTGGTGTAAGTTCCTTTAAGTGTTAATTGGTGTATGCCTACGGAAACTTTAAAACCTAAATTGGCATCGTTGTGGTTTACTATGCTACCGTTAGTGTCTAACTCATCTTCCTCTCGTGTGTTGTTAAAACCAACTATTGGAGTAGACCAGATAAACGACAGGCTAAATGGATAACCAATAAAGTAAACAGGGTTGCTAAACAACGTAAGGAAATTAGCATAGATGCCAGTAACTCTCTGTGGTACGTAATCTGCGTAGTTCTGTCCGTATTGCGTTAGCAAATACTTTGCACCGTCTACCGTGTAGTAACGAACTGGTTGCTTTGCTCCGTTTACTATTTCCTCCTCTTTAGTTACGTTAACGTCCGTAATCTGTTGCCCCTCCTCTATATAACTGTTACGGTATTGGATAGTAAAATAGTTCCACCCAGTATACTCCAACTCGTGGACGTTATTAAATCCAAACTTGTTACGTTTGTACATTTTATACTCTAACAATGTACGCACGTCCATTTTAATTATCCCAGCCGTGTCTGGTGTGCCTACTATCTCACCAAGGTACTCCACTTGTTGTGTGCTTGGGATATATGCGTACACTTTTAAAAATAACTTGTAACTTATTTTTTTTGCCCAGTTGAGGTAACCAGTGCTGGGTAGTCCAAGTGTCCAAGGTATGTCTGTTGTCAATTCAAACGATTGTCCAACTGCCGTAACCGTTCCAGTGTTTACCGTTGTGCCACGTACAATGGTAATAACGTCACCTATTGCTATATTTTGTTCGTCTAAAACCCCAGAGCCTTGCGTGTTGTTAGTGACCAGCACGTAACCACCTTGGTTGGAAAAACTGCAATATGCATCTTTACGAGTAAAATTAAAAACGTAGGGTTGCCTGTTGGACTGCCAACGTACCATATACGTAGGATTTAAAACGTGTCCCCTTTCTGGTCTTATTAACTCTATCATTATTTAAATGCGTTAACTATGTCCGTGCTTATCTCTGCCTCTATCTCTGTGCCTATCTCGTTTAAAATTGCCTGTATGCTATTCTCCGTAATGACGTTGGTATAAACCTCTCTGCGTTCACCAAGCAAATGCAATAACGTACCACGTTGGTGTATGGCACGAGTGATAAGAAAGGCTAAACTGTCCTTTGTCATATTGCCATCTGGTGTTATGCCTTTATCGTCTATCCATTGCCTAATGGCTCTGCCCACTGCACCGTCTCCGTCCCTACGTGTCGCTCCCCTACCTTGCTCTACAAATGCCCAGCCAATGCCACCAGTAATGGACATACCTACGGCACTGTCCGTGGTTGTCGTTTCCACTTGTAAACTCTGGGACGTTCTGCCACTGGCATTAGCACCAGTGCTAACCATCATAGCCTGTAACTCCAGCACGAGCCTATCCCCCTCACGTTGTAAAATGCTCTCTATGCGTTTAAGGTCTAACACTGGTATGCTATGGGTTCATTTATGGTTAAGGTAAAGGTAAACACGTAACCAGTTAAATTATCATCATACTCGTGCAACAATTCCCTACGGTTAACCTGTCCGATTGCTATCTTATTATTTGGATGCTTGTTTAGGTTTGTAATAAAACGGTAGTAGATAAGTTGCAACGTTTCCAAATAATTTAAATACTCTAAAGTTGCCTGTTCGTTGTTGGCTATGTCTGCCGTATAACTGCACAAACCAGACACCTCACCTATTACCTCGTAGGTTGTAGTAACGGCATTGTTTTGGTGTATTACGTCACGTGGGTTAACCAGATGCACCCAGATACGTGGGTAGTGTTCACTCTGTAAATTACTGTACGCTTTTGCTCCACGTCCGTAGTGCTTCACTCCGTCCGTTGCCTCTGCCACGGTTTTTAGTATGGTTTCAATCAGTCTCACCTCTTTAGTATTTTGTGTAGTTGTTTAGTAAATCTTGCTTCCTCTGCTCTACGGTATAAGGTTGTAAATGCCTCACTGTATGTAATGTTAAAGACTGCGTCATACTTGGTAGGGTCTCCGTTCGCTAATGTATAAATTAAATTGAACTCCCCAAATTTGTTAAACCTATCTATACCAGCCTCCACCTCGTTTATGTCTGGTGTAACGTTTAACGTTTTGGCTTCGGCTTCGCATACACTATGTAACCACGTAAAAAAAAATCTGCCTCTGGATAGGCTTCTACTACTGGCATATTGTAAACCTCTTGCTCTATTTCCTTTACGTGCTTATCGTCCCACTTTTTATCTGGGTGCAAATACGGTGCGTAATAGTTCGCAACCACGGAGGCTACCAGTTCACTGTGTGCCGTTTTCTTTTCAATGCCATTAGTGACCAATTGTTGCATAAATAACTTTTGCCCGAACCTCTCTTGACCAACGTCACGTATAACCTTTAACTTTATGCCGTTTATCGTTACCTCGTTTGCTCTACGTATAGCCAGAGGGTTAAACTCTTTGTTTAAAAAACTCATTTCGGGCATAACCTTTATGCTAAAATCGTCACAAGGTAGGTTACTTATGCCCTCGTAAGGTATCTCTGTCATTATGGACAGTAGCCTAATTGCGTTAAGGCTCTCCCCCCACCGAGATAATTGGACGTATTGCCGTAACGTCACCTCGTGCCATTCCGTGGGTATCTCGTACTGTTGCTCTTTAATTTGTATGGTTATCATTTTTCCCAGAAATCTAATGGACACGTAGCACTCTCTAACTTGGCTTTAAGTTTCATAATGCAACCACACAACTTAATCTAT
>Ga0315909_10004951_pt1 | contig 15493 bp, 18 predicted proteins | sample LakEriMetagenome_11_FD_203527 | JGI IMG/M metagenome (GOLD analysis project Ga0315909, IMG submission 203527) | Freshwater fungal communities from buoy surface, Lake Erie, Ohio, United States - Buoy 2 MA125 | ecosystem: Environmental > Aquatic > Freshwater > Lake | place: USA: Lake Erie, Ohio...
CCGGAACCAATTAAAACAGGGTCGTTAACTCTTAAAAATCCTTCAACAGTTAATGTATTTGCATCTTCACTTGTATGACCAATTCTTGGACTTACACTACCACTACCAAATCTAATATAACCCTGTTCAGGATTCAAAATTCCGGTAATTTGTACGGTATCTAATACTCCACCATCTCCAATCCACGCACCATTAGAACCAAGTTTTATGTTCAATCCATCAGTTGTATGTGTTGATATAAATTGGTCTCTTACATTACTACCACTTAATAAATTATCTACAGTTATTTTTTTGGTTTCACCATTGTTAACTATAGGTAATGTATCTCCAGATAATGGACTGGTAAGTTCATTTAACTGTGAAATTTTTTGATCTGCCATTTTGTGTTTGTTTTTCTTTTATATAAATAGTTTTATTGTTTTGATTATTTAATTCTATACATTAATTGTAACACTAATATAAACAGGTTGACCTATAGTCCATGTTGTACCTGATTGAATTAAAACAGTATCTCCTGAAGGTGTGTTTGATGGTGGTACACCAACCCCTTTACCAAATACAAACCCTGTATTTGTTGGGGACGATGATACCCAATATTTAAGTGAATTTGTGTCTCCTGAATAAATGACGGTACTAGAACCTTGTGTCATTGTTATTGTAACACTTTGACCTGTAAATTGTGAAAAATAACTTGATCTGTCTACACCATCACTATCTATATCATTCCAATAAAGTCCACGACTACCGTCATCAAAAACATTTGGATTGGTATCTCCAGTGTTAATTCCACCAATATTGTTAATGATTGTGTTTCCTGATGATGGGAATGTATATGGTAATTCAACCAAATTGAATGGGTATCCAACTAAATCTAATAATATGTTATTTCCATTTTCTTGTAATAAATCATCTCCATTTTCTTGTAATAAACTATCTCCAATAACACTTGTTGGTGTTGGTGTAGGAGTACTGGTTGGTTCTAATGTTGGAGTACTAGTAGGTTCTGGTGTTGGAGTACTTGTTGGTGCGGGTGTTAATGTTGGAGTTGATGTTGGTAAAGGTGTAACTCCCATTGCGAAGTTGGTCCAATACCCATTACTATTCAACCAAACTTTTGCGTCATTACCTGTACTAAAACTTTGATTAAATTGAAAATTACATAAATTAATAAATGAATTTTCTGTTAAATCACCTGAACCCCAAAATCCAATGTGACATGGGACAAAAGAAATTGGATTCGGGTGTGTTCCACTCAAATCGACATAACCAATGATATATTGTAAATCTAAATCGGGAGATGCCCACCATTTAACTCCACCAATATTATTTGAATAATCTTGTGCCGTTGTACCTATTGCTAAATCACCGATTTGTTCGGTTCCTGAAATTGTACTACCTGTGTTATACGCGATTGGGATTATAGTTGCCATTAAATCTTTGTTACAACTATAAATAGTTATTTTTTATTTAATGACTATATAAATTAACAAAAAAATCAACTACGGTGTAGGTGTTGGTGTACTAGTAGGAGGTAAAGTTGGAAAAAATGTTGGTGTAGATGTTGGTTCCGGTGTTGGGGTGTCAGTAGGTATTGGTGTAGGTGTACTTGTTGGGACCGCGGTCGGTAAAAATGTGGGAGTTGAAGTTGGTTCCGGTGTTGGTGTAGATGTAGGTAAAGGTGTTGGGGTTGTGGTAGGTGCCGTAGTAGGTAAAAATGTGGGAGTTGAAGTTGGTGTTACAGTCATTGTTGGTGTTGGTGTCGGTGTAGACGTTGATACACCTAATCCGATTAAATTGTCAACACAATCACCACCACATTCAGTAATACTAAAATTAGGTTTTATATTTGTTTTATAATTGTCCTTTATCTGTAAATGTGTGAAAGGATATTCATAATAATTGTATTGTAATAAATCAAATTGTGTTTCACCTTCATGAATATCTCCAGATTCGACTGTACCACCACCAAATATTTGAACTAAATCATTTTCACTTTCTCTTTGCGAAGGAATAATTTCTTCCCAATTTTCTAAAGTATATAATTTTTGTCCGTTCAAATATATTTTTAAAACTCCTAATCTTGAATCTCTATTTTCATACCATTTTTCACTTAACTGTTCAACAATTGTGTAAACTTCTGTTGCACCTGTTAACCAATCTAATTGACCTACGGTCATTGTTTTTCCTGTAATCAAATCATTTGTTCCACCGAAATTACACAAATCACATCCTTCTAAATCTTTATATCTTTCAAAAACAATTGTTAAATTAAAATCATTTGACGTTCCACCTGAACACATTACAGATGTTTGTCCTGTTGCCGTGTAGTAAATCGGATTATCATCACAACTTAATTTTTTGTAATGGATTGATTCCCACAACACTCTTCCATCATCAGTAAAAGAAAATGACAAATTATTATCAGCATAATTTTCTTGTTCTGTTTCACCACTGATTCCCCAATAGTAAAAAGTTGTTCCACCAGACCAATCAATTCCGTCTCTATTAAAAACAAAATCTAATGTCCATCCTTTTTCTGTTCTTTTTCTTATGTAAGGGTCCCCTGATTCTAAAATATATGTTGTTGCCATTCTTTATAAATATTAGTATAATCTTTCTATTGAAATCATTTTATTGTTTATTCACCTACCCATCTTGCCTGAAACCAAGACCTTCCTTCGTATTGCGATCTTGAATTAGCCGCTCCACCAACATTTACAACGTTTATGAAATCAGTTGAACCATTTAGATACACAATTTTTGTTACCTGTTGGGCCACTACACCAAAAGCACCAGCAGTAACAACAATTCCATTATTTTTCTTAATTGCCATAGCCGCTTCAACATTGTTTAATCTATATACATCATAGGCTGCAGTAATTTCCCAATAACCAGCCTTCTGCGGAGTAAATGTATAAGTTGAAGTATTAAACCAACTACTTGATACATTAACCGTATTATTCACAACACTATATCTACAAGGGTCTTCAGTAAATGAACCCGGTAAGGTATAAGTAACATTTGCGTATGCTTCAAGTAAATAAAGAGTTGGTGCAAGATTTGTTGATACACCATTTCCTAAAGTAGTCAAATCAAAATATCCACCTCTAGCGTTTCCACCCTGTTCAAAAATTCTTAATCTATTTTGATAAGAATCAATTGTAATACCACTACCTGTAAGTGAGTTATTTGTAATTGATTTTGCTAATAGAATTTCTCCACCCTCATCCCCACTACCAGTTCCAATTTGTAATGCTGATGTTGTTATTATATTCAATGAACCACTTACTATTACTGAACCCGTAATATTTTGTGTTGTTGAAATTGAACCAGTTGTAATTAATCCTATATAATCTACTAAACCACTTGAACCACTACTACCACTTGTTCCTGAAGTACCACTAGTTCCAGATGTACCATTATTAACAGTTACGGTTGGAGTTAATTGTGTAATTTCATAACTAGCGTATCCACCATTGACTGTAATTGTATTATTTGTAGTTTGTCTTAATTCATATGTGGTATTTACCGAAGGTGTTACATAATGAGTTGCGACTATTGTTGAAGAAACTTGAGTTCCACTTGTTACCGCTTCACCAAACGCTTCCACACCAACGTATGTACTATTTGTTACATCGTACCATCTAAAAGTACCCCAACTAGAACTTGATTCAAATCTTCTAATAATTGCTTCTAGTTTATAGGTATTACCTGATGTTAATGTTACTTGAGTATTTGAACCTTTTGTAATTAAAGAACCATTTGATGCATTAGTCGTTTGGAAAATTACAGCAGTACCGTTACCGACACTACCCTGATTTGCATTGTTCGAAGCAAAAATATATGAGGGACTTAAAGTAGTTGTTGCAACTCCTGATGGACTTGTTCCTGATGAACCTGATGAACCACTTGAACCAGAAGTACCTGATGTACCAGAAGTCCCACTTGTTCCGTTTCCTGAAGTTCCACTAGTACCCGATGTACCATTTATACCACTAGTTCCAGATGTACCCGAAGTACCATTCACCACATATGACCTATCTATCTCCCAATAATTTCCATTGAAAATATAATACGGTGAACTACCGCTTTGATATGTTTGACCTGATATTGGTGAAGATGGAAAATTTAATGCCATTTATTAATTTATATTTTTATTCAATTATTACGTTTCCAAATATTTTACCTGGTACATTTGTTGGGTCACAATAAATGTGTAAGGAATCAAATTGATTTATTGTTAATCCTGAGAATACCCAAGTTCCAACTGTATTTGCGGTTAATGAAACTGAAGATGAAGTAATTAATGTTGCACTTGAAAAGGCAACACCATCGGCATTTTTTGCAACTCCAACAACCACATTATTAGGACCAGCGGCGTCTTGTCTTAAATAAACTGTTACTTTACTCAATAAGTTTGTTGTTGCCATGAACGCCGTTCTATAGTTAGGTGCCGAATCATCATCCGATAATCTTGTCATAGATGTAAAATAAAACGCAGATGCTAAACTTCTATCGGTCGCAACAAATAATCTTATTGTTCCTTTTAATGTTGCACCTGGTGCTGCATACCAACTATCACTACCACTATTATATGTTAAAAGATATTGGTCCAACGAACCAGTAATATTATCATTAACATCACTTAATTGATATAATCTACTTGGACTTGTACCTGAAGTACCACTAGTACCAGTTGAACCTGACGTTCCACTTGTACCAGAGGTTCCTGAACTACTACCTACAGCAACACCAACTTGTTTTAATAGAATAATAACTGACGGTGATGATGGCCTCGTAGGTGTTGTTTGTACATCAATTGCTGTTAATTGTACGTGGTTTTGGTCGGCAGACGCGTATAGTTGTACGTAGTCACCCGCATTTAAATCCAAAATATATGGAACAAACGGTAATTGATATGCACTATTTGATACTAATGTTATTGTGGAGGTAGTTCCTGTTACAGGTACTCCATTTATTGCTATCCAAAAGGAAACGTCTGTAGAAGTCCCTCCTTGTGTTTTTTCAACTTGTGCTGAAAATCCAAATTCGTACTGACCATCATATGGAACTGTGAATTTATTTCCATCAACTAATGTTATACCATATTGATAATCTATAGTGTTTCCTGATATAATAGTTGCGGAGTTTTCACCTATCAATTGATTTGTGGTGTCTGAATATTGTGCCGCCCAATTTGCGATACCAGCACCACTAGAACCCGCAGCACCACTTGTACCCGAACTTCCACTTGTACCGGAAGTACCAGATTGTCCGCTAGTACCTGATGTACCATCAATACCACTAGTTCCAGAAGTCCCATCTATACCCGAAGTGCCAGATGTCCCATCAACACCTGATGTACCACTAGACCCACTTTCACCGCTTGTACCTGAAGAACCTGACTCACCTGATGTACCACTTGTACCTGAAGAGCCTGACGTTCCAGAAGTTCCATTACTACCAATACCTGATGTTCCACTAGAACCTGAAGTTCCAGATGTTCCGTCTATTCCTGAGGTACCAGATGAACCACTAGTACCACTTGTTCCGACACCCGATGTACCAGATGTACCATTTGTACCTGATAAAGTTGGATTTGTAGGTACCCACTCTTCGTTTGTATATAAAATGTATGTACTACCCTCAATACTATTAAACCATAAAGAACCTGTTGTTTGACCTGTCGGTTCAAAATCTGAAATAATTACACTCGAACCTAATCCTGATGTTCCTGAAGTACCGTTTGTACCATTGATACCACTTGTACCGGATGAACCGCTAGTACCCGATGTACCATTTGAACCAACTAAACCATTCGCACCTGATGTACCACTACTTCCTGATGACCCTGAAGTTCCGCTCGAACCATTATCACCTGATGTTCCTGAAGTACCATTACTTCCTGACACACCCGAACTACCACTGGTACCTGACGTTCCATTATTACCACTAGTACCTGATGTTCCATCTATACCTGAACTTCCTGATGTTCCACTCGTACCATTTCCTGAAGAACCGCTAGTTCCTGAAGAACCATTACTTCCTGAAATACCCGACGTACCACTTGTTCCATCTATACCTGAGGTGCCGGATGTTCCGTTTATACCCGATGAACCAGATGTTCCACTACTTCCATTTGAACCTGATAATCCACTTGTACCAGAAGAACCGTTACTTCCCGATGTACCTGAACTTCCGTTAGAACCCGAAGTACCACTAGTACCGTTTAATCCATCTTGTCCACTACTTCCTGATGTTCCTGAGCTACCATTAGAACCTGATGTACCGCTTGTACCGTTTTGACCACTAGTTCCTGAACTACCCGAACTTCCACTTAATCCACTTGTACCTGAACTACCAGAAGAACCGGATATTCCTGAAGTACCACTACTTCCATTTGAACCTGAACTACCTGAGGAACCTGAAGTTCCATTAGAACCATTTGAACCTGAGGTACCACTAGTTCCACTTGTACCAGATGTTCCTGAAGTTTGTGATGTACCTAATATTGTCTCACGAACTACTTTATATGTGGTTGTTTCACCACTATTATTCATTATAAAGTAAGCACCTGTGGTGTCTCCCGTGTATAATGGTAATTCGTTAATTTTTTTATTGTTCATTTAAGATAAATATATTTTTAATGTTGGTATTGAATACACTCTTCGTTTTGGGTAAGAATTGAAAATCCGTCCTGTGTTAATATTGTATAATCACAACCATACTCAATATTTGAATTAACTGTGCTTTCATATATTATTGGTAATAATGGTTCACGACTGTTATCTAGTTGGAAATCATATTCTTCAGAAAAATCTAAAACTAAATCGACCCACTCAGTTTTATCAACTACGAAATCATTTAATTCAGAGAAATCTAAAACCAAATCCACCCATTCATTATTGTCTACCACAAAATCGTAAGTTTCTGAAATATCTAACTTCAAATCCAATTTTGAACCATAATATTTCAAAATATTCTGTCTGGTCATATTTGTATAAATATCTTTCAGAAGATTTGATATTTATATAAAAAGTGTTTTAATGAATAAATTTATAAAACAAGTAATTGAAGAGAAATTCGCTTCAAAAGCACAACAAAGATATTTTTACGCTCAAGCGGGTAAAGGTGGAAAAAAAGGGAAACAATGGTCTAAATGGGCCAAAGAGTTTTCTGATAAAACTGATTTTGATAAAATACCAGAAAAAGTAGAAAACGAAGAAACTGAAGTTGATGAAGTGGTTGACAAAAAAGGAAACATATCCAATAATAAAAAACCTACAAATATTGAAACAAAAGGAGTAACATCAAATAGTACAACTGATGAAGTTGTTAAAACAGGTAGAGGTGCTATGGGTTCTTACGGAACAACAGGTGTTCAGAATTATAGAAGATATTGGGGTGAGTCTGATATGTCAAAAGCATTAGGTGCTGATGACACAATTATGAAAGACGCCGATTATGATGAGGCAAAAAAACATTTCGAAGATGAATTGGGTATTGAAGACCCAAAAGAATTAGAGGACAGATTGGGGCAAATGGGATATGACAAAAAATTACCAGACGATAAAGTTAGATTAGTTGAGAACCCTAAAAAGTTCATGGAAGAATATATTGAAAGTTTACTAAGAAAAAAGAATGAAGATTCTGATTTGGTAAAAAAAGATGAAGAAATTGAAGAAGTTGAATTAAATCCGATTGTTAAAAAACAACTTAAATCATTAAAAAATAGTATGAAGACCTATGGTTTAAAACCCGACCATATTATGAAAGGATTGAAAGACGATGAATAAAGAATTAAAACATAGGATATTTGATATACCACAAGATATATTAGATAAGATTAACCATACAGTTGTTGGTCTTAATGGGGAACATGTGAATGGTATCCAAAGAGCAAAAAAACTATTAAACGATAAAAAAGTAAAATACGGACAACTTAAAAGAATTATTCATGACATACAAAATATGGATAAAATTAATAATAGAGTTAAGTATGACTTGTCTGGTGGTGAGTTAATGGAAAGATGGGCAAAACAATTTTTACAAGGGGAAAGAGATTTGATAAGTAATAGAAAAGATAGTAGAAAAAGAGCAGATGATATAGGAGGTTTAACAGGTGATAGAAAAAACAGTCATTTGAAAAAACACACAAAAAAATTTGGATTTAAAATACCATTAAATTTGGTTAAAAGTAATTCAGATTTAAACTCAATATCATCAATAAAACTAACTGGTTTATTTGAACAAGTTAATAGAATTAAAAAATTAATGTTATAATATGGCAACTCAATTAGAACAATTATCTGAAAAATTCAGAAAAGAACATTTGACACGTAATTCATATGATTCAAAGAATTTATATAATTCAAACAACAGAAACGCACAGTCAGATGGTGATGAAAAAGGTAAAGGTGAATTAGACGGTCAAGTAGGTTCACTAACAGATGTTCATACAAGAACAGAACTATTGGCTAGAAATAGATTTAATAGTGGTAATCTCTATGGACTTGGTAGTCCTGATGCAGTATCTGATGGTGATGAAAGAGGTAAAGGAGAAAATAATGGTCAAATAGGTTCTTTAAGTGACATCAACAAAAGAACTGAATTAATTGCATCTAACAAATTTGGTGAGAAAAAAAGATATCCTGATTTCTAATGAGTTTAAATAAAGTCATATTAACAGTTCTTGAAGAACAAAACATACTCAAAACAACAAAAACAAAACCTATTGTTGATGCAATCAAAAATAGGAAGAAGATTTCATTTTATTATTCAGGACCTAGAAAACCAAAAAAAGATAGTGTAAAACCAGGTAAAAGAATTGATGCTGAAGCTGTCGCACTTGGATTAAGTAAAAGAGGTAATCTTATTATGAGAGCGTATGTTCAACCACCTTCAGTTTCAAAAAAAGGTTTTAATAAAACTGGATGGAGAACTTTCATTTTATCGAGAATGAGTAATGTTGAAATTAGTGATGAAACATTTGACTCTAAAAGACCACAATATAAAGAGGGTAGTGATAATTCAATGTCAGTTACTTATGTAACTTCAGATTGGACTAAACAACCTAAGGTTAAAAAAGAAAAGAAACCGGTTCAACCAACACCAAAACCGACTGAACCGACAGTCACACCTGAAAAACCAACAACTACAGTTACTAAACCTGAGGTGTCACCTGAACCAGAAAAACAAGAGTTACCACAACCAAAACCTGAGGTTAAACCGGAACCAATTCAAAAGGAACCTGAAACATCAGAACCTGAAAAGGAAGAATTGCCAGAACCAAAACCTGAGGAAAAACCATCTAAAAATCCTGAAGGTGAGGAAGAAGATAAAAATCTACAAGAAAGTTTAAGAAAAATTAAACGTTTAATGTTTTCTTAAAATAAATTATATTATAGAAAAATATTTATTAACATGTCACAAGGTAAAGGAACAATATCATCAAATGATTTAATGAGTAAATTAGTTCAAGCTAAAAAAGTTATGAATAAAGTTGACGGTGGAAATTATGAAAGAGGTCATATTGATGAATCAATTTTGCTATCAGATCCCGCTGAATTAATTAATTCTGAAACCCCACAACAATCACCAACAAGAGTTGCAGGTGCACCATCGGTTGATAAAATACAAAATTCAAAACTACCTGATGCAATTAAAAAAGCAATGATGGAAAATCCTATTCCACAGATTTCACTTAACGATAGTTTAGATATGGACTTCGTAAAAGGTGCCAAAAGATTGATGGAACAAGAAGGTGTACAGACAAAAAAATCACAACCTCAAAGACAAGTAGTTAATTCGAATATAGATATGAATGCAATTGCGGTTCTTATTGAAAACACAGTAAGAAAAGTTATGGATGAAAAATTAAATCAAATTTTAACCGCACAACAAACACAATCTATCAACGAAAATTTAGTTTTAAAAGTTGGTGATTCTGTTTTCAAAGGAAAAATTACAGGAGTAAATAAATCAAAGTAATTTTGTTTTTTCGATTTTATTCGTTATATTATAACATATAATAGTAATGTTTAATGTCGAAAATTAAAATTTTAGCAATTCCATCAGATAAACACGGTGTGGGTAAGTTTAGAATGATGGACCCATATAAATTCATTGGTGAAAAGTATACAGATGATATTCATGTTGATATTACGTTCAACGCAGATAACAGAGATGATTATTTTTTAAATTACGATGTTGTTGTTTTCCACACATTTATACATCAATTAGATCACGATACTAATGTTAATAGAGTTAAATGGTTGAAATCCAAAGGAATAAAAGTTGTCATGGACATCGATGACTTATGGATGGTAGACCAAAGGCACCCAATGTTTCATCAAATAAAAAATTCTAAAGTTGGTGAAATGAAGGTTGAGTTATTAAAACTTGTTGACTACGTTACGACTACAACACCGATTTTTGCTGACACAATTAAAAGCAGATTAGGTGTTAAAAATGTTTTGGTTTTCCCAAACGCAGTTAATGAAGATGAACCACAATTTAAAATTAACCCGATTAAATCTGAAAAAGTAAGATTTGGGTGGCTAGGTGGTTCTTCTCACTTATATGATTTAGAATTGATGCAAAATGGAATATCATCAATTCATAATTCATTCAAAGATAAAGTTCAATTTGTTTTATGTGGATTTGATTTAAGAGGTACTGTAACCGAAATTGATACCAACACAAAACAACAAAGACAAAGACCAATTCAACCGTTAGAAACTGTTTGGTATAAATATGAAAGATTTTTTACTGATGATTATAAATCATTATCTCCTCAGTACAAAGAATATCTACATATGTTTCTTGAAACTCCACCATTTAATGATGAAAATGAACCGTATAGAAGAAGATGGACACGTGAAGTTAATTCATACGCGACTAATTACAATTATTTCGATATATCATTAGCACCTTTAGTTGAATCTATGTTTAATGCCAATAAATCTCAATTAAAAGTAATTGAGGCGGGTTTTCACAAAAAGGCAATTATTGCAAGTGAAACTGACCCTTATACATTAGATTTAATTTCCGCCGTTGATGAAGGTAAATTTAATGATAAAGGAAATTCGTTATTAGTGGGAACAAAAAAGAATCATAAGGATTGGGCAAAACATATGAAACGTTTAATAGAAAATCCTAATATGATTGAAGATTTGGGTAATAGATTATATGAAACAGTTAAAGACAAGTATTCATTAAAAAAAGTCTGTAAAGATAGAATAGAATTTTTTAAAACAATAAAATAGAACAACATGTATTATTTAGTAACAATCGGTTATGAAACCGAACAAATGGACAGAGAAGGTAACCCACGTATCAAAAAAGTAAAGTACGTACTTCAAGCAGAATCAGTAGAAGAAGCGACTATTGTTGCGGCTAATTATCGTTCAGGTGATATTAGAGGTAGTGAAAGTTTAAGTGTCGTTAAAATGCCAATTGAATGTGTTATTGACGAAAAAAACACGCCAGAATATTACAAGAAAAAATAACAATTAAAACACCAATTGATGGAATTCTATAGTCGTGAAATTCAAATTATGCGTCAATCACAAAGCAAAATGGCTTTGGAATATGTTCAATCAGTTGGTGTTAATGTTACTGTTGAAGAATTAGTTAGAATTACAGATTTATTTGTAGAAATTTGTTTAAGACCACAAGATGATGACCTTAAGAAAAGAATTAAGGCACTTGATAAATGGATAGAAGAAAAAAAGAAAAATGGATAAGAAAGAAGCTGAAGAATATTTGAAAAAATTACAAGATTTTGAAAAGGCAATAAATTCTGAGGATGAAGAAAATCTTGATATTAATTTCATTGATGAAATTGAAACCTTATTAAGTAAATTAGATAAAGAAATTACCACAGATTCATTTGCAGTAAAAGAACAAACCGAATTTGATTTTAGTGTTAAAGTTAAAGTAAAAAAATTACACGAAAATGCGGTTATACCATCATATTCAAAAGTTGGAGATGCTGGTATGGACTTGACCATCACACAAATTATTGAAAACACATCATTTAGTGTTTCATATGGATTTGGAATTGCCATGGAAATACCCAAAAATTATGTGGGTTTAGTTTTTCCACGTTCTTCAGTTAGAAATCAAGAATTAATATTATCAAATTGTGTGGGTGTTATTGACAGTGGATACAGGGGTGAATTACAAGCAACGTTTAAAAAAACAAATGGTTTAGATAGTTTAAAATATAATGTTGGGGATAGAGGGGCACAGATTATAATCCTACCTTACCCTCAAGTAAAAATGGTTGAATCTGAAGATTTATCCGATTCAGAAAGAGGTGAGGGTGGATTTGGAAGTACAGGGAAATAGGATATATTTATAAACAATAAACCAATAATTAAAACGTAGAATTTTGGCGTTAAAACAGAAAAGTAGAAGAGAACAACCAACCACCGTATTATTTGAAGAAAAGAAAATATCACATAAGGATAAGATTAGACAAATAATCAAACGTCCTAAAGAAAAATTCCTAACCAAAAACCAAGAAGAGTATTGGAAAATACTCGGAGAAAATCAAATCACATTATGTTTTGGACCTGCGGGTGTAGGTAAATCTTATATTGCAATGAAAAGAGCGGTAGATTTACTTTGGGACGATTCTAACAAATATGAGAAGATTATTATAGTTAGACCCGCAGTTGAGGCAGAAGAAAAATTAGGTTCATTACCTGGTGGTTTGGAAGAAAAATTAGACCCATACATTTACCCATCATATTATCTATTAAATAAGATTATTGGTAAAGACGCACGTGAAACTTTGAAGGATCAAGGTTATATTGAAGTTGCTGCTCTTGCTTACATGAGAGGTTGGAACGTCGATAATACTATTTTAGTTTTTGAAGAAGCACAGAATGCGACCCCTGCACAAATAAAGTTATTATTAACTCGTATTGGATTTAACTCCAAATTCTTTTTATCTGGCGACTTAGAACAATCAGATAAATTCAAAGACAAAACTAAATCCGGTTTATATGACGCCAAAAAAAGATTAGAAGGTGTTAATGGAATTGGTGTATTTGAATTTGGTAGTCAAGATATTGTACGTAATCCAATTATTGGTGAAATACTTAACAGATACGATTAATAAATAATTTTTATTCTTTACTTATACTTCATTCTATATTATATTTTCTGAATGGAAATATACATTAGTATAGATGGTGTTATAAGAAATACAATTCAAAAATTCGATTACCATTACAACGACGCTTATTTAGCTTCTGAATTTGAAAACGAGAATAATTTTGAGTATGGTGTTATCGAACCAATCTATAACAATAATTTATTAACTTCTTATAAGTTTCAATCTAAAGAAGAATTTGAATATTTTTTATTCATTGAATATCCAATTGAAATATTTGGTCATGCGGGTTTAAGTTATTCAACCACATTTACCGATTTAAACAAAATGATTTACGATAATCCTGAACATAATTTTACTTTAATCGGATGTGATGAATTGGGTAAATCAAAACCTGCAACACTTTTCTTCTTATCTAAAAATGGTTTTTTAGGTAATAATATAAAATTTATTAAATCTGAAGACGTTTTAGATAATTGGAATCAATGTGATGTTTGGATTACAGACAACGAAAAAATTATAAATTCTTGTCCCGAAAATAAAAATGTTATAAAATTCAAAACGTCTTATAATCAATACTTTACTTATAAAAAAGAAATAACTAAATTAACAGAAATAAACGAACCATGGTTGAAATCTACGGAAAAGAATATTACATCGACATCGATGGAATTACCGAAAAGTGTAGAACAGGAAATCAAATAAAAGATGAAGATGGTCAGGACGTGACCGAAGTTAATATCTTTAAATATGAAGTAATAAAAATGTGTTTAGATAGAATTCTTGGAGAATTTGAAGAACAAGATGAAAATTTAGGAGTTTTTACTTCTAAAAATACTAGTATCTCATTTAAAATTGCTTTTAATACATTAGTTAAAAATCAAATATTAATAGAAGAAGATGAACAATAAAGAAAACATAGAAAAATTAGAACAATCTCTTAGTAGAATCGAAACAAAAGAAAATAACATTTATTTTTTAGTATACGACACTAAGAATAATGCTAGAGCATCTGTAAAACATATCTATGATATGGTCTTAACATTAAGACAAAATGGTTATTCGGCTAAATTACTTGTTGAAGATGAAAGTTATACGGGGGCCGAATGGTTAGGTAGTCAATATTCTGATTTACCAGTTGTTTCAATTAAAGGTGATAAAATCGAAATTAAAATTGAAGATGTGATTGTTGTACCTGAATATTATTCAAATGTTCTTCAACAATTATCTAACATAAGATGTATGAAAGTTATGTTAGTTCAACAAAAAGAATATATTTTTGAAACTTTACCTATTGGTAGTCGTTGGAGTGATTATGGTTTTGATAGAGTTATCACAACAACCGAACAATCGAAAAAATATATTTCAGAAGTATTCCCTGAAGCGTTGGTTCACATTATCCCACCAATAATTGGTGACAATTTTAAACCTACTGATGGTATATCCAAACCATTTATTGCAATTAAATGTAGAGACAGAGTTCAACACAGAAAATTTATTTCTGAGTTTTATTTGAAATACCCACACTTACGTTGGATTACATTTAGAGATATGGTTCAAATGAATTATGATGAGTTTTCAGAAGCGTTGAAAGAATGTATTGTTTCAGTTTGGGTTGATGACGAATCAACGTTTGGTACATTTCCATTGGAATCTATGAAATCTGGTGTACCTGTTGTTGGTAAAATTCCTAAGAATGAACCAGATTGGCTTTCAGAAAATGGAATGTGGACTTATGATGAAGATAAATTAACTGAAATATTGGGGACATACGTATTAGCGTGGTTAGAAGGTGTTGAATTAACTGACGAAGTAAAACAAAAAATGAAAGAAACTTTATTACCATACAACTCTGAAATTACACAAAATACAATTCTATCAATATTCAATTCTTTTAATAATAAAAGAAGTGAGACAATTAAAACCGCATTAGAAAAATTAAAATTATCAGAAAATGAACAATAAAAATATTACAATATTATTACCAATTCATAAAGTAGACGAAGATTATAAGGAGATGTTAAAGAACGCTATGTCTTCGGTTGAACCGTTTCATAATGATGTTACCGTTTCAATAGTTTGTCCTAAATCAGTTGCAGACCAACTTGATTTTCCAATTACTGATAAAGTTGAAATTAAAATTATTACGAATGAAGGAGAAACAGATTTTTGTTCTCAGATAAATTTAGGTATTGAAAAATGTGAAACTGAATGGTTTTCTATTTTAGAAATAGACGACGAATTTAAACCTATTTGGTTAAAATCAGTGAATGAATACATGAAAACATACACGGACGTTGATGTGTTTTTACCTGTTGTAAGAGATATTAATATTGAAGGTAAGTTTATGAGTTTTACAAATGAATC
>Ga0315909_10004953_pt1 | contig 15483 bp, 14 predicted proteins | sample LakEriMetagenome_11_FD_203527 | JGI IMG/M metagenome (GOLD analysis project Ga0315909, IMG submission 203527) | Freshwater fungal communities from buoy surface, Lake Erie, Ohio, United States - Buoy 2 MA125 | ecosystem: Environmental > Aquatic > Freshwater > Lake | place: USA: Lake Erie, Ohio...
GCCAAATATATAACCAAGTTGCGGGTGCTAATGCGGTAGTGATGGGTGGTTACGCAAATTTTGCAAACGTCGCTTGTGCAACAACTTTTTCGGGTAGAGATAATTGTAGTTGTTCAGCTTATGCAACCATCATGTTCGGTACACAACATTGTACTTACAGTGGAGCATACTACGCTGCGACTCTTGGAGGATTATACGCAAAAAATGAAAATGATGACAGAAGTTTTATGGGTGCCGCTCAACATTTATACGCAGTACAAGGTAATACTAATGCAAACAATGTAATCGGGTCAGGTAACTACCTAGCACTTTATTATTCTTGCTATACCGCCCTACAAACATTAGGAACGGGAAGTTATTATTACTATTGTTGTTGTGCTATTTTCTCAAACATATATAAAACAACAAATAACTTTAAAATAAATCACCCCGACCCAAGTAAGTGCGAAACAACACAACTTTGGCACACAACAGTGGAATCTCCAACAAGAGGTGATACTCTTTATAGATACGATATAAATATTATTGGATGTAACGCACAAGTTAGCCTACCCGACTATTTTAAACATTTGAATGAATGTCCTCAAGTTTGGGTAACCCCTAACAACGGGTTTGGAAATGCTTACGGAACATTTGATGAAACACTTTCTCATATAGATATTTGTAGTGATACGGATGGTTGCTATTCCGCACTAATTTTAGCAACAAGAAAAGATTGGTATGCGGTAAGGTCGTGGGATGGAGTTGAAGAAGCCAAACGAACACAGCTAGAAATAAAATAATGCCACTAAGTAATATAACCATAACAGTAAATACGGGGCTTGATTACCGAGTTAATGATTTCATTACAGTTGTCAATAGTTCCAACGTAAGTATTTATGGTCGCGTAGTTTCTTATAATCCATCTACGGGTGTTTTGGTAATTACTCCTTACTCTCAAGAAGGTTCGGGAACATTTACCTCATGGGAAACGCAAATGGTTGGTAAGTTCGGTTCTTCAGCCACATCGGGTACTTCGGGTACGTCGGGTTCAAGTGGAACTTCTGCATCTAGCCAAACCGCGGGAACTTCGGGGTCTAGTGCTTCAAGCGGAACAAGTGGAGCATCAACAAATAATGGTACTTCGGGGTCAAGCGGTACATCGGCTGCTTCGGGTTCTTCCGCAACTTCGGGTTCATCGGGTAGTTCAAATAACTCGGGAACAACTGGGTCAAGCGGTGCAAGTGGCTCATCAACTATTTCGGGAAGTAATGGTACAACGGGTACTAACGGACTATCTAATAGTTCGGGAGCAAATGGTGTAAATGGAAGTAACGGGTCAAGCGGTGCAAATGGACAAAGCGGTAGTTCGGGAGCAAACGGACAAAGTGGTTCAAATGGTACCTCGGGCAGTTCGGGTTCTAGTGGTACGTCGGGTACTTCTGGTTCAAACGCAAATGCGGGTTCTAATGGTACGTCGGGTGCTAATGGAGTAGCGGGTAGTTCAGGAGTTTCTAATACTTCGGGTTCTAGCGGTACAAGTGGACAAAACGGAACTTCGGGAGCAAATGGTGTTGCGGGTTCTAGTGGTGCAAATGGTAATACTGGCTCTAGTGGTAACTCGGGTACGTCGGGTTCTTCGGGCTCTAGCGGAACTTCCGCAAGTAATGGAACAAGTGGCAGTAGTGGTTCTAATGGTACGTCGGGCTCAAGTGGAGCATCGGGTAGTTCGGGAACCAGCGGTACGTCGGGTTCTCGGGGAACAAATGGAAGTGGTGGATTAAGTGGTACTTCGGGCAGTAGTGCATCCTCGGGAAGTAGCGGTACTTCCGCAACCTCGGGGTCAAGTGGTACTAGTGGTTCAAATGGTGGTAATGGAGCTTCGGGAACGTCGGGCAGTAGTGGTACTAGTGGAACAAATGGTTCTAGCGGTACGTCTGGCAGTTCGGGATTATCAAATACATCGGGAAGTAATGGTACAAATGGTACGTCGGGTTCCTCGGGAGTAAGTGGTGGAAGCGGAACCAGTGGCAGTAGCGGAGTATCGGGAGTATCGGGTACGTCGGGCTCTAGTGGAGCAAGTGGAATATCGCGTACCTCTGGCTCATCGGGGTCAAGCGGAGTTAGTGGAGTAAGTGGTGGAAGCGGTGTTTCAAATACTTCGGGAAGTTCGGGCTCAAGTGGTGTGAGTGGTTTATCTCGCACTTCGGGAGTAAGTGGCGGTAGTGGAGTGTCGGGAACCTCGGGGTCAAGTGGTGTAAGCGGAGTGAGTGGTGGTAGTGGAGTCAGTACGGGCTCGGGAACCTCGGGGTCAAGTGGTACAAGTGGTACCTCGGGGTCAAGTGGTGTTAATGGTGCATCGGGAGTATCGGGTACGTCGGGCTCTAGTGGAACTACTGGTTCTAACGGAGTAAGTGGTGTCAATGGAGGCTCAGGAACGTCAGGCTCTAGCGGTACCTCGGGTTCAAGTGGTGTTAATGGTGGTGGAGGAGCAAGTGGTGGCTCGGGCACGTCGGGTTCTTCGGGAACATCCTCGGCAGCAGCCATGATAACCGATTATAGTGGACAAAGTAATAAACCTTATTGTGGTGATAACAATGCAAACGCAATTTATAGTGTTGTAGCGGGAGGATGTGCGAATTGCACATGTGGTTCTAAATGTTATGTAGGTATTGCAGGTGGTGCCCGTAATATGATGACCGAAGGGGATAATAGCTATACGGGTATTATGGGAGGGTGTTGTAATTGTATGGCAAACACTTCTCCTTTTGGTGGTATTGCTGGAGGATGTTGTAATACTCTTTCAAGTCGTTACGGACACATTTTAGGTGGATGTTGTAATACAGTGAACGCTTATTACGGCTTTGTATATGGAAGTACACTTTCTTCAACTAATGGATATTGTAGAAACGGATTGAATGGAGTTTCTTCTTGTTCTAGTGGGGGTAATGATAGAATTTACATGAACGTAATTCAAAAAAGTAGTGGTTCGTTCTTAATACCTCATCCCGACCCCGATAAGTTTGGTAAGATGATGCTCCAACATAACTATGTTGAATCACCAACGGAAGGGGATACTATTTATAGATATGAGATAGACGTTCAAAATTGCTCTTATAATTTACAATTACCTGATTACTTTAAGCATTTAAATAGAAGTCCACAAGTAAAAGTATCACCCAAAAATCATTTTGGTAGGGGTTATGGAATCGTAGATGAATCACTAAGTTGTGTTACCTTTACTACAAACCAAGATGGTAAATACAACGTATTGGTCTTCGGTACGAGAAAAGATTGTGGTGCCCTATTAAATTGGAAAGGAGTTGAAAGGGTAAAACAATTCCATAGCGTAACGGGAGTTTGATAAAAAAAAATCATAAAAATGAATATAATTCTAGCCATTAATGGTGGCATAGGAAAATCAGTAATGGGCACTGCGGTCTGCCGAGCAATTAAAAATCAATATCCCGATTGTAAATTATACGTTATTACTGCTTATCCCGATGTCTTTTCTAATAATCCAATCGTGGATATGACCTTTAATCATGGACAAGAATTTTACTTTTATTCTAAATATGTAGAAAATCAAGATGTAAAGATTTTCGCAAATGAGCCTTATCTAGTTACGGAACACATTTTGCAAAAGGAAACGGTAATTGAAACGTGGTGCAAAATGAATGGAATCTCTTACAATGGTGAACTGCCCGAAATATTTATAAACGAGAGGGAGTTCAATTTTTACTCAAATAAATGGCAATGTTCCAAGCCAATCATGGTTTTACAAACCAATGGTGGCGGTCAAACGGATATTAAGTATAGCTGGGCAAGAGATATTCCTAGAAACACAGTTATGGGCATCGTACAAGAGTTTAGAAATAGGTATGATATTTTTCATATCAGGAGAGATGACCAGCCCTCTATTGACGGTGTTATTTCCGTAACGGAAAATTTCAAAGGAATCGCTACATTGATAGCTAGAAGTGAAAAGAGGGTACTAATTGATAGCTTTTGCCAACACACCGCAGCTGCCTTAGGTAAAAAGTCAAGTGTGCTATGGATAGCTAACAAGCCAAATGTATTCGGATATCCTATTCACGATAATATTTTAGCTAATCCCGAAAACGGACAACCAGATTTAAAATTTTCTCAGTTTACCAAGTATAATATCATAGGAGCCCCAAACGAGTTCCCTTATAGAACGGAAAGCGATATATTTAATTTAGATAGGGTCATATCCTCTATCATGAATCAATAAAACATTGCATAAGGAGTTACTAGGAAGTCAATAACCCCATTTTTTAGGTGGTTAAATGCCTCTTGTGGTTTTTCAACAATTGGCTCATTGTGGACATTAAATGAAGTATTAACAAGTATTCCTACTCCCGTAATCTCTTTATATTTTTTTAGTATTGCATGTAATAAAGGATTGCTTTTGTCTGTTACGATTTGTATTCTAGCTGTTTTATCAATCGGGTGAACAACCGTTGGTATCTTATCCCTCCATTCGGGTTTTGTATCTACTAATATTGTCATAAACTCGCAAGAATACTTAGACTTATCTAAGTGAAAAATCCTATCTACATCTTCATCCAATACTGCTGGAGCAAAAGGCATATAATCGTTGCGTTGTAATTTACCGTTTAGCTTTTCGTAAGTATCTGGGTGTGTACAATCACATATAATACTTCTATTGCCAAGGGCTCTGGGGCCTGATTCACTACGACCTTGATACAGTCCCACTATCTTTTTATCTAATAATAAGTTTACCACCACATTTAAATAAAATGGGTCTTTCTTAAAACCCTCGCTACAAGCGAAAATTTCATCTCTAGTGTATTCAGTGCCTAAGAACACATCATTCAGCTTAATAGGCTTAAAATCGGGCTCTATTTGGCTCATAACCCCTACAGCACAACCAAGTGCTAACCCCTCATCTCCCATCGGTGGTAAAATGAAAATTTCCTCAAATAAATCTAGCTCATTGATTCTTTTGTTAAGTTTAACGTTTGCAAATATGCCACCGCTTAAAGCTAGTTTTTTCGTGTGTGGTGCCTTTGCGTGAAGGTTGCGTATGAGTTCTATTACTCTATGCTCAAAAAGCACTTGACCAGTATGGGCTATATCCTCTATTGCACCCTTATTTTTCCAGTATTTAGAACCTACAAACTCAAAATATTTTTTATACATATCTAGATAAATCTCACCTGACTCTACTGGGTGGTTATCCTCATTAGTTTTAGTGCCTTCTATTCTCAATACATCACTCCATGCGTTGTATAGTTCAGGCCAAAACTTTCCATGGCCAGACAATCCTACAACCTTACCTTCATCCTTTAACCTCTTAAACCCCACTAACTCGGTAAGACAAGCATAGTAATGCCCTAATGACCTATGTTTTAAGTTTAAGCCATCTAGGTAATGTAGTTTACCATTTGAACCTAAGTAAGTTTTAGAACTATAATAATTTACTCCACCACTAGCATCGGCACAAAAAACTAAAGTATCTTCTTGAAAACCACTCATGTAGTATGATAGAATTGAATGAGCTTCATGATGGTCTATGTCTATATACTTACTTTCGGGAATATGAAAATTGTACATTGCCCTGAATATATCTATGCCTATATTTTTGGGTAAAAATGAAGTAAAGTAATCTATCTCGTTTAGGTTTAAGCCAAACCGATTTATTAAATGGTCAATACTTTTAACGGGGTACCTTTCAAAATCATTTTCAAAATCAACATAGCCTTTAATACGAGTAATACGTTCCTCCTCAATATTGGCAACTATTTTTCCATCTACGACATAGCAAGCACCACAAGAGTGGGCACCCACTATAAACCCTAAAATCTTATAGTTTTTCATTTTCCTGAATAGCTTTTATAACCTTATCGCTGGTGATTAATTTATGGCATTCAAAGTGACGTGGGGTATCTTCATGCTCGGGGCACCAATTCCAATTTCCCTTATCAAATCTAAATTTAGGGTTGTTCCAGCATGAGTTACAAATGGACTCATCATAGAGTCTTATGGTATTAATAGTAAATTCGTGCTCCTTGTTTGTAAAGTTAGAAATCAAGTAAACCCTTTTTCTCAAGGCGTAAGATAACCATGATAGGCCACTAGACAAACCTATGAAAAAATCACTATGATAAATTGTATTCATGGTGTTTTCAATGGATTTATCCTCAAGCTCCTTGATACCCTTTAAGTCCGAAGTTCGTTGACCCATCATGTCATTTTCCTTTGAAATTTCTAAAACTTTATAGCCTTGAGAAATCAAAAAATCAATAACATCTTGCCAATAATACCAAAGTTTTAGTTGGCTAGTTGAGTACATAGATATACAAACGTATTTTTCTTGCATGGGTCGTTCCTTCGGTGTGAAATCAATAATTGGAACAATCTCCCTATGAGGTATGTGTAGGGTATTTGATGCACTTTGTTGGAGTGGAATCAATATAGGATTTACGGGTTCTTTTTGCTTATCCCAATACCAACCTATTTCAAACATTCCTATAATATCATTCACCGCTTCTCCCCGACCTACAAACTCAAGTTCGGGATATGATTTTTCAAACAGAAAGTTCTTAAATGTAGATACGATTACCTTACATTCATAGTGCTTTGCAAATTCTAAGCAATAAGGAATCCATGCTAAAGTATCTCCTAGTGCTTTGCTTTCAAAAGATATAAATACTCTTTTCCCTTTAATCTTATCTAAAAAGTTTATTTGCTCTATTGTACGACCCTCGTATCGCAATATAATTGCCAAATCAGATAAGTATTTCCTTTCTAGTCTAATCCAACCGCCAACACCAATAATAGTTTTATATAGTGTTTCTTTTGACTTTCTGTCAATTATAGTTACTTCATAATCTCTATTCTTATCACCATCCCCAGTTAGTTGAAAATATAAACCCTTGACGTGATGTAAGTTATAGGTTAACATCCGCAATATTTTATAGTGTTGTTATAAACGTTTGCATACTTTTCTCTTATAGTATTGCTATCTAAATTGTGAAATGAGGAAACCGCATAGTACATATCGCTTAGTCGCATACATACGTTTTTCCAATCGTATTTTAATCTTACTTGAGTCATATCAAATAGTGTGCCCTCGTACACATCCATAGCCTTCTTGATATTTGAGACTACCTCATTTGTTGTTAATTCATTTAATTTAAATAAACCAACTATATCCATAGAACCTTTGTAGGTTGCCACCATAGGTAAGCAACAACTAGCCGATTCCATCAGGGTCAAGTTAGGATGCCCCGCTTCAAGAATAGAAGGGTGCAAGAAAATGGTATGCTCATGGTATATTTTCAATAATTCATCCTCGGTAGGGTTAGTAGCAACTAGGTTAAGTTTTTCATAAGATTTAAGGTCGCTATGTATGTCAAAAAATGCCTTGTTTGTATCAGTCCCCACAATTGTAATAGGTAAACCTAACTCCTTTGCAGCTTCTACTCCATACCTAAATCCTTTCCTATCATATCCACTATCCCCGCCCAACCCGTTATTCGCAACCATAAGCAAACGATGTTCGCTGGGTCTATTTGTGTTAGGTTTAAAATAATTGGTATTCACTCCATGTGGTAAATAAAATAGTTTGTCGGTTTCATCAAAGTAATTTAAAAGATGTTCAGCATGGGTGATTGAGAATATGGAATTTTTCATTCCCTCTAGGTTGTGCTTGTAACAGTAGCTATCCTTACCATAGTGTTCGGTATGATGGTCATGCAACGAAAAAACATAAGGTATTCCCTTTCGGTGGCACTCTTGTGCTAGGTTACCCATGTGTACATGAACGAAATCGTATTGATTAGGCTCAATTTGATTGATGTATCTTATATCAACTTCATGCCCCAGTTCCTCTAAACAACCTTTGTACTCTCTAATAATCTTTTCTACTGCACCCCACCCCATTTGACCTACTGGTTTTATCGGTATCAGACCCGTTTCTACGTGACAAATTTTCATAGGAAACTTTTATCTTGTTTATCAATTAAAGAAAATCCGTTTACTTGAGACGTAAGTCGTTTATTCACAATCCCCATCTTGTAAGGAGAAGTCTTAAATATTTGATTGAAGAACATATCACTAGCATCCCATTTCTCTATCCTTAACCTTTCCTTCAACCAGCCACTTACCAATTTAGGGAACATAATACATTGTAATCCTATTATGTGATTAGTTATAAATGCAAGGTCTTGATTAGGTATGTCTTGGGTTTTTGGAGACTGTAACCAACCATGCTCAAGTGTACGAGTATCGCCAAAGCTGAAGTAACCTATATTATTGTCATCTACTATGCGACAAGCATCAAATACTTTATTTGCAAACTCATCAATTGGAACTTCAATAATGCAATCACCCTCGCACACAATTAGAAAGTCGCAATCGTTGAATTCGCTAAGTATTGCGTTTTTAAATGCTTCATAACATCCGTAATGTGGTGGTGTGAGGGCGGTTCCGAGCCTATGTACTGTATCGTTGTCAAATAACTCCATTGATACACATTGTGGTCGTTGGCAGTTGAATTTTGGCGGTAAATCCTTGTAGGGCTCGTTTATATGCAAGACATATTCAATCCCATGGTTTGATACTCTTTGCAAAGATTCTCTGCTTTTTTGCTCTCTTTCATCGTTTATGGTAGTTTGTATATGAACCAGCTTGACCTTTGGCTTTCTATTCACCCATTTGAAATATCCCGTATTCTTATAGGTATTCAGATTCTTTGAATTTACGGAATACGTTTCTTTTTTATATACCACATCACCATCGTAAAACTCTAGAATTATATCAATAGCCTTACCAGTGTAGGTAAATTCCTTTTTAAATTCTCTACACTTGCTTATTTGAAAGCTGCCATTATAAAACTCACCACCATTCTCATTCATAACTACCTTTACAACCCTATCGTCTACGTTATAAGTAAAGAAATAGAACATATAGGTATTCGGGTGCTTTTCAATTGGAACAATAGAGTAATATTCGCTATTTGATGCTACACCCAATCCGCTATTCTTCAGTAAAGTTTCCTCATGGTTATTAACAAGAGTAACATCCCCTACCCTCGTATTAACTTTCTTAACCATATAGTCTTCCAAAAAGTTTTGGGCACCAATCTCTTGACATGCTTTGTTATACTCCTCGGGGTTCCTTACATCGTCAAAAAGGTTTAAAAAGAAATCTACATCAAAGGTCATACCATTAGTTTGTATGCCTTTGCCAAAAGGGGTATTCAAAGTTCCCAGATAAGCAGTGTTAGATTTAGATACATTATCAAATGATTCATCTATTGTGGGGATATCTCGCTCATCTAGTATTACATCATAGGTAGAATAGAATAATCGCTTAAAACCTAAATCTTTAGCAAATTTAGTAGCAGTGAATAGATTAATTAAAACAGTTAGTGATTGATTGCTATGCTTTAATCCATTAATTTGGATATCTACGTGAAAATCATTTGTATGCCTATAAAATCTAGTATAGTAAGAGTGATGGGTAAGTGGGTTGTAAGCATCAAATAAGTAAAAATCAACCATTTTTTGAATTTCCGCATCAACGGGGTAATGAGAAATTAAAATAATATTTCTACCCAACGCTTTCATGCTCAATATTGTATCTTTCGTTAGTTGCACCCGACTTTTTAAATTCGGATAAGTACCAATGATTAAAACCTCCTCTTTGTTATTTTGCTTTTGTGGGTTTATCAAGTTTATTAATTTTTCTGCATCCTCATCAATGTTCCCGCTCAAGTAATTCATTCCTTCCTCTTTATGATATCGGTTTAGATATACGTCAAGGTTATACATTAACTTGTGTAGGGTAGGGTATTGTAATGCTTCTTTTATTACGATAGGATTTAATTCCTTATTTCCTCTATCACCTTTGGATGGAAACAAAAAAAGGTCGGCACATTTAAAAAAATCGTCGGTATCACTTCTTTCTCCCCATACAACACAATTATTTAATCGCTCATCCTCTTGCTTCCACTCCATAAGTGGCCTCCAATAACTTTCAAAGTTTTCAGCTTGATTCCCTAAAAAATGAAACTTTATCTTGTACTCATGTAGTTTTGAACACAGCTCAAAAGCATACTTTTGATTCTTCCTAGGGGTAAATAATCCAACAATAATAATATGTTTATAGTCTGGTTCTAATCCTAGCTTTTTTCTGTATTCCGATTTCTCTTGTGGTTTCTTATCCACTGGGTATTCAATCACTTCATACGGTACACCTAAGTGTATGTATTTCATTGTATTGTATGGGCTTACAAATACAAACTTGTCTGGCGTGTATTTCTTATTGCTAGGATTGAAGCTACTATCGTGAGTGGTTTCTATTATGGTATACTTTCTATCTTCCCTATATACCCAATCGCTAAGTTCACTACTCATGAACATTTCAGGAAACTCCTCCATAGATATAACGTCAGGTTGAAAAGATTGAATTATATCCTTAAACTCTTGGGTTTTATTTTCACCCAAAGATTTGAACCTATCATTGCCAACTAGATTAATAATTCGGTTACGTTGTACCACAAACTTCCAAGCGACAAATGCATGTTCCACCACCATGAGTTCAAACTCATTTTTAAGTAAAGCGACCTTGTTGACCGTTACTTGTGGGGCACCCCCAGTACTCAAGTGCGGAGTTACTATTAAAAGTTTTTTCATTTTGAATATTTAAAGTAATCAAAGAACCAACGATAACGATTGAATATCCAATCACAAATACCATCGCCTAAGATTGATTTAGCATCAGATGGTTTCATTTCCAAATTGTTTCTTATGATGTGGTCACAAAAAGCAGCAATTGTATCATCTTCTTGCGTTATCTGTGGTATAAAATCAAAATTGTGATTATAGTATGGAATTTCTAGGTAGTTGTATATTCTAGCCATCTCCATGTCTGGTCGCAAACAAAAATCTTCATACTTTATGAATAATATTTTGTGAGCATTACCTACTTGTATAATTGCCTCTAGCCTTTCAATTGCAATACCAATAGGAACTCCCGAAGCAAAAGAATCTACACGCTTTGATATTGTTACGTTAGATAAATTTCCCCAATTAATCATATTGTTATCAATATCGGGGTTACGTCGGTATAATTTTTCCATACTAGAAAATACATCACGTAAATCCCTAACCATGCAAATTACTTTAGGTTGGTATTTCATGAATGACTCTAGCCAATCAATATAAAATCCCCATGAGCGACCTTTATCTAAAAAGTATTTTTTATCCGTTAATCCTTTAGCGAATCCATGTATGCCCTCATTACAAAAAGATGCAAACCCTTTTGCGACAAGGTTCCTATCTTGAGCCCTAAACTCGGGAACCTCCGAGTAGTTTCTTCTAGCCCCATATATTAATTCCATCAATCCACTTGTAGGTGTTACATAAAAGTCTGGATTTTGCCCCATAATGTTTTGAAGCATAGTGGAACCACTTCGGGGTAGGCTACTTTGAAAAAAGATTTTAGGAGACATTATTTATTTGATTTAAAACTTGTTCAACAGAAGGGTGGCACTCAAATGTTTTTTTATTTTCCAAACACATAATCAATGGTGGTACACCTTGAATATCTCCCCACTCCTTTACACCATATTTCATATTTGACCCACACTCTAAATCGCACCCTCCTCTTACATAAGAATATTTGTAATCTTGGGTTCCTTTCCTAAATGGTATTCTAAACTCTGGAATCAAAGAGGAGCCTAGGTGTACAATGTTGGTGTCAGTAGTGCCCGCCAAATGAAGCAATCCGCTATCCATAGTAACAAATGCATGAGCATTACTTATGATGTGCCATGTATCGGATATTGACGTTTTGTTCATTAAGTTTAAACCCTTTTCAATCTCAAAATTGAATACGGGCTTATCTACGTTGAAAAACCCCCTTTCCGATGAATCCTTACCTACCGAAACTACACTGTACCCCATTTCAATTAGTTTTGCAGTGAGGTTCATCCAATTAATTGCTGGCCAAGTTCTAGTTCCCCATGTGGTTACGGGGTGTATTACAATATATTTTTCGCCAAGTATTTGTTCTTTTTTTATTTCCTCAGTTGGTAAGTAAAAGCACTCCATTTCACTTTTAGTAAGCATGAATCCCAAGTGAATAGCATGGAATTGCCTTATATCAATACGATTGTGCTTATATTCTATTCCCCTATCATTTTTTTTACCGACGTTGTAAAATGAATTATGTATTAGGTAATTATCCTTAAAATAATCAAAATCTACGGACTTAAACTTATAGCTAAACTCTACATAAGGGTTTTTCTTAAATAGTTCGGGCATAGGGGAAAGAACGGTAATCTTTTGTCCATAAGCCTCGCTAATCTTTCTAATGGTTGGGGTCGCACATATTAAATCCCCTAATCCATTACAAGCTTCTAAATTTAAACAAATTGGTTTCATATACTTAAAAAGTAATCATAATACTGGTTTGCGTTTTTATCCAGAGCTTTGTCTATGACTCTGTAACCAAGTGATTCTAAAAAATTTATTGCATTTTTGTTAGGGGTCAAATCTTCAATCCAAATCTTTGGTTTATCTGTAATTAAAATATTTAACATTCCTTCAAGAGCTGATAGTTCATGTCCTTCTATGTCTATTTTTATGAAAGAAACTTTATTATCTAATTTTAAGTCATCTAACTTCAAAACAATATTGTGGTTAGTGCCAGCAGAATCAACTTTAACTACCCCGCAATTAAATTGGTGGCCATCATTGTAATTCACTATAGATGTTCTACTGCCAATTCCGACGTTGAATGTTTTTACATCCAATAATTTTGAGGTGTTATATTTTAATAGTTTATAATTTTCATCATGAATTTCAAAAGCTAATATTTTACTTAAAGGGAAATGATATTTAAATTGTAAAACGTGATTTCCTATATTAGCTCCTATATCTAGTATGTAGCCAGAAGTGTCAAAATAATCTTTCCAGTTGTTAAAAATCTCAAACTCAAAGAAATCTTTATGCTTAACTATATCGTCTGAAATACATTCTGGTGATTCAAATATTTTCATAGGAACCCCCTTAATTGAAACCATTCTGGTATCTCTAGCCATTCTATACTTTTGAATGTAAAAAAATAAACTTGCTGATAAAATTACTGTATTTTCAATATACTTTGTATATTTACAATAAAGAATTTTACATGGAAAACATACATATTCCAATAAGTATGGGAGAGGCCATAGACCGACTAACAATTCTGAAGATTAAGTTAATGTATATCAAAAATGATGAAAAGCTAAGTAACATACGAAAAGACCACGATTTGCTTGAGAAAGCCATATATAAATACTACCCTGAAGCTCCCATTTTCCCCTTAAAAGTGGATTCCCACATTTTTGGTGAATTGTTCAAGGTTAACAAAGAGCTCTGGGACGTTGAGGATAAATTGAGAGTTTTAGAAAGGGGTAAAGATTTCGGCTCAGAGTTTGTTGAACTCGCCCGTAGTGTTTACTATTTGAACGATAATAGGGCTAATGTAAAAAAAAGAATCAATATTGAATATAAGTCAGAGCTGATTGAGGAAAAGTCCTACGAGGCTTATTGATTAAGATTACTAAATCATGATTATAGTACTGTTTGGTCAGCCAGCTTCTGGGAAAACTACCCTTGCCGAAAAAGTTCAACGAGAGCTTTTCATCAAGGAAAACGCTTCTTATCCAATAATTGATGGAGACGAAATAAGAGAAATATTTAAAAACAAAGATTACTCTAGGGAAGGTAGAGTTAAGAACCTGAATAGAATTTCTGATATAGCAACCTTCCTTGCTCACAAGTACAAAGTCGTAATAGTTAGTGCAGTTTATCCCTACAACGAAGCAAGGATGTACCTTGAAAGTGTTTACGAAAATGTTGCTTGGGTATTTTTAAACTATTATGGAGAAAGGGGAAGAGAAGACTTCCATGTAAAAGATTTTGAACTACCAATACCAAAAAATAATTTATTACCAATAAACACAAGTAAAGATGACATTGAATTCGCAACCCAGAAAATATGCTCTTTTTATTGGAAGATATCAGACCTTACATGAAGGTCATAAATATCTATTCAGAAAGAAAATTGAAGAGGGAATTCCAGTTTTAGTTGCAATCAGGGAAATGCCGATTGACGATAAAAACCCGTTCACCCCTACTCAAGTTATGGACTTATTTATAGCTGACGATGAGTGCCAAAAATGGTTTTCAGAAGCTATGATGGCAATGATGGTTATACCAAACATTGAGGGAGTTTACTATGGTCGTGACGTGGGATATAATGTGGAGCAGATTGAAGTGCCAATAGATATTGCAGCTATTTCAGCAACAAAAATTAGGGAGCAATTAAAGATTGAGGGTAAGCTATGATAGTCCAGAAGAAAAGGCACCTTGCTAAAACTATAAGTTATAGAATAGTAAGCACTGGAATAGGCTTCTTGATAATGTATGCGGTTTCAGGAAGCATTAAGATTGGTGCTGCTTTTGGTGTTGCCGAGATAGTGTACAAACCTTTGCAGTATTACATACACGAAAGGATTTGGTATCGCTGGGTTAAGTATGGGCTCAAGGATGAAAAGTAAATATTTTCATGTGAGCTAAATATTCTTCAAGACCCTCTTCTATCTGATATCGTGGCTGCCATCCATCCATGAAATTTTCCTCTTTTGCTTCTGTAAAAAATTGATAATTTTCTGGGATTTCAGTTTCTTCGGTGTATTCAAAAGGTATTTTTAGACAGTTCATTACCTCTTCAAAACTTCTGGCCTTTCCACTACCAACATGGTAATATTTGCCTGATAAACTTTTGTAATTATTCCAAGCATGGATATTTGCTTCTACTACGTCAGTTATATAAACAAAATCTCGTTGTGGATTCTTAGGAAACAAACTTATTTTTTCGCCCCATTTATGCTTTTGATAAGCTTGTAGTGCTACCGAGGACATTTTACCTTTATGAAGCTCATAATGTCCATAAACATTAAAATATCTTAATGCTAGCCCGCCATTAGCCAAAACATATTTTTCTCCTATGTATTTACTCCAAGCATATAGCGTTTCAGGCATTCCTTCATTACCCTCAACTGAGGCAGATGAGCTAAATATCAAAGGAACATTATTCAGCTTACACCAATCTGAAATAATAAAAGTAGGTTCAACGTTAAGTTTCATCATTTCTGCTACGTCTTTATTTTGAGTATCAGAACAAGCACCTATGTGAAAAATTACGTCAGGATTAATTTTTGTAATATATTCCCTTAAATTGAACCTCCAATTACCTTTTTGAAATATCCAAGTGTCAATTCCTAAAACAATGAAACCTTGTTTTTGTAATTCCAATTGGAGAGCTTTGCCAATAAAGCCTCTATTTCCAGTTACACAAATCTTCATATTACGATATTCTGAATTGCGAAGGTATGCCATCTTCATCCATCATTTTATTACAAGCTAAAATATTCTCTTTATAAAATTCTTTTTTATCATA
>Ga0315909_10004956_pt1 | contig 15478 bp, 19 predicted proteins | sample LakEriMetagenome_11_FD_203527 | JGI IMG/M metagenome (GOLD analysis project Ga0315909, IMG submission 203527) | Freshwater fungal communities from buoy surface, Lake Erie, Ohio, United States - Buoy 2 MA125 | ecosystem: Environmental > Aquatic > Freshwater > Lake | place: USA: Lake Erie, Ohio...
CCCGGGGCAAAGCCCCTCCGAGGCTTGCAAAAATCGCGGGGGTTTTTTTCCCGGGGGCGCGGGTTACGCCCGGTTTTTTATGACCTGCGCTGGGTGTAGCAGATGAAGGGCAACGATAAGGATCGTTTCACGAAGCAGCGCCACGTAGCGACCGAGGACATCAATCGTCTGGTGGCCTCGATTGATCTGGTGCGCGCGTTCGAGGAACAGGGTGCCGTGGTCGAGCGGGCCGGGGCCTTGCACAAGTGCAACTGCCTGTGGCACTCGGAGACCTCGCCCTCCTGCTGCATCTACCCGGCCGAGGATCGCGCCCCGCCGCACTACCACTGCCACGCCTGTGGGGCGCACGGCACGGTGATCGATCTACTTGAGGACAAGGCCGGCCTGACCTTTGAGCAGATCCTGGTCAGACTCGCCGAGCGCGCTGGATGGTGGCCGGAAGGCCTGACCAAGGACGGATTCAAGAAAGCACCACCGAAGACCAGCGGAAGCGATCAACGAGCGGAATGGACGCCCATCGTTCCGGTGCCGGACAAGATCGTGGCCGAGTGGATGAAGCCTGAGCAGTTCAAGACCTACAAGTCCGGCCGGCTGCCCGTGCGGATGCACGTCTACCGCAACGCCGCTGGCAAGGTCCTGGGCCTGATCAACCGCTACCTCACGCCCGGAGACCCTGAAAAGAACATCAAGCCAGGCAAAGAGCCCCTGCCGTGGACGTTCTGTGAGAACAGCATCACCCACCAGTCGGAGTGGCGCTGTCGTCGGTGGGAATCACCGCTGCCGCTTTACGGCCTGGATCGCCTGGCTGCTGCCCCACCGGATGCCCCGGTCTTCGTCTTCGAGGGCGAAGGAAAAGCCGACGACACGCAGGCCCGCAGCCTGTTGCCGGGTCCATGCCTGTCCTGGTGTGGCGGATGCAAGGCCGTCAAAAAGAATGACTGGTCACCGCTCGCCGGGCGCACGGTCTACATCCTGCCCGACACCGACCAGGCCGGCCTCGATGCCCAGACCACCGTGGCCGGCATCCTGCACGGACTTGGATGCAAGGTCCACTGCGTCCGCACCATCGACTACGCCGACCTGCTCGGAACCCAGCGCCAGACCCTGGTCGAGGCAGCCAAGGCCCAGGCCTCGCGCTGGGGCGAGGACCTCGACAAGTGGATCTTCACTGTCGCCGACGGCATCGACATGCCCGCCGGATGGGACCTGGGTGATGCTCCCGCAGAGTGGACCGCCGCCACCGTCCGCCCCCTGATCGATCGCGCCCTCCCCGTGCTGGATGCGCCTGCCGCCATCTCGGCCGCTCCCACCGACGAATCCCTGGAAAAACACTGCGCCGCCATACCCCTGCATGCGGTGGGATATGCTCAACGCCTGATCGCCCGCTTCGGGGCCGACCTGCGCTATGACTTCAGCCGCCAGCATTGGATCACCTGGACCGGCACGCATTGGTCCCCAGACCGTGATGGTGCCGCTATGCGCGCGGCCATCGCCACCGCCGAAGCCCTCCGCGGTGAGGTCAAGCATCGCCCTCCGCACGTTCACCCGGACCTATACGCGGAACGATACTATACCCTCATCGGCCGCACCGCCCGGCTCAACATGCTGGACGATTCACGCGCTTTGCCCGGCGTGACCATCCGCGACAAGCGCGACTTCGACCACGATCCCTACCTGCTCAACACCCCATCGGGCACCTACGACCTGCGCACCTTCGCGCGCCGGCCTGCCCGGCGGGAAGATCTCGGCTTGGCCATCACCACCTGTGCCCCGGCCGCATCCGATGCTCCGCTGCATCCGATCCTCGACAAAGTCCTGGCCAGTCTGACCGGCGGCAGTGCCCCGATCATGCACTACCTGCAAACCGCCCTGGGCGCCTCGCTGGTGGGCGGCAACCGCAGCCAGCACCTCTACGTGCTGATCGCCCCGGGCGGGTGCGGCAAGACCCTCCTGCTCGAAGGCCTGCACGCCATCCTGGGCCAGGACTACAGCGCCGCGGTCAGCCAGACCACGCTGCTCCCATCATCGCAAGACAAGATCCGCAGCGACATCGCCCGTCTGGATGGCCCCCGTCTGGTCTACTGCGACGAGGTCAAGGACGGCATCTTCCTGGATGAATGGCTCATCAAGTGGCTGACCGGTGGCGCCTCCATCGTGGCCCGCTTCCTCAACGAGAACGAGATCGAGTTCCGACCACGCTGCACCCCCTGGATCATCGGCAACGGCCTCCCGCGCGTCCGTGGCGATGACAGCGGCATCCAGCGACGCCTGGTCCTGATCGACCTCCGGCACCATGCCCGTCCGCCTGCAGACCGGGATCCCGCCCTCATGGAATCCATGCGCGACCCCACCCAGGTCGGCCCCAGCCTCCTGGCCTGGGCCATGGAAGGCGCCCGCCGCTACCTGGCCGCCGGCTGCCGCATCGTGGCCCCGCCCGAGATCGCCCAGCCCACCGCGGACTACCTGGTCCAGAACGACCCCCACGCCAGCTTCCTGGCCGACCAGCTCCGCTTCGATTCCGACCGTGAGATCTCCCAGGCCGACCTGCGCCGCGCCTACGAGTCCTGGTGCCACGACGAAGGCCTGGAGCCCCTTATGGGCCAGCGCATGGGCGAACGCCTGCGCCAGCGTGGGGCCACGGTCGGCACCTCCTGGATCCAGGTCAAACACGATGACGGATCCTACCGCAATCGCAAAGTCAAGATCTGGAAAGGGGTTGGACTCGTTCGCACGACCGATCCCGAAGCCGCCGACCCAGCCCAACCCACCATCCCTTGGAACCGTGGAACCGATGGAACCGAGGAATCCTTACGTTCCGGACTTTCTCCAGAAAACTCACCGCGCGTGCGCGCGCGCATAGAAGAGGCGGTACACACCGCGGGCGCGCACGCGCGCGCGCAGTGTGATTCTCCCTCTCTCACGTCACACGAGGAAAGACAAGGTTCCATCGGTTCCAAGGTTCCAACCGACCTCGATATCCACCCCGACGACCTGGCGAGATTCTAGGCCATGAATCTTCCCACCCAGACATCGCTGATCACGCCACCCACCACCGCCCCGGTGGACGCCCGTCAGGCCTACCTCGACCTCGCCCGCCAGGCCGTCAGCCGTCAGGCCCTGGGCCAGCGCCTGAGCCGCGAAGAGATCAAGGCCATCCGCGAGGCCGCCCTGCTGCAGGCCACGGACACCCACTGGAGCGACCGCGCCGCCTGCGCCGCTGACATGGGCCTGGCCGCCAAGAAGATCGAAGCCCTGGCCGCCGCCGGCTGTCCTTTACCCCCGCACGCGCCCATCCCGATGGTCCCGGTCTTCCGCTGGCTGCGCCTGCATGAATCCACCACCCCCACGCCTACCGACCCGCTGGAGGCCGCCCGCAGTCTGGGCGATGCGCAAAGCGCCGAAGACCTCCGCTTCCGCCGGCTTAAGAACGACCGCATCGAGGGTCGGCTGATCGCCGAGGCCGAAAGCGCCGCCCTGACCGCCCTGGCCGAGATGGTCCGCACCCTGCGCAGCGAACTGTTGCACGCCCTGCCTGACCGCGCCGCCGATGCCCTGGCCGAGTGCAACGACCGCAAGGCGCGCCTGCGCTGCCTCCGCGACCAGATCCAGACCGCCCTCGCTGACTGCGCCCGCCGGGCCGGCGTAGGGGCGGAAGAAACCACCTGAACGGGAATGCACCATGCCTGACCCCACCCCCACCTGTCCCGTCTACGCCAGCCCCGCCGAGGAAGCCCTCCTGCGCCTATCCACCAGCCCGTCCGTGCTGGATGCCCTGCGCGCCGATCCCAGCACCCAGGCCGCCGTCCACGAAGCCCTGGACCTCCTGCGCAGCCAGGCCGTCAGCTTCGCCCTGCGCGCCGGCTTCCGCGTGGTCGAGATCCGCAGCACCCGCCTCCCCCATCCCACACTAGCCCGTTACGAGGTCCCCCATGCCTGAATCAGACCGCACCTCCACCCACACCGATCTGCCCGTGTCCGACCTGGACACCACCCTGGCCGACAAGACCCGCTGCAAGCGCGACCCGGCCACCATCGAACGCTATGCCGCCATCCTGGATGACCTGCCGCCCATCGAGGTCTACCAGGTCGGCACGCGCCTCCTGGTCACCGATGGTGCCCACCGCGTGGCTGCAGCCCAGGAGTGCGGACGCACCACCCTGCCGGCCCTGCTGCTCACCGGCCGCACCGAGCACGAGGCCTGGCTTGCCGCCATCACCGCCAATCAGGAGCACGGCCTCCCGCTCAAGGCCGCCGACCGCCGAAAGATCCTGAGCCTGCTCCTGGATGACCCCCGCCTGCGCAAGCGCAGCGACCGCTGGCTGGCCGACCTGATCGGATGCTCCCCGACCACGGTCGGCGACCTGCGCCGCGAACGCGAGCAGATCGGCGCCATTCCCACCGAACCCGAGCGCACCACGCGCGACGGCACCACCATCCACGTCCCCACCCCGCAGGCCCCGGCCACGGTGGGCGACCCCGTCCAGCCTACCGATGCCTGCGCCGATGCCGATCTGTTTGCGGGCGATCACGCCGTAAACCCCAACGTCCAGGTGGTCGTCCGCGATAACACTGGATCGATCGGCAACACGGGCGGCATAGCCGTGGAGAAAACCCTCCCCGGCGACACCAGCCGCACCCACGCCCTGACCCGCGCGGTGCGATCTCTCATCGCCGAGCAACTGCGCACCGGAGCCTCCTGCATCGCGCCCATGGCTGCCCTCCAGGCCCTGGCCCTGCGCTGGGGCCTCACTGCCAGCACCCGCTGCCACGACATCTGCCGTCAGGTCCTCCTGCGCCGTGGCATGGCCCTTGACCAAACTGAGGAACTGACGCACACCTTCGCCTCGGCTGTCGCCTGGTCTTTGGCCGATGCCCTGGAATCCCCCGCCGTGTCCACCAGTGACCTGATCGACCTCGACCAGATCGCCATCTGGTGGGGTCTGGATCCCGAGGTCTTGCGCATCCATGCGGCCAAGAGCGTGCCGGCATGATCCGCACCGTCCTCTCCCGTGCCGATGCCGAGTCCTTACCCATCCTCTGGCGGGAGGGTTCCGTTCTGGCTCGCTTGGCCCATCTGATGGACTACTGGAAAAATCTATGTGTGCCCCATGTCTACCTGGGCACCAGCAGTCGCGAGATGGATATGGCCGTCGTCACCCCAGCCAGGCGATTGTGGTGCATCGAAGTCAAACTCAGCCTGGCCGATTGGAAACGAGATCTCACCAAGCAGGAGTATCCCGCCAGCGTGCGCCCCACCCGGTTCTATTACGCCGCTCCAGCCTCCCTGGTGACCTGGCACGATGATCCCGTGCGCCCCTGGCGATCCTGTCCGGATCTGCCCGACTGGATCCCCGCCCACGCCGGCATCCTGTGGCTGACCAACGAACGAATCATTACCACCGGCGACAACGGTCACTGTCAGGTGGAAGATCGTCCGCATCCCAGTGGCGCCATCCGTCCTGCGAAAAGCCTGCACCGCCAGCCATTGTCCGATCGCCACTATCTCGAACTGCTGCAAAAGCTCGGCAACCAGTACTGGCGTCACGTCGCGGAGCGCGACACCCCCACCCCCTTGCGCGTGGAGTTGACCCCATGACCACCACACCCCCACCCGCCTGCGCCCGCCTCGCCGCCGCCAACCTCCCACCCGTCCAGGAGGCCCGCGCATGACCCGCCTCCTGGGCGACCCCGCCAACCGCATCCGCACCGTCCGCAAGGTATTGCGCGGACTCGCCCAGGCCCAGGCCGATGGCACCGCCGCCATCTGCCAGCACTGCAAGCGCCCCTTCCGCCCCGCCCTCGCCGATCGCGCGCTGGGCGCGACCTACTGCTGCGTCACCTGCTTTGAGTCCGACCAACAGAAACCCCCGTCCACGAAAGGGACACCATGACCATCACCATCAACTTGGACTTCGCGTCCATTGTCAGCGAAGCCGTCCAACCGGAGCGCATCAAGCCCCTGGTGGAGAACGCCATCCGCGACGCCATCAATGCCGCGATCCAGCATGCGACCTCCTACAAGAGCCGATTCCAGGAGGAATTGATCGCACAGTTGTCCGAGGCCCTGCCGCATGGGTTGGCCATCGACGACATGTCCAAGTTCCAACATGTCCTTAACGCTGCAATAAATGAAGCCGTCCACGGCCAAAATGCCAAGACCGTGCAGACCGCACTGGCGGTCGCCGCCAAGAAAGTCATGCCGGACGTTCCCACCCGCATCAAACTGTCGGAGCTGATCGCGGCAGCCCGCGCAGGATTGCACGTGAACGAAGGCGAAGAGTTCTATGCAGAACTGGAAATGAACGAATATGGCGGCCGTTTATTCCTCGACGATGACGCCTGCAAACGTGAACGCAAATGGGGATCCGACATCATTCTGGCCTTTACCAAGGAAGGCGAGGTCTTTTCCCTACGCCTAGATGGCCGGGACATCACTAGCGCTGGCGACCTTTTCCTGGGTGATGCCGATCCGAAAAGCATTCCGGATGCCTGCGGCCGATTCGATGGCTTGCTGTTGTCCATGTACGTGGGCCGTACCTCGATCGAGATCGATGGCGATGCCGACGATGTGGAAACATGGGCAGAACCGAAGGACGGTGAACCATGAAAAACAGTCGCATCGAATGGACCGATCACACGTTCAACCCCTGGATCGGCTGCACCAAGGTTTCTCCGGGGTGTGACCACTGCTATGCGGAACGGCTGATGGATCACCGCATGCATAAGGTGTCGTGGAATGGCGCCCGCGTGCGCACGTCGTCCTCCTACTGGCGGCAGCCGTTGCGCTGGGACAAGGACGCCGCTGCGTCCGGAACCCGCCCTCGCGTCTTCTGCGCCTCGCTGGCCGATATCTTCGACGGACACCCCTCCATCACCAGCGGATGGGTCGGAGATCTCTGGCATCTGATCCACAGCACCCCGCATCTGGACTGGCTGCTGCTGACCAAGCGCCCGCAGAACATCGCCCATATGCTCCCAGAATCCTACGGCATGCCGGCGTGGGGCTATGGATGGGACAACGTCTGGCTAGGTACCTCGATCGAAAATCAGGGAACGGCAAACCTGCGCTCCGTTGAACTGCGCATAATACCAGCCCGCCATAGGTTTATCAGTTGCGAACCCTTACTGGGTCCGGTGGAGATCCATCTTGACGGAAGGCTCCACTGGGTCATCGCCGGTGGTGAATCCGGACCGCAGGCCCGCCCGCTGCATCCAGACTGGGCGCGATCACTGCGCGATCAGTGTGTGTACTCCGGAACCCCTTTCTTCTTCAAGCAATGGGGAGAATGGGCTCCCTGGGATGACGACAACTGGTCGCTGCCCGCAGGAGCCGATGACGTGATCGCCCACGATCACGCCATCACCCTGGACGGCGTCGAGTTTCTACGGGTCGGTAAAAAGCGTGCCGGCCGCTGCCTGGATGGTCTCACCTGGTCGCAACTGCCCGCAGAGATGCGAAAGTCCACCCCATGACCGACACCCCACACCCGGGCGAAATCACCTTCCCCCGCTGCCCGATCTGTCAGGCCGAAATCCGCGGCACGCCACAGGTGATCTGGATCGACGGCAGCCGGCAGTCCACCGGCCCCTGTTGTTCCGTCCATCATGCCCAGTCCCGCGCCATCCATCAACTGACCGATCTGGTCCAGCGTCTGCGCGCCCAGCAGGACGGGATCGAAGGAGATGATCATGCCTGATCCTGTCCTGGCCCAGCGCATCCAATCGGTCATGGCTGACCATCACGTCAGCATCTACGACCTGCTCATGGATCCCATTTTTACCGATCGCACCTACCCCGAACTCGCCCGCATGGTCGAACGCGGCATGGTCAGCCTGGCCGATCTGCGAGATCTCTCCCAGGCCATCGGCTGCACCATGGCTGACCTCTGCGGCACCACCCGCCCCGTGCGCGTCTCCTGCCATCTCGACGGCCGGGGCTGCATCCGCGAAGTCCAATCCACCGACGGAACATGGAGCCGCGCATGAGACTCTGGAAATACCATAGCGAGACGGGGACCGTCACGTCGATCGAAGGCACACCCTATCCAGGCACCGATGCCGATGGTGAAACCTGCTACGACAATACGCACTTCCATACCGAGGACGAAGCCTGGAAACACATGATCGAGGATGTCAGGGCCGGCGTGAGCCTCGCCGGAATGGCAGTGATAAGCACCAGAAAATCACTGACCGCAGCGGAACACGAGGCGGGACAGGCGTGCAAACGCTACAGCATCGTCATGAAAAACCTGCCGAAACACATGCAACAGATGATGAGGAGCGAACCATGACCCCCACCACCCAAAAAGCTGACGTGGCGCCCGCGTCGGGCGCTCACGTCCAGCGCGTTGTTGGGCAGACCGAGCCACAGGAGATGAAGCCATGAAACAATCCTATGTCGTGATCCGTGACGTTCTGCGAGTCCACGGATCGCAGACTTTCTGCGTCGAGGCTGAGTCTTACGAGGAAGCCGCCGCGCTTGTTTACGCCGGGAAAGGTGAGCTTGATTATGAGGAAATAGAGGTACAGGAGTTGTCCGACCATTGCGATGTATCTTTGCCGGATGATCGTAAATCGACGCGCATTGATGGTAGGAAGGCCCGTATTCACAACCCCACAGATCACCGGGCCGGCGAAGGAAAGCCATGAATAACATAAATCAACCCACGTCGCCGGCTCCGGTGCAACGCGTTGTTGGGCGGCTTTCTAGTGAAGTGCTGACCATTGAGAGACAATTAGAGAAATTAAAGGCTTTATATGTAGAAATGGTTGCAACCATATCACTTGAGGGGAATAGCAATGAGCCTGTCTACAAATTGCGCAAGTGCGTGCAATTTAACATCAAGCACGCAATTGAAGCTTGCGATATGCCGGAATTAGTTGGATTGCTACTTGATCCGCCCAACACCGCCATCACCCTCAAGCACATGAAGCTCACCCCCGTGCCGAAGTCCAAGAAACCCCAACCCGCTGAACCCCTCCCCGACCGCCTCGCCGACTGCACCGTCCCTGAACTGGTTATGGCCATCGGCTCCATCCTGCCTCCCGGCGACTGCGCCAAACTCCTGCACCGCTGCCGCACCTACCGCCTCGACACCCAGCAGGCCGTGCTCCAGGCCCAGATCCACGCCCACCTGGAAGAAATCGCCAGCGCCGCCCGTGTCCTGGATGATCCGCAGTCCACCCCCACCGCTCGCGCGGATGCGCACCGGCACTGGCTGGCCGCGCACGATGCCCTCACCCACCGCTTCGCCGAATCCCTGGATCTGCAATCCCGCACCCCATGACCCCCAATGACCCCCGCCGACTACCTGCGCATCGCCTGGCGCATCCTGGCCCCGCCGCCCGGCGGAACTATCTGGGACTGGCTCTGCCGCCACGGCCGCATCCCCGCCAGCGAATCCGGCCGGCCGGGCCCGTGGATGCCGGGCCAGGCCACCCTCTTTCGTAAGCCCTTGTCCATCGCCTGGGCGCGCCTGACCCTCTCCGATCTCCCCACCGACCCCCACGCCCGCCACGCCGCCGCGATCCTGGTCTGCGCGCCCAGCCAGGTCGGCAAGACCAAGTCCTTCCTGCACGGCGTCCTGGCCTATGCCATCGACGTGATGCGGACCAATGTCGCCTTCATCACCCACAAACAAAAACAGATCAAGCAGCACCTCCGGATCCGCCTGCTGCCCATGTTCGAGTCCACCCCGCGCTTGCAACGCTACCTACCCACCACCGAGGCCCTGCGCCGCGAACGGTTGGGCGGAAGTCTCTGGCAACTAGAAGGCGCCAACCTGCACGCCATCTGTGGCAACGTGGCCAGCGACCTACGCGAGTACTCCCACCAGATCGGCATCAGCGACGAGATCGAGGCCTACACCGACGACGTTGATGGAGAAGGCGACCCCATCACCCTGTTCCTGGATCGCCAGAAACGCTACGAAGACACCAGCCTCTTCGCCGCCGCGTCCACCCCCAACCGCGTCGATGGCCATACCTGGTCCAAACTCTGCCAGGGCACCCATGAGCGTCTGCTCATCCGCTGCCTGGCCTGCGGTCAGGACCAGGACCTCAGCCCGGACCACCTGGTGGCCCTGGATACCGCCCTGACTCCGGACGAGATCCACCGCCGCGATGCCGCCGCCTACGCCTGTCCCGCGTGCGGGGTCCTGCATCGCACCGACGCCAAGGACCGCATGGTCGCCGAAGCCATCGCCGCCGATCGTTGGGTGCCGGGTACCTGGCAGATCGACGACGCGCATCCCTCCGGCCACTGGACCCCGGCCACCGCCTGGCGTCTGACCGCCAACGGCAAGCAAGAGGTCGTGGACCTGGGCACCTGGACTGCGAAGGGTGACAATCCCCGCTGGCAACTGGCGTCCTGGACCGCCCCGCTCAACGCCTGGCGCACCTTTCAGTTTAACTATTTACACCATCCGGAATGCGCCTGTGGACGCTTTCTGGCCCACGAACTCAAGGCCGCGCTGGGCCGGGCCGAAGAATACCACGGCCACGTCACCGGCTGGCGGGCTGAGCCCTACCTCACGGCCGGCACCGCCCTGACCACCGATGCCGTCACTGCCGCCATCGGCGCGCCGTATCGCCTGGGCGTTGGCCCGGTCACCCCGCGATGGCTGATCGTCACCGCCGACCAGCAGGGCAACAGCGTCTCCACCTGCTGGTTCGCCTTTGAGGTCCGCGCCGTGGCCCCGGGTGGCGAATCCTGGTTAGTGGATACCGGCACCGTCCACGGCATGGCCGGCTTGCGTGAACTGGAGCAGCGCACCTACCTGTGCGGCGGTGTATCCACCCGGATCGCCCGCATCGCCGTGGACGGATCCAACGGCAACGTCTGGCGCGCCCTCCGCGCCTGGGCCGCAGAATCCTATCAGGCCCTGCGCGTAGCCGGGGCTAGCCCTGATGCCGCCAAGGCCGGAGTCCGGCGCATCCTCCTGGAGGGCGACGCCAGTCTGGCCGCAGACACCCCCTGGCGCGAACGCGTCCCCGGCAAGCGCGACCTGGCCCACATTCCCGAAGGCTGCCGGATCTTCCGATGGAACAAGACCTGGTGGAAAGACCACGCCGCCGCCCGTCTCGCCGGCCAGGACGGTCATCCGCCGTTGCACTTGCCCACCGATGACCCGGAGATGCCCAAGGCGCTCAAGGTCTACCTATCCAGTCTCACCAGCGAAGAACGGGTGGTAGCCCGCATCGGCGCGCCCGGTGGCCGCAAGCGCGATGCCATTGTCTGGCAGGAACGCCTGGTGAAGGATCCTACCGGCCGCGAACACCAGCGCACGGATACCCACTGGTGGGATGCCTGTGTGATGGCTGACGTCCTCAGCGACCTGATCGGCGCCTTCCGCGTCGAGGCCGCCGGCCCCGATTCCGGGCCCACCCCGGATCCAGTCACCCCCACCACGCGCCCCGCGCCGCCACCACCCACCCCAGGCCGCCCACGCCTGACCCGGCGCTTCTCCCGCCTCGCTCGCCGAAAGGTATAGCCATGCCCCAACCCTACCACCTGCGCTACGTCTACCCCAAGCGATCGCGCTGTCCCGCCTGCCAGTCCCGTGAGTGGTCCTCGGCGGGACGCTCTGGCGCCACGGAATACCGGCGTTGCCAAGCCTGTCGAAAAACCTACAAGGTCCGCGCGCTGGCCGAGGAAATCGAGGCGGGTCTCCCCACCAGTTGTTTGCAGCCGGTTTCCTAATCGCAAACATTTTTTGAGATCGGCCCATGGACCGCCTCGTCCTGCGGGCCACGATCTGCCCCATGGCCTGGACCTACGCGGACTGGGAAGAGCAAAGCACTGACGACGCGCGGCTCACCCGCCTGCGCCAGTGGCGCACCGAACTGCGCCAGGCCCTGACCCTGGAAGTGGACGGCACCGGCCATCGCGTGGCCGCCGCCCAGATCCGCCAGGCCCTGGCCGATAGTCAAGTCGATCTGGAACGCTACGAGGCCAAGGTCGCTGCCGCTTCCGCGACCTCGCGCCCGCTTTTGGTCAGCACGCGCACCCGCACCCCGCTGCGCAGCGGAGGGTACTGACATGGCCACCTCCCGCGCCCTGGCCGTGCGTGCCTCGGCTCGACCCCTCATCCGGGCCGGCTTGACCAGTTTCCGGGCCACCGAGAGCAGCCGCAGCCGGTGCCGGGTCTCCGGCAGTTCTGGCGACACGCACGCCGATGACCGTACCCGCCAGGTCCTGCGCGATCTGTCCGGCGATCTGGAGCGCAACGCCGAAGGCTACCAGATCATGATCCACGCGGCGGCTCGGCTGATGGGGGCGCCCACCCCGCGACCGCTCGTTGGCCCGCAGGACTGGCGCGAACGGGTCGTGGCCGCCTGGAGGTCCAAGGCCTCGCGCACCCGGGGCGGGTTCGATGCCCGGGGCATGCTCGCCTGGCCGGCCCTGTGCCCCGCCTGGTGGCGGGCAATGTGGCTCGACGGCGACATCGGCGTGATACCCCGCTCCGATGGCACCCTGGCCTCGATCGAAGCCGATCTCATCGCCGGGGGACGCAGCAAGAACCAGCACGCCCGCGTGGTCGGCGGCGTGGCCTACGACGGTGCCCAGCAGGTGATCGGCTATTACGTCTGCCCGCGCACGGCTGCCGGAACCCCGCAGGAAAGCGCCGCCCAGTTGGTGGGTGCCGAACAGATGACCTTCCTGGCGCACCTCTGGCGGTTGAGCAATTCCCGCGGCGTGCCTTTGATCTCGGCCGGACTGGACAACGCCGAGCGTGTCGATGCCCTGGTCGAAGCCGAAGTCATCAGCGCGGAACAGGCGTCCAATCTGTACGGCGCCATGCAGCGCCAACCCGCTGCCGGTCAGTTTTCTCCAGCCGTGCCCCTGGCAGACGCCGCCGCTGCCCCGGCCGCGTTGCGCAGCACCGATGGCACCAACCCCGCCCTGATCGATTTCCCGGCCGGCACCTACTGGGATCTACCGCCCGGCATGGAGTGGAAGCCCTACAGCCCGACCCGGCCCAACCTCAACGTGGTGGAAATGCTGCGGCAGATGCTGCGGCAATCCTGCGCGCATCTGGGCATCCCCTTCTCGGTGCTGTTCGCCGACTTCACCGGTGTGAACTGGAGCGGCAACCGCGGTCTGGTCAGCCTCACCCGCGATGCCCTCACATGGTGGCGCGGTGGCCTCCTGGAACCATTCCTGGCCCCGATCTGGTCCTGGTGGATCGGACGCGAGTTGGCCAGTGGACGCCTACCTTGGCCGACCGACAACGGCCGCCGCATCGACCCCGCGCTGCTCCTGACCTGTGCCTGGGACTGGCCTATGCCCGAGTGGCCGGATCCCAGCCGCGAGGCCGAAGCCCTCGACCTGCGCCTGACCCAGCAGACCACCAGCCTATCCCGCACCATCGGCCCGGACTGGCCGCTGATCGTCGCAGAGCGCGAGCGCGAGCAGATTCTACAAGACGCCTCGTATATCCGGCGCTGCCAAGAGGCTCACAAAGCCGTGGATCAAGCAGCTATCCCCGGCCTGACCTGGCGCGAAGTAGTCAACCGCGATGCCTCAGCGAACACGATCACCACCATACCTACGGATCCGAAGTCCGCGGCTGACGAGACGCAGGACCAGGACGACCATGATGATCCCAAGGCCTCCGACCGCGCGGTCGCGATGAGCTATGACAGTTTCGGACACCTGATCCGCGCGGAGAAGACCCCATGAAAATCCCCGGACTCGGCCTGGACTTTTTGCGCCTGCTGCTGGACCAGCGCATCCCCGACTGGCAGAAACTCCCCAGCCTCTACCTCTCGCTGCACACCGCCCAGCCCAAGGGCCAGGACGATGCCGAGACCACCTATCCCACCTACGCCCGCCTGCCGGTGGCTCGACAGGGCATCTTCCGCTTCGAGATCATCACCGAGGCCGGCCGCGACAGCGCGCGCGCGACCCTGACCGCGACCCTGTCCTGGCCGCGGGTGCCGGCCCTGGTGGCCGCCCTGCCCCGCATCACCTGGGTGGCCCTCGGACAAGTCGCCACGGGGACGGGTCGCATCTTCTATCCCATGGCCTTACGCACGCCTGGCATCGACGTGGTGGAAGGCCTGATCCCTGAAGTCCAACCCGGCGACCTGCGCATCGACGAGGCCTAGGCCGTGACCACCCGCACCAAGTCCATCCCATTTGCGTTGGGCAATACACAACAGACTGACCACAAAGTCGGCAAGTGCTGGACCTATATTGCCTCGGCCTTTTTGGATGAGACGACCGACATCAACAGCACCGCCACCAACGACGTGCCCCTAGGTGGTACGGCGGACGATTACATCGCCTTTGGCTGCGAGAGAACCTTCGACTCCATCAGTTTCGACACCCAGACAACCCCTGCCGGAGGTTCCCAGGCGATTGAATACTGGAACGGCGCCTGGGTCACACTGACCACCAGTGGCACCGTCACCCAGGCTGACAATACTACCTTCTACTGGGATACGCCAACAGACTGGGCCACCACTACCCTCAATAGCGAGGGGGACGGACCCTGGTATTACATCCGGATCCGAGTGGCCACCAACCGGACCACGGCCGGCGCACTCCATGCCGTCAATCTGGGCGTGCAGATGAAATGGGCGAACGCCCGGTCCATCACCATCCCGGAAACAGGCGTCACCATCCGCCACGCCTTCGTGCACCTGGTGTGGGATTCGTCCGCGACGACAGGCATCGAAAACAAAAACGTCCGAGTACGGTTCAACGCTGCCTCATTTACAGCGGGTGTCACCCGCTGGACCACCACCAACGCCTGGACGCACGGAGAGGCCTGGAAGCATACCTGCACGTTCGATGTGACCGCACTGCTGAGCACCGCCTACGGTGCAGGAGCCACCTTTACCGTCGATGGGGAACTCTCTTGGGTCTATCGCGGCATAGGATCAACCTACCAGTCACACTGTCATGCGATCCTCTGGGTGACCTATGACTATGACGATACCAGCACCACCCAACTGAACTTTGCCGCCTTGCCAGTGGACAGTCTGACCGGAGCCATCGGCACCAGCCAGGCCACCATCGGTGGCACCGGAGGCATCCGACAACTGACCGGAGCGGGCGGAATCATCCAAGAAAACAGTCCATCGATCGTCGATCTCTGGATGCACTATGCCGGCAACGCCGGAGAGGCCGGCACCACCGACTATGATGTATATGGTCAGATCGACAGCGAGGCAGAAACCCTGCTGGCCAACTACGACGCCGCCAATCAAAGCGACTATAATCGGGAAATCATCTGGCGCCGCACCGACCTGACCACCTCCGCTGCGCATGACCTCAAGGCTCGCGTCACGTCGGCTACCGGGGCTACCTGGTCCAACGTCGGAGCTACGGTCTGGGTGGTTTGGTCCTTCACCGAGTCCGGGACCACCGTCCGCACCGGGCAGATGATGCTGCCCACTCAAATATCCCTGGGCCTGGCCGAAGGCACGGCCGCCACCGCGCGGGATGTCTACAACCAGGACTTCTGGA
>Ga0315909_10004957_pt1 | contig 15476 bp, 19 predicted proteins | sample LakEriMetagenome_11_FD_203527 | JGI IMG/M metagenome (GOLD analysis project Ga0315909, IMG submission 203527) | Freshwater fungal communities from buoy surface, Lake Erie, Ohio, United States - Buoy 2 MA125 | ecosystem: Environmental > Aquatic > Freshwater > Lake | place: USA: Lake Erie, Ohio...
TTTACTACCAGGAACTGTTTGAACCTGTACGCTTGGGTTTGGGTTGTTTATTTTCCCAGTTGTGTATTGTGCCATTTTATTTAGATTTAGGATTTGCTGCCTTAGGAGCTTTACTAATACCACCAACTCTACCTGTAGCTTTTTTAGCTGCAGATTTAGGTTCAGCAGATTTAGCCGGTCTACCTTTAGAAACTTTAGCTGCTGAAACAGGAGCATTTGGGTTTACCATGCCTCCTGTTTTGTATTTCATTTTTTTCATCTTTTGATATTAAGAGTTCCAATACTTCTCACAAGCAGTATTGAGATCTTTAAGAATATCCTCATTTAAAGGATTCTTAAGATACTCTAGCACATCTGAAACATTTCTTCCTAACATTGAGTTAGTCTTAGTGTGATAGATATAACCATCTGCCTTATTAACAATATACTTAAAAAATACGGAATCTCTTACAATTGATTTAATTTTTAGAGTTTCCATATCTAAATTTACTGCATCAATGAAAGACTTTGCAGATCTTTCTTTGTTGGTTTCACCACCTAATCCATTGATGTAATTATCCATATTCTCATAGATAATATCATTTGGAGTAGACTTCTTATATTGTGTACTGTTGATATCTACAACTTTTGCAATGTAGAATAACTTAGTACTGTTTTTGTCAAATAATTTCTGAAGTTCAGCCAATGCTTTGTTACGCATTTTCTTGTATTCAGTTCTTGCCATAACGGTCTCTTCTGTTTTATCTAAGTAAAACTTAGGAGCTACTGGTCTTGATCTGGCATCTTCAAAACTTTTTGCCACTAAAGAAAAACCACCTGCTTCAATCCCAAATAATTTAATCCTATCATAAGGATCTCTAGGATCTAAAAACAAAGGCTCATTACCACAAGCAAGACTGATTCTATTCCAGAAATCAGAATTGTCTGGTTTAAGTAATTTTACTTTGTTCCAGAATTGTGGGTCATCAATCTCAATTACATTTGCAGCTAATTCCTTCTCAAGCTCAATAATTGCAGATCTAATTTCTTTAACTTTAGCTTCTTTATCTGGTCCGTTGAGAAGCCTTACATCTGGAGCAAACTCATTAAGTCCTGTAAGGTATCTTATCACCCCATTATTTTCTAAGCAAGCCAATTGCTCATGGTGTACAACACCATCAAAAAGTGACATACCATATTCTTCTAATCCCATATTAGAAGCACTTGCATCAAAGAACGGGCGTACTGCAATAGCTGTTTGTTTTACAGTACCACGTCCGGTTTCTACCATTGTGAAATTTTCCATGTTTTGTTGGTTTTGTTTTTTGTTGGTTAAATTTAATAAAAAAGGGAGGAGTTGCCCCCTCCCTTTTCGCATCTATGATTAGAATGATCCACCAGTGATTGGGTTTCTCATAACAATTTTCAACACTTTAGTAGGGTCTTTAACCCAGATAGCTGGCATTGTTTGAGACATCATCACACGGTAACCATTGAATTGACCTGAAGACTGGAAGCCTTGGCTACGTCCCATGTAATCCATAGTACCATTTTGATACCACCATTTCAATTGATTATCCCAAGACAATTTCAACAAGAAGATGTTGTCATTAGTATTGTCAGTAATATCAAAGATAATGAATGAGTAAGAAGATAATGGGAAACCATCAATGATTGGGTTCTCAATATCATTTGTATGAATGTTGTCAAATGCAGGGTTCAATACAAACTTAACATTTGCCAAGAATGGAATTACATATGAAGTATAAGCAAATCCAAAGTTCAAGTCCATACCTTTACCAGTGATTGCACCAATATCAGCAGCCTGAATCAATAGACCAGAAGCAACTGCTTCTCTTTTGATAGCTTCATTTACCATTCTCATTCCACCCATACCTGTTTGTACAACTAGTGAACGCTTAGGATCTGGACCTTGGAACTCAACTTTACCATTGAAGAAGTTATAGATTTCTCCACGGAATAAATCAAGAGTAAAGTTATTTTTGTTGTATACTCTTTTGAATGAGTTATCCAACTGTCTCCAAAGACCTACTGATAATCTAATATCATCTGGACCATCTTGACGTACTCTACCTCCTTGTCCCCACATTAAGTAAGTCTCAATGTCAGTTGCAATTTTAGAAAGGTGAGCTGCTTCCATTTGAGTTAAGAAAGTTCTAGAAAGATCTCCATTATCAAATGCTTTTTTCACTTTGTCTTTACCCATAACTTTGATCATATCTTCTAATGAAGAGATAGAAGGATCATTGTTAGCACTAAAGTTTCTCCAGATCTCAGTTACAGGAACTGTACCATCTGCATTCATTCCACCTTTAATCATCAAGTCAGCACGAGATGAGATAGAATAATGTACATGAGCTTCAGCACCACCAACAAAGTTATAGAACTCACGGAATGAAGTTCTTGTAGTGATGTCAGAGAATCTTTCACCATATTCACCTCTAGCAGAACCTTTTCTGAATAGTTTAGTACCATTCTCTAAGAATCTGTTATCAAGGAATCTGAAGTTGTCATTGTTTACCAACTGAACTGTATAAACAAATCCATCTCCTAAAGGTAAGATATCTTCATCAGTAATGTACATCTCAACACCATTGTATTTGTCATAAGTGATGATATCACCATGTCCAAATTCTCTTCTGTTGATTTTAATACGGAAAGTATTACCATCTGTACCTTTAAAGGTATTGTTTGGTTCAATGTCTTCAATAATGTATGGAAGGTCTGTAGATACAGGAGTCTGCCATCTGTACTCTCCACGAGCATTATCAACATTGATTACATTTTTACCTCCAAATGATGACATTTGATAAAGAGGCATTTCAACTTTTTGAGCCATAGCCCAAAGGTCTACTGGACCTAAATCCATAGGTTCAGCATCTTTTAACATATTCACTAAGTGATAAGAGTCTACATGCGATGAAGCTTGGTAGGCTGTGTCTCTTAGGAATATCCCATTGTTTAAAACTGGAGTTGCCATTTTTTATTTGTTTTTGTTTGTTACTATTTATTAAAATCTCTTGAACATATTATTTCTAGAGACGGTTCTTTGTACTGGTCTAGAAGCAACAGCAGATCTTCTTTCTGCTTCTTCATCTTGATTTGTATTAGATGAAGCAATTTTTCTAGACTGTTCAGTTTTTAATTGCCTTACTACTTTTTCTGTAGCTTGTTTTCCACCTTGGTCTCTTACTTTGTTTTTGTATCCATTTGGATCAGCAAGTAACCATAAAGCTTCTGCAATTAAATCATGTCTTGGTTCTACAAACTGATACTTTTCTAATAAGTGTCCAAGTAAGTTTGTAGGTTTACCTGAAATTGACGGGTAGTTAGGTTGAACTAATCCAGAGTAAAGTAAACCCTGTGTCTTTCTGTCTAACTTAATACCACCTAATTCTCCTACAGATAATGTATTATACACATTGTCAGTATACAGTCTTGCTTGCTGTGTCTGTTGTTGTTTCTTATACTCTTGCTCTTGTAGTTGTCTTGCAATAATTTCTTCTTGCATTCTATCCAACTTAGGTTTAAACTGATTAGCTTTTTGAGCTAATCTATCTAAATCTTGCCAATCTTGAATTTCTGCTTCTATTTCTTCAGCTGTTCCAAAATTAGTTGCCCAAAGATATTGTCTTGCAATCTCAGCTTGATCTCTTTCATCATCTGGGTCAAGTTCTCTTATTTCTTCTACTTGAGCTAAAGTTCTAAATAGACCTTTAAGATCTTGTCCACCATCAGCTACATATTTAGCAGCATATTGAAGTTCTTCTGGTAAAGCTTGAAAAAATTCTCTTGGAGTATTCTCTCTAATTCTAGCTTCTCTATCTTGAAAGTTTGCTTCAAATAATTCTCTAAAGTCTTTTGTTGTATATTCTTCTAGAGGCTTATCATCATCAAATGGCATCAAGGTACCTTCTTCAATCATTTTTTGTGCTAATTCAGCAAGACCTGATTTATCAATCTTTGGTCTTCCTTTATTACCAGCATCTTCTTCTTGAGTGATGAGTTCATTAAGTTCAGCAATAGTTTCTTCAACTTCTACTTTCTTCTCTTCATCTTCTTTCCTTTCTTCAGGAGTTTTAGTTTCAGGTTTGTCAAAGAACGTCATATCAGTTTTCTCTGCTGTGAAGACTGATTTTTTTTCAGGTTCTGATTTATCATTAGGAAGCATTACACTTTCTGCTCCTGGCATTCCAAATAATTCATCAATATTTACATCTACTTGTTCTACCGTTGTAGAATCCTGCACCTGATCTTCAGGTTTGTTGTTGGTTGTTTCCATATTGTTGGTTTTATGTTATATATCAATATACAAAATAAACTTGGAAAATTTAAAAGCTTACAATACTTTTTTAGCACTATATAGCTACTAGTCTTTTTTTCCTTTATCTACATCATATTTGTTTTTATTTTCTTGAGCAATTTGAAGTTGTTTATTTGCTATTTCTCTTTGTACTTGAAGCTTTTCTCTTTCAATGTCATTCTTTCTAGCTTGTTGAACATTTCTATTTGTTTCTTTTTCTCTTTGTAAATTTGTTTGTTCTTTGTATTGCTCTGTATCTCTTATATCTTTCATAGCATCTCTAAAGTCTGACATTTGATTTTTGTCAAGATCTACAGTAGAACCATAGCCTGCAGCTCTAATTTCAGCTACAGTAATATCTTTCTGAATCATCTTATCATCTCTAGCAGCAGCTGCTTGAATCTCCATTTGTTTTTGTTTTTCAGCTGATGCAAGTTGTTCTTGTTGCATTTGTTGTTGCTGTTGCATTTCTTGTTGTTTCATCTCTTGCTGTTTTTGTTCTGATGATTTCAGAGCATTATTAAGTTCAGCAATTGACTCAGATTGAATAACTTTTCCTAGATCATATATACTAGCACCTGTAGTATTATTCTGCATAGCCATTTGTTTAAGTTGTTCTAGAACAGCTCTATGGTTAGCACTTGTAGTTGCAAATATATTTAAGTCTCTCATTAAAAGATCTGTACCTTCAATTTCAAAGTTTACTTTTTCATCTGCAGTAGTTATATATGATAATCTTACAGAAGGATTTGATGAATGATAATACTGAGCTAAGTCAGTTCTCATTTGATGAACTCTAGGCATTAGATAATCACAGTGTTGCATAAAGAACATTTCTGTTTGAGCATATGATGCAGCAACAGCTTGTTCTACTCCAGTAGCAGTTTGTTGAGATAATTGCTGACCCATTCTTTGAGGATTAACACCTATAACTTCATAAGCTTGTTGCTTAAAGTGATTAGCTAATTGTATCCTAGTCATTAATCTTTCTGTCTGAGATAGATCAAGTTTTTGAAAATGAGAGAAGTTTAATGCATTCTCAGTGTTTGTAATAGAAGTATCCAATGGTAACATCTGGAAATTCTTCATTGCTACATATGCTTTTGCTAAGTTTCCTTTACCCCAATCTTCTCCTAATGAATGTCTTGGTAATGAATTTTGATCAAGCATGATGATAGTACCAAGCTCATCTACTAGTATATCTGCTATCTGATTATTGACAATGTTATATCCAATCTGGTATGGCTTCATTAAGTCAATAAGTGCTGTAGACTTTGTATTTCTATCTGAGAATACAGAACCTTCTACCGGAAGTTTGCAACCATATAAACTAGAATCACCTTTAAATTGAAACTTAATAGGACATATTTTATTTTGGTTTATTCCTAAATATATTGGAGAAAATCCTCCAGGATTATTCATTCCCCAATATGAAGGAATATTAGGACCTATCTTAACACCACCCCAAACTTCATTAATCCAAATCCAATCTATATGTTCTCCAAATACCAGATTATCTTTAGTTTTATTTTTAAATAATCTATTATCATAAATTGGTTTCTCAGTAACCTTATAATCTTCAGTTACTATATCTGTAATAACTTCACCATTTTCTTCAATCTTAGTAAGATGGCCAAGTTTCTTTTGAGATTTCCAGTATATTGTACTTACTCTTAGTAAGAATACTGTACCTTGATCATAGTAATCTTCACCTTCCATAAGGATTTGATTAATAATATCAATGCTATCCATAACAGTACCATTCATTGCAGTAGTGTACTGTCTATAAGCTAAAGATGGTGAATTAACATTCCATTCATGAGTTTTTGTAGCATCATAGAAAGATCCATCATTTTGTATTCCTCCTGTTGTATAACCTGCAGATCTAATTGGATATACTGCTTCTAAAGCATCCATTTGCTCTTCAGTCATTAACCAACCATACTTATCAATAACATCTGATATACTTAACATATCAGTTTTACCTACCCAGTTTGCTTGTGATATATATCTTGCATCAGGTGATTTATGATAGAAAGTAATTACTGGATTCCATAGTTCTACTTCATAATCATCTTCCATCATGCGGAAATGCCAGAATTCTCTATCTGTAATAAGCATGTCACGGAAACCTCTTTCTTCTAACTCATCCATTTTAAATCTCTCAACATCAACTTTATGTTGATGCATAGCCCACTGTTCTATCATAGATCTATAATCTTTCTTAAAAAAAGATTCAATCTCAGAAAGAGTTTTTAGTTTATCAGGATTAGTTTGTTCTTGAGCCTCTGGTGAATTTGGATCTAATCCTTGTTCAATTAATGCACTGAGTATTTTAAATCTAGCATTATCTAAAAGAGTGTCTTCTACCATTTTTCTTTTTTCTTCTAAAAGCTCATTGTATGATATATCATCAACAGCTCTATAAACAAGTTTGGTAGATCTCTTTGCAAATTCAGCTACTAAAACATTAATGACATTTGGAATAATAGGATAGAATTTTAATTCTAATGCTGACTGATCTTCTTTAGTTAATATTTCAACTATATCTCTGTACTCATTATCTTCTTCAACAATATAGTCTGACTTATCTATAATACCTTTTGCAAGCTTATAGTTTTTCATAAGTCTTCTAGCATTTCTTCGGATTTGTTTAAGACCTTGCCATTCAACCCAGTCTAAATTCCAAGCAGCCCATTGGTCATCTTTTTCTTTTTTAGGAATAAACTGTAATGGTTGAGTTACAGTACCCATACGGTTAGTATCTGCCTTAGCTCCGTTTTTTAATTGAAGTGCATTATATATTTGCATATTAATTATTTAAAGTTTTTAAAGGGTGATCTTTTCATTGTCTGCCCATTACCAAGTTGCCCCCTTCCAACATGACGAAAGGGACTCCTATTTAATTTAAACAAATTTTCTGACTTTTGCAAGTTTTTAGCTGCATCATCCATGATTGTTCTTTTAGAATAACCTCTATTAGACTGTTGTATTTTCATAAAAGCTACAAGAGCAGCAAAAGAAACTAGTCTATCCACATTGACTCCATCTGCATATTCTCTCATTTCTTTAATCAACATTGGATCTGGTATGCGTTCAATACCATAAGTTGTTCTGACAACAGTTCCATCTGGTTTAAGTTCCTGATCTAATTCTTCTTTAGTATATTCTATAGCATAACTAAGAAGATGTGCTTTGAAAAGAGTACCTGTATTTTTCCAACCATATTCCTGAAATACATTATTATTTGCACCAAGATCTTTTAAAAACATAATTTGGTTTTTAGGTACCAAATATCTTTGTTTTCTTCTTGATATCATATGCTGGATAAAATAAGAAATGTTGTTTTCTACAAGTGCCCATGCATTATACCATTCAATGATTAGTTCTAATTGCTTATGAGTTTGATTAATATCATCATATCTACCACACCATGCTGCTACAATTTTACCTTGTTCTATATAAGTTTCTGTTTCTTCACCAGTTACCTTAGTAACTTCTACTGGTGCTTTCATTACATATATAGAACAGAGTGATTCTGAAGTAGTTGTTTTACCTTCACCTACAGGGTCAATAGAAGCATAGTATTGTCCAAATATAGGTTTATCTACCGGTCTTTCCCATACAACAATACATCCAGTTTTATCTTCTGTTTTTTTATTTATAGGAAATTCCATTATTGGCCTCTTGTTGCTTTTAGTAACAACGGGATTTCCATCTGCATCTGTAGATATATCTAGATATTCATAACCATATTCTTTTTCTTCTATTCTTCTTTCCTGTGCAGCAAGAAGATGTGGAGGGAATACAGATACAGTTCTGTAAGCAAATGCTTCTTTAATATTTCTAGGATGCTGAGATATACGGAGCTGATAATCTTCAGGAGATAACTCATCCTTCCATTGTTTAAATTGTTTCTCTAGAGCTTCTACAGCATCTTCTACAAGTGAGTTACCATACACATCAATATGTGGGGGCATTGACCATTGTTCAGGAATAAATAATCCTGTCATGCCTACAGTACCTTTATCATCAATAAGATCTGTTTCTACTGCATAAATATCTTTTGATGTAGGATTAAGTATCATATCCTTCAAAGGATTACATTGTGATAAGTCTCCTACAGATCCTGCCGCAATGAACATACCTGTAGTAATAAGTCCAGATCTCATGGCCGGGCGCATGTACTCATATGTCTGATCCATCTTAGGAGCAATCCCAGCCTCTTCATGAAAGAAGTACTTAACTGGACCCCCTACACCATTTGTTGGATCTTTCTCAAATGACATACCTTGTATAGTACCTTTGAGACCAACTTCTGTTTTTCTATCACCTTTTCTTACCTCAATCTTCTGTTGCCACATCATTACTTTATCCGGAGACATAGGACGGTACCATGCTGTATGTTCATTTAAGAATGCAGCATATTCCTGTAAGAACTTCCAAGATCCTTTCTCATTGATATAGTCCTTAAGACTTGCACCCATCTTAAGAGTAACCCCAGCCTCAAACCATTGCTGATTTATAAACTTACCCATATGGTAATAGGATGAAGCTATCTGTCTTTTCTTAAGAATGGCGGCATGTTTATAATTAAGTTCTGCTAATAATTCATAAAGAGCTAAGTGATATTGAGCATCCCTGATTTTAGCAAAACCAAATTTTTGTTCTTCTTTATCAAAGATTGGAAGAAAGTTTAACCACATGTAATACTCTCTACAAACAAACCAAGTTAAATCTCCATCTTTTACTATTATACCTTTACGGCATTTTGTCTTTTGATCATCCCAATAACTTATGTAGTCTCTAGATTTGAATGGAGAAGTACAATATACTCCATCTTTTTTAAATCTTTCTGACTCTGAAATAAATATGTCATTGGTAATTTGATTGAACTTATACTTTCCAGGTTCTTTAAAAATATCATTGAGGATAAAGTTTTTGAAGTCCTCTCTGGATTCAAAACTTGTAGTTGTCCACTTTCCGTTTTCATAGGTTGGTATGTCTTGATAAATTTCACTCATTACATGTCATATGCTAGTCCTTGGCCACCTCTTACTTTACTTGACTGTTCTTCTTGAAGATCTTTATAGGCTCCTTTAAAAGACTGCCTAATTGCCTCATAGTTTTTGGCCGCAGCTATTAAGGAATTAATATTACCATCTCTACCAGCAGTAATGGTTGTAGTTTCCATATATCTGGCTAATCTATCTAACATAGATGCAATACCCTTATAAGCTCTGGATGTAGGTGTTTCATACATTCTCTCACAGAACCTTAATGCAGTAAATATTGTATCATCTTCAGTAGAAAATTCTGCTTCAATTTGATCCAAGATTAGCTGTTCTTTATCTATATCTGGTGTAAAGAAAAATGGATTAAGATCTGGATTAGGGCAAGACATATAGAATAAATACAAGTATATTTTAAGATAATCATCAGGATATTCATCCATTACATCCTTAAGAGCTTTTAATGTATAACAATGTTCTGTAGGAATTACTACTCCATTCTGAACATCAAATAGTTTAGTAAACATCATTTCTTTTTAATTTTATGTCTATTATCAGCAAGATAATGTATAACTGCAATTACTTCATCTACAAGATACGGTACACTGATTGGATTTACTTGTTTTACAATAGGATCTCCATTCTCATCTAACTTACTAATTGGATATCCCCAGTTATCTTCACGGTCAACTTCAAATGTAATATGATGTATAAATATCTTTCCTGGTTTTAATCTTGGGTTATGCTTTAGTATAATATACATATAAATACTCAATTGTAAAGCATAATGATAGAAATGACAGTCATCTAAAGTATCTATAGGAGGCAGCATTTTTTCTGATTTGCCTTCCCAATCTACATATGACTCCATTTTTATTTCTTTATTAGTCTTGTAGTCAATAATATTTACTTTACCATTGACTACTTCAACTAAGTCTGACTGGCCACAAATACCTACTGAACGTAGATAGACCATATGTTCTGGATACACGCCTGGTTCTAGTTTTTGAGAAGGTGCTGTTTTAACACCTTCTTTAAGTTCAGTAGGTTTAAATATAGGGATTGTAATACCTTCTCTTTCTATAGAAGATAGAGAACAGATATCATCTTCTCTTTGGTTATGATACCATGTACCTAAAGTAGTAGATCTATCTGCTTCATTATTCCATATTTGTTGAATAATAACAGGATCAATACCAAACCATTTAGACCTCTTGCTTTTACTTACTTTCTCTGCTACTTTTTTAGCATCAAAAGGTTTTTTAAAATGGGAAACAAGTGTTGTTACACTTATCCAATCAATGTTACTGTCATCAAGACTTTTGTAACTATGATCATTTGCATTAAATACTATCATTTTTTTAATTGTTCTATAGCAAGTATTGCTATGTTAAAATTATCTATGTCTTCTGATCTCAACATAGTGATCAGATTTTCTGCAGTTTCAGAATCTATTTTCTTTTTTTCTTCCATCCATTCCACAAAGCCAACAGAATTTTCTATAGCCATTGCATGTGCAAGATAGTCTGCTCCTGCTTGTCCAGTATACAAACTAATCTGTCTTCCTTGAGAAGCAATACCATCTGTTAGAAAAGATTCTAATTCTGTCCAATTCATAACTTTTCTAATTGATCTTCTTCATCTTCAGTAGCAATAGCATCCCATTTACCTAGCGGACATTCTGATGATAAGGATCTTGTTTTAAAGTTAAGAGAGCAACCACACTCATTACAGCAAGGAGCAGTACCTTTAACAGCACACTTTCTACCTTTGTGTTCACACTCATCACAGATAGAGTATCTTAATCTTGCTATTTCTTCTACAGTTTCATCTCTGATAACTGAATTAGTTATACCTTCAATTATCTGTTTTCGGTTGTCCCAGATTAGTTTTAGTGTATTTTTCATTTTTTTCTTTTTTAAAAGTATCTTTTTTATTTTCCTGAATAGTTATTTTTTGTTCAATATCTATAAGAGCTTCAAGTTTACTTTCAATCATCTTCTTATTATAGTATGCACTAAAAGTAGAAGTATCATGATTTTCTAATGCTTTTTGATATTTAGGAATTGATTTTCTTACAGCTCCAGGTCTTGCTACAAAATGCCCCAGACCTTCTACATTAAGTCTGGGGTGTGTTAATCCACTTAGATTTTGTCTTATTTCTTTATAAAAATCTTCTAAAAGATCTTCTACTAAACTTGCATCTACTCCTAATTCTTCAGCTAGTTGTTTGTATAATTTAGTTGCTTTCTTCGGTGTCATTTCCTAAGAATTTATAGTCTAACAAAATTGTACCAACTGTTTGAACTTTTAATTTAGGATTTATTTTAATGAGTTTTTTATTAGATGGATCTTTAATTACTAATCCATTTTTCTCAGCTTTATTAATTGAGTTTCTTACTGTCTGTGGAGATTTAAATATCCAATCCTCCTCAGCAGATGCATCTAAACAAAAATTAGTAAGCTCAATAGGCTCATTAAAACTAAGCAATGTAAGACAGTTAAAATCAGCTTCACTCATAACTATCCTATTGATATAACAGTGAGTTAAGATCTGAAACTTAACAACATCCCATTTTGACATTTTAACCCTTTTCTGTACTTGGTTTACAAGTGCCATGGTCTATTGTTTTTTAAGCTTTCTTTCTTTTGGTGTAGATACTTCGTGTTGAATAAGATCTTCTCTCTCAGTTTCTTCTTCAATTTCTTGTGACATTTCAGGATTCATCATCATTGCCATTTGAATTTGAATTTGAGTTCTTTTAAATCTTACTTCATCTAGCTCCATTAGTTTTTTTTCATACTCAAACTGAGCATTAATGTAAGGCATAGAATCTGTGTAAAATTTAAGTAATTCTTCCTTTCTTTCAGCTAGTTGTTCAGCAGACAACTGCTCTTCATTGTGTTGGTTTTCCATAATATATTAATTAAAGTTTAGACAAATATACAATAAAAGTTTAAACAAGATATATTTAAACAAAAAAATCCAGGTATAGAAAGTACCTGGATTATAGTAGTTAGGATGTGTTTATCTATTTTTAATTGTAAAATTTAAAATAGTAAGTAGGTAAAATTCTCTTGATAAATCTAGTTCTAGTGAAAATAAGTCTAAACTAGATACTCTCAATCTTATCATCAACTTATCCCACTGCTTTTTTGAGGTATTCCAGTTATTCCTAAATTTCATTTTACAAGAGATTTAAGCATTGCTATCATTTTTGGTTGTGGAGATATATCACTTTTATCTCTTCTATATGAGTTATGAGTATATACTCCTGGTACTGCAGACAATGCATTTTTAGAAACTTCCCACATATCTTTATCATTATATGTAAGAGGAATGCCATGTATCTTATTCCAGTAAACAAGTAATTGTCTTACTGATTCAATCTGTGCATCTGTATACGCATGATAATGTGTATAACCTTTGTAAGGTTTGTCTAATGTACATACTTGATCTGCAGGAACTTCTCTATTAACATAGTTATAGAACTTGTTACCTTTTTTTGTTAAAGGTCCCCAGTTGCAAATTTCAATACCAATTGCAAGTGGATCTAATAATCTATAAGGTAATGCATTAGCTCTAAACACATCTGGTTTAATACCTAAATGATATGCCCATTTCTTAGATGAGAATGCTTGAGCAATTTGTCCATCAAAAGTATCTTGTGATAATCCTTTACCAGATATAACTACACATGTGGCAATTCTTCCTCTATCATCAGCATCCCACATTTTAATTGTTGCTGGTGCAGATGAATTACCTGCAGTATGATGCAGTACTATTTGTAGTTTTTTGGTCTCCTCATTTACATACTGTCCTTCAGAAAGAGGTACCTGTTTAATCTTTGATAAATCTAAGATACTCATTTTTTCTTATTAAATTTTTTAGCATAAAATTTTGCAAGCCATGTTCCAACTCTTTTAAGTGCTGAAGTTTCTGCATCAACAGTAATTTCAGTTCCTTTATCTGTCTTTACAACATTAACATCTAGTTTTTTACTGTCAAGTACAAACTCTTTTTTCTCTTCATCTTTGTTGAGTTCAACATCTACTTTAGGTGTGTCAACTGATACGTTAACTTTCTTACCTTCTTTTTTTGCTTTGACTTTTACTTTTTTAGTCTTTACTTCTACTTCAAAGTCTTCTACTTTTTTAGCTTTCTTTGCCATTGGTTATATATTAGGGGTTTCTACTTTTTTAACTTCAGCATCATCTACTGTAAGTTGTGCTAATGTAGCAGCTACTGTGCCAGCTGTTACTACATATGTTGCTGCTGTAACTACTGCAGCTGGTAATGCAATTGGAGCAGCAATAATAACTCCTGCTACAGCTCCTGCTGCAATTGCAATCTTTTGCACCTTTTTCCAAAACTTTGGAGTTTGAGCATTCCATCTTTTCTTTAGTGACATAATTTAATTATTAGTATTTCTTCTTCTAGTTGTTCCATTCATTTGAATCCTTACTAACTCTCCTACAGTATCAGATAAATCACCTATTTTAGTAGCCATTACTCTGATTTCATGTTGAGTGTTTTCTTCAATATGTTGGAGTTTCAATCTATTCTCTTGTTCTAACAACTCAAACTTACCTTTTAACTTTCCTTGATCCTCAATTCTTTTTTGATTCTCCAAAGTTAATATTTCTATTTGTTTATTGATTGTACTATAAGCACTTCTTAAAAAGAATCCTATAATTGTTAGAATTGTTCCTGTTACAAAAAGTATTACTGTAAGCATCCAAGTCTCCATTTTCTTATTTTTTAGCTGATCTAATTCCTGTAAATTCTTCTATAATTTCTGGCTCATCTAACTGAGTTACAGTACCACCGTTTTCAAGAAACTGTACATATGCAATATATGTAGGATCATTTTCTTGCATTACCACAACAGTTGTGTCATTAAGAACAATTTGTCCATTGTGATCTATTGTATAAATATCTTCCATTATGCTGTTATTATATTACGTTTAGTCATTGTACAACCATAGTCTTTATAAGAAACTGCACCAGTTGAGGTTGTTGAGTTACCCATCCATGCTACAGGAAAATAATTTACTCCTGTATTATAGTCAGATGTGATTGTTGTTGAAAATATAGTTGTTGCACCAGTACTGTTTGTTATTTGAGTTAACTCAATTGTTACTGATGCAACACCAAAAGTTTTAAATATTCTCAAAGTGTATGTAAATGAATTACTAATTCCAGTAAATCCTGTATCTAAACTTGATGCTGTACCAGTTGCATCATTCCACATTAAAAATAAATTATTACTAGTTGATGTTTTACACACACCAATACTATTAATTTGAGAAATAGGATCTATATTAGTAGGTGTAGCAGCACTATATAAAGATGATATTCCAATAAATAGTCTTTGAGCTGGATTTGCTGTATTTATTCTAAACCTTCTATATGTTTCAAATTGAAAATTTACTCCTAAAATACTTCCTCCAAATGTATTTCCAAATAGTGCAGCTACAGAACTAACAGCAGTAGGTGTAGTAAATAATACACCCATTGGATTTTCTGTAAGAGAAGATGTTGTACCAACAGATGTTAAACTACCACCAGCTCTTAGAGTATCAAACAATGCTGAGTTATCAGATGGTAAAAAATAAGAATATTGATTTACCATAAACTGATCAAAGAAAGACTTAGTAGTAACAGGAAAAGTCCATTCTACAGTTCCTGCACCGTTAGTAATTAATGTTTGACCTACTAAACCATCACCTAATGGAAATTCAAAACTATTATTAAATATAACATTTCCATTTCTGTTAATACCAAATCTTTGAGTTCCTGTAAAAGTATCTTCAATTTTAAAAATTCTAGTAAGAAGAGAACCAGACATTCCATTGGTATCAACATTAATTGTATATCCGTTTATACCACCACCAGGTACTAAATTTACTCCAAATAATCTTAATGCATCAAAAAGAAGATCAAAGTTCCCTCCTGTTAAAGTTCTATTTGCTGTTAATGCACCATCTGAATTATAAATATTAGCTGCTGTAGCTGAATCAATTTTAACATCAATCCTATTGTTTGCTATATCTTGTGTAACAACTGCTGTTGTATTTGTACCATCAATAAAGTTAAGTTTTGCTGTTGGACCAACAACTACTCCACTATCTAATATATCTATAGTAGCTACTGATGT
>Ga0315909_10004958_pt1 | contig 15475 bp, 22 predicted proteins | sample LakEriMetagenome_11_FD_203527 | JGI IMG/M metagenome (GOLD analysis project Ga0315909, IMG submission 203527) | Freshwater fungal communities from buoy surface, Lake Erie, Ohio, United States - Buoy 2 MA125 | ecosystem: Environmental > Aquatic > Freshwater > Lake | place: USA: Lake Erie, Ohio...
GCTGCCGGTAAGTGGTCTACAAGCGCTGGCGGTCAGTACTATGCTGCTGGTGTCGGGGGCGCTCTTGCTGGTCGTGGTGCTGATCTGTTCGTTATTGACGATCCTCACTCGGAGCAGGACGTAAAGTCTAACTCTAGACTTGCCTTTGATACGGCTTGGTCTTGGTTCCAAACGGGCCCGCTCCAGCGTCTGATGCCGGGTGGGGGGATCATCATTGTGATGACGCGTTGGTCGCTCCTAGACCTGACCGGACGTTTGATCGACTACCAGACCAAAAACCCAGAGGCCATCCCTTGGGAGATCGTAGAACTACCAGCCATCTTGAATGACGGAGAGGAGGACGAGAAGTCCCTCTGGCCAGACCAGTGGTCGCTTGAAGCGCTAAAATCTACCAAGGCCAGTATCGACCCAAGGTATTGGAACGCTCAGTACATGCAGCAGCCCACGGCTGAAAACTCGGCCATTGTGTCTAGAAAGATGTGGAGAATCTGGGAGGGTGAGGAGCCGCCAAGCTGCGAGTACATCATCCAGTCGTGGGACACGGCGTTTGAAACCAAGAACAACTCCGACTACTCTGCGTGTACAACGTGGGGCATCTTCTACAACGAGGAAGAAAACGACTCGCCTCAGCTTATTCTTTTGGATGCGTTTAAAGATCGCATGGCTTTCCCTGAGCTTAAGGTGGTGGCACTTAAGCACTACAAGGAGTGGGAGCCAGACGCGTTCATTGTGGAGAAAAAGGCGGCTGGCGCACCACTGATCCAAGAACTTCGGGCTATGGGAATCCCAGTCCAAGAGTTCAGCCCGTCGAGGGGAAATGACAAGACAGTGCGCGTCAACGCAGTTGCAGATTTATTCAGCAGTGGTAAAGTCTGGGCACCCGACACCCGCTGGGCGCGAGAGGTGATTGAGGAGATGGCGGCGTTCCCAGTTGGGGAGCACGACGACTTCGTGGATACGACAACACAGGCGCTGCTACGCTTTAGGCAAGGCGGCTTTATTTCTTTGGACACGGACGAGAGAGATGATCCCGAAATCTTCCGCCGTAAGTCACACGCATACTACTAGGACTAAACATGGCAACGAACATCGACAAAGCGCTGTACCAACAACCAATGGGCATTGACGCGCTGGGCGAACAAGAATCCCCCTTGGAGATCGAGATCGTTGATCCCGAAGAAGTCACCATTGGCATGGATGGGCTAGAGATCACCATTGGCAAGGAAGACCCAGAAGAGGAAGGCTTTGACGATAACTTGGCCGAGTACATAGACGATGGTGCCTTGCAGTCGCTGGCGGGAGACCTCACTTCCGATATTGACCAAGACAAGCAGTCACGCAAGGAGTGGGAGAAGACTTACGTTGATGGTCTGAAACTCTTGGGCCTGCAGATTGAGGAAAGAACGGAGCCATGGCAGGGTGCTTGCGGTGTGTTCCATCCCATGATTACAGAAGCCGTTGTGCGCTTTCAGTCAGAGACAATCACTGAGACATTCCCCGCGCAAGGGCCCGTGCGCTCCAAGATCATCGGCAAAGACACGCCTGAGATGAAAGAGATTGCGGCCAACGTTGAAGACGACATGAACAACGAGTTGACCGAGGTCATGACGGAGTACCGCTCTGAGCATGAGCGCATGCTGTGGTCACTGCCCGCTACGGGCTCTGCGTTTAAGAAGGTCTACTATGATCCCAATTTGGGACGTCAGGTGTCGATGTTTGTGCCAGCGGAAGACATGCTCTTGCCATACGGCGCGACCGATTTGGATACTTGCCACCGCGTCACGCACGTCATGCGCAAGACCAAGAACGAGATCATCAAGCTTCAGCAAGCTGGGTTCTACCTAGACATTGAGTTGCCCGATGCACCTAAAGACCGCACGGACATTCAGAAAGCCAAGGATAAAGAAACAGGCTTTAACGATCTGAACGACGACCGCTACACCATCTATGAGTGCCACGTTGACTTGAACCTTGACGGGTACGAGGACATGGTTGAGGACGAAGACGGCGAGGAAGAAGAGTCCGGCATCATGTTGCCGTACGTCGTGACCATCATCAAAGGCTCAAACGACATCCTGTCAATTCGCCGCAACTGGAACGAAACCGATGACTTACGCCTTAAGCGCCAGCACTTTGTGCATTACCAGTACATCCCCGGCTTTGGTGCATACGGCTTTGGCCTCTTCCACCTTATCGGTGGTTTTGCCAAGTCAGCCACTAGCCTTATGCGTCAACTGGTCGACGCAGGAACGTTATCTAACCTTCCCGGCGGACTTAAGTCCCGAGGTCTGCGTATCAAGGGAGACGACACCCCCATCGCCCCCGGTGAGTGGAGAGACGTTGACGTAGCCTCTGGCAACATCCGTGACAGCATTCTGCCCCTTCCGTACAAGGAGCCAAGCGCGACGTTGTTTAACTTGATGCAGACCATCGTGGACGAAGGTCGTCGTTTTGCCGCAACAGCCGACATGAAAGTGTCTGACATGAGTGCTAACGCGCCTGTCGGTACAACGTTGGCTCTGCTGGAGCGTCAGTTAAAGGTGATGACTGCGGTGCAAGCCCGTGTGCACTTCGCTTTGAAGCAAGAGTTCAAACTCTTGAAGAACATCATCCGCGACTACACTGATCCAGACTACACATACGATCCTGAGTACGGCACACGTAAAGCGAAAAAGGCTGACTACGACAAGGTAGACATCATCCCCGTGTCAGACCCCAATGCGGCCACCATGAGCCAGCGCGTGATCCAGTACCAAGCTGTGATCCAGATGGCGCAGATGGCTCCGGACATTTACAACTTGCCAGAACTACACCGCGGTATGCTCTCCGTCTTGGGCATCAAGAACGCTGAGAAGCTCGTGCCAATCGAAGAAGACATGAAGCCAATCGACCCCGTGCAGGAGAACCAGAACGCGCTTAAAGGTACACCGCTCAAAGCGTTCTTGCATCAAGATCACGCCTCGCACATTCAGGTACACATGCTGCTCTTGCAAGACCCGATGATTCAGCAGTTCATTGGGCAAAACCCACAGGCTCCCAAGATCATGGGCGCAATTACTGCGCACATTGCAGAGCACGTTGGCTACCAGATGCGCCAGAAGATTGAGCAGCAACTCGGTATGCCACTGCCACCCGAAGACGAGAAGTTGCCACCACAAGTGGAGATCGCGCTCTCAGGCATGATGGCTCAAGCTGCTCAGCAAGTTCTCATGCAGGATCAGGCCAAAGCCGCACAGATGCAAGCACAGCAGCAGATGCAAGATCCAATCATGCAGATGCAGATGCAAGAGTTGCAACTCAAACAACAAGAGTTGGAATTGAAGAAACAAAAGATCATGATGGACGCTGCTGCCAAGGCCGATGCACAGGCTTTGAAAGAGCAAGAAGTCAGCGGCAAACTGGAACTGGACGCTCTTCGCACAGGTGCGCAAATCAAAGAGAGCGAATTCAAGCAACAGTTTGAGCAAGAACGTGCCGGCCTCCAGATGGGTGCTGACATCGCAAAGAGTAAAGCCCAGATGGACTTACAAGCGCGAACTGCTGCGCTTCAAAATAGCAGGAACCAAGGTTCTAGAAAATGATCCAAGACTTCGCAAACGTATTGCGCAACCAAATACGTACTGACATGAACAACTACGCCGACGACATCGCCGGTGGAGCATGTCGCAATTTTGAGGAATACCAAAAACTCTGCGGGATTATTTCAGGTCTAGCTCTCGCAGAGCGTTATGTTCTTGACCTGCTTAAGAAAGTTGAAGACTCCCATGATCGGAACTGAATCAGGATTGATCTTGCCCCCCGGTATTTCGTTGCCGCCACACATCCAGCCAGTCGAACAGCCTGACGAAGATGATGATAACGATACAAAAGCAGGCGCACTGCCCGTCCCCACAGGATGGAAATTGCTCTGTGTAGTCCCTGAAGTTGAACAAAAGATTGCAGGAACATCACTGGATCTCGTGAGAGATACAGCCACTATGCGCCAAGAAGAACACGCCACCACGGTGCTGTTTGTATTGCGTGTAGGCCCCGATGCGTACAAAGACACCGCCAAGTTTCCTAACGGAGCATGGTGTAAAGAGGGCGACTTCGTGTTAGTACGTACTTACTCCGGCACAAGATTTAAGATCTTTGGCAAGGAGTTCCGTCTCATCAACGACGACCAAGTTGATGCTGTTGTGCTAGACCCTCGCGGCTTGACCCGCGCTTGAAAGGAAGACCATGAACGAACCCTACAAGTTCCCCGACGAAATTGATGACAAGAAGGCCGCAGAGGTTGAGTTTGAAATTGAAGGCGAAGGCGAAGTAGAAATTGAAATTGAGGACGACACTCCTGAACAAGACCGTGGCCGTAAGCCATTGGACAAGGAAGTTGCCGACCCTACAGAAGACGAAATTGAGTCTTACTCTGACAAAGTCAAATCACGTATCAAAGAACTGACCCACGCCCGTCACGACGAGCGCCGGATCAAAGAAGCCACAATGCGTGAGAAACAAGAGCTGGAGCGTCTAGCACAGCAGTTGATTCAGGAGAACAAACGCCTAAAACAAAACGTCTATACAGGACAAGAAGCCATCATTGAAGGGGCTAAAGGTAAAGCTGATTTTGAGTTAAAAGAAGCCCGGGCTAAACTCAAAGCAGCGCAAGAAGCTTATGACAATGATGCGATCGTTGCCGCCTTAGAGGAGGTGACGGACGCAAAGATTCGTGCAGAACAAGTAAAAAATTATCGTCCTACCCCTTTACAGGAAGAAAATTTTGATGTACAAACACAACAAACCCAACCTGCAAAGGTTGAACCGGACGAAAAAACTCTGCGCTGGCAGGCAAAAAACCAGTGGTTCGGACAACAAGGGTTTGAAGAATACACCAGCTACGCACTAGGGCTGCATCAAAAACTAGTCACAAACGGAGTGGATCCCCGCTCTGCTGAATACTTCGAGCAAATTGACGCTCGCATGAAGTCATCGTTTCCTGATTTATTTGGGCAGGCGAATGACAAGCCAAGGTCTGGTGAGGTTCAAAAGAAACCTACAACAGTGGTGGCCTCTGTATCTCGTTCTACGAGTGCAGGAAAAATTAAGCTAACAAATACGCAAGTTGCGTTGGCTAAAAAATTAGGTTTAACCCCGCAGCAATACGCTGCACAAGTAGCAAAACTGGAGAACTGAAATGGCTGAAACAATTGACCGCTCAAATCGTGACTTAAAGTCACGCGAAAAATCTGTTCGTGCAGTATACGTACCGCCGACAAACTTGCCTGATCCAACGCCTGAACCGGGCTATGTGTATCGCTGGGTAGCGACTCACATTCTGGGACAAGCGGAAGTAACTAACGTGTCGCGCAAAATGCGTGAAGGTTGGGTACCGGTGAAGGCAGACGACCATCCAGAATTGATGCTGGTGGGCAACGAAAAGACTGGGAACGTGGAAATTGGTGGCCTCATGCTCTGCAAGATGCCTGCCGAAAAAGCCAGAGCCCGGGACGAGTACTATGACCAACAAGCTCAAAACCAGATGGAGTCAGTTGACAATAACTTCATGCGACAAAATGATCCGCGCATGCCGTTGTTTGCCGAAAGAAAGTCGTCATCAACGCGTGGTGGATTTGGTTCTGGTTCTAAATAAACTTAGGAGTCCTTAAATGGCATCTACACAAACCCCTTACGGCTTCCGTGCCGTAAACGAGTTGGGTGGCCTACCATACGCTGGTAGCACTCGACAATTCCTAATTAACCCTGCTGGTTACAACACGAACATCTTTAATGGTTCACTCGTGTATGTAAATGCTTCAGGTTACTTGCAAATCGTGACTACCACTGGTGCAGACGACAACACTGCCGGCTTCCCAACTGGTGCAGGTACATCTACTAACTCAGGCGCTATTGGCGTTTTTGTTGGTTGCTCCTACACGAATGCACAAGGCCAAATCATTTACTCTCAGTACTACCCTGCCAACACAGCTTCTGTGCAAGGCTCTGCTATTACTGCGTACGTAATTGATGACGACCGCGCTGTGTTCCAAGTCCAAGCCAACAACACAATGGCTCAGACAACATTGGGCACAAACGTGTTCTTAGCTGCTGCTCAAAGCACTAGCACAGGTTCTACAACTACTGGTAACTCTACAACTGCTGTCTCTGCTTCTAGCACTGCGGCTACTGCGGCGTTCCGTGTTGTTGGCTTTGCGAACGTTCCCGGATTCTCAACTGTGGGTGATGCCTACACTGACATCTTGGTCAAGTTCAATCCCGGCTATCACAGCTATACAACCGCCGTCGGCCTGTAAGGAGTAAACTACTATGGCAATTTCACGCGCACAACTACTTAAAGAGTTGCTCCCCGGTCTGAACGCTTTGTTCGGTATGGAATACGCTCGCTACGGCGAAGAGCACAAAGAAATCTACGAAACAGAGAAATCTGAGCGTAGCTTTGAAGAAGAGACAAAGCTTGCTGGCTTTGGCTCTGCTCCCGTCAAGAACGAGGGTCAAGCCATTGCGTATGACAACGCACAGGAAGCCTTCACAGCACGTTACAACCACGAGACTATCGCCCTCGGTTTCTCCATCACGGAAGAAGCTGTGGAAGATAACTTGTACGACAGCTTGTCTGCTCGTTACACGAAGTCTTTGGCCCGTGCTATGTCTTACACCAAGCAAGTTAAAGCTGCATCCGTTATCAACAACGGTTTCAACGGCGCATACTTGGGCGGTGACGGCGTCACTTTGTTCGGTAACGACAGCTCTAGCGCTCGCGTTGGTCACCCCCTCGTTAATGGTGGTGTGAACTACAACAGCCCAACAGTTGGTGTTGACTTGAACGAAACTTCATTGGAAAACGCTGTGATTCAAATCGCTGCGTGGACTGATGAGCGCGGTCTGTTGATCGCCGCCAAGCCCCGTAAGATGATTGTTCCCCCATCACTGATGTTCGTTGCCAAGCGTTTGCTTGACACTGAACTGCGTGTTTCTACTGCTGACAATGACATCAACGCGTTGAAGCAGATGGGCGCAATCCCTGAAGGTTACACAGTTAACCACTACCTGACCGACACAAACGGCTGGTATTTGATTACTGATGTGCCTAACGGCATGAAGCACTTCGAGCGTATCGCCTTGCAAAATTCCATGGATGGGGATTTCGATACAGGGAACGTTCGTTACAAAGCTCGCGAGCGTTACTCTTTTGGTTGGAGTGACCCGTTGGGTATGTGGGGTTCAGCAGGCGCTTAATAGCTACTGCTCCTCTGAAAAGCCACCTTCGGGTGGCTTTTTTATTTTCTATTGCTTTTGTTTTTCACTGTGCTACAATTACTCGTATCGTAACAAGGAGATAATATGGAGCATCCAAAAACCCGTGCCGAAGCCAAAACGACAGGCGCAAAGTTTTACTTTACTGGAGAGCCTTGTGTGCGAGGGCATGTGGCCCTACGCAAAACAAAAGGTGCTTGCGTTGACTGCATGAAAGAAGACTGGGCAGTTGATAACGAGAAGCGTAAAAGCAAACCAAAGTCCGATGCCGCTAAAGCCGCAGGCAAACGTTACTACGAACGCAACAAGGAGGCCGTAATTGCTAGAGCTGCTGCACGCCCCGTAGAAGAAAAACGACGTCTACAAGCGCAGTACAAAGACCGAAATGTGGATGTTGTGCGTGCGGACACCAGCGTGCGCAAACGCAGACACCGCGAAGCTACACCTAAGTGGTTGACGCAGGAGCAGCGCATGTCCATGCGGCAGTTGTATATCCAAGCAAGAAAGATGACAGAAGTCACAGGCGAACGGTACGTCGTTGACCACATCGTCCCCCTACGTTCTTACGAAGTCTGCGGCTTGCACGTGCCGTGGAATCTGCGCGTTATTACACAAGAAGAAAATTTAAAGAAGTCCAATAAACTTGTTGCACACTCCGAAACACCGTGATATAAACACAGTAATCCGGGCTTATCCGGTGTTCTGACAGTCCCGGCTGACGACATGCAGACAGAACACCCCAACTTGCATGTAAGGAATACATCATGGCACGCACAACATTTCAAGGCCCAGTACGTTCATTGGGCGGTATTTATCAACAAGGCCCAGCGACTGTCGTTGAAATCACGGCAAGCACCACACTAAGCCCAGAAGCTCATGGTGGTCGCATCATTTCTGTTGGCGGCACATTGGCCGCGGCACTGACTTTGACTTTGCCGGCGATCAATGTCTCTGCTAACCCCACAACGTCTGGCCCCGGTCAAGACCCAAGCACAGCCAACAACGAAGGCGTTGTGTACACAATTTGGGTTCCCACAACAATTGCTACTAGCTCACTGAAGATTGGCACAAACGGCACTGACAAGTACGTTGGCACAATCGTAATGAATGACGTAGACACAGACGGCGCTGGTTTGGTGGGCTTTTCTGCCGCAGCCGCAAACGATTTCATTAACTTGAACGGCACAACTACTGGTGGTGTTGCTGGTTCATGGGTGCAGATTGTTGCTATTGCGGCTAACAAGTACATGGTTACTGGCATGGTGATGGGCACAAGCACTGTGGCTACACCGTTCGCAAACTCCTAATCAACCCGTGGGGCTTAGGCCCCGTTTTTAAAGGAGATTGATTATGACAACGCAATATGACGTAAAAGCGCAACACACAAACGCGTCTGCGTCTATTTTTGGACAGCCAGCTCGCGTTAAAGGTTTTTCTATTTGCGCTACTGCTAGCCAAGCAGGGACATTGCTTTTGAAAGATGGCGGTTCCGGCGGCACCACACGTATTGAGATTGACATTCCTCCCAACACAAACCCCAACTCGTTTTATGTTGCGGTGCCGGGTGAAGGCGTGCGGTTTTATACGAACATTTACGCTACCTTGACTGGTATTGCGTCAGTGACGGTGTTCTATGGCTAAGAGCCCAGCATGGCAACGCAAAGAGGGGAAGTCCGAGAAGGGCGGCTTGAACGCCAAAGGACGGGCTTCCTACAATGCAGCCAATCCCGGCAAGCCGGGGCTGAAACGTCCTCAACCAGAGGGCGGCTCACGGCGCGACTCCTTCTGTGCAAGGATGAGTGGTATGAAGAAGAAGTTGACCTCTGCCAAGACGGCCAACGACCCGGATTCACGGATAAATAAGTCTTTGAGGGCGTGGAACTGCAAAGATGGCGGATATGTAAACGCAGCCGATGGTTGCGCTACAAAAGGCAAGACAAAAGGGCGGATGGTATGACTCAACACGACACAGCTAAAGCAGTTGCCGATGGCGCAGCAGTTTTAACAACTGTTGGTGTTATGGCTACGTGGCTTCCACCTTTGGCTTCCTTGTTCACGATCATCTACCTCGGTCTTCGTATCTGGGAGTCTGATACCGTTCGTGAAATAACTAACCGAAAGAAGGCTGCAAATGCCGTCGACGAGTAAAAAGCAACACAACTTCATGGCCGCAATTGCGAATAACCCCGCTTTTGCCAAGAAGGTTGGAATACCGCAAAGCGTTGGAAAAGAGTTTACTGACGCTGACAAAGGTAAGAAGTTTCGCTCCGGCGGCGTAAGCCGTGCGGATATTCAGAAGGTGAACAAGCCTAAAACCGATCACGGGAAAACGGCTTTTTTTAAAGAAGGTGGAAAAATCATGGCTAAAAGTTCAGGCAACGGCATCACAACTGCCAAAATGGGTAAAGTTCGCACAGCAGCCCCTAGCAAAGACGGTATTGCTTCCAAAGGTAAGACCAAGGGCACAATGATTTCCATGAAGGGCGGCAAGCCTCTTGGCATGAAAGCTGGCGGCATGAAGAAAATGAACTACGGCGGCAAAGCCTGCTAAAACCATGATGGCGAGTCGCGGGATGGGGGATATTTCCCCCTCTAAAATGCCCACGGGCAAGCGTAAGGCTCGCCGTGATGACACCGACTTCACCCAGTACAAAGAGGGTGGGAAGGTAAATGCCGCTGGCAATTACACAAAACCTAGTCTGCGCAAGCGGATTGTGTCGCAGGTAAAAGCCGCAGCTACGCAAGGTACGGGTGCAGGTCAGTGGTCGGCTCGTAAAGCTCAGCTTGTTGCCAAGAAGTACAAGGCGGCAGGCGGGGGTTACCGAGATTGAAAGCGCCTCAGAAATCATTGAAGGACTGGGGCGACCAGAAATGGAGAACCAAAAGTGGTAAAAAATCTTCTGACACGGGCGAGCGATACCTTCCTAGTGCTGCGATTAAAAGTCTCAGCCCTGCTGAGTACGCTGCGACAACGCGTGCGAAACGTGCGGGCAAAAAAGCCGGACAACAATTCGTAAAGCAACCAAAGACGATTGCAAAGAAAACGGCAGGATTTAGATGACTACTTCAGGACTCACCTCGTTTAACCTTGACCTCAATGACATGGTCGAGGAAGCGTTTGAACGGGCGGGTTCTGAGCTTCGCACGGGTTACGACCTGCGCACGGCTAGGCGGTCACTCAACCTGCTCTTTGCAGACTGGGCTAATCGTGGCGTAAACATGTGGACGTTTGAGCAGAACACCATCATATTGGCTACGGGACAACCCACTTACGCACTTCCTGATGACACCGTTGACTTGCTTGACCACGTCATCAGAACAAACGCCAACGTAGCCAATAATCAGGCCGACCTGACGATTACGCGGATCAGCATGCCCACGTATGCCACCATCCCAAATAAATTGATCCAAGCGCGTCCTATCCAAGTTTGGGTACAGCGCTTGACGGGTAACTCCAGCGTTTTGCCGGGAACTGTGCAGGCAACGACTTCTGCCACAGCAACAACCATCCCAATCACATCGTTGGTAAATGTGCCAACAGCAGGTTTTATTACCATTGGGACAGAGTTAATTGCATACAACGAGACAACTCCAGCAGACGGCGCTACGCCCGCATACTTGCTCAACTGCTGCCGTGGACAAGACGGCACGACTGCTGCTACGCTAACCGCAGGCACAGCTATTAGCTTGGTTCAAAAGAACAGCATCACTGTGTGGCCAACTCCCAATGCGGGAACTACGTACCAGTTTGTGTACTGGCGCATGCGCCGTATTCAAGACGCTGGTGGCGGCACTAAGACCATGGATGTGCCATTCCGTTTTGTGCCCTGCTTGGCCGCAGGTCTGGCTTACTACATTGCGCTCAAAGTCCCCGAAGGACTACAGCGTTTGGACGTGCTGAAACAACAGTATGACGAGGCTTGGGATCGCGCCGCAGGTGAAGACCAAGAGAAAGCAGCCGTGAGGTTTGTGCCTCGTCAGATGTACATTGGAAGCGGTACGTAAATGGCCAATCGGTTTTCGTCCGGCAAGAACTCCATTGCGGAATGTGACCGCTGTGGGTTTCGTTTTAAGCTGCACGAATTACGTAAAGAAATTATCAAGACTAAGAACTACAATCTCTTGGTCTGCAATATTTGTTGGGATCCCGATCAGCCGCAGTTGCAGTTGGGCATGTACCCAGTGGATGACCCACAGGGGGTGCGCGATCCGCGTCCCGACTTGAGCTACTACCAGTCTGGTAACACAGGCTTGCAGATTGTTTTGACCAACAGTTCTGCGCAAAATGCGGCGGGGTTACCGTCTGAAGGTAGTAGGGTCTATCAGTGGGGCTGGAACCCTGTTGGTGGGTCGAGTAATTTTGATGAAGTTTTGACGCCAAATTACTTGGTTTTGAACGTAGAAGTTGGTACAGTAACAGTTGCAACGACATAAGGAGTCGAACATGGACAAGAAAGATTTAGCCCAAGACAAAAAGACCGCAGCCAAGGCTGTGCACAAGCACGAAAAAGCTATGCACCCCGGCAAGCCCATGACAAAAATGAAGGCTGGCGGCAAGACTAACAGCGATATGCTCAAGTATGGCCGCAACATGGCTAAGATCATGAACCAGCGTTCTGTTGGTCGTGGAGGTTAATCATGGCTACATACAGACAACCCAAGAAAGAACCAACAGTTATTGTTGGTCAAATGCCTGTTAAGGAAGCTTTGAAAGCCAACATGTCGTTGGCCAACGAGCGTAGCAACCCTTACCCCGGCACTAAAACATCTGGCATCAAGATTCGCGGCACAGGCGCTGCGACTAAAGGTGTGATGGCAAGAGGCCCAATGGCATGAATTACGCCGCACTCAGCGCTAACATTCAGGCGTACACGGAGAACACCGAAGCGGATTTTATCGCTGAGATACCCGTGTTCGTTCAGCAGGCTGAGCAGCGTATTTACAACAACGTCCAGTTCCCGTCTATTCGTAAGAATGTGACGGGGATTACTACACTCAATAACAAGTATTTGGCTTGCCCCAATGACTTTTTAGCGGTGTATTCTTTGGCAGTCATCGACGCTACCGGTTCGTATGAGTACTTGCTAAACAAAGACGTTAATTTTATTCGTCAGGCATACCCACAACCAACGGATACGGCGATCCCAAGATACTATGCGTTGTTTGGCCCACAGTCCACCAACGCCGCTGAGTTGTCTTTTATCCTTGGCCCAACACCTGATGCCAACTACACTGTCGAGTTGCACTATTATTACTACCCTGAGTCTATTGTGACTGCTGGTACAACGTGGCTTGGCGACAACTTTGACTCTGTGCTGTTGTACGGCTCGTTGGTCGAGGCTTACACGTACATGAAGGGTGAAACCGACATGATGCAGCTTTACAACCAGAAGTACATGGAAGCAATGGCGCTGGCAAAACGTTTGGGCGATGGTATGGAGCGTCAAGACGCTTATCGCTCTGGTCAGTTCCGTCAGAAAGTAACCTGATATGTCATTGACCCAAGGCGCGACCAATACGTTTAAGACTGGACTGGCCAATGGCTCGTTCAGTTTTAGCAATACGGGCGACACTTCGTACAAGATAGCGCTATACACAGGCGCGGCTAATCTTGGCCCTGACACCACGGCGTATACAACTTCTGGTGAGGCGTCTGGTGGGAGCTACGCGGCTGGCGGTTCAACCCTGACAATCACCCAAGTCCCAACATTAGGTAACCAGACAGGTTCTACGGCTGCGGCTTTTTGGTCGTTTGCCAACGTGACTTGGACAGGTGCAATCACCGCCCGTGGTGCTTTGATCTACAAAGACTTGGGTGGCGGCAACACCGCTTCTATTTGTGTCTTGGACTTTGGTTCAGATAAAACGTCTGCCAACTCGTTTGTTGTGCAGTTCCCCACATCTACGTACAGTACCGCGATTCTTCGCATTGCATAAGGAGCCCCCCATGAGCTTGGACAAAATGACCGCTACCGACCAAGTAGCCGCAGTTACTAAATACAACACTACGCCGTCGGAACAAATGGCTATCGAGGGTTACTACCATGCTGTTTGCTACAGCGCGGATGGCTTTATCAAGTGGGACGAACCCATTCAGAACTTGGTTGTGACTGTTGGCAAGAACTTGACCTTGGACACTATCCTTGGTAACTCAGCCGCTGGCGCAGTTGTGATGGGTTTAAAAGGTGTAGGTACAGCCATAGCCGCTGATACACAGGCTATTCACGGAAGCTGGCTGGAAGTGGGCGGTACTAATCAGCCTACATACTCAGGAAACCGTCCTACACCATCTTTCAGCGCCGCTGCCGCATCTAGCAAGGCTACATCTTCGGCTGTGTCATTCTCCATGACAGGCACAGGTACAGTGGCGGGTTGCTTCATTAACATTGGCGGTAGCGCAACTAAAGACTCAACCACTGGCACATTGTTCTCTGCTGGCGATTTCTCTAGTTCTAAAGCTGTTGTTAACGGCGACACAATTGCAGTAACGTACACATTAACATTGACTTGATATGGCGTTAGCTTGGGGTGACGGCACATGGGGTGAGAACGCATGGGGCGGGGGAGAAACTTTCCCTGTCAGCGTTACAGAAACCGCCCTACTTGCTGACTCTCCTGCGGCTGGGTTGTTGATTGATGTAAGTATTACGGAGTCCCTGACTGGCGGGACGGCTTGGGGTCAAGATGCTTGGGGTTCTGGGTCGTGGAGTGGCACATCAGGCATTCAGGATATTCAGACTGTAGCTTTGACGATGAATGTGGCAGTAGATGAATCTGCCGCCATAGCTGAAGACCAGTCTGTTGTAGCGGGATTTGCGGGTTCTGTGACTGAGACAATGGCTATTGCTGATACGAATGAGGCAATAACCAGCTACAACGAAAGCGTAGCAGAGTCTCAGGCCATAACAGATGATGAAGCCGCGCAGACAAGTTACAACGAAAGTGTGTCGGATTCGTTAGGGATTGTGAGTGTAGAGGCAGCGGTTGCTACATTCTTGGGTAATGTATCGGAGTCGATTGCAATAGCAGAAGCACAGGTGGCTGTGCTGATTATGACCATCACAGAGTCGATGGGTATTGCAGAAGGAACGACTGTAGGTACGTATTACCAAGAGTTTTTAACTGAATCTGCGGCAATCACGGACATTAACAATGGTGGTGCAAACTACCAAGTTAGCCAAACGGAAACGATGGCTATAACAGAAACAAATGGCGGACGATTCTTGTGGGAAATTATTGATGACACGCAAGGCGTTACATGGCAGAATATCAGCAATCCTCAAACGCCGGGCTGGGCTGCTGTTGATACAACGGAATCGCCCGGTTGGACACAAATTTCTACTCAGTAGGAGCTATAAATGGCAAATACATCGCTAATTGGCTTGACGCTACCGACCACGGGTACCTTATCTGGTACTTGGGGCGACACAGTCAATAACGCCATTTCCCAAATTGTTGACGTTGCCGTTGCGGGTACGCAGACAGTTTCAACAGACGCAGACATTACGTTAACCCTTACAACCGGCACTGCTGCAAGTACAGGTCTGACAGCAAATAGCTCCCAGTACGCAGTTCTCTTGTGCACAGGCGCACGTACAGCGGCTCGTAACATCAACACCCCCAAGCAGTCTAAGACCTACGTTGTTATCAACGATACGTCTGGCGGTTTTGCTGTCACGGTTCGCGGTGGCCCTACATCTCCTACGACTGGTGTAACGGTTGCGGCAGGCACACGGGCAATCATTGCTTGGAACGGCTCTGACTTTGTGAATGTGGGCGGTGGTTCTGCGGCAGGTTCCACAACTCAGGTTCAATTCAATAATGCAGGTGCTTTTGGCGCTTCTGCTAACCTGACCTTTGACGGTACAACGCTGACAGCCAATGATTTCATTGATTCTTCACTGACAGCCAGCAAGCCTGTATTTACCAACGGCAGTAAAAACTTGGTGTCTACCGGAACGCTGGGTGTTGACCAAGGCGGTACTGGACTAACCACTTTGACGGCTAACAACGTGATTCTGGGTAACGGCGCTTCAAATCCAACCTTTGTGGCCCCCGGCTCAAACGGTAATGTTTTGGTGTCTGATGGCACTACATGGACATCAGCCGCCCCCGCAGCTTCTGGCGTATCCCAAGCCAAGGCAACAATGATTTCAATGATTTTTAGCATCTAAGGAGCTAACATGGCAAACCCAAATCTTTTAGCCGCGACCACAGCGTCAGG
>Ga0315909_10004960_pt1 | contig 15472 bp, 15 predicted proteins | sample LakEriMetagenome_11_FD_203527 | JGI IMG/M metagenome (GOLD analysis project Ga0315909, IMG submission 203527) | Freshwater fungal communities from buoy surface, Lake Erie, Ohio, United States - Buoy 2 MA125 | ecosystem: Environmental > Aquatic > Freshwater > Lake | place: USA: Lake Erie, Ohio...
TAATTACAGGTCCTAATATGGGTGGTAAATCCACCTATATGCGGCAGATCGCATTGATTACGTTGCTGGCCTATGCCGGTTGCTATGTCCCGGCAACATCAGCCAAGCTAGGCCCGATCGATAGAATTTTTACTCGTATTGGTGCCTCGGATGATTTGGCAGCGGGTTACTCTACCTTTATGGTTGAGATGATGGAGTCGGCCGCCATATTGCATGGCGCCACCGAGCGATCACTAGTGTTAATGGATGAGGTAGGTCGCGGCACATCGACCTTTGATGGTCTTGCGCTGGCCTGGGCGATTGCGCATTGGCTGTTGCAGCAAAACCGTAGCTACACATTGTTTGCTACCCACTATTTCGAGTTAACCCAACTGCCACAAACCAATCCCACCTGTGCCAATGTGCATTTATCTGCGGCAGAGCACAAAGACAGCATCGTTTTTTTACATGCGGTGCAAGAAGGCCCTGCATCACAAAGTTATGGCCTGCAAGTGGCGCAATTAGCGGGCGTGCCAGCTGCTGTTATCAAAGCGGCGCGCAAACACCTCTCACTGCTGGAAAGTCATTCTGCAAAAGCAGAAAACCAATTTGATTTATTCGCACTTGAAAACAAAGCCCCTGACACTGAGTCCTCACCTGATCATCCAGCGCTCAGTGCGCTGCATGAACTCGATCCCGACAGCCTGAGCCCGAAAGAAGCACTGGATGCCTTGTATCAGCTAAAACGACTTAGCCGCAAAGACGAGGCTTCTTGATGCGCTTGCTGCAAGGTTTGTTTTTGTGTGCCGCTATTTACAGCCCTGTGGTTCTGGCCGACTCGTTTCATTTTTCAGTCCTGATGCATGTATTGCAGGATTCCAGTGATGAAAACATACTTCGCAACGCTCTCGAATCAGCACAGGCTGCCAATCCCGCATTCATCGTAGTCAATGGTATGCGTTCAACTCGCGAGCCCTGCACTGACCGACTATTCCGTCAGCGCACTGCGTTATTAGAAAGTTCTGTCGCGCCAGTTATTTTGTCGCTAGCCGGTGATGATTGGATTACATGTCGCGATAAGCAAAATCGTCCAGCACCCACGGCTTGGCTAAATTTACTGCGTGATCAGGTGTATGGCGATATCAGCTGGAGTGGCGGCAAGCATATACCGCTGCGACGTCAATCCGCTATCACAGCATTTCGAAATTATTCAGAAAATACGCGCTGGACTATAGAAAATTTATTGTTTGCGACACTCAATGTACCGGCGAACAATAATCATTATGTTGCTTCTGCGGGGGCAAATAGTGAATTCGAAGACAGGCAAATCGCTAATCGCGATTGGCTACGACGCTTAGCAACGCAAGCTCATCGAGAACGTCGATCAGCAATCGTACTTTTTTGCGATGGCAACCCGCTGCCGGATCCTAGCCGCAGAACAGAGCCGCGTGACGGCTATGTCGAACTGCGCCAGCAGCTAAAAAATTTAGCTGAAAAATCCGGAGCAAGAGTGCTGGTGATTCAGGGAGCTACACCCTCTTCACAAAAAGCCAGTGACTCCATCACGTGGAGCGGCAAGCTAGGCTATGTCAATCTGCGCTCGGGAGTAACAACTATTACAGTTGATAGCAGCGCAGATCTCCCATTTGCCGTCGCCGCAGAGGAGCCCTGAAACCTCAGCGAGCAATTGTTAGCTACTCATTTCTACTGTAGCTGTATCGAGCGAAACTGATCACCCTCATCATCCTCAGGCGGATGATGATGACCATGCGGTCCGTGTACGTGGCCGTGCGCAACTTCTTCATCACTGGCCTCACGAACCTCAGTTACACGCAGATCAAAGCGGAGCGAAATACCTGCCAGCGGATGGTTACCATCTAACACCACCTTGCCATCAGCAATATCGGTAACAGTAAATACGCGATCACCTGCCTGATCATTTCCTTCGGGGGAACCTTCGAACTGCATACCGATTTCTAAAGGTTCTGGTAATACCTCACGCGGCTCAATTTTTACCAGAGTGGCATCATATTCACCGAATGCATCCACGGGCTCAACCTGGAGCACGACTTGGTACCCAGCCGATTTACCATCGAGTGCCTCTTCTATCTTGGGCAATGTATTTTGATAGCCTCCGTGTAGGTAGACCATCGGCGCCTGACTTTCTTCGATCAAGTTCCCTTGCGCATCACTTAATTTGTAGTGAAGAGTAACGACCGTATCTTTGCCGATTTCCATCATGATGTCCTAAAAAGTAAACCATCTCAGATTATAACCGCCGTACCCTGCCTAAGCGTAAGGTCAACAGCCACGATTGATAGTAGCCAGCGCTATGAGGGTCGCTATAATAAGTTTATGAAAAATACATCTCTACTCGGTTCAATTTCAATTGAGACTTTCTTGCGTACCTATTGGCAAAAAAAACCTTTGCTAATACGTCAGGCTGTACCAGGCATGCAGCCCTTGCTTACACGCGAAGCCCTTTTTGATCTGGCAGCACAGGAGGATGTTGAATCCCGACTAATCAATCAGGCAGGTAACCGCTGGACCATGCAGCACGGCCCCATTGCCAAACTACCTTCCACCCTCAAAAAACAGTGGACGCTGCTGGTTCAAGGCGTCGACCTGCACGATGATAAGGCAGCAGAATTACTGCATCAGTTCCGCTTTATTCCAGATTCTCGACTCGACGATCTGATGATTAGCTATGCCAGCGATCAAGGAGGCGTTGGAGCACACTTTGACTCGTATGACGTATTCCTTTTGCAGGCGCATGGTCAGCGTCGTTGGCGCATAAGCAGGCAAAAAGATCTCAGCCTGAAAGCAGGTATGCCGCTGAAGATCTTAGCGAATTTCACACCCGAAGAAGAATTGATACTCGAACCAGGCGATATGCTTTACTTGCCCCCCCATTACGCCCATGAAGGGGTGGCCTTGGGAGAATGCATGACGTACTCCGTAGGTTTTCGTGCACCTTCATGGCAGGAACTGGGGCAGGCTCTCTTGCAGTACAAAGAAGATACGCTGGAATTAAGCGGTCGTTATACCGATCGCGGATTAAAGCCAACTAAGCATCCGGCACAGATAGGCAATGATCTTTTTGAGAAGGTCCGTGCAGAGTTACAGCGAGTACGTTTTAGTAAAGACGACATACACATTTGTTTAGGTGAATATCTATCCTCACCCAAAACATCCGTTATTTTTGACACACCTGCACGCGCGGCAAGTGCAACGCAATTTGCTGCCCGACTGAACAAAAAAGGGATTAAGTTGCACCGCAAAACACGCATGCTTTACCGAAGGCGCTATGTATTTATTAATGGCGAATCTTTTTTGGTTGCTGGCAAAGACTTAACTTGTTTGAAAGTACTGGCTGATCAGCGGATACTCAAACCGAATGCGCTTATTCATGCCTCTGCGGACCTGATCGACAGCCTTTACCACTGGTACAAACAAGGCTGGCTTGCTGAACCTACGCACTAATTTTCAAAAATGAAATTTTATTTGCTCGTAACCAGCAATCGGCTGCCGCTAATTTTCATGACCGAAACATCAAAAATTTTGCGTCACAAAAGACTGGATTGCTTGTTAAATCACTTGCCACCTTTTCAAGAAAGCCAGTATAATTTCCGGTTAGGAAGTTTTGTTAGTGCGGCAGTGCGTCAAATCCGTACTGTTCATTCGATAAAACGACCTGAACGTGCGATAACTACCGGTAGTTATTAAACATAATTCATGCGTTATTTTTACTATTCAACTGAAGGAAAATTATGAAAAATTCGTTGCTGATCGCTTCCCTGCTGGCTTTGGCTCTGGCTGCCTGCGGTAAGAAAGAAGAAGCTGCAGCTCCAGCTCCTGCTGAAGCACCTGCTGCTGCTGCACCTGCTGCTGAAGCGCCTGCTGCTGCTGCACCTGCTGCTGAAGCACCTGCTGCTGCCGCTCCTGCAGAAGCTCCAAAGGCTGAAGAAAAGAAGTAATCTTTGTCCGCTACACAGAAAAGCCGTCCTAGTGACGGCTTTTTTTTATTTGGTTGACCGAGTCATGCTTATTTTTCCGCAGTGCCCGCGCTGCTTGACAACTTGCTCAGCAGTCCATCCAGTCAAAGCCCTCATCCTGACCTGCAATTACAACTTCCACGTCCTTATCAACAACCTTGTCTATCTCATTACGCACCAACTCAGGCGTGTTGTTTTTCTTAGATAGATGTGCTGCGACCAAACGCTTAAGTTTGCTACGGTCCAGCGCCGCCAGCAATTGCGCCGAGTGTTCATTCGACAGATGTCCCAGTGGGCCCGCAATGCGTGATTTGAGAAAAGGAGGATAGGCTGAATTAGCTAGCATCTCGCTGTCGTGATTAAACTCCAACAGCAGTGCATCACATCCCGATAAGGCTGCCGTAACATGCGGTGTTGTCTGCCCTATGTCGGTTAACACGCCAAGCTTGCGTACACCGTCTGATGCAACGTATTGCAAAGGTTCGCGAGCATCATGAGGCACTGTAAATGGTCGGATTTCTAAATCACCGATAACGAGCGTTTCACCATCGCGACAAATACGCAGATCGACACCCTCAGAGTCGCTGCGTGCCGCCTCCAAGGTGCCATGACTCAACCAGACTGGTAACTTGTAACGACGCGCCAACTTGAAAACTCCACCGATATGATCAGAGTGTTCATGCGTAACGATGATTCCAGACAGCTCTGAGGGATTTAACTCAAATCGTGTCATACGCTTCTCAACTTCGCGCATCACAAATCCACAATCCAGCATGACTAGCGTGCTTGATTTTCCAGAGCCTGCAGCGATGAGGAGCGCATTCCCATCGCTCCCGCTGCCAAGGCTAGCAAATCTCATTCGTGTCTTTCAATGACCAAGCTATGGTTGCCTGGGTAAGGCTGGCACTTATTTGAGCTGATCGTTTAACAACGAGAGTATGCGATCCGCATTGGCGCTTGTTGCGGCTTCGCCTTGCTCATTTAAGACACTAATGCGTGTCGTTGTCTCGCCTTGTGATTTAATCAGTACACGATAGCGCTGAGCGCCTTTTTTATCGTCTTTGGAGCTAAACAAACGACTAAAAAATCCAGGCTCGCTCTTTTTCATTTCAGCGTCAGCAACTTGGTCGATGTAGCGAACAAAATAAAGTCCGCGAGTACGATCACGATCTTCCACAGTAAATCCGACGCGATCAAGTGCCAGCCCAACCCGACGCCAAGCTCGATCAAAGCTCTCATCAACCGCAAGATACGAACCGGCGGAGTCTTTGGTTAACTTGGCACGCTCAGCGGCAGGCTTAGCGCCATCCACCGCGGCTTTTGCCAGGGTGGGTTTCTCTTCGTTGCTCAAGCGTGCCATCAGACGACTGAGAAATTCTGCTTCGAGATCCGGATCTGATGGACGACTGGTCCACACTGTTTTTTCTTTCATCTGTCCGGTTATAACCTCGGCAGCGCCGCGGTGGCTGAGATAAATTTCTGTTCCACCGTCAGGCGTACGCTCTAAACGCGTACGAAATTTATCGCGTTCTCCGGTCGAATAAAGTGAATCGAATACTTTACCTATCGTATTACGGATGAAATCTTGGGGAATCTTGGCCCGATTCTCGGCCCAGTCTGTTTCCATTACGCCGGCTTCAGGCGTCTCGACAGCTAACAAAAAACCACTCTCTTGCCAGAACTCTTTAATACGTGGCCAAAGTACATCTGGTGCTTGCTTAGTCACCAACCAGCGCTGACTACCCGCACGTTCGACTCGTATACCGGTAACAGGATCTGACGACGGGGCGACTTTACCCTCAACCGGTTTTGCACCTGCAGCAGGACGTTGCGAATTAAATGCCGATGCTGTTGCTGTTCCTCGTGAGTTTTCACCCACAGCATAGCGACTGTCACCTTTAGTTTGTGTAAGGTCAGGTGGGATTTCAAGCTTGGTACCCGTGTTACTTACCTTGCCAGCACTCTTGTAATCAATTTTTTCTGGCTCCAGCATTTCACCCACCGAGCTGCAGCCCGCAAGGGCTATCATCGCAAAGGAGAGTAAGCAAGCCGCTTGGCGGCAAGAGTTCATAGTACGAAGGGCTAGAGTCATCATGAGGGGGGAATTTCAGTGAAAATTTTTAGAAAAAATCTACAACAAACGGCCTGATCTTATAGTGGGGCATGTATCAATAACAGAAAAGACTACTATCAACATGTCACAACAAGAAGCAACAATGCGCGTGCCTGAATTTGCATGAATCATGGGATACTTTAGAGGATGCCTGATTCATGCAACGCAGAACGCACCACATCGTGATGCGCACTACCCAATGGCACTAGTGGCAATCGAATACCCGTATCTATCATGCCCATCTGTAGCAAAGCCCATTTCACAGGCACTGGATTAGGTTCTGTAAACAAACGATTATGTAGGGGTATCAATTGGTTGTTGATAGCAATCGCATCTGCAATACGTCCATCCATAGCGGCCACACACAACTCATGCATCGCACGTGGTGCAACATTAGCCGTAACAGATATATTTCCCTGACCGCCGCAAAACATCAGCGCCATCGCGGTCGCATCATCGCCGGAATACACTGCAAATGATTTAGGTACCGCGCGTAATAACTCTGTACCACGAGCCAGGTTTCCAGTGGCATCCTTAACTCCAACGATGCCTGGCACACCCGCTAAGCGCACTATCGTTTCATTGCTCATATCAGCGACTGTGCGACCCGGCACGTTGTAAAGAATTACAGGAAGGTCAACGGATTCAGCGATTTTTTTGAAATGCTGGAACATGCCCTCTTGCGTTGGTCGATTGTAGTAAGGAACAACCTGCAAAGAAGCCGCAGCACCGACACTTTTAGCATAGGTTGTTAGCTCGATAGCTTCTGAGGTTGAATTACCGCCTGTACCAGCGATGACAGGAATTCGTCCCGCAACGTGAGCGACGCATAAGCGTATGAGTTCGCAATGCTCTTCAACTGTAACTGTAGGTGATTCACCGGTTGTACCGACGATCACAATGGCGTCTGTGCGCTCTGCAATATGCCAATCGATGAGTTTTTTCAAGCTTGGCAAATCAAGACTACCGTCCTGATGCATAGGCGTGACTATCGCAACAATGCTGCCTTTGATCATAATTGTGCCGCCACAAAATCCGAAAACGTGATTGTAGCGGATAGCGATGCCCGCCGGACAGATAGACTCGCTAAGGGTGAGCGTCTATGCAACGAGATTCTGGCGATCCTAGTGGTCCACGCATAAGACATATCCTTTGAACCATTGCTGATTTGGGTGCGCCAACATAACCATCTTCGAAAGCCAACACGTAAAAATTTGGCCGTAAAGACGCCAAGCGCAACAATTCGCCAGGCATTAGCAGGAAATCAGGGTTAGAAGGCTTGCCAAAAAGACCATTATCTTTAGCAAATGTTTCGTAAATTAGTACTCCACCCTCAGACAAGCTGCCTAACAAATCGTCCATCAGCGGGCGATGCAGGTAATTTGTGACAACAATGCCGGCAAATCGGTCGGGCAACAGTGGCCAATCGGTGTGGCTTGAACTATCGCTGAGCTCTAGATCGATGCATAACGTTGTGATGTTGTCGGTTTGGGTAGCCGCCATCGGTGTGACATCTTTATCAACCGCCAATACGAAATGCCCAAGACTTGCTAGATGACGCGCGTGGCGACCACCACCACAGGCCAAATCCAGCACACGGCTTTGCGGTGGAATGAGGCCAGCAAATCGATGCACCCACGGTGAACACACGTTTTGCGATTGATGGAGTGTCATAACCGAATTAGTTATACGACAGACCCATTTCTTCACGCACATCGCGCATGGTTTCTTGCGCGAGCTTGCGTGCTTTGTCGCATCCGTCAGCCACGATCGCACGTACCAAGGATGGGTCATCCAAATATTGTTGTGCGCGTTCGCGCATGGGTTCTTGTTCTTTCAGAATGCCATCAATGACAGGTTGTTTGCATTCAATGCAGCCTATGCCTGCAGTCTTGCAGCCTTTCGTTACCCATTCGCGAGTGGCATCATCGGAATACACCACATGAAACTGCCAAACCGGGCATTTATCCGGATTGCCGGGATCGGTTCTGCGTACGCGCGCAGGATCCGTGGGCATGGTGCGGATTTTTTTTGTGACGGTGTCGCGATCGTCGCGTAACGCAATCGTGTTGCCATAGCTCTTGGACATTTTTTGTCCATCCAAACCGGGCAGTCGTGAGGATTCAGTCAGCAAAGCCTGAGGTTCTACCAATATCAGTTTGCGGCTACCTTCGAGATACCCAAACAAACGCTCGCGATCAATCATAGAAAGATTTTGTGCATCGTCGAGCATGGCCTTGGCTTGTTCCAAAGCGTCTTCTTTACCCTGCTCCTGAAATTCATTGCGCAACTCCATGTAGAGTTTTGCACGCTTAGTACCCAGCTTTTTCACTGCTTCTTTTGCTTTTTCGTCAAAATCTTTTTCACGTCCATACAAATAATTAAAACGCCTTGCGATCTCGCGCATCATTTCTATGTGCGGCACCTGATCTTCACCTACGGGCACCATGCTGGCGCGATAAATAAGTACATCAGCCGCTTGCAGCAAGGGATATCCCAAAAAACCATAGGTTGCTAAATCACGATCCGATAATTTTTCTTGCTGATCTTTATAGGTGGGTACACGTTCCAGCCAGCCTAGTGGCGTAGACATGGACAACAACAAATGCAGCTCTGCGTGCTCCGCAACTTTCGATTGAATGAAGATGGTTGCCTGCGAAGGATCGATACCTGCAGCAAGCCAGTCAATCACCATGTCCCAGGTACTGGATTCGATTATTGACGGATCGTCGTAGTGCGTAGTTAACGCATGCCAGTCAGCGACAAAAAATAAACAGGGATGCTCGGATTGCAGTCGAACCCAATTCTTCAGCGCTCCGTGGTAATGGCCAAGATGCATAGCGCCGGTGGGACGCATGCCAGAAACAACGCGATCTGGATACATAACAATCTCAGGTCAATAATAATTTAAGGGGAGAAATCAGAATATTCAGCAATGCATTAGCGCCAGTAATAACAGGCACCATCCAGTAGTTCAGCAGATTTAACATCATCAAACCAATCATGATGAAAAATCCGTAGGGCTCCAGGCGCGCAAAACGAAAAGCATAGCGATTGGGGAGCACACTGGTAAGTATGCGGCCTCCATCAAGCGGTGGAAGAGGAAACAAATTAAATGCGAACAAAATCAAATTAATTTTCACACCCGCACGTGCAACCTCATAAAAATAGGTTTCGTCGATGTCGGCTGCATCCAGCACAAAAAACAGTGCCATCCACAATAGCCCCATGAAAAGATTGGCCATAGGGCCTGCCAGAGCGACCCAAGCCATATCTCTTTTCGGTTTTCGCAATAGCGAAAAATCGACTGGCACAGGTTTGGCATAACCAAACAAAAAGGGACTTCCGATCAGTGCCAGCACCAAAGGAATCAGCAATGTACCAACCGGATCAATATGCTTGGTTGGATTCAAACTCATGCGACCCTGTGAGTACGCCGTCAGATCGCCAAAGTACTTTGCGGCATAGGCGTGTGCAGCCTCATGCAGAGTAATCGCAAACAATACGGGTAAGGCATAGACCGCAATGGTCTGGATAATCTCGTTCATTGACCAGATTTTATCAGAGTGACTACGTCAACCCGGGCAATCACGTAAACAAGCTCGCGTCTCCGCGGCCTTGGCGCACTATGAGGGGAGCCTCTCCGGTCAGATCAACCACCGTCGTAGGTAACAAACTACAACTACCGCCATCTATCACTAACTCGATTTGCTTCTCGAGCTGACTACGTATGTCGGTCGCATCATTCATAGGATCATCAGCACCCGGCATAATCAGCGTCGTACCGAGCAAAGGCTGACCTAATTCTTCTAGCAAGGCCAGAGCAATCATATTTTCAGGAACTCTCAGGCCTATGGTCTTGCGGGAAGGATGAGAAAGTCGGCGCGGAACTTCTTTGGTGGCTTCCAGTATGAAGGTATAAGGCCCCGGGGTGGCAGACTTAAGTAATCGGTACTGGGTGTTATCTACTTTTGCGTAATTGGCAATCTCGGACAAATCACGACACAGCAAGGTCAGATGATGCTTGTCATCCACGCCGCGAATTTTTCTCATGCGCTCAACTGCAGATTTGTCATCTAAATGACAAACCAGGGCGTAACTAGAATCCGTTGGCAAGGCGACTATGCCACCAGCACCTACGATTTGCGCTGCCTGCCGCACCAGCCGCTGCTGAGGATTGTCCGGATGGATCTGAAAATACTGGCTCATGAAAGCAAACGGCGACAGTCAATGACTGCCGCCGGAAAAAGAATAGATGTGGACTGTATCAGGCCTGCTGCAATGCTGCAATGCGTTGTTCTATGGGTGGATGACTGGCGAATAACTCCATAATACCCTCAGCCTTGTTAATGCCCAGCGTCGCCACCGACTGGGGCAATCCAGCTGAGTGCATTTGTCCCAATCGCATCAGGGCATTAATCATCGGCCGTCTGTTCCCCAGTAAGTTGGCTGAGCCTGCATCGGCTCGAAACTCGCGCTGCCGCGAGAACCAGGCTACGATCATGGATGCCAGCAAGCCAAACACGATCTGGCAAACGATCACCGTAATCGTATAGCCTATGCCGACTGATTCATCGCTGTTTTTGGATAAGGCGCGGTCTACCATGTAGCCCACCACGCGCGAAAGAAACACGACGAAGGTGTTAACAACACCTTGCAGCAAAGTCATCGTAACCATATCGCCATTAGCAATGTGAGCTACTTCGTGGCCCAGCACTGCTTCTATCTCTTCACGAGTCATGTTTTGCAAAAGCCCGGTTGACACCGCCACCAGCGCATCATTGCGGTTGGCACCTGTGGCAAAGGCATTGGGCTCACCCTCGTAAACAGCTACCTCGGGTCTGCCTATACCCGCCGTCGCTGCCAGTCTGTGTACGGTATCAAGCAGCCACTGTTCGGTTGAGTTAGCCGGTTGATCTATGACGTGCGCCCCGGTCGACCACTTGGCCATGGGTTTGCTAATCAAAAGAGAAAAAATAGATCCGGTAAATCCCACAACCAGCGAAAACACCATCAGCATGCCGATGTTTAGGCCTTGAGCTGACAAGTAGCGATCGACTCCCAGCACCGATAACACTATCGACATGACGGCGATCACCGCCACATTGGTTAGTACGAATAACAAAATTCGTTTCATTAATTAGCCTCCCTGGAGAACCAGACAGTAAAAAGATAACCAGAAGTTTACCCGAGCAGCCCCCATTAGGACCCCGACTGGGCAATCTTGTACATGGGGACGACTCAATGACATTTCAAGATGCAGAGCGGCTAATTCAGAGCACCCAGTCGTGCCAAACCGGCGTCAAGTTGGGCGGCAGATGCGGCAGGCTGCCAAGATCAAACCGTGACTCTGCAGGGCCATGAAAATCCGAACCACGCGAGGCTAACAAACCGGTTTTTTGAGCGTAGGCGGCATATTGTTCGTATTGCGCGGGGTAATGGCTGCCGGTAATAACTTCGATGCCCTCACCACCCAGTGCACGGAACTGTTCAACGAACACATTGAATTGAAGATCATCAAAGGCGTAGCGTCCAGGATGCGCAATTACAGCACGACCACCCGCCGATCGTATCCAGCGCACTGATTGCTCCAACGTTGCCCAGCGATGGGGAACGAAACCGGGCTTGCCTTCGACCAGAAAGCTTTGAAATACCTCAGATACGGTATTTCGCACACCCTTTTCTACCAAAAATCGCGCGAAATGTGTTCGGCCTAGCAATTCGGGATTGTCGGCAAATGTTAATGCTCCTTCGAAGGCTCCGGGAATACCCACTGCATCGAGTTGCTCTGCGATATCGCGTCCACGCCGTTCGCGTCCGCCACGTACAGAGGCCAGGCCTTCGCGCAAATCAGGGTTATTTTCATCGATGTCCAAGCCAACAATATGTATTGTTTTGCCGGCCCATGTGATAGAAATTTCAACACCGGCTACAAAGCGAATACCCAAGTTATTAGCTGCGGCGCGGGCTTGGGCAATTCCATCCAACTCATCATGATCGGTCAGGGCCCATACATCGACACCATTCGCTTTAGCCCGTGCGGCCAACTCAGTTGGCGACAACACGCCATCAGATACGTTGGAATGACAATGCAAATCGACGTTGAGCATAGTAGCGGGCAAGGGTTTAAGCCGCAAAAAAAGAGTGTGATGTGATTGTACGCGTCTGTATCGATAGACGCAGGGACTCAACTCAATTCAGAAAATCTTCTATCAGTCGGGCGAGCAACTCAGGTTGATCATGGTGAACCATATGCCCTGCCTCGTTTATGACGGCTGTTTTAACGGACGGTATAGCCGCACGCCGCCGGTCTAGTTCGGCACGCACTTTTTCGCGACCTCCCATCCAGCGCCACAGGTCACTTTCCTTGGCTTCTACCCACAATACCGGAGCGCTTATCTTTTCCCAACATGCCATTACCTCATCGACACGATACAAAGTAGCACCGGTAATTTTATGTGCAGGGTCGCCTAAAATCTCCCACTGCCCATCGGCATTCGGTGCGGCCCAATGCGCAGCTAAAAACTGTGCCCGCTCAGGTGCTAAGCGAGGATTAGTTTTCATCAAACGCTCAACCACACCGTCTATGGTTTCGTAACTACGCATGGTGGGTGGCTCGCGTAATTCATCTAACCATTTCGCATAGCGCGCAGGTGCCATAGCTGGCTGCGTAGCAGCTAATCCAAAGCCTTCCAAATTAACCAGCTTAGCCACTCTGTAAGGTCGTACTCCAGCGTAAATTCCAGCCACATTGCCGCCCATGCTGTGACCTATCAACGTGACTGCTTGATCTGGACAATAGTGATGCAGCAACGCATCGAGATCTCCCAGATAGTCGGCAAACCAGTAGCAATCACCATGCAAACGCTCGGTTAGTCCAAAGCCGCGCCAATCCGGCGCAATCACATGCCAATCGCGGGAAAAATTATCCACCACAAACTGAAATGAAGCCGCTACATCCATCCAGCCATGCAGCATAAAAAGGATAGGTGCATCAGGCTCCCCCCAATGCCGAACGTGAGTGCGAAGGCCGCGTAGTTGAATGAATTCAGAACGAGAATTTTTTACAGGATGGAGCACGAGGAGGGTTCAGAAAAGTGTAGGTATGATGGCAAAGCAGCTTGCCTGATAAATTTAAAGTTGTTAGCACAAGCATACCATCTTCGCAGGGAACATTAATGGCAGAACAACTCAATACAGATCAGTACGATCAGCTCTATCAACACTATCGCTGGCATGTGCCTGATGATTTTAATATCGCTTACTGGTGTTGTACGCGCTGGGCCAACGAATCTGATCGAGTCGCTATCTATATGGATGACGAGCTACACGGCGACAGCGTGATCACCTATGCACAACTGCAGCTGAGTGCGAATCAACTTTCGCATAGCATGATAGCGTTGGGTGTTACTCGTGGCACGCGCGTGGCGATCGTTATGCCGCAACGCGCTGAGGTAGCAATTGCCCACATCGCTTGTCATCAAGTGGGAGCGATTGCTATGCCTATGTCCGTTCTTTTCGGACCAGATGCGTTGGAATATCGCTTGCAAGATAGTGCCGCATCGCTAGTCATTACCGATCAGGCAGGGTTACCAAACATTACCGCTATACGTGATCGCTGTCCTGCACTCACACATGTCATGGTGGTTGATGGCCATGGTGAAAACACCCTCGATTGGCATGATTTATTACAGCAGCAGCCCACACACTTCACGCCTGTCGCTACCAAATCAACTGACCCCGCATTATTAATTTACACCAGCGGGACCACCGGTTCGCCCAAAGGCGCATTGATGCCGCAATCAGCGCTGGTGGGTAATCTAACTGGCTTTGTTGCTTCGCAAAACTGGTTTCCACTGACTGAGGATGTGTTTTGGTCACCCGCAGATTGGGCATGGACAGGTGGATTAATGGATGCACTGCTACCCACACTGTATTTTGGTATGCCTATCGTGGCTAGTCGCTCACGCTTTTCTGCTGAACACGCATTTAGGTTAATGGAAAAATACCGAGTTACGAATAGCTTTTTATTTCCGACCGCATTAAAAATGATGATGAAAGCAGTGCCACAACCACGTCTACAGTATCAGCTAGCGCTGCGCGCGATTATGAGTGCCGGTGAAGCCGTTGGTGATGCGGTGTTTGATTGGACTCAGACAGCTCTGGGTGTCACAGTCAATGAAATGTTTGGTCAAACCGAAGCTAACTATATTGTTGGCAATAGCGCAGAAAAATGGCCTGCACGTCCTGGCAGTATGGGCCGTCCCTACCCCGGCCATCGCGTCGCGGTGATAGATGATGATGGCAAGACTGTGAAGGCTGGTGATACCGGTGAAGTGGCTTTGCATAGATTAGACATGCATGGCCATCCGGATCCGGTGATTTTTTTAGGTTATTGGAATAACGCGCAAGCCACTACCGATAAATACAGTGGCGACTGGTTGCGCACTGGTGATCTTGCGCAGATTGATGCAGATGGTTACCTTTGGTATCGAGGCCGGGCTGATGATATGTTTAAGTCAGCAGGCTACCGAATAGGCCCATCAGAAATAGAAAATTGTTTAGTCAAACATACCGCCGTAGCGAATGCCGCCGTGGTACCCAAGCCAGATGCAGACAGAGGTAATTTAATTAAAGCATTTGTGGTGCTCACCGAAGGAACACTCCGCAGCGCGGGCAACGATACCGCACTTATTACAGAGTTACAGCAGCATGTGCGCGGCTTGCTGGCGCCGTATGAATACCCCAAAGAAATTGAATTTATTGATGCCTTACCTATGACAACCACCGGCAAAGTGCAACGTCGAGTGCTACGTTTGCTTGAGGAAGAACGCGCTCATCAAAAATAAAATCGTGTTCAAATTTGCTCACCTTGCAAAGCAGCGAGTTCCGATTCCATAAAGCCGGCTTGTCGGCGCGCTTCTAGGTTGAACGGACCACGTAACACAGGCGCTTTGTAACGTAGCGCAAGCTCCTGATAAGTAGATAACAAATCCAGACCACGCTGCTCACAACACCAGCGGTACCAGCGATTACCTACCTCGACATGACCAATTTCATCGCGCAAAATAATATCGAGTATCTGCGCTGCTGCCATATCCCCTGCTTGCGCTAACTTGTTACGCACACCGGGTGTAGCATCCAATCCGCGTGCTTCCAGTGTGCGCGGCACAAGCGCCATGCGTGCCAGTACATCACCATTCGTTTTTTCTGCCATCTCCCACAAACTATTGTGGGCCGCAAAATCACCATACGCAAAACCGAGACTTTGCAGATGCGATGACAGTAACGAAAAATGCAGTGCTTCTTCAGCCGCCACCTTGAGCCAATCGGTGTAGTACGCCTCGGGCATATCTGCAAATCGCCACAGTGCATCTAATGCCAG
>Ga0315909_10004962_pt1 | contig 15466 bp, 24 predicted proteins | sample LakEriMetagenome_11_FD_203527 | JGI IMG/M metagenome (GOLD analysis project Ga0315909, IMG submission 203527) | Freshwater fungal communities from buoy surface, Lake Erie, Ohio, United States - Buoy 2 MA125 | ecosystem: Environmental > Aquatic > Freshwater > Lake | place: USA: Lake Erie, Ohio...
GTGTCTTTCCACTCTCAAAAAACCTACCCCCTTTGCTGCTATTGCATGATCCGCATAATACTTGCAGATTACTTAATGAGTCATCACCACCTAATACTCTTGGCACTATGTGATCGACTGTCAGCCGGTCTTCTGATCCGCATTGTTGGCAACACTGATCTCTATTGATAACCGTCTGCCTGATCTTACGCCATGCAGTAGTAGATCCATTCTTCTTGAGGGTACTCACTGCCATCCTTTAGTCTTGAGATGATGTAGCGCCTTGCAATAGTCTGGCTCATCATACTCTGTTACTCCATAACGATGCATGACATAAGTCCAATACATCCAGAACTGTTTAACTGTTGAACCAGTCTTAAGACTTTTAACCTTCATTTGATATAGACCATAGGCTTGCTTACTGCCGCCTTTATTACCTACTGCTTTGTAATCCCATCTTGATTCTCTATAGATAATCTCGTGATGACATTTCTCTTGCTTATCCGTTAATTGGTATTTAGCAAGATCTTTAACGTATCGAATTGCTTTGTCTGTCGCCATTGCATCTAAGGGCATTGCCATAGATAGAGATATCCCAATAGCGATGGCTACCCTGCGGGCTATCCGCAAGCGGCCCGCCGTGAGCCCTTGATGGGCTCTAGCCGTAGAGCGTACCATGCATGTCAAGTTCATTCGTGAATGTCCTGATCAATTGGCGTGTCACTTTTTAGAATTTCTTGTAATGCGTAATAAGCCTGCTGAGGAACCACGCCATTACCAAGTATTTTGTATTGTTCTTGGATCGGTAAATTTACATTGGTTACCCATCCAGCCGGCAATCCCATCATGTATTCGATAAATCGAGGACTTACTCGACCTTCTTCCAATTCCGCCGGCGGCTCTTGCAAGTGCATGTCAAAGAGTGTAGTAAATCCGCGCCCCAGTTTCTGCATTTGCCCGTCGTACGTCCCGATTGTGTGTGAGGGGTAGGCAACAATAAAGAGTCTTGCTCGGTTGTGTGGGGCTCCAACTTCTGCAGCGCGAACAACTTGCCATCGTGCATCATACCCAATTTGGGCAAGGTCATATAGGACTTGATCGAAGCCGAGCGTGAGGTGGCCTTTAACATTTTCCATAACGACCCATCGTGGTCTAAGTGTGCGAATACCTTCTTTGATATACGGCCAGAGATGTCTTGCATCGTCTTTACCCTTTCTATTACCTGCTACTGAGAACGGCTGACACGGATAGCCAGCGGTTAAAATGTCTACGGCTGGGACTTCATCCCAGTTGATTGTTTTGATGTCTTTGTAATTGAGGTAACCAAATCGTTCTTGAATTACCTTGGATGCGTGTTGATCGTATTCAGCGCACCAAATTGTTTCAGCGTTAAAGAAGGCCTCAGCCGCAATATCCAGTCCACCGTAGCCGGTGCATAGACTCCCGATCTTCATCGATTATCCGTACTGTAGAAACCCGGGGATTTAAATGATATTCCGACCGAACTATAAACTTTATGCATAGGTGAATGGCAGAATGGACACTCAAGATCATGAGGCTCATTGATGTGATACCAATGCTCAATTCTTGAATTGCTTTCGCAATCCTCGTTATCGCATTCGAATTCATAAGTTGGCATCTAGATCAACCTCGCATGTCTTGCAAGTTTCAGTGAACGCCCATGCGCCGCACATCTTGCATCTCATTGGTTCTAGTGTATCTCTGTCACCCTTGAAATCACCGTAACCGGCTTTAAGCAATAGATCGACCAGATCACCTAGCCGCATAAATGCAAGGTAGTCCTCAGGACTCTTCTCCCCCTGTCCATTTAAGCGACACGTAACAATAGGCAGATCACCAGTTTTACCTGCCCGTTTCGTGACCTGATCGATCCATGCTTTCGGCTGGAACGCCGATCTAGCCTTAACTTCCATGTCGAAAGGAACATGGGTTATATCTTTTCCAGCCCCTCGACCGATATCTGCATGCGCCCACCAAGTCGATAGGTACTCGGCGACGACACGCTCGGTCGAGAATCCTCGGTATTTACGGCTTTGTGAGGCCATTGACCGCGTGACACTTTGAACATGACCAACTCTTATTAGTCAGATTAACTTTAATGTCTTTGTAAGGAATTGAGTCATTACATAAGCAGCATCGAGTCGTAAACGTAAACTCCTCAAGGATTGCTATGACTTCCTTTGAACGGTGAATCTCATCCTCGGTAGGAAATGATTCCCATTCACCATCTTGATTCATAAACTGTAGTTTTCCCATTACACTCTCGCCTTTTGTCGTTGCCATCCGCCTTCTTTGTTTATCTCATACCAGATGACGTCGTTAGGCGCTGGGCATCTTGTTAGTTCGCCGGTGACTGCATAAGGGCATTTGAAATGACCCCACGGCTTACCAGCCTTAGTCGTTCCCGTCTTCCAAATCATGTCTCCATGTTGGCATCGGGGGATGTCCTTCTCGGTCTGGCCTCCAATGATTTCTTTCACCGTCGCAACGGCTTCCTGCATTGTGGGCGGCATAGTCGCCGGCTTGATAGTCCATGGATCATCTTCCTTTACTACTGGGATATATTCGCCAGATGTTTCAGCCATCTTAGCCTTTACTTCATCAATCTTAGCCTTTACTTCACTCGACTTAATGACTTTGCCCATTTCCTCTCGTGACGCTCGCTTTCCCTTTGTTGCATATCCTGCGTTAGCAAGCGCTCGACCAATAGCACTAGTTTCACAATTCTCCAGCGCTGACGTCGCATTGACGCCGCGACCTTGAATGGTTTCTTCTGCAAGTCCTGTAGTCCAAGGCCGAAAGTCTGCCTCTGTGCGATATATAGCAGCCTCAACAATAAAACGGCCACTGGCTGAATCAAGTAACTTTGTATGAATCTGACCATCTGGATGCTCCTTCCAAAACTTTATAAGTCGTTCTTCTACTGTCTCGTAATCTTCAAGATTAAACATATTTCTCGTCCTTTTCTGTAATAAGTTCGCAGGCTAGTGCAAGGTAAGCACATGCGTCGATATAGGAGTCAATGTGATCTGCTGTTTCTTGTAATCTGGCAAGTTTAACTTCGACCATTGCCAGACATGCTTGGTGGTCTGAGATTGGTACTTCAAGCATTTGCTGGAGTCGTAATGCGATTCGAGTCTGATTGATACGAGGATGACCATATATTCGTCCTCGGTCTCCAATAATGTCAGTTGCTGATAGTAGGACTTCACTTGCTTTCACACTCGCACCTTCTCTTTTTGTTCGTAGTATTCTCGTACGGCTTTACGCCCTTGAAGATACCCTACCCTTATGCCAACCATGCGGCCAACGTGGAAATATAAACCTGCCATAATAATCATTACGATAAAATCGCCTAATGATGGATCGAACATTATGCACCTGCCTTCCATGTGTAATTATGGTCAGCATGCTTGTGCAATTGCACTTCAGCCTCAACGCATGCACGTGTTGCACCGCCGGTGCGTGTTTCCCAGCCGCATGAACACTTTGCGTCAAAACCCCAAGTGCCAGCCATGGTTGAGTTATAAGGAATCTTGTAACCGCCTGCAATGACATACCAAGAGATTCTTACTTTTTCAGTAGTTGCTTTCAGTTTCATTTTTGCTCCCGTGTTTCTGAGGGTATTTCCCTCGTTCACATGGATAATAATAAGCCCGATTCTGGGTCTGGGAAGTCAATTTTGATAACGAAATGGTAACGATTCTGCATCGTCTATATGGTCATCAATTGACCTCGCTAGGTCGTTATCTAGGTCGTCCATAGCGTTTACCGGCTACGACGAAAGTCCCGTCTTTCTCGATGTAGATGAGATCGACCTGCACGTTCTTACCTTCGACGTACATGATGGCAAATGCCTGCTGCCAGTTGGCCGAGCCCTTAGTGTATGAGGCCTTAGAAAAGTCCATAAGGTTTCCCACCTCAACCCCATGCAAAACACGCCCTATACGGCCCCCTGAGGCCTCTGAGAACGACGATCTGCCGGCTCGGTGGGTATGACCTGAGATCACGCTCTTACCGTGCCTGCGAGCGGCTTCTAGGGCTGATAAGCCACCCTGAGCCTTGATAGGGGTATGGTCGCCATGGACTGCAATCCAGCCGGGAGCGATGTTATATGGCTTGCGATGGAACGTAATGCCTAACTCGTCCAGCCGCATAAACTTCTCGAACCTGAGTTCTGGCAAAGATAAGAATGAAGGGATCTTTCTCATAATCTGGGTATATAGCCGGTCAGTGTGATTAGACCGAATCATTTGAGTTACTTGGAGATCATAAAGAACCTGAATAGCCTCCTCGCGATCATCTCCAAGAGTCTGTTCGTATGCTTCTGGCGTTCCTTCTGACCATTTGCTAATTGTGTTGAAATCAATTTCGTCACCTATTGTCACTACTTCATGCGGCTTAAACTTGCTGATAAAACTGGCTAGATTCTTGACTGCGTGTCTATCGTGGAACGGAACCTGTAGGTCGCTCACTATGACTATTCGCTTCATTTAATCCTCGTCGTCATCATCCTCGTAGGGTATGCGATCCACGCGGTCGGGGATCGATGGCAGAATCCAGTCAGGGTAAGCGTCTCGGTCTTGAATAATGCTCAGGCATAAATCAACTGCAAAACCTGCACGGCGCAATGCGCGATACATCTCATGCAGGCTGATAGCCCATGCGTCTAACTGTGAATAAGTATCGAGATCGATGACCTTCTTCTTTGCCATGGCTTAAGTGTTACTTACCTAGTAATTCAATAATTGTATCGACACGCGCTTCTAGTCGATTTACTTGATCTTTTATTGATGAGCCGCCATTGGGCTTCAGTTCATTGAGGTAATGCTTGACCAAGAACTGTAGATAAGCAGCCACTCCGCCAAGAACTGTGACTATACCTACGGCGACTGCCGCAATATCTACCGCGTTCATTACTTTTTGGGGCTCGCGTATCCGAAGACCCCGGCAACGACTGCGCCGAGAATTGAGCGGTAATCAAGAGCGAAGTTAGATGTAGTTCCCCAGACGGCTAGAAATGCACCGACGCTCATAACAATTGGATTCTTCATGTTCATACTGTGCCTCCTAGTAACGGGATATTAAAGAACGAACCATCTGTGTCGCCCTTTGTAGTGAAAGAAATATGGCAATGCTTGTTATGCGGATTGCTTCCAGAATACTTGCGCCAGCGCCATCCCATGCGAGGCGATGCAATTCTGCCTTGGAAAATGACATAGGCCACGCGCTTGTCTCCACGCTTGGCAGCGAGGCGAATCTGATCTGCAATATCGGGCATGAGGTCGGGCTTGCCTGACTTATAAACATCTGCATCGACATCGATGGCTCTAACAATTCCAGTCTTTGAATCAGGATTGTGCTGACTAGCACGCGCTGAATGACGGAGATCGCCGATCCAGCCATCGGAACGCCTATCACGATCTGGGTAGGTGTCATCGAACTGTTCTCGCAGTTGTTGTCCTGCCTTGCATAAAACTGGCTTCACCCGATAATGGCTTTCGCTTCATCTTCTGTAAGACCAAGCGCTGCAAGTTTAGTAATAGCCGAAGCCTTGAGAACCTCGGTTTCGGCAATCATTTCAGCCATTGATTTATCAGACGAAACATCTCCTACAAATTTTTCGTATTCTTTTTCGCTGATTTCAATGGAGACATTTTCTCCAGTAATGGCATCGTATTCGCTAATTGTTGGCATTTTTTCTCCTTATGAGTTCGCTATTCCATAGACACGGATTGTCCCTGTCATAGTGCCGCTGGCTCTGTATAAAGTAAAGCCATCAAATTGAGTATTTGCCCTAAATGCACCGGCAAAATTGCCCAAATAATTGTCCGCTCCAAAAGTAAAGCCCATCTGTGTTGATCCAAAAAATGTATTAGTCGCTGTTTGTGGTCGGTACACTTGAATAACCAAATCGGTACTTTCGGCATTGTTTAATGCTGCATTATCAGTCGGCCCTTGTCTAAATTGACCTGATGCCGTGCCTCCACTCATTTGATTAAATTCTGCGATTGAACTGTAATTTGATGTGGTGTTGTCCGCACCGCTTGCCCGTAATCTTAAACGAGTATAATCTGCAACTGAAAATGTAAGATTCGTAATAATCAAATAATTCTGGTATGTAGATGTGAATACATTGTTGAGGCTTTGAGATGTAACCGCACTAGGCGTTGCCTGACCTATATATACTAATCCGCTGCCACCTGTAACCCAATTGAAATCAAGATCAGTACCAGATGCCTTTGCAAGTATTTGGCCAGTCGTACCGCCCTTTAGATCAACAAGCGCGGTATCAATGTCTTGACCAAGTGCAGCAATAGCGGTAGCGCCATCCTTTACTAGGTCTGTGGATTGGGGTATATCCCATCCAAAGTTAGTCGTTGTTGTTGCCATTACGCTACTACTCCAATCGCATTGAGCCAAGTCAGGCTAGTGTTAATTGTATTCCATGTTTCAGCCGTGTTTACCTGTTCCCATTTTACCGCAACTTGGGAGAAGTTTACGGGAGATGCATTGAAAGTCACGGTGAGATTATTTAGGCTTGCCCTAAACGTCCAACCCTCAATGTAACCTTGGAATGATCCGTTGGTGATATTAGGCGGCAAATTCTGAATCCAGACTGGTTGTCCTAAGAAGATGTTAATTAAGGCATCTCGGTCAGCATCATCGATCTCTGGGTTTCCTAGAACGAACGTAATATTCTGGAATTTTGCATAGGGAAATGCGCGTAGGTCGATGTATCGATTTGCAAAGGCTTGAGCGTCTGCTGTGTTTTTAATTCGAGAAGTGTAAGACTCAGCATAAACGCCATATAAGGCTTGGCTTTCTAAGTTTGTTGCCGTATAGGTCTGATTGGCATTATTGTCGTAATTGATAGTAAATGAGTTACGAAGATCGCCAGCGCGAGTTGTGGCTGATAGTCCTACTCCGTTAGCGTGGTTAGCGTCTAGAGTTGTATATCCGTTATTGGCTAGGTAATCCTGCCGGTGAGTTGAATCTGCGTACCCGATGTTGCCGTTTGCATCTTCATAAAGGACTCCAAAGGCTGAAGTAGCAATTGCTGTGCAAAGTGAATAAAGGTCTGTATTGCTCGATGATCGAGAAATTAGGTCATAATTTCCGGGGCGATCAATCTCACCTAATCCAATGTTTACTGCATTTGCCCAAGTCTCGGTAGGATCATACGTCGCCCAAGTCAATGCTGGGGATACATCATTCCAAGAACCTAAAAGATATCCTGAAAGAAGTGTGTAAATCTGGTCGCCATCTTGATCTTGGGATAATACTCCAGCATCGATAATTTTAGGTAATTTAGATAATGCTCCAAGTGCCGTAATGCTAGCAACGGTCGTATATCCAATTTGTCCCGTACTGTTTACCATAATGGTAAAGTCTGAAATAAGTCCGCCGAAAATAGGGATATAAGTTCCGACCGAATTGGTTACTTCGACCGTTAGTCCCGAACCCACATTAAAGTTATAGGATGAGTTATTAAGATTCAATAACTGTAATTGGCAATAACCGGCAACTGGTTGCTGATAAATATCAGTTCGCCCAGAAGTGATAGTAAGATCGGCTATGGTTACATCGGTTAATTCTTGATCATCGACGAGAATCTTAAAACTAGGTGTATAGGCGGTCATGGAGTGACTAGTTGTCCTGCGCCTAGTGTGCCTCGCGCGGCTGAGTTGTTAAGTACGTTTACGATAGTTCGAGCAGTACCTTCTGGGTCGATTGCTCCATTTACGGTTATGTTCATTTGGTTAGAAGGTACGGTGACCTTTGGCAAGGCTGGAGCAGATGTAATCCTAGGAACTGAACTAGTAGAAGATGACGTAGAACTTCCGCCACCAAAGAATGAACCTACGGCTGAGGCCGCGCTCTTAATAGCGTTAATAATGCTCATGACGCGATTATAAATGTTGGTCAAAGTCTGTACGAAATCAGCAAAGGTATCGATCGCCACCGAAATAAACATACCGAGTGACTTAAAGGCTAAGCCTAAAGTTTTGCCAATAAGAGGAGCGAGGAAGTCTTTAGCAAAGTTATAAATACCTACCATAAAATCGTAAAACGGTTGAAGTTTTTCATTATTCTCTTCTAGCGAATTACGAACGGAATTAAAGGCGTTACGAACGCCATTGATAATCGGTTGGATGATTTTCATAACTGGCGCTAACTTTTCGCCCAAGTTGCTAGCAAAGTCTGAGATTGCCGGTATGACCTTGTTTACGATGGTTTCGACCATAGGGGTAATAGCCGTAAGAATATAAGCGCCTACGGTTTCCTTGCCTTCGTCAAATGCAATCTTAAGTCGATCCATCTTGCCTTGGAATGTATCTGCCTTTACTGATGCTTGACCCTCAAAGGTATTAGCCAATTTAGCCGTAATTTGCTCCATAGACATGGTTGCTAGTTCAGTCTTCGATAGACCAATGCCTAAGCGACCAAGCGATGCAGTATTGCCTTCCGCGGCTCGCGCCATGGCATTTGTTACGGCTTCTAATGACTTGCCACTACCTGCTGCGACATCAATCGCGATAGTCTGTAACTCTTGTGCCTTCTGGACATCACCTGTCGCTCTGGCTAAACGCTCTAAGGATGGACGAAGTTCATCGTCTGTAACGCCAAAGGCTAACGATGTTTTGGTTATGTAATCTTCTGTGGCGTTGATCTGGGCTTCTGTTGCCCCTGTAACATTCTTGAGAGTAAGGGCTAATTTCTCTTGCGCGGCTGCGTCTGCAATTGCTGATTGAACGCCATCGATCGCTAACTTGCCGGCATAGGCTACGGCTGCGGCTCCTGCGGCTGCAAATGCTAGACCAGCCTTCTTGCCGAAATCTGATACTTTGCCACCAAATGTTTGAACGTCATTATCGGCAGTCTTGAGATTCTTGGTGAAGTTATCAACGTCTGCAAGAAGTTTGAGCGTTAAGGCTCTTGTGCCTGTTGCCATTATGTCCACTCCTTTAGAATCTTATCGAACGCGGCAGTCCATTTAGCAACGATCTGCGGTTGAATCTTGCGCAACGTTGGATAAATAAACCAACCCTTAGAGCCTCGACCTTGACGGCCAGACCATACGGGGAATTGCTTATACTTGTTGGAACCGAACTCTGAGCCGCCCCAGATTTGCTTAGTGGTTGCTCCACCTGAAAACTTTTGAGAGGCGAAACCATAAGTAATCTCACCGATACGGCTTGACTTCTTTACACGAGAACCCTGAGCAATACGACTAGCCACTTTACGGCTTTGAAGTGAGTTTGATGTCTGAATGACTTCATCTCGAGCAAATTCCGCCAGCGCTCCCGACTGGCGTTTTGCTTCTTCTACTGCTTCCTCGCTCATATTCTTTAGCGCCTTGAAAACTGCACGAAGTTCGCTCTGGTCTAGTGCTACCAACTCACTTGCCACGGTTACGCTCCTCTAGTATTTCAATAGCGGTCAGAATATCCTCACCTGTTCGCCAGTGATCCATAGGGATTTGCGTGGCTATTGCCAGTTCAACTAAGAGTCGGCTTACGCTTCCTCTTGGATGACTTTTGGGCTCTCATCACCGACTTCGACATCGGCGACTGATTCCATCCATATATCCAATGGCTTAACTGGCTTACCGCCGGCTTCACGCTTCATGGCTGAATGAGCGACATAAAGAATGTCGTACATCCCACCAAATTGGGAAATAACCTTTTTAGTGGTCATTTCCCATTTAGCGTAATCTGGCGGTCTTACTTGGTAAGTAGTTTCAGTTCCGTCTATATATTTAATTGTTATGTTTTGTTGCATTGTTTGCTCCCGTTTCTAGTTTTTAACTAAAGGTTTCTGTAACTTCACCCTTAGCGATCTTGAATGTGAAGTCTACTGTCTGAGCGTCTGTTCCTGATCCACCTGCGGTTGGAAACTCTGGAAGGATTGGGAAGACGAACTGTGCGCCTGTAACGGCGGTCATTGTCACTGAAATTGTTGTATCTGGTGCTGACTCTGCTGCAGCCCATAGAGCCTCGCATACTGAATTAGCCTTACCCCAGTCAGCAAGCATAGAAAGAGCGAATGTGCCTTCTACGTTTGTAGTCTTGTAAGCCTCGCCATCGAGAGTCTGATATGTCTCGCGTAGGTTTGTCTTTGTGAGGATCGCTGAGGTTGCTTGAGCATCGACATCTGTTCCACCTGTGAAAGATAGAGAAACGTCGCGACCTGTGATTACTGTGGTTGCCATTGTTTATCCTTTAGTTTGTTTGTGTGTAGTAGGTGGAAACTCTAATATCTGCAACCAAGCAATTGGATGGGCCGACTTGAGTAACCGTTGGTTTTTCTACCGCTCCGATTGTGTATCCTGATGGGATAACTTTCAGAACGCTAATGACTAATTGCTCGAGATTGTCGAGCGATGCAGGGTTGGAGTTATACGCAACTGCAACCGAAATGACGAGGTTAATTTTAGTGTGGATCGTGGTCTTGTTAATGATGTCTAATTCTAGGTACGGTGAATCTGGAACGCACACTACGAATGGAACCATAGGAGCCTCTGGGACGTAGGCATAGACGTTACCGGCTACGTTAGCGAAGGCCGTGGCTAAAGGCTGACGCACTGTGTCGAGGATGGTCGATGCTGGCATTATTGCACCATAGAATCAGTGTCGATATATGCCCCCAAAAGGCCTGACACTCTGTTGAAAAGGCTACGGCCTAAACGATAAGGCGATACCTGAGTGAAGTCTACGCCCTCGATCTGACCGCCGGGAGCGATACGAGATTGAAATACTTCTACGGATACGGCTAGCACGGCCGACTCGACTGCGCTAATTCCGACATAAGTAGATGCACCTGAAAGGGTTGCCAAGCCTGATGGTATGACGTTCTTCAGGGTGATGTCAGCATTTGTTATAGCGACACTAAATGAATCTTCAAAAGAATCTGAAATTGTAAAAGTTCCGTTAAATGGGGAGCCGCATCCTGTGATGACTACGCTCTGACCCTCTGAAAAATTATTTTCACCTAATACGATATATCGAGCGATGTTATCTTGAAGTTCAACGGCTGAAATAGGCGATGCGTACTTAACCAACATAGGTAAAATTACGGCCTCAGCGGTATCTATTACGTCTGTTAAATAAACGTCACTATAGAGGGACGTAGAGACGCCAAGGATTGACCTTAGTTCAGCAACTGTAACGATTGAAGCCATCTCTACATCCTCTCTAGTAAGCGACTGGGGGGACGATCGGGAGCAACCGCCCCCCCATGATTAGTTTGGTTACGCTACGTTCAACTTACGGAACGCTGCTGGGTAACGGTTCACGACTGCTACGTAAGCGTAGAGTCCGATTTCAACCTGACCGTTGGCAACTACGTTTGCACGGAGTTCGATCTTGTTGCTTTCGTGGAAACGCATTGCGTTTGATGGGTAGACGAGTGCATGCTTTGCGTTTGCATCGTCACCTGTGTAGTTAGCATCTACGACAAGTCCGAGACCTGCCACTGTGCCTGATGTTGAGCCTTGTGATACGAGGCCGTTAGCATTTGTAGGTGCTGCGGCTGCGTATAGTGGACGACCTGTTGAATCAACTGCTGCAAGAAGTCCTGCGAAATCGATTCCGTCTTCTCCACCTGTGTTAGCAACGAGCAAGCGGTTTGGAGTTGAGCGCATTACGCCGTATGAATCTGCAATACCTTTTGCGATTGACGCATAGATTGTTGCTGCAGATGACTGTGTTGCGTTCTGTGCTGCGATCTGTGCTGCGTATGCATCTGTCTTGATTGCATAGGATTCAGCCAACTCGCGGAGATAAAGGTCAAGGAACCCGGGCTCGCTGCGGTCAAGCAACTCGACGTCTAGAATTCCAGCGCCGGCGAACTTAACAACTGTGTCTTCTTGGAAGGTTACTGTTGTATCTGTTGATGCAAATTCTGCACCTTCAGCAGTTAGAGCGACTGATGCCTTTGTACCCAATTTAGGAGTAAAGATTTTCATTCCTGATGCAGGAAGTGGAGCGCGCTCGATTGAATCAATAAATGGACGTGACTCGTTGATTACTCCGATTACGTCGCGTAGGTAGTTAGGTGGAACCATACCTGTGTTCTCGGCAACTGTAGCAACCTGAAGGGCTGCAACAAGATCGCGAGCATCTGCGTCGCCGCGTGATGCGTGGATCTGTGCCATTGCGTACTGTCCTGCTGTTACGTCAAGATTTACGCGTGGTGATGTGTAAGCAACTGGCGCAGATGCGCTTACTGTTGCTGCTGGCTTTGAGGCTTCGACCGCTTCGGTAACGGTTGCCTCTGAAACGGTTTCAGACACTAGGCCTTCTCCTTCGGTTAATGGAATTTCCTCTGTTGGAACTTCCTCTGTGTTTTCTGATGCTGCTACGTCGGAGACGCGAGCAGAATCAATCGCTGGATCTGTCACCAACGAAACTTCGATGAGTTTTGCAGCGCTAATGTGCATTACTCCGTCCTTGTTATCCCAAGCATCGACTTTAACGCCTACTGAAAATCCATCGCGTAGACCTGTGCTTGCTTCAACCAGTGCATCTTCACCGGCGCTTGTCTTAGCGACATGAAAGACGGCATCGATGCCTTGATCGGTAATTTCATAAGATTTAAGAGTTCCTAGCGGCTTAGTGCGCTCATGCTCAAGAAGAAGTTTTGTCTTCTTACCGAACTCGATTGAGTTTGGCTCAAATACTGTTTCTCCTGCTGAGGTATAACCCTTTTCGCCCCAAGTGACGACTCTGCCGGTGATCTCACGCTTTGCGGTATCAGCGGCTACTACATTCATCGAGAAATTAATTTCCATTATCGATTAGATCCTCTTCTTCTTGAATTTGCTCCACGGACATCGCACCAATACGGTTAAGAATCTCGTAGACCTGCGCACGTTGCAATGCATCGGTACGAAGGAACTCGTCTAGGCTGAAACGAACCTCAGTCGTATTGGAAACGAAATCTGGCATGCTGAGCCTTTGTTCAATAGTCGTAAGGATTGGCTTCATTGAAAAGTCAATAAGTGAACGACGTTCTGATACTGAGTTTGAGTAAGTCATGCTTGTCATCTCAGCGCTTACAAAATATGCAGGAAGGTTGCAAGCGCGAGCCAATTCCAGAGCAACATACTGGCGAGCCTCATTGAGTTGGAGTTTTGCTGGATCGATGCCCAACGCTTGCAATTCTACGTCAGCGTTTAAGAACGCAGTAGATTTAGTAAGTCGAGCAGTGCGCCATGACTCTAATAGTTTAGAAATACGTTCAGCCGGTAGATTAGTTCCGTTTGATTTTAGAACTTGTAATGGGACTGGCTCTTTAGCAAAAGTTTCAGCGGCTTGCTCTAAGGCGTGCGCGGCGCGGATTGTGCGACCTGCGCGGTTAAGAATTCCTTCGTCCATTCCATAAAATACAACTAGGGAACCGACTCCTTGATTTGGAACGTTTGCTCCATCGACTTGGTAGCCAACAATTTCGGTCTGGTTAGAATTTAATTGGCGGAATACGCGAGATGGATCTATGCGAGTCCATGCGCGAACGCGACCTGTCTCGCCGTACTGCTCAAGAACTTGCCCATAAGCAACTCCGTGAAATAGCAAGTCTTCTGCAAGCCATGCATAGATAGCAGAACCCGGCACACGTGGATCAGGACGGTTTAGGACATCTGGAGCGGTGACGTGTGAACCATCGACCTTTGAATATAACTCCAGTGGCAATCCTGCGAGTGTGCTACAAATTATGTTACGTGCGCGTGCGATGGTAGGCACGGCCATGGCGGTTTCACGGCTGGCTACTGATTGAGTAAATAAAAATTGATTATAAGCGCCCATATTATTGAAAGGCGCAGGTGCAGCCGCAGCATCAACGGTAAGTTCTACCGAAGGCTTAGAAGAAAAGATTTCCCGAATTCCCATTGGACATATTATACACGAGATGTCTTACTTTTAGACATTATCCTATCTGAATGTCTACTTCCGATTCTGCGCGTGTCGCAAAGTGAGTAACCATCGCAGCCGCAACTGCTCCGCACACTATGCCCGATGCTTTGCGTCCCATAACCCAACCGCCGTCTCCGCGATTAAGTTTGACTGCACTGAGAACCTGCTTTGTCAGTTCTTCTTGATCGCCATGCTGAAGGCGCATTGAAGTCACTGCTGAAACGAACTCGTCGCAACTTTGCTGATAGTCCTGACCGCCTATTTCATACATCGGAATTCCTGCTGGTTGCAATCTAGCGGCTACCGCTCCGGCGGTGGATTTGCTAAATGCAACTTGATTGACGGGGAACTTGCGCACCCAGAATGCAATATCATTAGCCATTTCTTTATCATCAAGGTTCACTGGATTGAACCAAGTATGCAATAAGGTCACCATAAACTTATCCTCAGAAAGTCTTTGACCGGCAACGAGCGATCCGTGTTTTCTGTCTGGGCTGAGGTCTATCGCCATCCATGTATCTTTTTCATCATCCAGAGCCGGTACATCTGCCTTGCACTTCTTCCACTCGGCTTCAGATATGACTGGATTGATCATTGAGACAAATTGGCACAATACCTCGGTGCGGAAGATGTCTTCCCGATCTGATAAAGAGTCTTTAATGTTATCCTCGTGGACTGTATGGCCAAGGCTAGGGTTACTTTGATACCAAGCCTCTTTGTCTGTTATCTCAGCCCCCGGCACGGCACTCCACTCGAACCAGCCGATCGAATCTTCGGCTCCTTCCGCGGCTGCTAACCCTCGTTCCCTAAATTTGAGTAGCAATACCGAGTTGGCGTGACCTGCGTTGCTATAAACATAACTTTGAGGATTTGGATTACTCATTTGGGTAAATCGCATCGATGACCAGACATCTTCGGTATCGAACTCACGCAACTCATCAATATGAATCACATCAGGTGCGGCAATACCTCGAGCGGCTGAGTTGCCGGCTCGGATCAGATATCTAGCGCCATTTTTAAACCTAATCTCCTGAGATCCCTTGCTTTCGTACTTCTTGGCAAAGTTATCCATGAGCATCTGGCTATTTTCAATCATCTGACTGACCTTGTAAAAGATTTCACTTGATGTCGTAAGTTTATGAGCAGTAGCAAGATGCATCTTTTCGCCTAGAACGTAGATCCCGAACAAGATCCTAAGAGCCATGAAGGTCGATTTGCCCTGTTGTCTCGGAAGCATGATCCCAATTAAAGGGTGAGCCCACCGGCCATCTTCCTTGTAGCGCAAGCAATCCTTAGCAAGATTTTCCTGCCAAGGTAGCAACGGGAATCCAATATCTTTGCAGAACTGAATCATCTCATCGCCTCTAGTCGGTAAATCCAAGGGTTTAGAACGGATTCTTGGTTCCTGAGACCCATAACGGGGTTCTGTTACCCCTTCCTGAGCCTTCTGAGGCCTTTCTGAGCCCTTTTCAGCAGTTTCGGTCACTCTGAGTCCTTTTGGAGCGGATAGTGGCTTATTGAGGCGTTTTCGGGGTAAAAAGAACCAT
>Ga0315909_10004964_pt1 | contig 15464 bp, 18 predicted proteins | sample LakEriMetagenome_11_FD_203527 | JGI IMG/M metagenome (GOLD analysis project Ga0315909, IMG submission 203527) | Freshwater fungal communities from buoy surface, Lake Erie, Ohio, United States - Buoy 2 MA125 | ecosystem: Environmental > Aquatic > Freshwater > Lake | place: USA: Lake Erie, Ohio...
GAGGTATTCCACGGTTTTCAATTCCCGTGCTGCTCAATATGCCCAGTTCTGTATCGGCGCATGGCCTCGAACTTCGGCCCCAACTGATTTAAGCCCCAAGCGTGGCCTCAAACTTTCACCTGCATAATGACTCAGACAATTGCAAATTTGACTGTTTTGGCTGGAAAGTTACATTATGTAACTTTTGGGGTTATTACACGAAATATTACACGTTTATCAAAAACACGTATAAGTCATTGATTTATATTAGTTTTTTAGGAGCCCGGCTTTCTGTTAATCAGAGGTTCTCTGGTCAAAACTTAGGTCGCGAGGCCACCTAAAAAAGCATCTCCTTACGCGGTGCAAAATAAATCACAGCCACTCCGACAAGAACAATTGCCGTGCCAACCAAGTCCCAGCGATCAGGCAACACCCCATCGACCAACCACAGCCACAAGACTGAAATAGCGATGTAGACGCCACCGTAGGCGGCATACACACGTCCAGCGGGATGCGGATGCAGCGTCAGCAGCCACACGAACAAAGCCAAACTTGCCGCGGCAACAATCAACCACCATGGAGACGCACTTTTCCTAAGCCACAAATAAGGCAAGTAGCAACCAAGTATCTCTGCGCAAGCGGTCAGTGCGTACAGGCACAATGTTTGGATAGGTGTCATGAATGCGAGTGCCTTTGGTGAACGTCCGGGAAATGTGCGTGCTGGTTTTTTTTGACTAAAGGACGCATGGGGGCTGTGGTTCACGCTTGCTATCGGTAGTCACTTGCAATTATTGTGCAGCTTCCACTTTTCCTCATGACCTATCTTTTTAGCAAACTCGGGAACACGACAGCGTTCTTCTTCAGCAGGACTGACTGAGCCGGATGGAACGCTAGGATGTATGCTTAGAGTTTGTGGCGTTGTAGCGAAAAGCACGGGTGACAAGGCAAGTAGCAACCCAACATAGACAGCAGCGATCAAGGCTTGATGCCAAGCCAGCTTCTGTATGGGTTCGCGGTCTTTAATTTCGCACACATTACCTGGGCAAAGTTGCGCCTTTTCTTTGTTAAACAGGTTAAATAACTTACAGCCAACACAGATACCAAATGCCGCCTCAAAGAACAACAGCATCAGACAGATTAGGCAGGTGATCATATTGATGGGTCCGCGCACATCGTTGAGTACAACGGCGTACATCATCAAAGTTGCCAAGGCTAGCCCAATACCCCAGGCAAAGCGTTTCTGTGGAGCACCCACATATTCAGCGGTTTGGTTGTTAACCATCCATCTCGCCATGATGAGAGTCGGGGCATAGCGCGGGTTAATGATGACTCGAATGAAGAAGTCAATGAAAAAAGCAACGATGACTAATTTCGTTGGAGAGAAGTCACCTTTGAACCATGCGGTCATGAAGGCAATCAGAGCGAACAGGAACATGATTCCTGCAGCACCGCGGGCTTCTCGCTCGTTCAGAACTCGGACGGGGTAGTTGGGATGGTCTTCACCGAATTGGAATAGTTGTGTCATTACTGAATTATCAGTCATTTAATTTTTGCCTTAGGTGACTTGCCCCCTTCAGAAGCAATGGGCAAGGTTAACTTAGATCATCGCCAGCATAAGGACAGCCATCAATACCATACCAACGTCTTCCACGATAGTGACTGTACTCATAGGCAGCTTGAAAACAGTACCCAAGCAAGCACATTGAATTTGAGTTTTATTTGCCACCGCTTTAATCACACCTAAAGCTGAAAAACTCATCAATGCAAAAGTGACCCAGTTGGTGAACAAGGGATTAAAGTTTGAAAGGTAAGCCAGCCCTAAAAACAATTCAAAGAAAGGATAAATCAAACCCCAATTTCGCCACCTGCTTGCCAGCAGGTCATAGCCAGAATACGCGTCGGCAAACGCATTAAGGTCTAGTAACTTGAAAAATGAAAAAACCAAAAAGAAACCTGCCATGAAATAACGCATAATTTCCATAGCTTCCAAACCAGCCATACCAACCAATCCAACTTGTAACATCACACTGGCAATCAAAATGTAAGCGGCAATCAACAACAAAGGTTTGTAGGTCTGCAGCCAGCCGGCTTGACTTGACGCGTGTACTGGTAATTGACCGATGGTCGAACCGGATACCAGTTCGTAGGAGCCAGCCGCCTCCACAATTTTTTTGATAGTGCTTTCATCAGCCGTTGGGTCTGTCAGAGTCACTTGCATGGGCGATAGACTGACCTCAACGCTACCGGCCAGCGGTTCAAGGGCTTGGCTTACTTTTTTGACGCAGGCCCCACAGTGCAGTCCCGTAAGGCCATAGGTCACAGTTAAATGTTGTTTCATGATGTTCTAACTGATTATTTTCAAAATATTTAAAAGAATTAACTTTGCAAGAGCATCCTATTTGTGAAGAATTTTTTCGAAAAGTTGAAGTCTTTTATTTTGAATCTTTCAATAATTGCTTCATTTCAGCAATTTCTTTTTTCTGCATTGTGATAATTTCTTGGGCAAGTTGACGGATCTTTGGATTCTTACCATGTTGTAAAACTACTTCCGCCATTTCAACAGCTCCCTGATGGTGTGGAATCATGGCGGCAAGAAAATCTTTGTCAGCATCTCCTGTGAATTTTATGTCCATGCTCTTGTGCATGTTGTCATTAATTTGCTGATACTTTTTTGTAGATGCCGTTGTGGTTGACTTGCTTGATGCAGAAGCGCTATTTCCTGCGTGCGACCCATGCCCGGCATGTGGATCGGTTACTTTGGCTTGCGCCGAAACTTTGTAGCAGCTAGATGCTAAAAAGAAAATCAAGATAATTTTGTATGAAGCACTTTTCATTTTGATAGGTCCTTAAATTATTTGTAACAGTCTAATGGTGATTGAAATACATTGGGCATGAAAAAGCACACTGAGGATACTTGTCAAAAATACCAACAATACGCAAGTATTTAAATTGTTTAAGTTTCAATCCAAAGCTCACAATTAAAGTCAACTTTTTTACTTAATCGTAAAACGCACGGTCATGCTCTTGCCACCCACATTACTCAGAGCAGCGACCAGCTTGTCACCTTTGCCAAGCTTTACGCCCAAGACGCGCAGTGTGTTGTCACCTGCTTCTTTAATGTCTGCTTCAATTTTGTTACTGCCCTGCAAAACAGTCAGCTTGCCAGTAATGCCTTTAGAGGCCATGGGCTTGTCATGGTCCATCAAATAAATGGTGGCACCATCAGGCTGCGCTACCAACTCAAAGCCAATGTCATTGACCTTCTGTACGACGCCACCATGCAGAGGCTTGGCAACACCGTGAGCCAAAGCGGTATGCACGCACAGACAAGAAAGAGCCAAGCTGAATACTGAAATTAAATGTTTCAACTTCATTTTTCATATCCCATTCAAAAACGTGATGCACTTAAAGGCGGCACCATAAAGCCTGTAGAAAAAATTCTCAGAACACATCTTGCACTGATTTTTTTGATTCATCTTCAGTACCAGTTTGCTTCAATAACCGATCGGTCGCATCAGCGCCGTAACGCCAAAACAGCAACGGTGTGAGCAAGGTGTCCAGCAGCGTAGAACTGATCAACCCTCCAAAGATAACCACCGCCACAGGATGCAGAATTTCCTTACCAGGCGCATCACTGGCCAGTAGCAGTGGCGTCAATGCAAAGGCTGCTACCAAAGCCGTCATTAGCACCGGCGTCAGCCGCTCAAGTGAGCCGCGCACGATCATCGCTTGGCTGAAGGTCTCACCCTCAAATCGGCAGAGGTTGATGTAATGACTGATCTTCAAAATACCATTTCGAGTTGCAATGCCCGCTAAGGTAATGAAACCCACCATGGTAGCTACCGACAGCGTTACGCCTGCCAGCCACATTGCCACAACGCTTCCGATCAGTGCTAGCGGGATGTTTGCCATGATGATGCCGACCAACACCACAGAGCGATATCGAGAGTAAAGCACTAGAAACATGAGCCCCAGTGAAATCAGCGACAAGCCCAAGATCTGAGCGGCAGCCTGCTCCTGCGCTTGAAATTGACCCTCAAGGTTAATGAAGCTACCGGTGGGCAACTCAGTGGCAGCAATGGCTTGGCGGATATCGCTAACGATGCGTCCCATATCCGAGCCATCGCTGTTGGCATAGACAACAATTCGCCGACGGCCGTTCTCTCGTCCGATTTGATTAGGGCCATCGGCTTCGGTCACGGTGGCAAAACTTGACACGGGTAAGCGGCCAGCCGGAGTGTCAACCAGCATGCGTGCCAGATCCTGCGGACTGCGCTTGTCGTCAGGAAGTCGCAGCACCAACTCGTAGCGCCTGGCCCCATCCACAATTTGTGAACCATGGGCACCATCCGTCAAGGCTTTCAGAATGCGCAGTGCTTCGCCAGGAGGCAGACCTGTTTGCGCCAGACGCTGCGGATCAAGACGTACGATGATCTGCGGAATGAGCACCTGCTTCTCCACGGTCAGGTCCACCAAGCCGGGAATGGTGGCCAATTTGCCGCGCATCTGTTCAGCCAAACCACGCAGCGTGTCAGTATCGTCGCCGTAAATCTTGACTGCGATCTGCGCACGCACGCCCGAGAGCAGATGGTCCAACCGGTGCGAGATCGGCTGGCCGATAGCAACTTGGGCGGGCAACACAGCAAGTTGAGTGCGAATAAGCGACATCACTTTCTCGCGATCTACTGGCTTACCATCGCGATGCAAGTCCACGTCGATTTCGGTTGAGTGGACGCCCTCGGCATGTTCGTCGAGTTCAGCTCGTCCGGTACGGCGACCCACCTGACTAACACCAGGCACCTTGCCAATCAGTTGTTCCGCCACAGCGCCCATGCGATTGGACTCTGCCAGAGAAGTGCCTGGGTTGAACAACAAAGACAGGACCAATGAGCCCTCGTTGAACGCAGGCAAAAATGCGCGCGGAAAAAAGGGCACACTGGCTGCGGCTAAAGCGACAGCCACAACCGCAGACAAAATCAAGCCCCTTGCCCTTGGAAAGGACCAGCTGAGCAGCCTTCGGTCCCAAGCCTTCAGGCGCGTCACGAAGGGGCTGTCACCATGTCCCAGTTGTTTCATCTTTGGAAGCAAGTAACTGCAAAGTACAGGCGTCACTGTCATCGACACCGCCATGGAGGCCAGAATGGAAACGATATAAGCAATACCAAGCGGCGCGAACAGACGGCCTTCGATGCCTGGTAGCGCAAACAAGGGCACGAACACCAGCACAACGATGACTGTGGCGTAAACAATGCCTGAGCGCACTTCAACGCTGGCCTGCTGAACTACTGTCATAACCGACTGTGGTTGCGCAAGGGCTCGGTTTTCTTTGAGACGACGTAAGATGTTTTCAACATCAACTACGGCATCGTCCACCAACTCACCAATTGCAATCGCCAGCCCACCCAATGTCATGACATTGATCGACTGATCGAGCCAGCGAAACACCAAGGCCGTCACTGCTAGCGACAGTGGAATGGCAACCAAGGAAATCAAGGTGGTGCGAACTGACAGCAAGAACGCAAACAGAACAATGGCCACAATTACCGCACCATCGCGCAGCGCCTCTGTAACGTTGCCAACGGAGGCCTTGATGAAATCGGCCTGTCGGAAAAGCACTTCGGGTTTGGCAAGCCCTTTGGGTAGGCCTGCCTGAAGATCAACCAAGGCTTGCTCAATCTGTCGGCTCAGCTTGACCGTATCAGCGGCAGGCTGCTTTTGAACGCTGAGGATCACAGCGGGATGTCCTTGATAACCAGCATCACCGCGCTTGAGACCAGCGGCAAAGCGAACTTCAGCCACCTGCTGCAGCAGCACGGGCCGACCGTTCTTCCAAGCGACGGCCATACCCTGCAAATCCTCTAGGCGCTGGGTACGGCCCATGTGACGAATAAGGTATTCCCTGCTGTTCAAATCGATGAAGCCACCCCCAACGTTGCCGGCATACCCGCGCAGTGCCTGCTCTATTTGACTCAGCGAAATACCCAGTTGAGCCATGCGCACCGAGTCTGGCTCTACGCGCAACTGACGCACCTCGCCGCCAATGGGAATGACCTGAGAAACGCCAGCGATGCCGAGTAAGCGAGGCCGCAGTACAAAGTCGGCATACTCTCGGGCCTGCATGGGGTTAGCTGCGCCCTCCCCGCCTTGCAGTGGCAGCGCAATCAGCATGATCTCGCCCATGATGGATGAAACCGGCCCCATCACCGGCGTGATATCAGGAGGCAGTTGACTTCGCAGCTGTGCTAAACGTTCGGCGACCAATTGCCGATTGCGATAAATGTCAGTCCCCCAATCGAACTCGGCATAAACCACAGACAGGCCAATACCTGACGTGGAGCGAACGCGCGTTACACCAGCCATGCCGTTAAGGGCTGTCTCGATGGGAAAACTCACCAGTTGCTCAACCTCCTCGGGAGCCATGCCACCTGCCTCGGTCAGCACCGTGACGAGCGGTTTGTTAAGGTCAGGAAACACATCGACAGGCGTGCGCCAAGCGGTCATGGCACCATAGACCATGAGTAAGGCTGCAAAGGCCAAAACATATAGCCGATTGCGCAAACTGTATTGAACGATCCAATTGAACATGATGATCTGGCTCCGTTCAACGAATCTGCGCAACCAGCGCAGCGCCTTGAACCAACACGCGGTTGTCAGCGGCTAGCCCCTGAGTGACCAACACTGTGACTGCGTCTAGCGGCTGAATCTGAACCGGTTGCGGCATGAAGCGCTCAGCGCCAGTCTTGATCCAGACAATGGGTTCGTTTGACGGGCTGCGCACGACAGCAGACGCCGGCAAAACGATACCCTTTCGCCGCTCCTTGAGCGCCGCGACCAATGTCACAGTTTGACCAACTGCAAGGGGTGCGGCTCCAGCAACTACTGAAACTCGAAAGTTCAGCGGCAAGACGCCGTCACGCAAGGACCGTCCAGCCCCGACCATTTGCAGCTTGACGCCCTCGACCCCTGCCAGATGAGCCGCGCCCAGACGACTGCCGAGCGACACATCAGGTGTGCTGGCCTCCACCATCAGGCGCGCAGGATCAATGATCTCAATCAACACCTCGCGTATATCCACGATCTGACCCGCTTTCACATCGGCACGTGCAATCACACCTGAGACCGGTGCTCGCAGCGGCTCACGCGAATCTAAACTTTCTGCAATGCGCTTTTCACGTTCGGTCAGGGACTGAACATCTATGCGTGCGGCGTCGATGTCCTTGCGAGGTACCGTGCCTTCAAGGGACTCCAACCGGCGTAGGCGCTGCTCTGCAATCTCTCGAGCAGCTTTCAATTCCGCGCGCTGTGATTGTTGAGCTGCTAGGGCAAATGGATCGGCATGATGGCGCACCCAAACCAGAACCTCGCTTTGCTTCACAGCCTGACCCGCCATAGGCAATCCGCGCGGCCCAGGCTCAACGCGACCACCATGGGTAGCCTGCACTTGACCGCTGGCGTTGGGATCTGCAACGATCCTGCCTGGCAACTGGATCGTAGCCGCAGCCTCTGTCTCGGGGGCTAATTGGGTCCGCAGTTCCATGCGCCGCTGTGCGAGCTTGGGTACATTCACGCTGCCATCAGGCATGCGCGCTAGCCCACCCACAGAAGATGAAGGTGCTTGATCCAAGTGTTCGCCATTCGGTCCGTGTGCACCGGGGCCGGCCCAAGCAGAAAGGCAACTGGCCAACGCGAGCGTGGCTACCAGTGTTCCAAAAGAAGAAAGACTTTTCATACTTGACCTCCTAGGGAGAAACGACGCTGACGCTGATTGCGCAGGCGTGCAACTGCAATGCCAAGCAACACCAAACTAGCCAAAGCTCCAAGGGCCCACCACTCCCAATGAAAGTGGTGATCATCAATGGCCAAAGAAGCTGGTACACGCAACACCGCATCCAAGAGGTCGCTGTCCTTTCCCGCAATCACTGTAATTACAAGCGGGTGTTCACCAGGCGTGGAAAGCTTTTGAAGCATTGCCGGGTCATCGATTGTGTAATCACCGATTTCGGCGCGGAATTTAGCCTTTGCCTTCAGTGCCCCAGACTCAACTTCGACTTGTGCCTGCAACAGAGGCTCGTTCGTCACAAAGCGGTCAATGAAAATGGACAACTCACCTCCCGCAAGCGTGCCAACCAACTCGAAGGTATCTGAATTAGCTTCGATTCGAAGACCGGCTTGCATTGGGTTGTCCGTCTTTGGCGAATCCAGGTGCTCGCCGTTGGGGCCATGTGCACCAGGGCCAGCCCAGGCCAACACGGGCATCACCGCCAACAGGCTGGCAGTCAAGACTGCCCCTATTGATTTGAAAATAAATGGATGAATCATGGAAGTAAGCCCAAAGTTTGTTCAAGGCGAGAAATCGCCGTTTGATAATTGATTTGTTGACGCGCCAAGGCACTCTCGGCGCTAACGGCTGCAGCCAACGCACGCAGCATTTCAGGCAAGGCTGTTTCACCGGCACGGAATGACTTATCAATCAGGCGTGCGCGTTCGGCCAGCAATTGCGCCCGTTCCCGCTCAGCTTGCAGTTGAGCCAGACTCAAGCTCAACTGACTCTGCGCCAATATCACTTCGGCCGTCAGGCGCTGGCGCGTTCGCAACACTTGAGTTTGTGCAACGTCTAGCTCGCCCAGCGCCGCAGCAATGCGTGGTTGCTGGTAGACCTGTCCACCCAAAGGCACCCGAAGTGCCACCACCACACTGCTTTGCAAACCTGCGCCTTGCCCCGGTCGCTCTTGTCGCATGCCAAGTGAAAGTTCTGGCGAATCCGAACGCTGAACTCGTGCTAAATCTGCTCGACGCTGGCCCAAGTCCACCGCTGCGTTAGCGAGAACGAGTTCTGGATGGGTGTCTGGCAATTGCGCTAAGGCAGGGGCAGCCCTCGTTTGCAATTTCAGGGAAGTAACACCAGTGAGCAAGTGCCAGTGAGACTGCTGAACAGCCAAGGCTTGTCGCGCTGCGACTGCTTGCGCTTGTGCCCCAAGCAACTCTGAGCGGGCAGCTAAAGCATCCGATGGTGAGAGGTCACCCGCGCGCACGCGCTTTTCAACATCTTGCGTCAGTTGGCCTAAGTCTTGGACCTGCCGTTCCGCTTGGTGCAATTCGGCCTCAGCCAGATGCAATAAGCCAATTGCTTCACGCAAGCGCCCTGCCAAGCGCAGACGCTCGGCCTGATCTCTGGCATGTGACAAACCCAACTGAGATTGAGTTGCTTGACCTCCAGCGGCACGCTGTCCTGGCCACCAAAGGGGAAACGACAGCCCAAGCTCTGTCTCACGGCTTCCAGAAGGGGTGCCAGCTTTTCCATCGCGCTGTCCCAAGCTGAACGCAGGTGCTGCTGCAAGCCAGTTTTGGTTGACTGCTTGATCAGCCTGCACAATGGCCAAACGACCGCGTGATTCAGAAGCCTCTAATGAACGTTGCCATGCAGCCTCAAGCGCTTGATTGAGCGTTAGCGAAACCTTCTCAGCAGTGAGTGAAACTTGTTTAGTGTCTTGTGCCCGCACTGAAGCGGAAACAGCTAGAGCCATGTAAACCAGCACGCAAGACATCAAAGCGCGGGTTGACTGCCATGGCCCAAACCATGTCAATAAATTCATCATATGTATAGACCATACGCACCAGTTCACATACGCCACAGACGCAGTGAAAAGGGCAAAACCAAAAAACGCACTGCGCAAGTTTAAGCGCAGGCATGGCCGAAGGTCAGGCCATTGGTTTTGGAGGACGTTCTAATCCGTCGGGATGCAACTGACACCTTGGAAGAGCACGCTCTAAAGAAGGTTGATCCGCTCCAGTAAGTCCTGGGCAACAAGCTTGGGGAGAAGGCAAGGCTGGAGAAAACTGACTTGCATCGGACAGAGCATGCAAGGTCGATGCTACAGAGTCATCCTCGTGAAAATCTTCAGCGTGATCATCATGGTGATGGGCAACACCTTGAAAGTGAAGTAAGGCGTGCTGTTCTTCGTTGGCGTGGGCCACAAGCGCATCAAATCCTGCAAAGGCCAGCGACTGCCAGCCCATGCAAAGGATTAGAAAGACTTTGACCAAATGCTTCATAGTTCTCGGAATGTACCAGTAATTTAAAGAAATTCCGCTTTAACGCCTATTACTAAATGGCGCATAGGTTAAATAGATTGGCATACTAAAAAATTCAAGTTTAGAGTGGAAAAACCAGAAGCCAATTCCCCACTCCTTGCTAGGGACAAATTCAGCAGCAAATGTCTTTGTTGTGGGCTGTTGAAATATGATGAAATTTCAACTTTTGGAGACCTCCATGAAACAACTTCTTATTGGTTCACTTGTTATGTTTTTTGTAACCACTGCCTCAGCGCATGGTTGCCCTGGTGAGATGCGCACCATCGACGCAAAATTGCCAACTGCGGCTTTGCCTGCAGCAGAAATGTCTAAAGTCAAAGCCTTGCGCGCAGAGGGTGAAAAGTTGCACAAGGAAGGCAAGCATACCGAGTCGATGAAAGCGCTGGCGGACGCCAAGAAATTGCTGGGCGTTTGAGAGCACAAATCTTTAACGCCAGCCACGTGGTTCTCGTTCCGGGAGACAAACTCCCGTCATGGGTTTTTGCTGATTTGCGTACCGACCACGCAGGCGAAGTTGGCGCAGTCTGTATTTATCAAGGTTTGCTCCAATTCTCTCGCGACCCGGAGTTGCGCGCCTTCGCTGAGCATCACCTAGCCACCGAGCAAAAGCACCTGCGTCTCATCTCTGGCTGGTTGCCTGCAGCTCAGTACAGTCGCTTACTTTCCCTGTGGCGGCTAGCCGGATTTCTAACCGGCGCCCTCCCCGCGCTGTTCGGCTCAAAGACCGCTTGCTCTATCGTCAGGCCGTCGAGACCGCCCGATGCCTGGCCGAAGGTGTATTGACCTCGGTGCACGATGGCAACATTGGCTCGATCTTTGGGATCGGCTTTCCAGCGTGGACAGGTGGCGCGCTGCAATTTATCTACGCCCAAGGTGTGGATAATTTCGTCAATCGTTGCACTCAACTGGCCCTGGTGTACGGTGAAGGCTTTTCATTGAAAGCAGACGTGATCGCCTGCCTCAAGCAGAACAAGCCCATTTATTAGCATGACTAAACTGCAACGATTCATCCATACAAATAGTTGAGAAAAAGCGGCTGATTTCTAAAAATAGCGATCATCACTCACGCATCATTTATATGGGGTTTTTAGGAGCCCGGCTTTCTGTTAATCAGAGGATTGGCGATCGATGTTTAGGTCAACGTGTATGACTAGTTTTTATCAGCGACGACACGCTAGCCACGCTGAAATCAAACCTGACATAACGATTTTTACGCATAGTTTGTTCTTTTAAATGGCAAGCTTCTAGACCCCAAACTTTATTCAAAAGTACCGACCAAGCAAACGGGTAAACACTCAGTGACAGCACAATGCGACCGTGTGCTATAGAACTGTGCTTATGCGAAGTGCTATTGACCTTAGTCACTCATCTTGCTAGCAGAACAATTCAAAATTAAGCTAGCTTTGTACATTGGAGATAGACAATGAACCATATGCGTGAAGGCGGTTGCCAGTGCGGGGCTATCCGATACTCGATCGATAAACAGCCAAAGTTCACCTTTGCTTGCCATTGCACAGACTGCCAAAGGCGAAGCGGAAGCGCGGTTGTTGTCTCACTTTTAATACCTGACAGTTCATTTCACATCACACGTGGCAACCTGACACCGCAAACACGCACGAACGACAATGGTCGGATTCTGAAACATTGGTTCTGCAGCGAATGCGGCACTCAGATACTCGGAATGGAGCGCGGCACAGCCCCTGATATTTACCAGACAGTCCGTGTCGGAACTCTGGACAATTCACGTGATTTGCCACCGCCCGTCCATATTTGGACTAAAAGCGCTCAAGACTGGTTCGTCTTTCCTCACGACGCAAAGTGTTTCAAAGATAACCCACCTGTGCCATTACTGCAGCTTATGGATTGATATACTTGAAGCCTTTAGCACGGTAGACCCGCTGAAATAAAACCTGACAGAACGATTCATGCGCACAGGTTGTCCTTTTGAAGTTCATCCATCAAACCCCAAACTCGATTCAAAAGTTCCTTCAATCATCGGAGCAATCGTTTTGATGAAGACTTGATTTTCATGGCGTCTAACTTTTCCAAAAACAAGTTCGAGTCCCAAGCAAAGCGTCTAACTTTCACCTGCATAATCACGCAGAAAATCGTAAATTTGCGTGTTTTGGCTGGAAAGTTACATTATGTAACTTTTGGGGTTATTGCACGAAATATTACACGTTTATCAAAAACACTCATAAGTTATTGATTTATAAGGGTTTTTGACGAGCCTGGCTTTCTGTTAATCAGGGGTTCGGTGTTCAAAACTTAGGTCTAGTCAATAAGCAGTCATTCCACGTTTTCTTACGTGGGCTGAGTGGCCAAGATCGACAAGGGAATACCCGATAAATTTTTTAAGGTGCGCCGTTCAAAATAGCTCAATGATTGGAGAGTCCAATGCGATCAACGACCAAGAAGCGTACCCCACTAAGTGCTTCTAATGCCAAGAGGCTGGAGGAGTTGTGTGCATGGATTAGTGAGAACTCTGATCAAACTTTGGGCTGGACTCAACTTACAAATAAGAGTGGGTTTTCCAAAGAACAGTTAGTGGAGCTGTTTCTACTTTTCAAGCAAGTAACGCCAATGGCCTTCATTAGACAAGTCAGGCTACAGCGCAAAAATAATCTAGCAATCAATTTACAGCCTGAGCTCTTCGAAAATCTAAAAAATTTAGTCAAGGACAGTGATCATTTAATTTAAAAATCTATCATGAGTTTTCCAAAGGAGAAATCAGATGTATCAAAATATTATTCTGGCCTATGATGGATCGCTTGAAAGTCAGCAGGCTTTGCTCAATTGCAAAGACCTCTCGCAATGGGAGCACGCCAAGGTTCATCTGCTCTCAGTGGTTCCCTACGAAACAATTTCAATGGGTCATGAGACTTCTTACTACAGTGAACCTGACAACAAAATAGAAGAAGAACGACGTTTGAAAATTCTCAACGAAGGCGTTGAACAACTTAACTCAGCAGGGATTGAGGCTGTTGGAGTATTACTCAAAGGTGACGCCGTTGATAAGATCGTTGAATACGCGCACACCATTGGCGCAGACTTGATCATGCTGGGCCATCAGCATCGAGACAATTGGTTGGAGAGATGGTGGCGTAGCTCTACTCCAAAGGCTTTGATTGAGCACTCACCTTGTAGTGTTTTATTGGTCATCATCAAATGACTTAATACTTTCAGTTTATTTGAATTAACTCTTCTTCAGGAGACCATCATGGATCAAATAAGGCAATTGCGATTCGAAGATTTCAAAGAGGAAAAATTACAACAAGGCTATAGAGAAGTACTAGAACGGCGATGGGAGCCGAATATCGAAAATGAATTTCATCGACACGAATTCACCGCTGATGCTATTGTCATCGAGGGTGAATTCTGGTTAACCGTTGAAGGCAAAACGAGGCATTTGAATCCAGGTGACTCGTTTCATGTACCAGCCCAAGTTGAGCACAAAGAAAAATATGGATCTGCAGGATGTGTTTTTTGGGTAGCGAGAGTCTGATTCACGGCAATTCCATAAATCTGCTGCTGGATAATTTACAGTTGACGATAATCAATTCCAAGGCCTCTCCAACCATCAAGTTAGATGTCGGAGTTGGAATTTGAACTTTTTCCAAAAACCAGTTCGAGCCCCAAGCCAAGCGTGTAACTTTTGCACCTGACAAGTGACGCGGCTGAGTGCAAAATCAACGAAATTGCTGGCGAAACTGTAATTTACAGTTTTCGTTCAATTACACGAAATATTACACGTTTTCCTTTTTCTATTTTAAGTCGTTGATTTATAATGGTTTTTTAGGGACCTGGCTTTCTGTTAACCAGGGGTTCTGAAGTCTTAAGAGCAGCATTAAGAAATAAAACCTATTACGAATCAATAGGGTCCAAGCGATCTACAGACGTGTGGAAGCAAATGTGGAAGCATTTGCCGCTCACCAGCTCAGCGATTTACCTTTAGCGACTTATCCTTGGCTTCAAGAAGCATGCTGTTTGCTTCATTCGTGAGTGTCGTCATGACCTTGCAAAAGACTTTGTAGTCGGCTTCACTCATGGCTGCACGCAATCGCGCTTGTCGATTTTGAGACCCCACGATACCCCTTCGCAAAACCTCACTTCCTTGCCCTGACACAGACAGCAATTGTTTTCGGCGATCACCTTCATCACTGCTCATGCTGATCAAGCCCTTTTCAAGCAGTTCATAGCTGGCTCGACTGACCTGGCTATGGTCAAGATGCGTGGCTGATGCTACTTGCCCCGAAGTTGTGGGGCCAATGCGATTGAGAATGACTAAAACGCGCCATTGCCGACTGGTTAATTCCAAGTCCTCACTGACCGATCCTTCTACCACTCTAGACAAAATCTGCGACAACACTGAGACCTGAAAAGTCAGCAATTCTTCTGGCGAATGCTGCTTTAAGGCCAATGCACTGACTTTTGAGGATTTTTTAGTTGCCATGTCAATATTTGCTGTAGCAAGTATTTTTGATTAAGATATTGGCCATAACCATACCTTATGAAGGAGACATTTATGCACACCGTCTTGAAGAAAGCCTTGGTTGGACTCACAAGTTCATTGGCTTTCGCTTTTACTTTGCCTGCTTGGTCACAAGCCTTTCCTCAAAAACCGATTACCGTGGTTGTCACCCAAGGTGCTGGCTCTGGTAGCGATGTGATGGCACGACTCTTGGCCGGTTACCTTAGCCCACTTTTAGGTCAATCTGTTGTGGTGGAAAACAGGGCTGGTGCATCCGGCATCATTGGCCACCAATCTGTAGCCAAGGCTCCAGCAGATGGCTACACACTCCTATTCACATCGACAGCCGGACTGTTTGTGGTCCCTGTGATGAATCCAAATGCCAAATACAGCTTGGCAGACTATGAGCCCGTTGCACCCGTCATGCGAGCACCTTTTGCCGTTTTGGTGGCTAACAATCCAACAGCGCCTAAAACAATGGCCGAGTTGATTAGCACCGTCAAAAGCAAACCACAAAGCTTCGCCTCCGCAGGTGTGGGCACCATGACTCACTTGGGCAGTGAATTGGTCATGCGAAAAGCCGGCATGCAAGCCACCCATATTCCTTACAAAGGAAGTGGCGCCGCCTTAACCGACTTGATGAGCGGCCAAGTTCTTTTTGCCACTGACTCTCTCACGGCTTCAATGCCCCACATTCGCAGTGGCAGACTGCGTGCATTGGCCACCACAGACACAAACCGCGAAGCATCGCTACCTGACGTTCCCACACTTGCGGAGTCTGGATTACCAGGACTTCAAGTGGCCGCCATTGGTGGACTATTTGCACCCAAGGGAACACCTAAAGAAGTTGTTGATAAGGTAGCAGATGCCACACGCAAAGTATTGGCAAACCCAGATGTGCAGAAAAGGTTTGCCGCTGTAG
>Ga0315909_10004967_pt1 | contig 15459 bp, 12 predicted proteins | sample LakEriMetagenome_11_FD_203527 | JGI IMG/M metagenome (GOLD analysis project Ga0315909, IMG submission 203527) | Freshwater fungal communities from buoy surface, Lake Erie, Ohio, United States - Buoy 2 MA125 | ecosystem: Environmental > Aquatic > Freshwater > Lake | place: USA: Lake Erie, Ohio...
TGGACACGCCCGCCAGACCCGCCCAGAACGTCTGGTTGAAATACGGCAGCTGCTGTCCATCGATGTCGATCGTGCGCTGGCCGAAAGCCTTGTGGTCGTGTGCAAAAGCACTCGTCGGCATGATCGGCGTGATCAGCACGTCATGCCGTTCAAAGAACCGGTGCCAGGCCCAGCGCAACTTGGTGCGCGACTCATTCAAACGCACCCAGTCGCGCGCCCGCAGGGTCTGCCAGCGCGCCTGCTGAGCCACCGGGCTGCGGTCCTGCGGCGAGGCCCGCTCGGCACGCGCCACCATCGCAGCGAAATCGGCATCGGGCATGCGCGCGGACATGGCCGAGGCCAGCAAGGCATTGAAGATCTCGTGACTGTGTTCCGGGCTGAACTCGGGTCGCGCTGTGTCACTCACGGCTGCACCCTGGTCGGCCAGGGTCTGGGCAACCGCCCTCACGCGCTTGACCACTGCGTCGGAGCTTGGGCACATCGGATCGGAGTCCCAGACAGCGACCCGCAAGGCCGACGTGGACTCGTGCAGTCCGCGCAGGTTCACCTGCAGCCCCGGGGCCTCCATCACGTCGGGCACGGCCATGAGCCGCAGGCTCATCTCGAGGTCGTACGCCGAGCGTGCCAGCGGGCCGATGACCGAAATATCGGTGGGTGTCAGCACGCCGCCCAGCGCATGACCGCGCATCGGGCACAGGTTCCAGGTGGGCTTGTGCCCGAATACACCGCAAAAATGCGCAGGATTGCGGATGGAGCCGCCAATGTCGCTGCCAATCTCCAGACCGGTAAGGCCGGCAGCCAGTGCTGCGGCCGATCCTCCAGACGAGCCGCCCGGCGTGCGCTCAGGGTTCCAGGGGTTACCGGTGGTGCCATAGATCGCGTTATAGCTCTGAAAGTCAGCCAGGCGGATCGGGACGTTGGTCTTGCCGAACACATTGGCCCCGGCAGCCGTGAGCCGCTGCACCGCCAGGGCGTCCTGGCTGACCACGTTGTCGCGCAACTCGGGGATGCCCCAGGTGGTGGGCATGCCGGCGACATCGTAGCTTTCCTTGACCGTCATGGGCAGGCCATGCAGCGCCCCCAGCGATTCGCCGCGGGCGCGGGCTGCATCAGCCGCATCGGCCCGGGCGCGGGCGCCTGGCCGGTCCTGAAGGATGACCGCGTTGATCGACGGATTGAGCCGGTCGATGCGCGCAAGAAAGTGCTCAAGCAGGTCGCGCGCGCTGAATTCGCCCTGGCGCAAGCCTCGCATCAGCGATGTCGCCGAGCGAAAATGCAGATCGGTCATGGTGTGTCTCCGTGATGCCGGCCGACACTGCGCCGGCGCCGCCCGCAGTCATGCAACGCGAGGGCTATCTTCTTGACTTAGCGTAGCACGCAGGGGATCGAGCGCCCTGACGCCGTTTCAATCGATCAGCCCTGCCGGATGGGCGCACCCATGAAGCGCTCAATGTGATCGATCTGTAACGCGGCCGACTCGAATTCGGCTTCAAGCACCCGGAACACGGGGCAGGACACATGCTGAGCTCTAAAGTGAGGCACAATCAACTCACCATACGAACCTGTCAGTACAGGTCGCTGCAGACCATGCCAACCGCTTTCTCATGAAAATCCTGCTCTGCAGCAAGTACGACCTGGTTGGCAACATGATGCTCAACATCATGCTGCCAAGACTGGCGCCACATCACGAAGTGACCGTGATTCTGGCGAATCGCAAGCGCCCCGAGACCGACGCCATCACCGAGCTGAAGTGGCTCTCGCTCTTCGAGCAGGAGCTGCCGGCGCGCCTGCTTTTTCCATTGCTGGACAGCATGACGGCACGCACCACACCGGCGGAGCCCACGGCGCCCTGGCGCTCTTTTGCTCAGCTGGGTGAACAGCATCGTGTGAACATCCGCACCGCCGGTCATATCGCTCACCATTCTGTGCTCACCGCAATGGTTCAGGAGGCTGCGCCCGACCTGATCGTCTCTTTTCAGTTTGGCTTCATCTTCAAACCCGAAGCCCTGGCCTGCGCAAAGCGCGGAGGGCTGAATCTGCACTCGGGCGCGCTGCCCGAACGCGCTGGGGTCAACCCCACGTTCTGGTGCATGAAGGACGGCGACCGTGAAGCGGCCTGTTCGCTGCACTGGCTGACTGCGCACATTGATGCGGGTGACATTGCGGCAGTCCGGCGTATGCCGATTGACTACACGCGCTCGTTTTTCGCCAACTGGATCGAGAATTATCAGAACGGCGCGGAAATGATCTGCGAGGCCGTCGAGACCATTGAACGGGGCGAATCTCTGGCCAGCACGCCGCAGGATCCGGCGGCGATCCGCTTTGTGCCCAAACCCACGCAAGACGACTACCGGTCCTTTTTCGCAAGTGGCCGCCGACTGATCGACCCGCAGGACTGCCTCGACCTGATCGCCCGCTATCTTCCACCCCCGGGCGGATCGACTCCGTGACGCTTGCCTTCACGAAGATGCAGGCCTGCGGTAATGACTTCGTTGTCATCGACGATCGCGCCGGTCGTTGGGTCCCCCATGAATCAGAACTCGCTCGTCTGGTCTGCCAAAGGCGGTTCGGTATCGGGGCGGACGGATTACTGCTGCTGCGTGAAGGCACGCAGGCCGGCCGATTCGGCATGCGATTCATCAACGCCGACGGCTTGGTCGGCGAGATGTGCGGCAATGGCGCCCGCTGTCTGGCTGCCTATCTCCACAGGGCCGGGTTGGTCCAGGAAACGCTGGTATTGGAGTCGGGCGCCGGCCCGGTGCATGCCGACCTGAGTCAGATGCCCACCGTGCGCCTGACCCTAGGCCCAGTGACGACGCTGCGATCAGGCATCGTTTTGCCGTTCGGCGGGCAAGACTTCGAATGGGATGAGGTGGATGCAGGCCCACCCCATGCGGTGTGCCTCATCCCGTCGATCGAGTCGCTCGCCGCGCTCGACCTTGTGCCACTTGGACGGTTCGTTCGTCATCACCCCACGTTTGCGCCGCGCGGTTGCAACGTGAACGCCGCTGCCATCGCCCCCGATGGCAGCCTGCACCTGCGCACCTATGAGCGTGGGGTTGAGGACGAAACACTGGGCTGCGGAACAGGGGCCGTTGCCAGCGTAGCGATCGCGCACCGCCGACTGGGCACCCCCGCGTCATTGCGGGTGGTCACCCGCAGCGGCGAGGCACTCGACATTAATCTGAGCGTCATACAATCACCCTCCCTGATCGGATCGGCCCGATTTGTAGCGGACGGGCATCTGCACCCGAGTGTGCTTGAAGGCTTGGGTCAGACTGATACGGGAGTGCTTGAATGAGACTCAGTCGCGGCTACATTCTGAGCTTGCTCGCGCTGCTGATCGTGACGCTGTTGGGGACCAGCCTGGCCTGGCGCAACTCGACCAAAGAGCGGATCGATCAGCTACGCGCCGACCGGTATCGCTTCAGTTTGGGCAGCCTGAGAACAGCGGCTGAGTCGGGTTTGAAACTGGGCCTGGAAACGGGTGACCTGCCTGGCATTCAAACCCTGATCGCAGAAGCCCGTGCCCTGCAGCGCGACATCATTTCAATCGATCTGTTCGATGAGCGAGGTCGCGTGACGCTTTCATCGGATCGCGCAGGCCTGGGTATCAGCACGCCCGCGGAGTGGCGCGAACCCTGCCTCGCGGCGCGCGGCGAAATGATCGCCTCAAGCGATTCAGATGGCGAGGTCCAGTGCGCGGCATTGCTTAACGCCTACGAGCAGATCGTCGGTGGCATTGCTTTGCGCTACAAATCGATGCGCGCTCCAGTCATCTCAGGCCTGATGGCGACCGCTCAAGAAGACGAGGCACACGCCAGTGCTCTGCGCCACCGGATGCTGCTGACACTGCTGGGCATTCCCGCCGGCTTGCTCGTATTGGGCGCCGCGCTGGGAGCTTGGGCCGCTCGACCCGTCAGACAGCAACTGGTGGAGGCACGTACTGCACTGCATTCAGGCGCCGGTGCCCGCGACCTGCCCTTGCTCGGCCCAGTGGGGCCTGCTTTGCAGGCACTCCAGGCGCGGTCCGATCAGATGGCGCAAATTGATGCCGAGCTGGAATCGATTGATCAGCTAGGAACGCGCTGACATGACCGCACACATTCAAGCGCTGTGGAGCAAGTGGGCGGGTCTGGCGACGCTGATGGCTCTGAGCCTTGCACTGAGCGTCAGTCTGTTGGCCCGCGAGCCGATCGAATCCCAGATCGTCGCCGAGACCGTTCAGACGACTTCGGTGATCGGACGGGCCGTGTCAGATGCCCTGAACCAGGCGTTGAGCGCCGGGATCCCGGTACGCGAGCTGGTGGGCGTGCAGGAATGGTTCGCCGATGCATTGCAGGCCAGCCCCACCGTCGTGGCGCTGGCCCTCACAGACGCTTCGGGAGCGCTCGTGGCGCAGGCCGATTTGCCCGACGCCTTGCGTGATGCCGTGCTGAACCAACGCACCGAATCACGCACGGTCGCCGACGGACTGCAGGTCATCACCTTGCCGGTCTTAGCCCGCCCTGGCGATCCCGCTGCGGGCTGGCTGCATGTGGTGGGTCGCCCGCCGAGCGGGGCCTCGCAACCGTGGCTGCAGGTCCTGCTGGGGACGCTGCTATGCAGTGCGGCAGCAGCGGGCGTCCTGCGCCAGATCATGCGTCGACGCATCGATTCGCCCGTGCGCGCGTTGCAAACTGTCTTTTCGGCAACAGCCCGCGGTGATCTCGTGCAAGGGCCGACCGTTGTGCCCGCCGGGCCGGCCGGGGCGCTGACCGCCAGCGTGAGCGCGCGGTTGCAGCGCGATATGGATCAACGCGCAACGCTGCTGCAAAAAGCCTCCGAGGTTCGTGCGGCTCACTTTGACCCTGAGGTGCTGGAGCGCATTGATCGTCTGACTGAACCGATGAGGCAGGCTGCGCCCACACTGGCCCGCCTGCCGATGTCTGCAGACCTGCTCCCGCCGCTGCGTATCGGCGTGATTGGAAGACTGGCCATGGCAAGCATGGCTGCTGTCGTTCTGAGTGTGGCGCTCTCGGCCTTGCTCAGTCACCTGCTGCAGCAACCCCAGCGGCGACATCTGGTCCAAAGCCAGGGCGAGCGGGTGGCCAGCCAGCTCACGCTGTTGCTTAAAGAAGAGCAGGATCGCATGAGTGCATTCATGCAATCCGTCGCAGGCAACGCAACGCTCGCGAGCACGCTTGCGTCGCAACGTCTGGACGAAGCAGGTGAGCTGCTCTCGCAGAGTGCGCCAGAGCAGGTGACCGTCATGCTGGTACGCACTGACGGCAGCATGCTCGCGGCCTGGCCCCCTCGCATGGCGCGCTCCCAGCCAGAACGCAGCGTGCTGCTTGATCTGGCGTCGCGCACGCCCGCTGTGCAGGATATCTGGCAGGGCTCTGATGGCAGTTACCAGACCGGCATGGTCAGGCGGCTCACCCCGCCAGGCGGCGAGCCCCTTTTCATCGTGGCGGCCCGGCCCTTTGAGCAGACGCGCGTGGCACTCGAAAAGCGCATGGGCGCCAAGGTCGCTCTGGCGGATTTGCGTGGCCGCTCCACCACCGATGCAGGCGTTGCGCTGATTCGGACCTGGCGGGATCACGGCCAGACTGGGCACCTGGAACGATTGGATGGCAAGGAGAGCGTGGTCTCGGCAACGCCGCTCAGTTCGCGTCAGGGCATACCACTGGGCAGCCTGATTACAGCCCAGCCCCAGGATGATCAGACCGATGCCGCCGAGCGGCTCTTCACATGGTTGGCCATGCTGGGCTTGGCTGCCACGCTGGCCGGTGTGGTGCTCTATGTGCTGCGCAATCTGCAGCCGCTTGCGGCGGCCAGTCAGCGCCTGGCTGCGCTCGCGACCGAGCCGATCGGTATGGAGTCGACCGATCGCGTCAGGCAGTCCGGTTCACCTCCCCTTCGACTGAGTGCACGCGGCATTGAATCGTCCGTAGCACGGCTGGGTGAGAACATCGAGGCGCTCAACACGTTCCGACGTGCACGCGCTCGCCAGGGACGCAGGCAGGCCCGCTTCATTCGCCACCAGATGCTGCAGCTTGCTGATCGACTTCAACAGACCGATCGCGACGCCGTATTGGCGGACCTCGAAAAAATTGAATCGGCCAGCCGAAGCGCACCCGTGGTGTCAGGTACCAGCCTGACCCCTGCAACCCCCGCCGAAGGTCGCCCGCTGTCAGCTGCCGAAGAGCAGGCAGTCGATGAAATCGGAGTGCTCGCCCTCGGATTTCAGGGTCTGCTCGGACGCGTGGGCGATCAATACCAGGAGCTTGCCAGGCTGGTGGAAGAGCTGCGAGAAGCCCTGCGGGTCAAAACGCAGTTCATCGCCCTGCAGCGGGATCTGGAGATCGCCGCAAAAATTCAATTGTCGTTTTTGCCTGATCGCTTCGATGTGTGTACCGAAGTCGATGTCCTGGGTGCATTCAGGCCAGCGAAGGAGGTCGGTGGCGACTTCTATGATGTATTCAGGCTCGGTGAACATCACCTTGCGATCACGATCGCAGACGTATCCGGCAAAGGGGTCCCCGCAGCGTTCTTCATGGCGGTGTCGCGCACGCTGTTGCGCGCGGTCTCGCAGATCAATGAAGCGCCAGCCGAGTGCATCGCCCGACTCAACGATCTGCTCTCGATCGACAATCGGGAATCGATGTTCGTGACACTCTTTTACGCGCTGATCGATGTGCGCACCGGCCAGATGACCTACACAAATGCCGGGCACAATCCGCCTTACATCCTTCGCCGGGATGGGCGCGTCGAATCGCTTCCCAGCAGTCACTGCACCGCACTCGGCATGATGGAAGGCTTGCCGTATACCCAGCAGGAAGCCAGCCTCGACCGGGGCGATGCCCTGTTCCTGTTTACGGATGGGGTCACCGAGGCGTTCAACCCCGCCGGAGAAATGTTCGGTGAAGCCGGGCTGGAAGCGCTGCTGTCATCCATCGGCACGCTGCCGGTTGTCGATATCCCGCAGCGAGCCTTCGACGCCGTCAAGTCGTTCGAAGATGGCGGTCCCCAATCGGACGATGTCACATGCATCGTCGCGCGTTACCTCGGGGCATGAACGTGAGCAATCGAACTCGTCAGCTGATCACCTGTGCGTTTCTGCTGGCAGGGGCAGTCGGTCTGCTGCTGATTCTGAATTACACCAAGTTCGCCTCGACCTTCGAGAACCGGCTGCAGCAACGGGTCAGCATCACGGCGCGGGATGCGGCACGTTCGCTGGATGCGCAAATGGCGCTGGGCATCACACTCAGTGACACGCCTGCTCAGCGGGGCGTGCTGGAGCGCGCCCGCCAGTCAGAGCCTGCCATGGCAGCCATTGCTGTGATCAGTCCGCGAGGCAAGGTCGTGGTCAGCAGTGGCAATGGCTCAGAGGAGCTGTGGGAGTCGGCCCGCAAGGAGATTCCCGGACCCGGTGGAGTCTCGGTCGCAAAGGCGGGCGAACGGTCTGCACTGTCGGTGCCTTTGACCAATGCGTACGGCGTCGCGGCAGGCACACTGGCCGTCGAATACCGACTGGAGGAGGCGCGCGGCAATGTGCGCAGTGCCTTTGATTCGCTGCTTAGGGCTGCGGGAATTGGACTTCTGTGCGCGCTCGCGTTATTCGGGTTGATGAGCGCGCGTCTGATGGGTCGATCCGGCACGGTGCCACAAGGTGCGGTCAGTCGGCTGAGTCTGGCCCTCACCGTGATTCTGCTCGGTCTTCAAGGGCTGATTGCCGTTGATGCCTACCGCTCTTTCCAGCGCATCGCCCTTCAAGACGCACCGACCCTCGCCACCGCACTGGCGCGAACAGTCGAGCCGGTCCTGATTCGTGCACTGGAGGCCGGGATTCCGCTGGAGGCGCTCAATGGCACTGATGCCTGGTTGGCGACGGCCATTGAGAATGGCCCCGAATTCGCCTCGATCGCCCTGTTGGACAGCAATCAGCGCGAAATTGGACGAGCCTCGAAATCTGAAGTCGCCGCCGATGCGTTGCGACAGGAAACCCGCCCGCTCACGATCGACGGCCGCCCAGTGGCGAGCCTTCGAATCGGTCTGGACCCAGCCGAGCTGTCCGAACGCACCCGTCAGCTCGCCATCGAGTTCGTGATGCTGCTGCTGGCCGGCGGATTGCTGATTCATGAAGCGCTGGCGGCACTGATAGGTGGTGCGCGAGTACGGACAGCAGAGGCTTCGCAGGCCTCGGCAAGCGGCAGTGAGATCGGACTCTCGGCGCTGAGGTTTCCGCTCTTTCTGTACTTCCTGGGGTCTGAGCTGCCCCGATCGTTCCTGCCACTGTGGGCCCGAGACCTGGCCAGCCGACCGGCTCAGGCGGACGATGCCAGCGGGCTTGGCAGCCTGCTTGCAGCGGCAGCACAGGGCTTGCCGCAGAGCCTGCAGGTCAGCCTGCCCTTGTCCATTTTTCTGCTTGCCGTGGCGCTCGCCTCCCCCTTTGCAGGCGCCTATTGCGCACGCCGCGGTGCACGCAGACTGCTCGCCCTCGGCCTGTGTTTTGCGCTAGCGGGGCAGCTGGTTTCAATGATCGCCAACACGATGCCTAGTCTTGCACTCGCGCGGGTGTTGTCGGGGATCAGCTTTGGATGTGTGAGCCTGGCTGCACTCGACTTCATCGGTCGCCAAGGCGGCGGGCGTGCTGCCGGGATGGCCATGTACCTGGCTGCATATGTGGCCGCTGGTATTGCCGGGTCGGGCTTGGGTGCCCTGCTCTATGACCGGGCCGGTACCAGCGCGGTGTTCGGGTTCGGGGTGGGCTGCAGCATCCTGGCGCTGTATTCGCTCTTGCGCTTCCCCATCCAGACGCCCACCGATGCACAGGCGCCCCGTCTGGCTGCGTCACTGGGGCTGCTGATGCGTACGCCCGGCTTCCAGAAGTTAATTCTGCTGGCCTCCCTGCCATTGCAGATCCTTCAGCAGGGCCTGCTCTTTTACTGGGTGCCGCTGGCGGTGCTGTCGTTGGGAGAGCGCACCTCGTTCACCGGACTGGCGATGATGGGCTACTTCGCGATGGTGTTGCTGTTCAACAAGCCAGTCGCCAAACTGGCCGACCGGAGCGGCAACTACGGGCGTTTGCTGGCTGTCGGACTGGCCATTGCAGGCTGTGCGGGGCTGATCGGCAGTGTTGTCAGCGCAGGCGGATCGGGATGGCCGTCTGCAGGGGTCTCGCCAGGAGCGCCTGCCATCTTTATCAGCGTGGTGCTGATCGGTATTGCCTGGGCGCTGGCCTTCCCGTCCCAAGGTGCGATGGCACTTCTGGTGAGTCGAACAGAGCTACCTGGCGTTGATCCTGCGGTCTCGATCGGTGTGTATCGGACCATCGAACGCTTCGGTGCCATGCTCACGCCGATTCTGACCGCGGCGCTGATTGCCCTGCTTGGGCTCGGCGGATCAGCGTTAGTGCTGAGCGCCATGCTGCTGGTGTGTGGCGTCGCCCAATTCTTCTTCTCGAAACGACACTCCTCATGAAACCCATGACTCAAATCGCTTCGCGCGCGCTGTCCGCCAGTCTGCTGGCCTGCGCACTGGCGCTCCCCGGTCTGGCCTGGGCTGCGGGCAAGAAGGTGCTGATCATCACCAACCGCGGCTGCGAGGAGATCTGCCGCAGTTTCGAGCAAGGCCTTCAGAGCCAGGGCGAGATCAATTTCATCGTGCGAGATATCGCAGGCGACACCAGCAAAGTGCCTGCCATCGTGAACGAAGCGCGCAACATGAAGGTCGACCTGATTGCCACCTGGGGAACCGGTGTGACACTTGCCGTGATCGGAAAACGCGATAGCGTGGATGCCGCCAAGCATGTGACCGACATTCCTGTCGTCTATCTGTACGTGGGCAACCCTGTGGAATCCGGGATCGCGCAGGACACCACCCGCTCAGGTCGTCCGAATGTTGCCGGGGCAAACACAAGCGTGCCGGTCGACGCACAGATCAATCTGATGCAAAGCTATCGCGCCATTTCGCGCGTGGGCATGATTTTCAATGTGGACGAACCCGCTGCCGTGTTGCAGGCCGCAGCAGTACGCAAGCAGTTCGAGGCACGCAAAGTGCCAGTCATTTCGGTGGAATTACCCAAAGGCCCGGATGGAAAAGCCGACCCGGCCTCCATTGAGCCAGGCATGGACCGCCTTGCTCAGGACAAGCCCGACTTCATTTATCACATCGGATCATCGTTCACGCTGGCGCACGCTGCACGCATCAGCCAGGCCGCCAACGAGCGAGGGATACCGATCTTCACGACCTTTGAACCGGCCTACCGCAAGGGCAGCATGCTGCTGGGTCTGACCAGCCCGCTTTCAGGGATCGGACAGATCGGCGCCTATCAGGCTGGTCAGATCCTGTTCAATGGCCGCAAACCGGGCGACCTGACCTCGCCCACGCTGTCGCGACATTCCGTGCTCATCAACATGAATGCCGCACGGCAGTTGAAGTCCTACCCGCCCATGAAATTGCTCCAATTCGCCGAAATCACGAATTGAAGCCCTCGCCGGGCAGGTCATCGGCAGCGCAGTCTCAGCAGTTCGTCTTTCCAGTACGCGTCTTGCGATCGGCGCGCAGCTTTTCTGTGCCCTGAGCCACCATGCGATCGACATCGGCGATCTTGGCCTTGTCGTCACCCAGCTTGGAAACGATGGCATCACGGGCACCGGCCGCAGACGCAGGGCGCCCGGCTTCGGTGAGGATGATGACGCGCTCCACCGCAGCCAACTGCGCGGCGGCGCCTCCCGCACGTCCGGCCGCTTCATTGTCAGCCAGAGCTTCGTTGGTGCGGCACTCGAGCGCCAGATAGTAGGCACGCTCGCCGGCAGGGGCATTGGCGGAAGTGATTGCCGAATGCGCACCGTGGCCATGCGTGGCACAACCGCTGACCAGAACAAGCGTTGCAGACAACCCGGCCAGCAGGGAAAGACGCGCGGAAAAAGCAGAAATCATGGTCTACCTCAGTGAGTGGTGTGATGGGAGAGCGATGTTGGGCGAACCCTTCAGGGTCTCAGCGCTGCACGCGGGCGGGCAGCCTGACCAAGCTGCCATTTTGCCTCAAGGCTGCAGCGTTCGGCTCATAGGCCAGTCCGCGCGGCTGCAACAGCCCAAACCACCATCCTGCGGCCTGCGGATTGCTGGCCCAGAAATGCGTCAGCGCATCGGCCTCGCGCGAATGGGCGATCCGCAGCGAGGTCTGGTCGGTGACGCCGCATTCATGATGCAGGCCGTGAATGCATTCATGCAGAAAAATGACGGCGAGCTGTGTTCCTGACAAGGCCGGGTCGAGCTCAATGCGCCGGCGCTCGAGATCGGCTTGCCCAAAGACACGCAGTCGGGCAGCGGTTTTGACTGGCAGACTGCGCACCGTCCAGGCTTGCGTGCCCAGCACCAGCCGCTGGGGCATGCGCCGACTGTGACGCACATGCGGATTGATGGCGCGCAGCAGCGCCCAGGTGAGATCAGGATTGCGACGCGCCAGTTGCGACAGGCCACTGGCCAGGGAATGGGTCAGATGCTCTTCGGTGCTCTCGTGCAGCAAGACGGCCTGGGCGTAATGCACCAGTCGGACCAGCGCATGCACGAAGGCCCGTCGCCAGGGCGCGGGCTGCAGCCCTTCGCGCAGAAGAATGCGGCCATGGGTGAGGTCGAGGCAGCCATGTCGCCGTCTGACAGGCATGTGCTGGGCGGGCAGCTCTTCCGTGCGCAGACTGTAGGGGCCAAACTCCAATGGGCGGCCAAGCGCCAGGTCGCGCAACTGTGCAGTCATGAGAATCTGATGGGGTGACACGGCCGACAACCTCCCTTGGGCGCCTATCATCGCTCGTTCCGGGCGGATTTCCGCATCCCTTGCCGTACTTTTTTCGACCTAAGCCGAAGGCTCCATGCATGACAAACGCCTGCTGATCGCCTGGTGGTCCAATACCGGCGGCACCGCGAGCCTGGTTCAGGCCGCCAGCCAGGGCGCACAAACGGCGGCGGCGGCGCTGAATGCGACCGACCCGGGCGGCCCTGGACTGGCCGTGCAGAGCGTGCGGTGCGACCTCCTTTCAGTAGAAACACTGCTGCATGCGGATGCCCTGGTGCTGGCGACCCCTGAATGCCTGGGAAGCGTCGCAGGCCCCATGAAAACCTGGCTCGACCGCTGCTACTACCCGGCCCTGGACCGATTGTCCGGGCGACCCTACGCGGCCATGGTGTGCGCCGGCACCGACGGAGAAGGTGCGTTGCGGATGCTCGATCGGGTGGCCGCAGGCTGGCGGCTGCGCCGGGCCGTGCCCGCGCTCAAGGCGATCACCGGGGCTCAAACACCCGAGGCGATTGCCGCCCCCAAACACATCCTTCCCAGCGATCTGGGGCGCGCCAACGAACTTGGCGCCACCCTGGGCGCCGGTCTGCTCATGGGCCTGTGGTAGGCACGAGCGGAGCGATCTCGTCGCCAAAACGGGTGCCGACCGCCCGGGCGGCTGCCACCATGGAATGGTCCGGCGGGACGGTTCTGATCGACCCGACAGCCAAGGCCAGCGGTACCGCCTCGATCTCGGTGCCACGCAGCGCCACCATGATCCCGACCTCGCCCTGACACGCCCGGCGCGCTGCTTCCACACCGAAACGTGTAGCCAGCACACGGTCAAACGCCGTGGGCGAGCCGCCACGCTGCAGATGACCCAGCACCGTGGTGCGGGTCTCCAGCCCCGTGCCCGCTTCGATGCGCCGTGCCACTTCAGCGCCCACGCCGCCAAACTGGCGGGCATCGGTGCGCTGAATATCCATAGCCTGTAGCACTTCTCCCTGTTGCGGCAAACGGGCGCCTTCGGCCACGCAGACAATCGAAAACCGTCTCCCACGTTTCGCGCGGTGGCTGACGTGGCGAAAGATGGGCTCCCACTCGAAAGCAATCTCGGGAATCAGGATCGTATCGGCCCCGCCGGCCAGCCCGCCGGCCAGGGCAATCCAGCCGGCCGTGCGCCCCATGACTTCGATCACCATCACCCGATGATGCGAGGACGCGGTGGTGGTCAGTCGATCAATGGCCTCGCTCACCACTGCGACTGCGGTATCGAAACCGAACGTGGTGTCGGTGGCGGCGAGGTCGTTGTCGATGGTCTTGGGCACGCCCACGACCGGCACACCGAGCTGTGCAAACCGATGGGCAATCTTCATCGACCCGTCGCCACCCACGACGATGAGCACATCGAGCTGCGCTTCGCGGATTTGCTTGAGCACCGTCTGCGATACGTCGGTGATGGCCACCAGCCCGTCTGAAGCCCGTACCGGAAAATGCCATGGATCGCCGCGGTTGCTGCTGCCCAGCACCGTTCCCCCTTCGGCGATGAGCCCGGCCACATCGTTGTAGTCGAGCTCGCGCATACGCCCGTCATGCAAGCCCTCAAAACCATCTTCGATGCCGATGACGGTGGCACCAAACCGGCCGCGTGCCGTGCGGGTCACGGCCCGGATGACCGCATTCAGACCTGGACAGTCTCCTCCGCCAGTGAGCAGGCCGATACGAAGGGGGCGCGAGGCAGTCATGGCCGATGGATTCCGAAGATTGACGACAAGGCCACCATGCTATCGCGAGCCTGATTTGACGCAGCGCGAGCCGGTTAGGATGCGCAGATGATTGCCTCCCTGTTCGCTCGCACAGTCGGTGCCCGGCGCCTGGCCCTGATCCTGATCGTCACGCTCTGGACGCTGATCAGCCTGCACGCCGTGGCGGCTCAGCCTCCCTCTGGGCCGCTGCCGTTGAACGTGGAGGGCATCTCAGTCGACGTGCAGGACGGCGACACCTTTGTATTGCGTGATGAAGCCGGACGCCCGATGCGCATCCGGGTCGCCGGGATCGATGCCCCGGAAAAATCGCAGCCCTGGGCCGAGCGTTCGCGTCAGCACTTGCGTGAACTGCTGCGTGGCCAGCGGGTGCAGGTCCTGCCAATCAAGCAGGATGTGTACGGACGCACGGTCGCCCGCGTCCAGGTCCTTCAATCGGGCGACACCGCATTGGATGCAGCACAAGCCCAGCTCGACGCCGGCCTGGCCTGGCACTTCAAACGCTACAAGTCGGATCAGACGCGCGACGAATTCGTGCGCTACGCGCAGGCGGAACGCCAGGCTCGCGCTGCAGGATTAGGTTTGTGGGCCGATCCGCAGCCACAGGCTCCGTGGCTCTTTCGCGCCGAGAACCGCTCAGGCAGCGCCGCGCGCAGCCAGCGCCCCTGACTGCAAGCGAGTACGGCGCAGGGTTTCATAGAGCACCACCCCGGCGGCCACCGAGACATTCAGACTGCTGACCTGCCCCACCATCGGAATGCTGACCAGCGTGTCGCAGCGCTCCCGGGTGAGCCGTCTCAAGCCGACTCCCTCGGCGCCCAGCACCCAAGCCACCGCGGCCGGAATATCGGCCTGGTAAAGGGTTTGCGTGGCTTCGTCAGCTGCGCCCATCACCGTGATGTGACGCTCTTCCAGCGTGTCGATGGTGCGTGCCAGGTTGGTCACCATCACATAGGGCACGGAGTCGGCAGCGCCGCTCGCCGTGCGAATAGCGGTTTCGTTGAGCGGGCAGGCGTGGTCTTTAGGAGCGATCACGCCATGCACGCCGGCGCCATCGGCCACGCGCAGACAGGCCCCCAGGTTGCGCGGATCAGTCACGCCGTCGAGCAGCAGCAGCAAGGGCGGGCCCTCGATGCGATCGAGCAGCTCGTCCAGATCCAGGGTGGCGGGCTGTGCCGTGACAAACGCGACCACCCCCTGATGCGTGCGCTGCGGACACATCCGATCCAGGCGCGTGGCTTCAACACGTCGCGCCTCAACGCCCGCCGCCTGGGCCAGACCGATGAGATCGCGCATGCGCGTGTCATCACGTTTCGCATCGACATAGAGTTCGCGCACGGACTCGGGTGCCTGACGCAGCCGCGCGGTCACCGGATGAAAGCCGAACATCGTCATGCCGGCCGGTCGCGGCGCAGCAGCGGTGCGCCGCCTGCGCTCGGGTGGCGGTGTTCCGGATTCGGTGTGTGAACGCGTGCTCATGCCATGCCCTTGAAGTGATCTCAGCGCCGACGCTTGCGCGGACCACCCCGCGGATCGACCGGCGCGCCCTTGCGCTTGCGCGACGCCTTGCGCTCAGCGCGCGCCTGCAGCACGGCAGGAGTCTTGGGTGCAGCCGCTTTGCGCCCGCGCCCACCCGTGGAGGGTGATGGGCCAAGTTCAGCGGCCGTGGGCGCACGCGCCGCACCGCGTGAGCGTTCGACCCAGGGCGTCTCAGCGCGTACCAGACGAAACTCGATACGACGCGCTTCAAGATCGACCCGCGAGACCTGCACATCCACCTCATCGGTCAGTCGGAACTTTCGGCCGGTGCGCTCACCGCGCAGTTCGTGGGCCGCTTCGTTGTACTGGAAATAGTCGCTCCCCAGCTCCGAGACATGCACCACGCCCTCAACAAAGAGGTCATCCAATGTCACGAAAATGCCAAAGGGCGCCACG
>Ga0315909_10004969_pt1 | contig 15451 bp, 10 predicted proteins | sample LakEriMetagenome_11_FD_203527 | JGI IMG/M metagenome (GOLD analysis project Ga0315909, IMG submission 203527) | Freshwater fungal communities from buoy surface, Lake Erie, Ohio, United States - Buoy 2 MA125 | ecosystem: Environmental > Aquatic > Freshwater > Lake | place: USA: Lake Erie, Ohio...
CTGAGCCCAGGTCCTTCACCCGTGCTGCCAAGTACAAAAATTCCGTGCACCCCACCCGTCATGAGGTGATGCACCATCGCATCGACCGATGCCGTGTCGAGCTGGTCGCGGGCCGCCAGCGGAGTGACGACCGGAGGGATGATGCCGTGCAGCGGAAGAACAGAAGTGGTAGCCATGGATTGATGGACCGCAGGGTTTCCCCGAGTCCTGACTCCCGCAAGAATTTTCTTGCATACGCGAATATATTTGCGTCGATGGCGGTGCAACCAACACCCGACCTGCCGTCGTTTCCCGCCATGATGAAACTGCTGATGATTACGTTCTCTTCCGGACTGCTGCTGCTGGCGGCGGGAGCTCCCGTTTTCGCCGGTACGCCGGTGGCGGTGGCGCACACGCCGGGAATTTCCGAGTATTACGTGAGCAGCCGTGGGGTGTGGTCGTACGTGCGTCCCCTTGCTTCGCTCAGTCCGCATCCTTACAGCCTGGTGTACCGTGAAGGGTATCTGTATGCGACTGTTCCCGGGGCGGGGGCGTCGGTGCAGAAGTTCAATGTGGCGACGGGCGAGGGCACGGTGCTGGCGACGCGCGGGGTGGACACGCCGGGCTGGGCGGCGTCCGATCCACAGGGCATGGAATGCGGGCCTGATGGGAAGCTGTATTTTGCGACTGCCTTTGCGACTGCCGGGGAAGGCGTGTTCCGGCTCGGAACGGACGGGAGTGGATTTGCGCAGGTGCTGACGCGGACGGGCGGGGTCGGGGCCGGCGCATGGGATCTGAACAATGCGCGGGACCTTGCGTGGAACGGGAATGATCTTCTGGTTTCCTCGCGTTCCGGATTCTCGGCAGCGAACCGTCCTATCTACCGGTTCCGCGATGCCGACGGCGACGGGGTGCGGGAATCGGTGGAGAATCTGACGCCGACTGGAGTGACGGCTCCCCAGGGAATTCTCGTGGATAGTGGTGTGCTCTCCGGCGTCAATACGGCTGGACGGATTTTCCGGCTCGATCCGGCGGCCGCTGCGCCCGCCGCTGTGACGACTGTGGCCACCATTGCCGGGCGGAATCTCATGGATGCCGAGGTGATCGAAGGCGTCCGCTATGTGATTGACAATAACGGGGTCATCCATCGGCTCAATGCCGACAATTCCGTGGCCGTGGCCATCGGAGGATTGGGAACGGCCAATGATCTGGTGGCTTTGCCCGAGACCGACGCGGACACCGATGGACTGGGCGACACATGGGAACGCCTGTACTTTGCCGATCTCAGTCAGGGCGCAGCCGGCGACCCCGATGCCGACAGTTTCAGCAATCTGCTGGAATTTCAGGCAGGCTCGAATCCGCTCGATCAGGGGTCGCGTCCGGACGATTCCGACAGCGATGGACTGCCCGATGTCTGGGAACTGGCGTCGTTCGGCAATCTCGGCCAGAACGCCGATGGGGATTTCGACCGTGACGGTTCGTTGAATGGCGAGGAATACGCGGCCGGCACGAATGCCGCCGAGGCGGCCTCGCAACCCGACAGCGATGCCGATGGCATGCCCGACGGGACCGAGCGTCAATGGTTCGGCGGGCTCACGGAGACCGGGACGGCTGACTTCGATGGCGATGGGGCGGCCAATGCCGCCGAGCTTTCGGCGGGGTCGAATCCAACGCGCCGCGGGAGCACGCCGGCATCCCTGAACGAGGTCGCTCTCGTGGCGGTCGCCACCAATGCCGGACTGGACGAATGGACTGTGCAGAAGGACATGTGGACATGGCAGCGGAGTGTTTCGCCCGGTGAGCTGAGCACGGTCACGATCGCGGATGGCGTCTATTATGGAGTGGCGGGTGGTGATGTGGTGAGGATTGATCCTCAGACAGGCGAGCGCACGGTGCTGGCGAGCCGCGGGCAGGCCGGCTGGAACGATTCCTCCGCGCGCGACATGGAATCGGGCCCTGATGGCTGGCTGTATTTCACGACGGCCTTCGGGACGTCGCTGGGCGAAGGGGTTTTCCGGCTGCGGCGCGACGGCAGTGGCTTCAGTCAGTTCATCCCGAGGATTGGAGGGGAATTCCCCGATGACTGGGACCTCAACAATTCCATCGGTCTCGCATGGAAGGACGGAAAATGCTATGTTTCCACGCGGGCCGCCGTCAATTCCACGGGACGTCCCGTCTACCGGTTCCGGGCCGACGGCACCTACGACGGCCGGCTGAGCGAATCGCTCAGTGCGCCCATGGGATTGTTTGTGGATGGAAACGAACTGGCCGTGGGTGGGGCTGTCAATGCGCAGGCCCTGACTTCGCTGTCGCTGCTCGACGGCAGTGTCCTCGGGACGCGTTCCGGAATCTTCAGCATCGATGTCATCGAGGTGCATGGCGAACTGCATGCCATCACCTTCAACAGCGGGACCGGCGGCACAGGTTCAGTCCTCAAGGCAGGGCGGGGGAATGCCATGACCGTGGTCAATGCCAGTCTGGGATCGCCGGGGAACGACTTCGTGACCGTGCCGCCGGCCGGGAATCCCGATAGTGATGGCGATGGCCTGCGCGATGCATGGGAGATCCAGTACTTTGGGAATGTGACGGCGCAGAATGGCCTTGGCGACCCCGATGGTGATGGCAGCAGCAACCGCGTCGAGCAGGCCCTTGCGCTTGATCCGACCAATGGCGCGCAGCGTTACGATGCCGCAGTGGTGGGAAGCGAACTGCGGTGGCCCGCTGCCGCCGGCATCACGTTCACCGTCCGCAGCAGCGACAATCTTACCGACTGGACGAAAGTGGAAGCACAGGTCACGGCGACCGGACCGCTGGGCTCGTGGGCCCTGCCGCTTCCCCTGAGCGGCCGGAAGTTCTACCGGGTTGACTTCATTCCCTGACCATCTGAGGAGGCATCATGGCAGGACGTCGCCGCAGTGAAGAATCCAGTGCCGGGAATGCGGCAGGAGGAGTGTCCCCGTCCCTGCTCAGCCGGGCGTACGATGGCATCCGTCAGCGCATTCTGTCCGGTCTCCTGGCGCCCGGGACACGGCTCGACTATCAGAAACTGGCAGCCGAACTGGGGTTGAGCACGACCCCGGTGCGTGAGGCCATGGGGCATCTGGCGAGCGAGGGATTCGTCGACCTCGTGCCCCGCATGGGGGCCGTCGTCAAACAGCTCTCGCGTCAGGACCTCACCGACATCTTCGGACTGCGGGAAGCGATAGAAACGTACGCCGCATCCCGCGTGGCTGGCCGTCTCTCGAGCCGCCGCCTTGCGCAAATGGAGGATTACTGGAAGGCCATGGAAAAGGCGGTGGGCAAGCTGTCCGACAAGCCGGGGGCTGCCCTCAGCGGGTCGGATCTGCGCGCCTTTCTGGAGAATGATGCGGCCTTTCATCTGACGATGATAGCGGCGCTCGAGAACGAGAGGATATCGAAGCTTGCGTCCGATGGGCAACTGCACCTTGTCCTCTTCAACACAGCGAATCCGCGGCACACCAAGGATCTGCTGCTGCATGCGAACCGCGAGCACCGGAAGATTCTCGATGCATTGCAGCACGGTGATGGCATCGAGGCAGCGCGGCTGCTCGGCGAGCACATCCGGAACAGTCTCGAAGGAAAGCTGGAGGCGCTCCGTCCCGCCGGTGGTGTTCTCCGTTTCGCCTGACAGAATCGCCCACGGTGGCGCTTGCGGATAGGATGGAGGACGGGCATCCATGCCGCGTATGCAGGTACGTTTCCTTGCCTTTTCTCTGCTGGTGCTGACCGGTTGCGCGCGAGCGGCCGAGGGATCCGCGTCCAGCGTTCTCATGGTGCTGCTGCGCGGAGCCGGCTGGGAACAATGGGGCCTTTCCGGCAATCCCGATGCCGGTACCCCGAAGCTCGACCGCCTCGCCAGAGAATCCGTCCTGCTGCAGGCATTTCATGGTCAGCCCCTCGTGGCTCCCGCGCTCGCGTCCGCCCTCAGCGGTCTCGAAGCCCAGCGCGCCGGCGTCTGGTCCGAAGGAGGCGGGCGGCATCTTCTCGCAGGCTCGGTGCGCACGCTCGCCGAGGCCGCCATGGAAGCGGGCGTGACCACCGCATGGTTTGGTTCATGGGGACTCGGCGACGCCGATCCCTGCCGTCCGCAGGACCAGGGATTCACCAAGGTTCTCAGTCATGCCGGAGCCTTCCGCGGTGCCATGGGCGACCGCTGGGAACGCGACGAAAGCGGTTCGCTCTGGCTCGCTGACAGCAAAGACGAACGCCGCAAGGGTAGCGATGCCACCATCTGTTTCCGCGCCGCGCGCGACTTCATCGGGCGGCAGGCCGAGAAACCATTCCTGTGCGTCGTCAGTCCACCCGAGGGACCTCTGGCAGCGATGGACGAAGCGATCGGTGACCTCTGGGAACATGTCAGCGGACTCGGACTCGGGAAAAAGACGCTGCTCGTCGTCACCTCGCTCACGGGGTCGGTGAAACCCGTCGCTGCTTCCGGCGAAGGAGACAAGGGGTCGGCCAAGCCAGTCTTCACGGGCGGTCGGCGCGGCTTCCGCGGCGAGCCGTATGAAGGCGGTCATGCCGTGCCGTGCCTGTGGCGCTGGCCCGATGGCACGCGCGCCGGCACCCGCGAGCCGTTTCCGTCGTCACTTGCCGATCTGGCTCCCACGGTCGCCGCGGCCACCGCATGGAAGTGGTCGGTGGGTCCCGGAAGCGGCATGGATCTGACGGCGGTGCTGCGCGGCACTGGTCCGGCTCCTGCAGGCCGGTTGCTGGTTATGGAAGCGCAGGACATTCCGCTGCCGCAGCCATGGCGGAGAACTTCGGTGCAGCGCGACGGCTGGACGCTGCTGCATGGCCGGGAATTGTATGATCTGCGGAGCGATCCCGCGCAGCGGAGCGATGTTGCCCAGCGGTTTCCTGACAAAGTGAAGGAATTGTCGGCGGCCTACGATGCATGGTGGCAGGAAGCCGCGGCTGCGCGTCCGGTGGCTGCGAGGTTCCGCCTTGGCAAGGATCCTGTGACGTTCACGTCAGCCGATTGGCAGGGACGGGGACTGCGCGCGGTGCGGGCCGAGGATGCCCGCCTCGCCACGCGGGCCGCCGGAGCATGGCTGGTCGAGTTGTCCGAACCCATGCCCCTGCTCGTGACGCTGCGGCGCTGGCCTCAGGGTGAGGAACGCAGCATTGCCGACGAATCGTTTGCCGCCGTCGCGGCCCGCATCCGGGCAGGAACCGCCGACTTGACGCTGCCGCTCGCCGCGAAAGACAAGGAAGCCGTCTTCCGGGTCGCGCTCCCGGCCGGCCCCGGCTCGGTGCAGGGATGGTTCCGCGACAAAGACGGGGCCACCATCGGTGCCTACTTCGCAGACATCCAGATCGACCCCACGCCGCCGCCTGCCCTGCCACCGCCACCCGCCGCAGATCCAGCCAAGCCACCCACGGAGACTCCGGAGAATCCCCCTGCGGATCCAGCCGTGCCGCCCGAACCAGATCCCGGCAGCGACGGGGAACCCAAGGAAGTAGAAGCGGAACCTTCCGCCGATGCGGGCTCGACTCCCGGGCCGCCGTGAGGGACAAGCGACGCATGATTTCGCGTCGACGTTTTGTTCAGTCTGCCGCCCTCAGTTGGCCGGTGGTGAGTGGTGCGGTGGAACCGATCGTACGCAGTGGACCGCCGCGGCTCAGACTGGGATTGGCGGCGTATTCGTTCCGCGATTCCTTCCGTGATCCGGCGAAGATGGACTTCATGAAGTTCCTCGATTTCTGTGCGGCCCATGGATGCGATGGAGCGGAACTGACCAGTTACTATTTTCCGGCCGACGTGAGCGACGCCATGCTGCTGGCCGTGCGGCGTCATGCCTTTCTCCGCGGCGTCAGCGTCACCGGCACTGCCGTCGGCAATACCTTTGCGCTGCCGGATGGACCGGAACTGGAGAAGGAAAAAGCCGGCGTGCGCCAGTGGATCGACCGCGCGGCCGTCCTCGGTGCCCCGCACATCCGGGTTTTTGCAGGCAGTGCCAAGGGAATCGATGACGCCGCGGCGCGGAAACAGGTGATCCGTTCTCTGGAGGAACTGGGGTCGTATGCCGCGACCAAAGGGGTGTGGCTCGGTGTCGAGAATCACGGCGGTGTAGTGGCCACCCCCGATGGTCTCCTCGAAATCGTGCGCGCCGTGCAGAGCCCCGCCGTCGGCATCAACCTCGATACCGGGAACTTCCATGGAACCGATCCCTATGCCGATCTCGAGCGCTGCGTGCCGTGGGCCGTCAATGTCCAGGTCAAAGTCGAAATGCGCCCCGCCGGTGCCAAGGCAGCCGAGCCAGCCGACCTCACGCGGCTGTGCGGGATGCTCAAGTCAGCCGGCTACCAGGGCTGGGTGACTCTCGAATACGAAGCCAGGCCCGATCCTTTTGTGGCGGTGCCGGAGCATCTCAAGGCGCTCCGTGCGGCCATGGCGTGAGCTTTCACTTCCTGACAACATGAAGACCGTGCTGCGATGGCTGCTGGCTGCCCTGCTTCTGTGGATTCCGCCCGGCGCGGGCGCCGCTGACGGGAAGCCTAACATCCTGTTCTGCTTTGCGGACGACTGGGGACGCTATGCGGGAGCGTATGCGGCCATCGAGGGTGCCGGCTCGCTGCATGCCCTGCTGCGGACGCCGAATATCGACCGGGTGGCGCGCGAAGGTGTGCTCTTCCGGCGGGCCTTTGTGAATGCTCCCTCGTGCACGCCGTGCCGCAGTGCCCTGCTGAGCGGACGGCATTTCTTTGCGACTGGCCGCGGGGCCATTCTGCAGGGAGCGTACTGGGATGGATCGGTGCCCGCCTTTCCGATGCTCCTTGCGGAATCAGGTCATCATGTGGGCGAAACATGGAAAGTCTGGAGTCCCGGCGACCCTGGGGACGCACCGTTCGGAGCCGGACGCTTCGCCTACGAAAAGCATGGCGGGCGCTTCAATAACTTCTCCGAGAATGTCACGAAGATGGTGGCGGGCGGAAGGGAGTTTGCGGCGGCGCGCGACGAATTGCTCGGCGGCGTCCGCGAGAACTTCCGGGAATTCCTCGCTGCACGCGAAGCCACCCGACCGTGGCTCTACTGGTTCGGCCCCACCAATGTGCACCGGGCATGGCAACAAGGATCCGGCAAGGCTCTGTGGGGCATCGATCCCGAAACGTTCCGTGGCCGCATTCCCGCGCATCTTCCGGATGTGGAAACCGTGCGCGAGGACTTTGCGGATTACTTCGGAGAAATTCAGGCCTTCGATGCGGCCGTCGGTGTCCTCCTCGCCGAACTGGAAGCGCGTGGCGAACTGGAGAAGACCCTCATCGTGATCAGCGGCGACCACGGCATGCCCGGCATGCCCTTGGGGAAGTGCAATCTCCATGATTTCGGCGTCGGCGTTTCCCTCATGGCACGCTGGCCCGGCGGAACAGGCGGACGGGTCGTCGACGACTTTGTCAGTCTCATGGACCTTGCTCCGACGTTCCTTGAAGCCTCCGGCGTGGCTCTTCCTGCGGGCATGCAGGGCCGGAGTCTGCTGCCCATTCTCCGCGCCACCACGGGCGGTCAGATCGATGCCTCGCGCGACCATGTCATCACGGGCCGGGAACGTCATGTGGCGGCCGCCCGCGAAGGAGCCGTCACCTATCCCCAGCGGGCACTGCGCACCGCCGATTTTCTGTACATCCGGAACTATGCACCCGACCGCTGGCCGATGGGCGATCCCAAAGCCGATGGCGGCGATGTGGCGCCAGCCGGGGAAGCACTGGAGCGCGAAACCTATGTGGCCTATGCCGACATGGATGCGAGCCCCACCAAGGCATGGCTCGTCCGCCATGGCCGCGAGGCCGCATGGCGTCCGTATTACGACCGTGCCTTCGCAAAACGCCCCGCCGAGGAACTCTACGACCTCCGCAAGGACCCGGCGCAGCTCGTCAACGTGGCCACGCAGCCTGATTACGCCAGCCAGCGCCGTGATCTCGCGGCACAACTCGATCGCGAACTGAAGGCCGCCGGTGACCCCCGCGTCAGCGGTGACGGACAAACCTTCGAACGCGAACCATTCACCGGTTTGCCCAAACCCGCAGCCAAACCAAAGCGCGCGAAATGAGATCAGTGACCGCTGTGTTCGCCAGTCTCGCCGTGGCGGCCTCCGCCGCGGAAACTGCCGACGTCGTGGTCTACGGCGGCACGGCAGCCGGCGTGATGGCAGCCGTTCAGGTCAAGCGCATGGGAAAATCCGTCGTCCTCGTCTGCCCCGAGCGCCATCTCGGTGGCCTTTCGAGCGGCGGCCTCGGCTTCACGGACACCGGCAACAAAGCCGTCATCGGCGGACTCGCCCGCGAATTCTATCACCGCATCTGGAAGCATTACGACCAGCCGGAGGCATGGCGCTGGCAGAACCGGGAATCGTACGGCAACAAAGGCCAGGGCACCGCCGCCATCGATGGAACCCAGCGCACCATGTGGATTTTTGAACCGCATGTGGCGGAAAATGTCTTCGAGGAACTTGTCAGGGAATACAGCATCTCCGTGATGCGGGGCGACGGGCTCGAGCGCCGCCACGGCGTCCAGCGCGAGGGCACGCGCATCGTTTCCCTCACCACGAAGGGCGGCCGGACCTTCCGCGGCGGCATGTTCATCGATGCGTCCTACGAAGGCGATCTCATGGCGTCAGCCGGAGCCTCATGGCACGCCGGACGCGAGGCCCAGTCGCAATACGGCGAGAAATGGAATGGCGTGCAGACGGGTGTTCTGCATCACCGTCATCACTTCGGGGTGCTGCGCGCAGCGGTGAGTCCCTTCCGTGTCCCCGGCGATCCTGCCTCGGGTTTCCTGCCGCTCGTCAGTCCCGATCCCCCGGGCGCGTTTGGTACCGCGGACCACCGTATTCAGGCGTACTGCTACCGTATGTGTCTGACGGACCATCCGGAGAACCGGGTGCCGTTTCCGAAGCCGGAAGGATACGATCCGGCGCGCTATGAACTGCTGCGGCGCGTGCTCGCCACGGGATGGCGCGAAACCTTCGCGAAGTTCGATCCCATTCCAAACCGGAAGACGGACACGAACAATCACGGTCCGGTGAGCACCGACTTCATCGGGGCGAATTACGATTACCCGGATGGCGACGACGCGACGCGCGCGCGCATCATCCACGAGCACCAGCAGTATCAGCAGGGCTGGCTGTACTATCTGGCCAATGACCCTGGCGTTCCGGCCGACGTGCGCAGCGAAATGCAGCGTTGGGGCCTCGCAAAGGATGAGTTCGCCGACCACGGTCACTGGCCCCGGCAACTCTACATCCGCGAAGCACGGCGGCTCGTCGGGGCATTCGTCATGACCGAACACGAACTGACGGGCTCACGCAGCGTGCCGGATTCCGCGGGCATGGGATCGTACACCATCGATTCGCACAATGTGCAGCGCTACATTACGCCGGAAGGACATGTGCAGAACGAAGGCGACATCGGCGTCGGTCTCGCGGGCCCGTACCGGATTTCATGGCGATCCCTCCTGCCGAAGCGCGCGGAACTCTCCAATCTCCTCGTGCCCGTGTGCGTCTCCAGTTCGCACATCGCCTTCGGATCGATCCGCATGGAACCTGTCTTCATGATCCTTGCGCAGTCCGCCGCCACGGGTGCCTGCATGGCCCTCGAACGGGCTTCCGCCATCCAGGATGTGCCCTACGATCTCCTGCGCGAACGTCTCGCCGCCGACGGACAGATCCTCGCATGGGAACCGGAAGCGCAGCCTGCGGCCAAGGTTCCCGAGGATCCCGCGGGATCAGTCACGGTGGACGATGCCGCGGCGCAATTCTCGGGCGAATGGACCGCAAGCCACGCCGTGCGACCCTTCCGCGGCGATGGCTACCGCCACGAAGGCGCGGGATCGCATGGCCCAGCCGCCGCCGTTTTCCGCGCTGTCCTGCCCGCCCCCGGCCGCTACGAAGTACGCATCGCCTCGGCGGCGCACGACAACCGCGCGAGGCAGGCGCTCGTGCAGATTGTCACCAGCGCAGGACTCAGGGAAATCAGGGTCGACCAGCGCAAGGGGGGCGATCCCCTCTTTCTGTCCGCCGGTGTCTTCGATCTTCCGGCGCAGACCAGCGTGACGCTGCGCAATGACGGAGCCGGGGGGCATGTGATTGCTGACGCCGTGCAGTTTGTACCCGCCGCCGCCGGAAAATAGGGGACGGGCAACGCAAACACGGGGCGGCGCGCGTGGTCCGCTGTGTTACCGATTTGTCATGATGCGATCTCTCCTTCCTGCGGCAGCCCTGCTGTGCGCCATGGTCTGCTCCGGCCACGCGGCCCGGCCGAACATTGTCTTCATCTTCTCCGATGACCACGCCGCGCATGCCATCGGCGCCTACGGATCGAAGATCAATGAAACCCCGCACCTCGACCGCCTCGCGAAGGAAGGCATGCGCTTCGATAGCTGCTTTGCCACGAATTCGATCTGCACGCCGAGCCGGGCCACCGTGCTCACGGGCAAGTACAGCCACATGAATGGCACCCCGGTCTTCAACCGCTTCAATGGTGCCCAGAATACGGCCCCCAAACACCTCCGGAAGGCCGGGTACCACACCGGCATGATCGGTAAATGGCACCTCGGCAGCGATCCCACCGGGTTCGATTACTGGGAAATCCTCCCGGGTCAGGGAGATTACTTCAATCCCGTGCTCTATACAGCGACGGGTCAGAAGAAGTACGAAAGCCAGTACGTGAGCGATGTCATCACGGACCTGACCATCGATTTCATGAAGTCGGTTCCCAAGGACAAGCCGTTCTTTGTATTCTGCGGTCACAAGGCACCGCACCGGGCATGGGAACCGCATCCCCGCTACGCAGCATGGAAAAACCGGAAGGTGCCCGAGCCCGCCACCCTGCGCGATGACTACAAGGGACGGACCGATGCCCTCCGCGAAAACGAACAGACCATTGCCCGCGATCTGACCCGCCGCGATCTCAAGCTGGTTCCCCCGCCTGAACTGAAAGGGCCGGCCCGCAATCAGTGGCTCAATGAAGTGCCCACGGAAGTGGTGGTCGATGGCCGGACCCTGACGGGCGAGGAATTGTTCGCATGGAAATACCAGCGCTACCTGCAGGACTATCTCGCCTGCGTGCAGAGCGTCGATGACAGCGTCGGCCGCATTCTCGATCACATCGACAAAAGCGGACTCAAGGAAAACACCGTAGTCATCTACAGCAGTGATCAGGGATTCTTCCTCGGAGACCATGGCATGTACGACAAGCGCTTCATGTACGAGGCCTCGCTGCGCATGCCGTTTCTGGTGCGCTGGCCCGGCGTCATCAAGGCAGGCACGACGACGCCGGCCATCGCCATCAATCCGGACTTCGCACCCACGTTCTGCGATCTCGCAGGCATGCCGGTGCCTGATGACATGCAGGGCCGCAGCCTCGCTCCCATCTTCCGCGGCGAAACGCCCGCTGACTGGCGCCGGAGCATGTATTACCGCTACTATCACGACCCCGGACATCACAATACCCGCGCCCACCTCGGAGTCCGTACCGCCACGCATAAACTCATCTGGTTCGTGAAGAAGGATCAATGGGAACTCTTCGATCTCGTCAGGGATCCGGACGAAATGAAGAATATCTACGACGACCCCGCGGCCGCCACCGTGCGCGAGGAATTGAAGGCCGAACTCATGCGCCTCAAGAAGGAATACCGCGACGAGGATCAGTTCGCCGATGGCAGAGTCCCGGGCACAGTCGACGGACCCGTGGAGAAACTCCGCGGCAACTGACCGCACTCGCCGTCCGCAGGCGGATTGCCGGTGGAAGGAAAAACCGTCTTGCCGCTGGGCTGCCGCGGCGGCAATCTCCGCGTCTTATGCTGGACATCCGACTCATCCGTGACAATCCCGAGGGCATCAAGGCACGACTCCGTCAGCGCGGGGGATCCGTGGCGGATCTCATCGATGACGTGCTCGCCATCGATGCGCAGAGACGTGCCGCGGAGACGGATAAGCAGAAGCTGCAGGCCGACCGCACACGGCTGAGCAAGGAGATCGGCATGGGACGCCGGGAAGGCCGCGACACGTCGGAACAGGAAGCTCACGTGCGCGGCATCGGTGAACAGATTGACGGACTGGAACAGCAGACGCGCGACCTCGATGAACGTCAGGAGAATCTCCTCCTCGGAATCCCGAATCTTCCGCACGAGGGCTGTCCGGTGGGAGCGGATGCCGATGCCAATCCAGAGGTGCGCCGCTGGGGACAGGCTCCGGAATTCCTCTTCAACCCCAAGGATCATGTCACGCTCGCCAAGGAACTAGGACTCGTCGACTTCGAAGCCGGGGTCCGGGTCACGGGCAGTGCCTTTGTGGTGTACCGCGGTGCCGGGGCACGCCTCGAACGGGCCCTCATCAGTTTCCTGCTCGATCTGCACACCACGAAGCATGGCTACACGGAAGTCCTGCCGCCCTTCCTTGTGAATGCGGCCGCCCTCACGGGGACGGGACAGCTTCCGAAATTCGCGGACCAGCTCTACCATTGCGGGGAAGACGACCTCTACCTCGCGCCGACCGCGGAAGTTCCGGTGACAAATCTGCACCGCGAGGAAATCGTGGAAGCCTCCGCGCTCCCGATCTGCTATGCGGCCTACACGCCGTGTTTCCGGCGCGAAGCAGGAGCCGCCGGCGTCGGCACGCGCGGCCTCATCCGCATGCACCAGTTCGACAAGGTGGAACTCGTGAAGATCTGCCGCCCGGAGGACAGCATGGCGGAACTGGAAACGCTTACGGCCGACGCCGAAAAAGTCCTCCAGTTGCTCGGCCTGCACTACCGCGTCATCGAACTCTGCACGGGCGACATCGGATTCGGAAGCGCCAAAACCTACGACATCGAAGTCTGGGCCCCGGGTCAGGGATCGTATCTCGAAGTCTCCAGCTGCTCGAATTTCGGAGACTACCAGGCCCGCCGCATGAAGCTCCGCTACAAGGATCCGGAATCGAAGAAGAATCTGCATTGCCACACGCTCAATGGTTCCGGCACGGCCCTCGCCCGGCTTTACGTGGCCCTTCTCGAAACCTACCAGCAGGCCGATGGTTCGGTGCATGTCCCCGCACCACTGCAGCCGTACTTCGGAAGCGATACGATCCGTTCGGCCTGAGAAAACCCTGCCCCGCTGCCGCCATGAATGACGCCACCGATTCCCTGCGCGCTGCCGTCCGCGACGTCCCGGATTTCCCGCAGCCGGGCATCGTCTTCAAGGATATCACGCCCGTGCTCGCCGACGGTCCGCTCTTCCGACGCACCATCGATCTCATGTGCGAGGGCCTCCGCGAAGCCGGCGTCAGCAAGGTCATGGGCATCGACGCCCGCGGCTTCATCTTCGCAGGTGCCGTCGCCGACCGCCTCGGCCTCGGCTTCATCCCGGTCCGCAAGAAGGGCAAGCTTCCATGGCAGACCGTCGGCACGGGATACGACCTCGAATACGGCAGCAACCACATCGAACTGCACAGCGACGCGGTGGCTCCCGGCGAACGGGTCTGGCTCATCGATGACGTGCTCGCCACCGGAGGAACCGCCGCCGCCGCCGCCGACCTCGTGGGCCAGCTCGGTGGATCGCTGGCCGGCATGACATTCTTCATCGAACTCTCCTTCCTCGAAGGCCGCAAACGCCTCCCGGCCGGGCCACAGGTCCGGACTGTGCTTTCCTACTGACCCCTGCTTCAGATCTTCAGAAAGATCTTCCTGCGGTAGAGCCACCACAGGATCAGCCACTCGATCAGCAGCACGCAGATCCCGAGCAGTGGAACCTGCCACTGCGTTCCTAAGACGCTGAAGGCATTGTTGGGAAGGTGACGCACGAGCGACTTCCCGATGAATTCCGGCCACAGGTGTGCCACCATGTAGGCCGCCATCGAATTGGCTCCCAGCACCACCAGTGGCAGGAACGGACCCCGGATCTCCATGACATCGCAGACCAGATGAAAGCCGGCCAGCGCAAGGAAACAAAGCCCGCCGCTGAACAGGGTCCACGACGGTGTCCAGATGCGTTTGACCATCGGACAGACCCCCGTGGCGTCGAGCACGATGCCCAGCGCCATGGCCGCAATCCCGGCAGCCGCAAACCACCCCATGCGCCACTGGGTAGGTCGGCTGGACAGCAGCACCGTGCCCCCAATCCATCCCATCAGCATAGTCCCCAGGGTGGTCACAAAATTCAGGGTGCAGTACCCACCGGAATTGAAACGGAAGGACGCCGGACGCGGAAAGAGATTCAGAAACCAGCGGTCAAAGGCGGCCGCCGCATTGCTGTTCATGTTCCAATGACCCGCAAAACCGCTGCGGATCCAGTCGGCCGGAGCCACCGCCCACTGCGGCGGTACCCCGACCGCATGATAATCGAATCCTTTCCCCGGCAGAGGGTGCAGCGCAAACGCCAGCCACATGCCCACGAGAACCAAGGCCAGCACGGACCATGCAACCACTGGCTTCCGCGTCTGGGCGACCGCATACAGGACCGGATAACCAAGGCCAATCTGCGTGAGCGTGTCCTCGAAGGTGAAGTTGGTGCGCTCGGAACCCAGTGACCGCAGCCAGATGCCCAGACCAACCAGCAGAAGCGATCGCCACAGTGCATGCAGGGCCATGGCAGCCCCGCTTTGTTCCTCCTTGCGCCGCCGCAGACTGAACACCAGCGACACCCCCACCAGAAACGAAAACGAAGGCTGAATCAGATCATGCAGCGAACAGCCACTCCACGGCACATGCTCGCTGTGAAAGGCCAGCCAGCCACCCAGCCGCGCCCAGCCCGCTTCCTTGAGATTCTCCGCCACCCGCCACCACTGCACGATCTCCGCCATCATCAGCAGCATGACCACCCCGCGCCAGGCATCAATGGATGTCATCCGGGAAGTCCGGTCGGAATGGTCAGTCAATGGTTCAGTTCGGCGCGCCACAGGTTCGGATCTTGATTGAGTAAGCCCCTCCCGTTAGCGGGCACCCAGCCCGGGTTCAAGGTGCTTTGCAGCCATGCCTCTCCGGGAAAGCTCCCCCGGCAACGGCTTCCTCCTGCAATCGCACAATGCGGGGACCGCAGGAATGGAGTTGTCAGCTGTGCTCCGGCTCTGCATCATCCAGAACATGCACGGATACGCCGACCCGGACGAACCAACCTACGAAGAACTCATGCAGGACGCCCGCACCCTGCTGGCGTCAGGCGAATTCTCCGCAGCCTTCAGCCACGCATGGCAGGCGTGCCTCATCGAACCGCTCGATCCCGCGTCCGCGGCACTCATGGAGGAATCCGGGAAGAAGGCGGAACCCGGATTCGCCGCCATTGCCGAGGCTGTGCTCGCCGCCAGACAGGAAGCCATCAGCCTACTCGTTCCCGGGCAGCGCATCAGTTCCTCCGCCACGCTCAGTCCACAGCAGACCGCCGTGGGCGAAATGGCCGGATGGGTCGATGCATGGAAGGACGCCATCAGGCTAGCAAGGGAACGAAAGGCAAATTAAGCCAGATCAATGGAAGCGGCAC
>Ga0315909_10004971_pt1 | contig 15448 bp, 28 predicted proteins | sample LakEriMetagenome_11_FD_203527 | JGI IMG/M metagenome (GOLD analysis project Ga0315909, IMG submission 203527) | Freshwater fungal communities from buoy surface, Lake Erie, Ohio, United States - Buoy 2 MA125 | ecosystem: Environmental > Aquatic > Freshwater > Lake | place: USA: Lake Erie, Ohio...
CCACTGATATGGTAGATTATTACCTTGGTTTCCTGTATCTTTTAAATTTCCTATTGACATAATTATTAGTTTTAGTTATATACTGAATGCTCTTATTGCACGTACATGAAGTGGAGTTAGTTTATTACCACCAGAACCAGCAGCCCCACCAATAAATGTAAATGTAAACACATAACTAGCATCTTCTTGTGTGCTTGTCCAGTAATCATTAATAGCAAGTTGAGCACCTCCAGAAGTAATAAGACCTTGAGACACTTCCCATCTATTATGCCAGAGTTTACTCATTTCATCAACAGCAGGAAGATACCAATCAGTTTTACCATTATTAGTACTACTATAACATAGCCAACTTGCAACACCAGGAACTATACCTGTCACAGGTGATGTTTCTGCTGAAAAACAAGTTTGTGTGTTTAATGCTCCATTCCATGTACTATTAGCAATACCTATATCAAAATACAGTGTGGCCCACTGTGCACCTGCTGATAAATCTGTAGTATCTACAACAAGATAATTTTCTACAGTTCCTGATGTTGGTGTTCCGAAAGGAGTTGTAGATAACCATCTATGAAATACTACACCTCCTTCTGCAGGAACATACTGACCTATCTCATATGTAAATTTAAGAGCTGCTATGTTTAACACTTGTGTTTCTATCTCAGATAAAAGGTTAGCATAAGTAATGGCAGTAGGTTGGTAGTTTCCACCCCAGGTATTATCTCTAGTACCTACAGCTATTAGATCATTATCTGCAAGTGTTGTTTTAATCTTACGTGTTCTGATAAGATTAAAGAAGTTTGTAAGATTCTGTAACATGATTAATTAAGTGTGTATAGTTCATAGTATACATACAATGCTCCTGTCCAGTTAGCTATGTCAGCCGCAGCTGGATTTGCATTATATAAATTAAATCCTACACCTGCAGCAACACCAGTAGACAATAAATAAGGAATAGCATTGTCATCTACACCTTGACTATAGTACAGTGAATACTGTACATATATATTATCTCTATTTGCAAATGTTAGATCTAAATCTGGGTTATCAATAAAAAATACAGTAGATGTTGCATAACCAATATCTGGTGTTAAAAAAGGATTTGTACCCATACCAGTAATATCAATAATACCCCTGGTTGTATTTACAGTAACTGTGTTATTTATTGTAATATCTAACTCATAATGTTTAGTATTACCTGTGCAACCTGATTGCACTGCATCAACTAATGGCATAGCATAAGTTTGATACTGATCATCTCTTTTGTTAAATCCAACATTAGCACCTAATGCTACTAGATCTGTCTTAGGGTCATTTGCTTTAGTCTTTATTAGACCAGATGTTTTTATGTATAGCCAATTTAAAATATCCATGATATAAAGTTTAAAATGTTATTAGTTATATGTTTAAAGCATGTTCAGTTATACGAACTCTATCTATATAAGCCACATCATTAGGATTAGTTAAGGCTATTGCAAATATAATATAAACAGAACCTTCATCAAAAGTCATGCTTTGTCTAGTATTAGCTGTATTACTTAAATCAGATGATGATTGCTGAGCTCCATTAAAGAATGTAATTTCATCATCCATTTTTCTAAAATCTCTAATGTTTCTTAAGTATGCATCTACTGCTGCAGGTTGATTTGCACCTGTTGCAATTAGTGTAAAATTACCTGTAAAATCTGGTGTGTCTGATATATATACTCGAGATTGAAGAAATCCAAATGCTGTAGTTCTGTAGCAACTCCAAGATACCTCAAGAACTGATCTTGGTGCCAATAAACCTGTTAACTCTTTAACTACTGAAACTTGTGGACTAGTAGATCCTGTAACCGGAGATCCTTCAAAAGGAAGAGTGAATATATTTTTAACATAATCAGTTGGTAAAGGACCAGGAATCCCTTGAATTCCTTGTGGACCTTGAGGACCAGTTGCCCCCTGTGCAGCAAGTAATGCCCAGTTAGCAGTATCAGTAGCTGGATCAGAAACTGAGGGTCCTACACCAGCTGGGTTATAACAAAAGTATGAAGCACCTCCAAAAGATACAGCATCATTCTCAGCATATGTTGTAGCACTAGACCATACACCTTGCCAGTTTAATCCTGCTGGACCAACTGGTCCTGGAACTCCTTGTGGTCCTTGTGCACCCTGTGCTCCTGTTGCACCCGTAGCACCAGTTGCACCTGCAGGTCCTTGAAGACCTTCTGCTGCTAACAAAGCCCAGTTAGGATCAACATCTGGACTAGTAGTTCCTGATGTTGCTGTTATACAAAAATAAGATGCCCCTAAATAAGCAACTGCATCATTTACATTATATGAATTTCCAGAAACCCATGCACCTTGCCAATTTAGTCCAGCAGGTCCTACTGGCCCAGGTACACCTTGTATTCCTTGAGCACCTGTTGGCCCCACTGGTCCAAGAGGTCCTTGAGCACCGGTAGGTCCGGTTAATCCAATTGGTCCTTGTATACCTTGTGGTCCAACAGCACCTTGTATACCTTGCGGACCCTGAATACCTTGGGGACCTTGTGCACCTTGAGATGCTAATAATGCCCAGTTTGCAGGAGCTGCGTTTGGAGGAGTTGTTCCTGATGTTGGAGCAATACAGTACCATGAAGCACCATTGTAACCAACTGAATCATTTACTGAATAAGATGTACCAGATACCCATTGACCTTCCCATACTAAACCTGCAGGTCCTACAGGTCCAGGATTTCCTTGGATACCTTGTACTCCAGGAATTCCTTGTATACCAGCAGGTCCAGTAGCTCCCTGATTTCCTTGTGGTCCAGGAATACCTTGCGGGCCCGCAGGTCCTTGTGGTCCAGCTGGTCCTACAGTACCTGGTGCTAATTGATCTGCAAAGTCTTGTACACTGATAGCCCCTGTTAACCAAGCGTCATCTCTTCTGCCATCTTTAAGTGCTACAGGTAAAAGTGTTTTATTAGGATCTACAGATGTTACTTGTCTGCGTCCTCTTATCCAAGAAATAAAATTTAAAATGTCCATGATAATTAGTTTTATAAATATACTATAATATACAAAAAATATTTTACATAAAAAAATCCCCAGCTAAAAAACTGAGGATCTTTTCTTTTTGGAGAGTTGTAGGTTAAAACATCATACCTGTAAAGAATGCTATAAGCAACATTACTATTAAGGTTATATTAGCATATTTCTTTCCTTCTGGGTCTTCTTCCCATACATTGTGTATCTTGTTGTATAAAGGCTTACTCATTGCATTATGTACTAGAAAGAGAAATCCAATGCATAGTACACTGAGTATAAAAGTTATTCCTACTATCATAGTGAGTCAATTCTTTTTTGTAAATATACTAAAGCTTTTTTTAAATCTTCCTTTTGGGTTAATTTATTTTTCTTACCAGCTCTAGCCACATATTTAATTACATTACCTAGATAGAAGTCTTTATCAAGTCCCCAAGCTTCTAATACTTGAAATACTTCATATGTATTATCCTTACCACCATAATAGTCAGGCCTTGGTCCTTCATCTAAGTTTACAATCCTTTTCTGCCAATCTATTTCTGTTGCTAAAGGAGCACATGGTTTATTAATATATGTATCCTTTCCATAAACTCCATCCACCATATCTTTATATGGAGAGTATGTATCACCTGGACTTGGTTTATATGTGTTATAATTTCTTTCAGCCATAACTTACCATACTATAACTACATCACCTTCATTAAGAACAAGCTTGATCTGCCCATCTATTTCAATGCGCTCCATGTGCTCCATATTTAAAGCCCCTGTTCTTACGTAGACAACATCACCTTCTTTAACATCTTCTACTTTATCTCCTATGGCATAAACTGTAAGTCTACTCCATAGTTTTGCAGCTTCTTGCATCATTGCTTCTTCATCCTTGGCTGACAGCTCAAGTGCTGACTTTTTTCTTTCAGGTACACTTAACAAAATAGTGCGGCCTCTTAATAACTTAAACGGTTTCATGTTCATTTATTTTTTAGAGTTAATACTTTTACTACTGACATAGATGCATTTAATATCTCACCTAATGCATGGTCAAAGAGTAGGCTTTTTAACGGACCTCTTTCATTCTCATAGTCTGTCTTTAAGATCTCAGCCATTTCAGCTGCTAGTAACTTTACTTTAGTTACTGTAGTATCATCTAAATTATCTGGATCTAATCCCATTAACTGATGTCCAAATGGGATGATCTTGTGCTCTATTATTTCTGGAGCTTGATCTGGTACACTGTACACTGGTTTCTTTTCACTCATATTGTTGGTTTTAAAAATTTATGCATCATACTTCTGACTGGTGCTGGTAGCAGATACCTTCTCTACCATAGGGGGATCTTCAGATAAAAGGGTAAACTTAATCTTCTCTAAGATACCTATTATATGTGGATTGCCATAAGCACCCTCATTAACTCTTACCTCCAAGCCTCCTTCTGTTTCTGTGATAGAAACAATCACTGTATCTTTTTCCATGTCAAGTATTTTTATTAGCTCATCATATACCATTCTAGCCTCCAAGTTAGACCCTGTCTTTTCTGCAACAAGTAACCATAACTTTTTCTGTTCTAGTGTCATCTCATATAATAAACTTGATCTGACAAATATATAAATTTTTTTTGTTTAAACTAAAAACCCCGGAAAAATTCCAGGGCTTCTAGCAAATCAATCAAGTAAGTTAATTTTTAATTGTAAAAATGAACACTGCAAATATAATAAAAATTATTCATTATCATAAAACATTCTATCAGAATCTTCTGTATTCCATTTTTCATAATCTTCTACATTATAAAATTCATCACATACCAGATAGTCAGGTTTAGTAGGAAAAGGCTTAGTAACAAAGCTAGGCTCAGACCACTTAATCCTATTATTAGGTTGCAGTGCTATCTGACCATTGTTAAGAAATATAATATGATGACTCTTGTGTTCAGATGGATCTTCAGACAATGTTATATCTGTATTTATATCATTACTACCCCAATTAATTGTAGCATAGTATTTACCTGGGTACCATTTTCTGTCTTTAGCATAAATTTCTACAGGAGCATCTCTAAGATAGTTAAGTTGTATTAAAGTAAAGTTGTAAGAGAAACAATTCCATATCTGTAAGTAGTGAAACGGCAGATCTGGATCCGGCAGCTTTGGTTCAGTAAGTAATGCATGAGATGGTAGTTTATCTCTAAGTACTCCATTCTCTAACAGTACCTGGAACAGTGCAGCTTGTCCCGGCATACACCTAACTGAAATAATAACCCCCGGGGTAAATTCTCCTTTGCCTTTAGTATGCTGATACATATACTCATTCCTAACAAATACCTTCAGCGGAAAAAAATTATGTTCTATATATGCCATTACTTTTTAAAAAACCCTTTCTTAGGTTCTTCCTTTTTATTAAATCCTAACTTCTCTATAATCTTATTAGCTTCATCTTCAGCCATACTAATAACCTCTTCTTCTTTGTCAGTAATCTTCCAGTTATTCAAAAGTATACTCATATGCATAGTCTCATGCATAACAGCTGTAGCTTTTTCTGTAAGAGAGTACTTTTTAAATGTACTTAAGTTAAGAAACAAGAATGGTTTGTACGGAGCTTTTGCTGTAAGCTTTTTATCAGCTGGATCATAATTAGTCCACCCATAAATATAAACTCCGTTGCCTTTAGTCTTATCAATCTCTTCTGCCTGGGCATCAGCTCTATTAAGACCATGCATTTCATCTACCTTATAATAATCAAAGATCTCTGTAGCATTATCTCCTGCTAACAGAATATATTTACCCATGTCAAACTTTTTCATAAAACAAATATATAAAAAAAACAAAACCCCAGTACATTAATACCAGGGTCTGTCTGAGTAAATAAACTTCTTATGCAAGAAACTTCTACAAATATATAAATATATTTTGTAATTGCAAATGTGGTGAGTGATTTATAGTATATTAGAGAATGAGGTGACTCCTACATCATCACACCCCGGGCCCACGCTGGAGCTGGTGTACCCCCCATGAATCTGAGAGCAATGACTTGGAATCTGACTGTGCAAAAACTTTTTTTTTCACAGGGAAGAGTTCTCTCTCTGAGAGAAACAACTTAGTACTTACATTAAAATTAATTACTATGAAAAAGATATTGTTATATCTGTTTGCTACTGCTATGCTTGGTAGCTTCAGTGGATTATTAATGAGCTTTGGTGCAGATATAATACCATGTATAGGATTTATGTGCCTATTCTGGGGATGTATGTTAATGCCAATGCTTGGGGATGCTGATTAGCATTCCCTTTTTTTTCTCTTTAACAACTTGTTACTTATATTAAAACTAAAATTTGCTAGCCTGTGTAGTGTCTATTAGACCACTACCTATTAGAGAAAGAACCCCGCGGTATGCTAGAAGGTTTAAGCCCTTGTTTTTTTATTCTTTAACATCTTAATACTAATAGTAAATTAAAATTTAATGTCATGATTACTTATGTTATAGTTGACGGTGTATTAACTGTTAAAGAATGGATTAAGAATGCTAATGCATAATTTTATTTAGAGAGCCTGTTGAGCTCTCTTTTTTTTATTGTTATAACAACATTATACTTATTATAATTGGAATGAACATGGTGTGCCCACACTGAATCATTCAGGGCTCTCAAGTGCTATTATCCTCATGTAAGGAGCACTGAGGAATAAAGCAGAGAGTGCTATAACTCTATTGAGATTAAGAAAGATGTAATGTCTTTCTTTTTTTTCTTGTTAAACATCTTTATACTAACATTAAATTATTAACCTTTAAAATTTATTGTTATGAACAAGAATTTATCTTTTGGCTATTCTCACTTAGGATTCCACACATTAGTTAAGTTAAATGCTAAGATAACTTCAGCTGCTGCTGAGTTACTTGCAAAAACTTATGGTGTATGGACCTGTGATAATGGCAAATACGGGTTTAGAATAGAAGGGTGTTTAACTTCTGATAAAGTATATGCTTTCAGACAATCTTTATCTCTTGCTATCTTGGATTACAAAATAGAACAATTAGTTTCAAAGAAACTAAATATTCTAGGTGTACCAAGATATGTAGAGACAGATTTAGAACAGATATACTAAATCAGAAAGGGGTAACACCCTTTCTTTTTCTTTTATAACATCTTTTTACTTAATTTAAATTATTAACTTTTAAATTAAATATTATGGATAAAAATACTGTAGTAGAAATCATTGGATTGCTTGATGCAAGAATTGAAAGATGTATAAAACTTATTAATGAAGATGAAGAGATTATTGATGATGACCGTTTCAGGTATCTAGAAACTTCTTTATCTACTTATAAAAAGTTTAAAGAGACATTACAATCAATTTTGAATAAGCAGGACAAGATTGAGAAAGTTACAAGCAAGTTTTAGAACTTGCTTTTTTTTCTTTTAACATCTTTATACTTAATTGAAAATTAATTATTATGACAACAAGACAAATGCTAGTTGTTGCTTCTATTGCTTTAGCAGTATTAGTAACAGGCTTCTGTATAGGAGCCGCTTGGAGTGCTGCCTTCCGTGAGAAAGGCTGTGAGAAGTATTTAGAAAGAACTTCTAAAGATTATACTGATGTTGGTGGAAACATTGACATTGAGTATTATCTAGAAGTATCTGAAGACTCTATTTGGATAGAGAACTATAATACTCACAGAGTTTATGGTGGAAAGTATTCCCAACTTGATTCTTTAATTAATGTGGACAACCTGTAATGGGTTGTCTTTTTTTCTCTTAACATCTTAATACTTTTAATAATTATTAAAACTATTTATTATGGAAGCAGTTACATTAATAAATGTAGTAGCAATGATTGATGCAAGAATCAATATGTATCAAAGAGCAGATCTTCTTGATCCCTTCTATGTAGGAGCTATTACTTCACTACAAAGTTTAAGTGAAGAACTCCAAGAAGGAATAGAAGCTGCAATTGCTGCTATGGAAAATAGTACAGGTGAATAACCTGTATTATTTTTTTCATCTTGCTCCGCAGCTTAAGCATCTTTATACTTATATTAAAATATAATAAGGAATGTTTCCTGGGGATGCAGGGCCAGCCGTGGCTACTGCTTAATCCACCTACGAGAGGGGATCTACGGAAACACTTGTTATATTAATATTTAAAACAGCTGTTATGGTTTGGCCTCTACATAACATAAGCTGGTACAAAGCCAATTAAATAATGTTATAATAGCAAGCTTAAATAACTTGTGAAAACTATTGCATGCTCAGAACGTGAGATCCTATATTGAGGACATAAAACGTAGCTAACACTTAGAGTGCAATAGAATTATAACATTATTTTTTTTATTAAACATCTTATAACTAAAGTTAAAACTTATATTATGAAAGAATTTAGACTAATAATGCAAATACTAATAATGTTTACAATAGCATTGACAATGTTCAAAGATCTATTTGTAATTATTGTATTTACAATAGGTAGTGTATCCTATTTTATTAATGAGTACAAGAAAGAGGTGTAGACCTCTTTTTTATTATGTAATCTTTAAATCTATATAATATGACAAAAGCTATTGGTTTATTTAACATGTTCATGTGTTATGGTGCAACTATTATGTGTGTTGCTACTGTTGTTTATGAAATTGCATTTCTTCAAATGTATGTTAATGCACTTATCATGGCATTAGCAGGATTTGCAATGTTCTTCATAGCAAGAACTCTACACAATGAATGGAGACAAGGGAAGCTGTAAAGCTTCTCTTTTTTTCTTAAACATCTTTTTACTTTTAATAATTTAAAACTTTATATTATGAAAAAAGTATTTATTGCAAATAAAGATTCTTATGGTGCTGAATTCTATGATGAGTGTAAAACTCTTGATGAATTAAAGAAAGCCATTGTTTATCATGAATTGTATTGCTATTATGATGAAGAGTCCTATACAGATGATATGTATACAGAAGAGTTGTTTAAGAAACATTCAACTAATTATACAATCTTTGAAGTAGAGCTTCATGATGAAGAGTATATTCAATGGCATGATTATGATGGAAAATCTTGGTTCTCAATAGAGAAGAAAGACCCAAAACTTTTATCTATTGTAAAGAAAATTAAAGAGGAGTAATCCTCTTTTTTTTTAAACATCTTTTTTACTAGTATTAATTTAAAACTTTATATTATGACAGAAGAACTACAATTAGACAGAAGAACCATAGACATTGTTCTCAATACTATAAAAGCCCGTATAAATCCTGAATTGGATATTATGGGATTTTATGGTTATGATGAAGAAACCAAAGAATATGGTTTCTGGTATAAAGGACCAGGAAATCCTACAGAGGCTGATTTTAAATTAGCACGTGTTTATATGAGTGTTAAACAACAATATGAATACTATAGTAATTTAGGTATTAGCTTTGGTATGGATATAATAGAGGAGTAATCCTCTTTTTTTTCTTTCTCATTTTGCTACGCAGCTTGTGGATTCAAACATCTTTTTACTTAAATGGATTATTAACCATTTAAACTTTTAATTTATGTTGTTTACAGAAACAAAAAGTATGGCCGATTTCTGTGCTGAAATTGGTAGTGTTAACCAAGATGGGAAGCCTGTGTATGTGCTCCGAACCAACAATGACAAAAACCATAAGAATTATGGTAAACGTCATATTGTGTTCAGAGATGCCACAAATGCCAAGGCTGCCATAGCCTCTAAGCTTTCAGCTGAAGAGGTGGCTGACCCTACCAAATTGCAAGTGTCTTGGTTTGAAGACCCTGCATCAGACAGAGAAGGCTACATGGTACACGGCATAGGTGTTGCGGCATCCTATGACGAAGTTGAGATTGTTATTGGCTAACAAGCTCAATGGGATAATACAGGTAACGGGAGTGTTGCCTGTATTATTTTTTGTCTTTTCATTTTGTTATCACAGCTTATGGGAACATCTTTCTACTTGCTTGGGTATTTAACCGCAAGCAAGTAGAAAAAGGCTTTGGCCTTTGGTCATCAGTCTACGGTCATAAGCCTAGTTCACAGTCTGTGCATACCGGTCATGGGAGCATTCCTGAAATATGTGCAGTAATTATAAATTTGTGGTAAATATTTTTAGGAAAAGTGTGTGAGAGAATGAGTGTGAGTGATAAACTCTCACCAATACTTTGGCTCTAGTCAATAGCTCAGATTATGGGTATTAGCTTACATACTATAATATATATGGCTAAGCATACAGTCTATAACACACAGTCTGTAGATACACCCATAGTATTAACTCTAGTATTATTACTATCATTATTATATATAATAGTAAGTAGTAGGGTTAGACAGTAATATCTTCCGGAAATTTGTATTTACCGGTCATATATAGAAACAGTTGTGAATGTATAAAGATGTGGAAATGTCTTTATAATGTCCATGAACTTGGTGAGCAAGGGCTAAAGATGGCTTATTGCAAGAATGTAGAAGCATAGTCTTCTACCGTCATAAACACAACTGTTTCTTTTGTAATTACCACAAGGTTTCAGGCATAACCTCTCATCCTGTAAAGCAGGGGTTGACTTGTGGTATATATACTCTCATCCAAGCAGGAATTAAGGATGGTATCTTAGTGCCGTTCGTGGGGGAGTCCATAAGGTTGAACTTACCACTCAACTGGAGGATTAAGCAACCTCAGGTTAAAACATCCACAAGCGTGGATTGACGGTCAAGGGTTGCAACCTTGTGAGAGTACAAAGAATGCTTCAGCAATTAATATATTATTTAATTGGTTATAAATAAAAAAGCATTCTGCAATGAAAGGCTACTACAGCAATATTTACTTTATAGGAAATAAGTTAATAGTAGCCTGGTTAATGCACCACAACTCACTTCCCAAGGGTGAGCAGTTGTAATAGGACAAGCCGTGATACCTCGAAAGTAGGTCAAACAAAGTCACCACTATTACAACTGAGTGCAGAGGGGCCAAAAATATTGGTGTGAAGAATACTTCAGCACAAAATCTATAAACTACAATCAGAACAAGGTTCTCTTATGAGAACTTAACCAGGGAAGGTGTCTGTGTCTAAGTAATTAGGCAGGTTTTTAGATAGTATTCTGTTATGCACCAAGGACCTGCCTTCCGAAAGGGGGCAGGTACCTTCCCACAATTAATTAGTAACCAATTAAATTTATATATTATGTCTAGATTAGTCAATGCAACAAGACAGTATGATGCTTCAACTGCTAATGGAGCTGTCACACATTCAACTAGTTTGAATTACTGTTTGGATTTATTTTTCTTAGCAGGGGCAAGTAGAAATATGTCAGAGTCTGATATTATACTTGCTTTTGACCGTGCACGTGGTCAGAATAAGAACTTGGCATACAAGATTCTGTTCTGGGCGCGTGATGCAAGAGGTGGTGCAGGTGAGAAGAGATTCTTCCAAGTGGTTATGGAACATATCAGTAAGATTGATTCTTATGATTATGATCAATTAGCCATACATATACCTGAGTTTGGGTATTGGAAGGATGTATTCAAGATTGAAAAACCAAATGAGAACAATCTCAATTGGTTGGCTATTCAACTTGAAGAATCACCTAATGCTAACCTCTTAGCTAAATGGTTTCCGAGAAAAGGTCAGTGGTTTTCAGCCATGCACAAGTATCTTAAACTAACTCCAAAAGAGTTTAGAAAGAAAATTGTGGGTATGACCAAAGTAGTGGAAACTCAAATGTGTGCCAATGAATGGGATTTGATCAATTATGGTCAAGTGCCTTCAGTTGCCATGAACAAGCATAGACAAGCATTCTTTAACCGTGATGGTAAGAGATATGCAGAGTATATTGCTGATGTTCAGGCTGGTAAGCAGAAGATCAATGCTTCAGTATTATTTCCTCACCAACTGTATCAAGCAGTTTGCAAGGGGGAGTATATTGATGCTGTAGAAGCTCAGTGGGATGCTTTGCCTGATTACATGGCTGGTAGCACAGAAAGGATTCTTCCTGTATGTGATGTCAGTGGTAGTATGACAGGGCTTCCTATGGATGTATCTATTTCTTTAGGGATTTATATCTCTGAAAGAAACCAAGGTATATTCAAGGATGCATTCATAACTTTCTCAGAGAGACCTGAGATGAATTACCTATCAGGTAGTTTGTCTGAGAGAATGAGACAGTTACTGAATGCTAACTGGGGTATGTCTACTAATCTTCAAGCCACATTTGACTTGATTCTTAACAGTGCTGTTAGAGAGTCATTACCAGAGGATGAGATGCCTACTAAATTGCTTATCATTAGTGATATGGAATTTAATGAGGCAGACTGTTACAAAACAAACCTTGATGTTATTAGGGCAAAGTATTCTGATGCAGGATACAAAATGCCTGAAATAGTATTTTGGAATGTTAACGGTAGACTTGGTAATGTTCCTGCATCTGCTAAAGATTCAGGCATTGGCTTGGTATCAGGCTTCAGTCCTTCAATTTTGAAGGCAATATTGCAAGGTGAGATTTATTCTCCTGAGCAATTGATGCTTGATGCTGTGGACACTGCACGGTATTCCTGTATTGGAGTTGAATAAGATTCGGAGGTTGGTGACACCTTGGCAACAGAAGTCACCATTTTTCTTTTTTTAGTAACCAATAAAAATAAAAAATATGATTTCAACTATGATTAACAACAGGGAGTTTGTAGAAACTCAACACTATTTTAGCTCTGAGATTAACAGTAAGCTAATAAGTGCAACAGAGAAGTATTATGGTTATCCATTAAATTCTGCTGAAAAACTAGCACTAACTTCTATGGAGTTAAGTGACAAACAATGGCTACTTCAGGAATATGAAAAAGAAGTAACATATCCACCAGCAGATTTAGACAATATTTATTAGTTATTACAGGAGTCAGGGAAACTTGGCTCCTTTTGTATTATTAAAACTTTATGATTATGAATTTAGAAGAATTAGAACAAGAAAGAGCAAAGTGCCAATTACACTTAGAACAGCTTCATATTTATGAACCTAGTGAAGAATGGTACAAAATGAGAAGAGAAGAACTTGAGTATCAAATAGCTTGTATAGAAGAAGCTATAGAAACTGAGAAAGAGTCAATAAGAGAAAATAACAATGTGAGTGCTGCATTTCTTGTAGTACTGTATGCACTAGTTATAACAGGATTATCAATTTTAATATTTATGTAAAATGAAAAAGTTATTTATGATTGTGGCACTTATGATTGCCGGAGTTGGTTACTCACAAAAATTACCAAAGAATTTGACACGGTCAGAGAAGAAGTATGTCAAGAATGTAATTGAAGTTACAAATGATGTTTTAGTAAATGTAACCAAAAGAAATGATGGTATAATAGTAGTAGAATTTTGGAATACTATGTATACTCTCACAGAATTTGGTTATATTGATGAAGTATGGATTTTGGAAGATGAGGATTGGATGGCATTAGGGAATCAAGAATAATTTAAAATTTGTAGTTATGTGGTTAGGAAAACTATTTAAGAAAAAACAAAAAAGTTACAACACTGATGGTAAGTATAAATTACTTATCATTGATGATGAAGCGGAGCTGATTCATAAGAACCTGGGTATCAATGATGTAAGAGCAGAAGTAATATTAACTAAATGTCTAGAATCATTTGAGAGCAGTGACCGTGTTCATGTTGCAATGGAAAAGGTTGTTGATATATGTACTCATACTAATGAGATAGTTTTTGCTACTCTTATGATGGCTAAAGTTATTGAGAAGAATGATTCACATGAAAGGATTCATAACTTACTCAAAAACATGTTTGGCCGTGGATAAGTATTTAATTAGCTCTGTCTTAGGATTTAATCTTAAGGCAGAGATAGTTGATCAAAATGGTGAGAAAGTTAAAAAGGGTTTTGTTAAAGGTGCCTGTCCAAGACGGGCAAAAAAGATCAAGCCAAGGTTATTTGACAAGACCTTTTTTACTCACTATAATGAAGAACTAATAGCAAAGATTAGAGATTTAAGAAAATATGATTAGTTATGAGAATATCTGTAAACTATGATGATACTGATATAGCAAAAGCACTCAGTAAAATTATCAAAGATTCTAATTCTGAGGAGTTTGTCAAATTACTTACTCCTATGATATGTGGTAGTTCCCAAACATGTGATCACTTTTTTAAACTTATGCTTGGTAATAAATTGCCAGATGTCATACCAAATGGTACTTTATGTAAAATGCATTATTCCAATCTTGGTTATGGTGTGGATAAAGAAGCTACTAGGGATAACTTTGCTGATCAAGATGAGAATATTACTGTTGTCATAAAAGAATTTAGAGGTTATCATGAGTATAGCTCTTATACTGTTGAATGTATGGTAATTACAGCAGCTGGTTTAACTAGACTAGATACTACTTGTGTACAAGCAAAAGATTTAGAAGTTATTGAGGAGTTTTAAGAAGTGTATTCTGTGAATATGCTTTTCCTGACCAAATGATAAAGGGGGCAGGAATGTCCCCTTCTCATTGTTTAGCTATATAATGCTAAATTTTATTGGTTTAAACTTTTAAGTGTTGGGATAAATGAATTACATTTACTAGCATATTTTTTATGCCAGTAATGCAATATCAACTCCCAAATGGGAAAGTAGTTCATCTTTCAATAGAGGAATATCTTGATTTAACAGATGAAGATGTGCAGTACTTGATGTCTCTAGATTATGGAGAACATATCTTAGATCCATTCACAGGATCAGCAGTAGAGAAAAACAAACAAGAAAAATATTATGACTTTGATTATCTAGCAGATGATGAAAGTGATGATGATGTGATATCAGATGATGATCCATTTGATGATATCATAGACTTAACGGGCCCACTGGATATATAATACCTGAATTGCAATAAGGTATTAACAACTTATCACTTAGCATGAGTAACTAATGATATAGTAAAAATCTACTCAAAACAATCAATTATTTATTTATTTATTTTTTAAAACTTAATGTTATGAACACAAGTAAAGTTAAAGTTGTAGCTGATGCTACTACAGGTGCAGTTATTAATTTATCAGCAAATCCTCTTTATGGATATGTAAAATTAGAACAAAAGAGATCAATTGTAGATGACAATGGATTCTTGCGTGTAAAACCAGTTAGTACTTTATTACATAGTACTGTTGCTGAGCTTGAAGCTGCTGGTTTTTACAAAGGACAGGAGTTACCAGGTCAAATTGTAATCCAAGAGCGTCTTACTCCATTTAATGAGAAAGCACCACAAAAGGATCTTAAAATTGCAGGTTCAACAGGTATTGTATGTACTTTAGAAGGACAACCAATCTACCGTAGAACTTTGTATACTGCAGTATCTAATGCAACTGATACATTAATCAAACATGATAATGTTGAGCAATTACGTAATGCATATGCAGCACAATCTGGAAAATCTAGTGCTATAGAAAATGCACGTCCAGCTGAAGACTTATCTATCTAAGATAGTCTAAGCTATTAGTTA
>Ga0315909_10004972_pt1 | contig 15448 bp, 6 predicted proteins | sample LakEriMetagenome_11_FD_203527 | JGI IMG/M metagenome (GOLD analysis project Ga0315909, IMG submission 203527) | Freshwater fungal communities from buoy surface, Lake Erie, Ohio, United States - Buoy 2 MA125 | ecosystem: Environmental > Aquatic > Freshwater > Lake | place: USA: Lake Erie, Ohio...
CCTTGTATTTCACCTACACCACTTCCAAATATTACACCTTCTCCAACACCAGTACCTACTCGTTGTTACACAGGTAAATTGAGTGGTACTATCTATGTTTTCGATGGAGTCGCTTATACAGATTATGATGACTTGGTAGTAGCTACTTTACGTTCTCGTGGATTGGCGACTTATTCTACAGATGATGGAGCGGTTTACGAGGTAACTGGTTTAACTCAAGTTAATATGGATTGTACTAACTTCTATAGTGCAGTGACTAAAAACCCATACGCAACATTCGGATTAAATATTACTAACAAAGATGGTGAAAACTTCTTCTTTGAAACTTCATTCCAAAATTCAGACCCTAAATATATTTCTAAAGTATTTGGTTCATCGAATTTTGCTAAAAACAGAAATGAAGTTCCTTTGTTTGTTGAAGAACGTTTCCAATCTCTATTAAATTACGCATGGAGAAAAGGTTACATCAGAGGTTTAAGTTGTACTTTAACTGCTCTTCCTGACGCTAGACAGGGTTCTGACCCTACTTCTATTGCTTGGTATCTAGAAAAATATCAATCACCAGTATCACCGTGGGTTGTTTCTGAATTAAGAGGTAATAAAGTTTATAACTTGTTTAAAGTAATCACAATTGCAGATGGAAATGATGCAAATACTGAAGTGAAAATATCAATTGCAAATATTTCATTCGGTAATGGGACTTTCGATTTGATTGTTCGTGATTTCTTCGATTCGGATGCTAATCCTGTTGTAATTGAGAAGTTTACTAATTGTACTATGAATCCAAGTGAAAATAGTTTCGTTGGTAAAAAAGTCGGAACTATGGATGGTGAATATGCGTTGAATTCCAAATACATAATGTTGGAACTTAACCTTGACGCTCCAGTTGATGCTTTACCATGTGGATTCTTAGGATATACATTTAGAGAATATGCTGGCGTTAGACCTCCGTTCCCTGTGTACAAAACAAAGTATGACTTCCCTGGTGAGGTAATTTATAATCCTCCGTTTGGTTTATCCTCAGGTGCTGACGATATTGTTAGAAGTGGTGGAGATAATGTACGAAGAACATATTTAGGTATTTCTGATACTATTGGGTTTGACGTAGATTTTTACCAATATAAAGGAAAACAATTACCTTCAGATATTTGTACTGATGTGTCAGGAGATGATTGGGCTTACAGAACAAGAGGTTACCATATGGATAAAAACGCTAGTGGTATTACAATTCCAAACGCGTTCTCAACAAGTGGCACACCAGCGTTTTACGTCGGAGCATCCGAATTTACTTCTGACCCTGATGAAGAAACAAACCAATATTACAGATTATTTGCTCGTAAGTTCACATTCTTATGTAATGGAGGTTTCGATGGATGGGATATATACAGAGAATACAGAACCAATGCTGACAGATTTGTCTTAGGAAGGTCTGGTTATAAAAATGGTGCTTGTCCTTCATTCAGATATCCTGACGCAACAGGTTGGGGAGCGTTCAAACAAATTACAGTTGGAGACAATACTCAAGATTGGGCTAACACAGACTATTACGCATACTTGTTAGGTCAACAGACTTTTGCAAATCCTGAAGCTGTAAACATTAACGTGTTCGTTACACCTGGTATCGATTACATAAACAACTCAGACTTAGTAGGGGCGGCAATCGATATGATTGAGAATGATAGAGCAGATTCACTATACATCTGTACTACTCCTGACTATAACATGTTCGTTCCTCAGACAGGTGACCAATTAGATTTGATTTACCCACAAGAGGCGGTTGATAATTTAGAAACTGCAGGTATCGATTCTAACTACACATGTACATACTATCCATGGGTTCTTACTCGTGACACGGTAAATAATACACAAATTTACATCCCAGCAACTGCTGAGGTTTGTAGAAACTTAGCTCTCACTGATAATATAGCGTTCCCTTGGTTCGCATCAGCGGGTTATACTCGTGGTATTGTTAACTCAATCAAAGCACGTAAGAAACTAACTCAAGAGGACAGAGACACTCTATATAAAGGTAGACTTAACCCAATTGCAACTTTCTCTGATGTAGGAACTGTAATTTGGGGTAACAAAACTTTACAAATTAGAGAGTCGGCACTTGACAGAATAAATGTAAGAAGATTATTATTACAAGCTCGTAAATTAATTTCCGCAGTATCTGTAAGATTACTGTTCGAACAAAATGACGAAAAGGTAAGACAAGATTTCTTAAACGCAGTTAATCCTATCTTAGACGCAATCAGAAGAGACCGTGGTGTTTACGACTTCCGTGTAACAGTTTCTTCAGACGCTGCAGACTTGGACAGAAATCAAATGACTGGTAAGATTTATATCAAACCTACTAAGTCACTTGAATTTATTGATATTACATTCTACATTACTCCTACAGGAGCATCGTTTGAAAATATCTAAATAATTAAGTGGGGGTAAAACCCCACTTTTAGCCTTTTTATAAAATATGAAAATAAATGATAAAATTATACGTGAAGGAATAGACGAGAGTGGAACTCCCGATATGAAATACTATTCATTCGATTGGGATGACAACATAATGATTATGCCTACTAAAATAATTTTGAAAGATGAAAATGACGATGAAGTTGGGATGTCAACTGAAGACTTTGCGGAGTATCGTACCGAAATCGGTAAAAAACCATTTGAGTATAAAGGAAAGAACATAGTTGGATTTGCAGATGAACCTTTTAGATTTTTCGGAGTTAAAGGAGATAAACAATTTATTGTTGACTCCCTTACTGCTAAAGAAGGTCCTGCTTGGAGTGATTTTGTTGAAGCAATTAATAATGGTTCAATTTTTTCAATCATCACTGCAAGAGGACATACTCCCGAAGTTATTAAAGAAGCGGTTTATAATCTTATAGTGTCAAACAAAGGAGGTATTTCATCGAAAGAATTGGTAAAAAACCTAGAAAAATTTAGAAATTTAGCCGACCAAGAAGACCTATCAGCAAGAGAAATGATAAGAGAATATTTGGATATGTGTAGATTTTATCCCGTAAGTTATGGGGAGGGTTCGGCAACAAATCCTGAAGAAGGAAAAGTTAAAGCCATGAAAGATTTTATAGGATATGTAAGAGAAATGTCATCAAGTATTCAAAAAAAGGCATACTTAAAAAACAAAATTTCTAATAGATTTTTACCAACAATTGGTTTTTCTGATGATGATATTAGAAATTTAGAAAAAATGAAAAAACATTTTGAAAAAGAACCGATGTTAAAAACATATTCAACTGCAGGAGGTAAGAAAAAATTATATTAACTAGATACTTATATAAGAACTTTATCCAAAAAAAAAACAAAGTAAAGAGAAAAATTTTTGATGGGTATATTTATAATAAAATAAAACAGAAACTAAAAAAATAACAAAATGGCTGATTTACTAATGAAAATGCCGATACCTTATGAACCCAAAAGGGCGAATCGATTTATTTTACGATTTCCTTCTACATTAGGTATTAACGAGTGGTTTGTGGAAACCGCAAAAAGACCGTCTATAAAAATCAACTCGGTAGCTATTCCGTTTTTAAATACTTCGACATATGTTGCAGGACGATTCGAATGGAATGAAATAGGTGTAACGTTCAGAGACCCAATAGGTCCTTCTGCTTCACAAGCATTAATGGAGTGGGTTCGTTTATGCGCGGAATCAGTCACAGGACGTATGGGATATGCCGCGGGTTATAAAAAGAATGTAGACCTTGAAATGTTAGACCCAACAGGTGTTGTGGTTGAGAAATGGATTTTAGAAGGAACATTCTTAACTTCCGTAGATTTTGGTTCTTTGGGTTATTCCGATGATAAAATCGTTACGGTAACTGCTAATTTACGCATGGACCGTTGCGTGCTCGTTTATTGATTTTTTAACACGAGAACTAAGATACTTCTATTCATTTACAATATTGTACAATTCCCATATATATTTATATGGGAATTTTTTATTTTACCTGAATGGGTTATCTCGGATTTAAAAAACAAACTTAAATTATAATTATGGAAATGACAACAGGATTTACATGTAATACTTGTGGAAAAGTATTCATCACCAAAGAAGAATACGATAATAGACACAAGAAAAAGAAGAAAAAGAACAATACCGACAAAAAAGATTGATTTTGTTCAATAAGTATTTATTTTTAAAATAAAAAGAAATGGAACAAAACTCTTATACAGTCGGACAAGAAAACTTCAATTTACCACATGACGTTGTACAGTTACCAACAGGAGGGATTTTTTATAAATCCAAGAAAAAATCAGTTAAAGTTGGTTATTTAACTGCGATGGATGAAAATTTATTGATAACTTCGGCATCTCAAGGTAATTCAAACAATTTAATTTTATCATTATTAAGAAATAAGATGTATGAACACGATTTGAGACCTGAAGAGTTATTGGAAGGTGATATCGAAGCGTTATTAATATTTTTGAGAAATACGTCTTTTGGACCAGAATACAAAGTGTCTTTAAGAGACCCAAAAACAGACAAATTATTTGAATCGTCAATTCTTTTGGATGAACTTAATATTAGGCAAATTGTAAATAAACCCGATGAAAATGGGTTGTTTACTACAAAATTACCTAAAACAGGTTCTACCGTAAAACTAAAACCATTATCATATGGAGAAATTTTAGAAATAGACAAAATGGTAGAACAATATCCTGTCGGACGAGTTGCCCCTAAAATCATTTGGAAGTTAGAAAAACAAATCCAAGAGGTGGACGGAGTATCTGATAGGGCTCAAATCTCTCAATTCATTTCTTCCCTTCCTATATTAGATTCCAAACACATTAGGAATTTTATGAGAGAAAACCAAATATCTTTAGATTTAAAAAGACAAGTAATCGCCCCGTCAGGAGAAATGGTATCTTTTGAGATAACCTTTGGGGCGGAGTTTTTTCGTCCTTTCTTCTAATTATCGTCAATATCTTTTAGAAGAATTTTATCTTTTGGCAAAAGTTTTGAGATTTTCCTACAGTGAATTCCTCAATATTCCAACATACGCAAGAAAGTTTTTAATTAATAAAATCATAGAGGAAAATTCTCCGAAAAATTGATAACAACCCTATTTATAGATAAAACTAATGTATGACTGGAAGTACAAATCCTTTAGAAGGTATAACCGAGACAATTAAAGGTTTTATAAATCAAATTGGTGATGCAATTTTGTCTAATTTCGAAGGTGAGAAAATTAAAAGTGTTCTCAGAGAGATGGAAAGAGGGGCAACAGAGGTGGCGAACCAATTCGGTCAAGGTAGAGAAAATATAGTTGCTATTCAGGCTTCTTTAGGAGACGCTGTTCAAAGTGTCACTCGTATGGGTGGGGATTTCCAAGCAATACTTAATATTCAAAAAGATGTTGCATCCATATTAGGGAGAAACGTTATATTACAAGGTGAAGCTTTTGAAAAATTCTATGCTACAACCAAAGTTACAGGGGTTGCGGCAGAATCCCTTACAAAAAGTTTTAAAGACGCAGGATTTTCATTGAATATGGTTGGAAATGAAATGCAAAAAGTTGTCGACATTTCAAGACAACAAGGTGTTAGTGCTCAAGCGGTTTCAGAAAAAGTTGTTGCAAATATGGCGGCTTTGAATAAGTTTGGTTTTGAAAACGGTGTACAAGGGTTGGCTAAAATGGCTGCTCAGGCAACCGCTCTCAGAATTGATATGAATAAAACATTGACATTAGCGGATGATTTATTCAGTCCTGAGAAAGCAATTGACTTGGCGGCATCACTACAAAGATTAGGAGTTGCTCAATCGGATTTATTAGACCCATTAAGATTGATGGATTTAGCCCAAAATGACCCTGCCGAACTACAAAATCAAATTACTGAAATGTCTAAACAATTTGTTAGATTAAATGACGCGGGTAAATTTGAAATTATGCCTGGTGCAAGACGACAGTTAAGAGAAGTTGCTCAAGCTATGGGTATGACATATGATGAATTATCTAAAATGGCAATAGGTAGTTCGGAATTAGAAGATAAAATGAGTAAAATTATTTTTCCATCCTCAATAGCGAGTGAAGAAGACCGACAAATGATTGCCAATATGGCCGAGATGGGTAAAGGGGGGCAGTACGAAGTTACATTTACAGACAAAAAAGGTGAAACTATTACAAAATCAGTTACTGAATTACAAAAAGAAGATATTGAACAATTAGCAAAGGCTTCTGAACCCAAAAAATTAGAAGATTTAGCCCAAGAACAGTTAGATACATCAACATACGCTAATAAGATATTAGAATCAATTAGTAATAAATTACCAACCGCTATGGCGGGTACTCAAGTTATCGAAGAGGGGAGACAAGCGACAAGAGGAGCGTACAAAGTTGTAGGTTCAATGACAGACACCGCATTTTCAAACGAAGAGCTTAGAAAATCTTTAAATACAGGTATAACTGACTTATTTAAATCTATCCAAGAAGGAAAACCATTTGAAGGAATATTAAACGCTGGTACTGGTTTGGCGGATTTTATGGATAAAAATTTAAAAGTTTCACTTGAGGATATGAAAAAAAGTTTTGATGAATTAACCCAAAAGAATAATTTGTTTGTTGATACTATAGAAAAGGTAATTAATAAATTGACAGGTGAAGAAACTTCTAACCCTGCTACTCCCGCTGCTCCCGTTACTCCCGTAAGAGACTTTATAATACCATTTGAACAAGACCAATTAAGAATTTATAATAACGCAATTGTTGGGGGAACAAATTTAGGGAATAACACAAACACTCCCTCAAGTGAATCAAACCAAAACATAAATGTGGGTGGTAGTATTACAATAAATTTAACATCTCAGGGTATTGACACCACATCTTTATCTATGGCATTGAATGATATGAGTGTAAAACAACAAATAGTTCAAGCAGTAATAACAGGAATGAATCCAAATACAAATCCAAATCAGATGGCTCAACAAATAAAGAGTGGAGAAAGAGCAACGTATAATTTTGGATAATAAGTATTTATATTAAAATAAATTAAATGTCTGAAAGTTCATTATCTTTCGTTAATTCATCGAGTTTCAGAAACAACTTGATTAACAAAAATTTACCTCCGTATACTGTACAAGGTACATTTACGCCACCATCTGGTCCTACAAATTACGAAACTAATTTGACTGTCTCGGAAGTAATAGATTCTCCTGATGAACTTATATCTAACGGACCTTTTGTACAACAATTATACCCGTTAAATGAATATGGTCCTGAGGGTGGTTATAATTTACAAATTACTTATAACGGTCCTTTGTTACCTGTAGAACCGAATAAGGGGGAGTACGACCCGAATGATACAGTTTTAGATTTAGTTAACGAATTTTATATTGACGCATCATTTATTGAAAACAAATATGGTCCTGAAGGTGGATTTAACCAATTAGTTATTATTGATAGTATTCAAAATAACGACAAAATTTATTTACCTTATTGGGACCCTCCTACTTTTAGACCTTCATCTTATACTCCATATCAGATACTTTTATCTGATAACCCAACAGGTTCGGATGGAACTTTATCACAAGATTCATATTTAGCAAGATTAGGGGCGCAAACTCTCAAAAAATTATTTCAAGATAGAATAGATGCTGAAATATATCAGAATACAGTAGGACTTGTTAATTTAGAATCATTATCTGACCCATTCGAAGCGAGTCTTTTAGCAACAGGTCAAGAACCTTTAATTTATAGAAACTATAGAATTACAGTACCTGAAAATCCATTATTAGCTGCGGCAGATTTCTTGACTAGAATTGCAGGAGCTTATTGGCCTGTATCACCAATACCTGGTGATTACTTCAATGAAAATATATCTAGTGGTGCTCAAACACAACAAACTTCTACTGCGTTAAATGTTATAAATCAACTAACAGGAGGATTTTTAGGTCCTATACTTAACATAACAAGAAATCCCTCTGAAATTTTCTTATCAAATACTGGAAATGGTCAAAGGTCTGTTTTGTTCAGGAATTTAAGTTACAATAGATACCAACCTAGTTATTCTAAAAATTTTGGAGGAATATTAGGGATTGGACAAGGTGTTGTAAATTTGGCGGTTAATTTAATAAATCCGAATAATGGAACATTAGTAGGGGGTTACTATGTTGGTAGTAGAAATGCAGAACCGTCCACAATTACATCACCACCAAATCAAATACCTGTTAATGCATACGGACAACAAGACCCTGTTCCTGTTTATGGACCTTCTGAATTAGGGATATTATTTGAAGGAAATCAAGAAAAAATAAATTTTGGTCTTAAAGGAAAATCATTAACCGATGGTGGGGGTATAGATGGACAATTTGTTTGGGTTTCACCTAAGTATAAAGGTAACGCAGGATTTAAACCAACTCCAGGAGGAGGGGCGGGAAGTATAGATGAAGAATTCAATATAATAAGTAGTTCATATCAATCTAACGAGTCCACAAATATAGATTTTAAAGATAACTCTATTTTAGACCAAACTCAAAGATTAATTGACGCTGCGGACAATGTATCAGGTATTGCAAGATTAAAGCATGTTGGAAATGCGATTAATCAGGTGTCTAAAGTTTTCAACGATGGATACAAAGAAATGACTAAGGGTTCTCAAATTTTATCATATACTGATAACACAACAGGTGGAGAGGCGGGTATTGAGTACTGTAGAGTTTTTGCTAAAGATACACCATATTACACATATGCTGATTTACAAAAGACAGATGGTATAACAACATCAGGTCGAAGATTCACAAATTCAGTTTTGGACAACACATACAATCTTAACATAGCACCTTTAAAAAATCCTGGCTCAACGAACATAATACCCGATAATGAAGTAGGATTAGGAGGATATGCCAAAAAATATATGTTTTCTATAGAAAACTTGGCTTGGAGGACATCTAGTCGACCTGGATATACGTATGATGAATTACCTACTTGTGAAAAAGGACCTAATGGGGGTAGAGTAATGTGGTTTCCACCATATAACATAAAATTTTCAGACACAAGTACTGCAATGTGGAACCCTGTAAGTTTTATGGGAAGACCCGAGCCAATTTACACCTACAAAGATACAAATAGGTCAGGTTCTCTAAGTTGGCAAATAATTGTTGACCATCCATCGGTGATGAATACGTTAATAGAAAAACAACTTAAGGGACAAACGAAAGAAAGAATAAATTCGATTATAGATTCCTTCTTTGCTGGATGTGTTAAATATGACATTTATGAATTAGCAAAAAAATTCAACACTATACCTGTCAAAGATTTATTTACCTATCAAGAAATATTAAATAATCCAAGATTAACCGATGAAGAATTAGCGGGAATTAATAGAACAATACCAAAAGAAAATACTCCGATAAATCCTTCGGAAAGTCAGAATACGAATGAACAAAATAAAAATAATGAAGACACATCTATTGCGGAGTACCAAAAAAAATACGTTGATTTTGCTTTTTATTTTGACAACGATATACCAGGTCCGAGTACAGGGTCAATTTCAAATGCTGATTATGAAACAACATATAATAATTACATCGGAAAAAAACAAACTTATATAGATAAAGCCAAAGCCATTTTTAATACTGGGGATAGAGAAGCGAATGTGTCAGAATTTTTTGATGTGATTCAAGGAAACTTCAACGAATTTGATAATAAATTTATAACTGATTCCTTCGATATACTAAAAGAAGGTGGAACAATTACTATAGAAATGCAAGGTTCCGCGTCAGCCGCGGCATCCCAAGATTATAATCAAAAGTTATCTGAAAGAAGAATAGACTCTGTAACCAAGTTTTTCAGAAGTAAAATGGTCGGAGATGCTAATCTAGCCAAATTTATAGATGATAAAAAATTTATAATTAAATCCTTTGCTGAAGGAGAAACTTCAGTTTTACCAGCGTCACCACCGACAGGTTTTACTGGAGATTCTCAAACAGGATTTCAAGTGAATTGTACAGAACCAGTGTCGGACAAAAATGGAAATATAACATCTGATTCTAAAATTTATTCTGTTAGTGCTATGGCGTGTAGAAGAGTAAGAGTTAAAAATCTTATCGCTACTATACCACCACCGAAAGGAAACATAGAAGAGCCTCCTAAAACGATTGTTGTAAATAATCCTGTGACTCAACCTCAACCAACAGTTGACTATTTAAAAAAGGTTAAAGAAGGAATAAGTAAAAAAATATTAAGGAATTTATTTTCAGAGTGTGACTATTTCGAAATTATAAAGGAAACGAATCCTATGATTTTGGATACTATAAAGGAGAAAATAAAATATTTCAGCCCAACGTTCCATTCTATGACTCCTGAAGGATTGAACGCCAGATTAACTTTTTTGAACCAATGTGTAAGACCTGGAGAAACAATTCCTACTATTGGAACAGATGGTAAACCAAAATTTAATGATGCGGTTAATACTTCATTTGGAGCACCACCCGTATTAGTATTAAGAATAGGTGACTTTTACCATACTAAAATTATACCAGATACAATTTCTTTTTCATATGAACCTTTAGTTTTTGATATGAACCCCGAAGGAATTGGTGTTCAACCAATGATAGTTAACGTAAATTTAGGATTTAAAATAATCGGAGGTATGGGATTGGCCAAACCTGTGGAACAGTTACAAAATGCATTATCATTTAATTTTTATGCTAATACTGAAATCTACGATGAACGAGCCGTATGGACGGAAGATACGTCAGCGTTAGATAAAAAATTGGTTGATGCTATATTAGCGTCTCAAACACCTGCTACAGTAAATAATGTGGATAACACCTCAACTAACAATGGAGGTTCTACGATAGGCGAAATTATAACAAATATTCCCGTTCCAAGTGGTCAAACAGGTGAAACTTCATATATGAAAGTTATGGATAAATTCTTAGACCAAACTAGAGGTTATTTCGAGTTAATCACAAATAAATTAGAAAGTATAAACGCATCTTACAATTATGGTGTTGTACAATTATTAGATGTCAAAAGAAATTATTCTGAAGGTAACTTACAAGCAGATGTAAACTCACCATCTGTCCCTATTAAAATATATGGTAAACCATCAGAATGGGAAAAAACCATGGACAACCAAATAAACTTATCTATTACAAATATAACAAATAATTCTAATCCGATAATTTCTAAATTAGGGGATTTTTATAATTCCAAATTTGATGAGTCTCCTTTGAGAGAAGTCAAAGATAACATGATAAAATATATTCAAAATTTAGGGGGAGATATAAAAAATGGTATTTCAACAACTTTACAAGAAATAGTAATCGGGCAACAAGATTATGTTCAAAACATAAGAAAAATAAACTTGATAGTGGATAAAATTGACGGAAAAATTTTAGACACAAACGTCGCTCGAGTTTACAATTTATCAGGACTAACGTCTCCTGACACATATCTTGAATTGAAAGAAGATTATTTAACACTGATTACCGCAACAACTCAGTTTAACGAATTGTTGTCAAATAAAGATTTCCCAATTGCTTTTTACGGAACTTCTTTCAATAACGGTGATTTTAAAGTTTACAACGAAAATGGTATTAAAAGCATTGAAGAAAAAAACTTTTACTTATTGATGGCTAGAATATTAACAGATAAAAACAAAAAAATTGATTTTATAAACTCAGTGATAAAAACAACAATTCCTAACCAAAACAAACCTGTAAATTTGAAAAATAAATTTGAAAAAATTGTGGATGATTTACAAAAGGAATATGATAAAGAACTAAAAGAAGAGACTAAGAATTTTGAAAAGTTGAAAAAAAATACTCAGTATAAAAAATTAACAGAGGGAATTATAGGGGTGATGTATGAAAGAGGTAAAACTAGAAAGTTTAATTATTCAACAGTTGCACAATCCACACAAGCAGAAAGGGATAAAATACAAAACCTGTATAAATCAGGAAATGTTGATGAGAATCCAAACACGTTTAATGGGAAAGTAAAATTCAATTAATTATGGCTAGACAAACATATAATAGATATTCAGATTTCATTATCAATGGACAACAAACGGTTGTACCATATATAAATTTACCTTCTAAAACCACGGATAAAAGATACATTTACAAAGTTGGTCAATCAAGATTGGATAAAGTCTCCCAACAATATTATAATACACCTTTGTTTGGATGGTTAATTATGTTGGGAAATCCAACATATGGGGGACAAGAATGGAATATACCTGATGGGGCAATATTGACAATTCCATTTCCTTTAGTAGCTTCTCTACAGGACTATAAAAACGAATTAGAGAACCATTTCTTCTACTATGGCAGATAATCAAGAAAATATATTAGTCGAATTTGACTATAACAACATAATTGTCGTTGACCCGAATAAAGTCATTGACCAAAATGGAAAGGCCAAAGAAAGATATGTGAGACAAGAAGACTTGGTTATGTATGCTAATTTGGAATGTAAAGTTTTACCCAGAACAAAATTAGCCGTTGGTGTTGATAATAATGATGCGGTACAAACTGTTTCTATTGCATCAATCAATTTTTTGAAACCTGGTGGAAAAACTTTTTTAGATAATTCTTGGACAGATGAGTTTACAGGAAAAGATTCTCTAAAAGGGAATGGAGTCAATCAACCAAAGTCTACCTCGATTTCAAACCCTAAAAAGGACAATGATTTTTTTATTCGTCAAACTATTACATCTGGTGGTAAACCAGGTTCTGTAGATAATGGACTATTGGGTATTACAAGTATATCGATTAAAACCAACACTGCTTTTACTCCAAGAATAACAGTTAGATTAGTTGATATTAAAGGAAGGGCACTTTTTGAGGGGGCGGATAATTCACCGTACGCGGCTTTTTTTAATTTACCATACCCAACCTTTTATCTAACAATAAAAGGATATTACGGAAAAGCGGTAAGACTACCCTTAATGTTACAAAGTTTTAACTCAACCTTCAACTCTTTTAGAGGTGATTTCGATATAACATTGGAATTTTACACCTACAAATATACAGTATTACAAGAAATTAACATGGGGTCACTTTTAGCGGTACCTCACATGTATAAATCTAGAGTTAAAATTCAAACAATACAAGGTAACCCATCCCAATTTTCACCAGTTGACGACGCAATAGTTGAAATTGGATATCAAAAGATTAAAGAAATGTATAGTGAGTATAAGTCAAAAGGATTATTATCAGAAGAGTTTCCTGAGATTACTCTTATACAATTACAAAACAAAATAGAAAATTTAGTAAAAAATTTAGAAGATAAGTTTAGTAAAGAAGATTTGACACCCTTAACATATTGTGAGGATTATAGTAGAGATATCGAAAATTTTGGAAAAAAAGTTTACTATGCAACGGAATCGTGGTTCGGAAAATATATGGACACCAAAAATTTCTTTGTTTTAAAAAGTAATACGATTAACAATCCAACAGGAAATGTGGTTAAAACCAAAATATATTCATTCAAAGAAGAATATAAACCACAACAAAAACAGAAAGACGCGATATCGGAATTAAAAGGGATTATTAAGGAATATCAAACATCCATGGAGGGAAATCCTACAGTTGGGAAGAATGGTAAATACACTATAAATAACAAAGAGAAAAAAACCGAAATCCCATTTAAAATAACTTATGATATGTTTCTTAAAGAAATTTTCACAGTTGATGATATTGATGTTGAAGAAACCTATAGACAGTTAAAAGGGGTCAAACAACCAACAAGTACACAAATAGAAGAGTTCAAGGCGGAAATTATGAAAAAAAATCTGATTTCTGCGGGTAGTGTGGATATCAGTAATCAAGATTTCCAACCCAAATATTTTTATCATTTTTTCGAAGGGACGGGTTCATTTGTGGATGCTTTAGATGATATGAGTAAAAATCTGAAGATTTATAGAGAAGAAATCGAATCGGAACTTACTGTTGCACTATCTAAATTTGTTGAAGATAAAAACAATGGATTAGGTTTTACACCTACTATTAGAAATGTATTGGCGGTGTTTTTTGCTAGTGGGGAAGCTTTCCTTAGATTGTTGGACGACGTACACAAACAAGCGTGGGAACAAAGAGAGGCTTCTGAAAGAAAAAGTATTATTTTTGATAAACAAGTTGCGGGGGCTAGTCAAGACAACTTGTCATCAGGAGAAGATGAAACAATACCTGTTTATCCTTGGCCTCAAGTAATTGTAGAAACAACAGGTGAAAAAGGTCAGGAAAAATATGAAATTACTTACCCTGGAGATAGAAAAATTATTGATAGAACTAAAGCCTATTTGTATGATGTATGGCCTGAGGTCGAATTTGTTGAAGAATTTATCAAAGGATTTGTTGAAAGAACTTTACCTCCTGCCGATATTACTGCGAATTCAAATGAGACACAACAAATACAAAGAATCACGTTAAATGCTATAGAATATCCAATAGGTAATGACGTTTACTCTAATAAAGAGGAGGTCAAATATTTTTATGAAATATATGAAAGACTATTATATACGTCTTTTTATTCAAGATTATCAAGAACTAATTCACTAACTTCGGATTCAGATAAAATATGTAACTTAATTGCGGATTGTGAAAATATTAATATAACTAAAAGTTTGGCGAACGATAATCCATTTTTGATTCAGAAACTGAAACAGTATGGATTCAATGCAACTAACTTTACAATTATATTACGCCAATTTTCAAACCAAGGATTAGGACAAAGTTGGCAAAATTTTATCAGAGGAATTTTTAACACGGCCTATATAAAAAACACAGTAGAAAATTCTAGTACTGAGTTTTATTTTTCAGACAATAATATTGATTTATTCAACCAAAACAGAAATCAACCTCTAATTTCTCTAACAAATGAATCTGAGTTTGTGGAATATATCGATAACTCTACAACTTCAAATAAATTCGATATGTTAGATATTTTTCCATTTACAAATACTGAATGGGATAAAAAATATTTAGCGAACGGAAACTCAATTTTAAAATCGGAAAATAGTTTTGACACCACAAAAAGTTTAATTTTTAACACAACTAATAAAGTAATTTGTAGTTTTCCTTCAGATTTAAGTGTAGAAAAGATTAGACCAATTACAAATTTTAACTACAACACATTAGTAAAACCTGATGTAAGTGCCACAACCAATTTAAAAACTTTTTACGAAAATAGAAATTATAATTTACAATTACCGACAGAAGGAAACATAAAATATTTGAATTACAGTGGAGGTGTTGATAGCATACAAACAACAAGTATGTTGAATACCCCCTATTTTATAAATTCTATCCTAAAAGGGGTTGAAAATTTCAGAAACAACGAACAATATCCTTTTGTAGAGGCGTCCTATTTGTTCTTGAATAGTTTACCTTTATCAACTTTAAGGGAAAAATTCAAAGACAATAACAATACGACACCACCATCTGCAACTGATTTAGATTATATCTACGCGT